>Ga0157378_10002376_pt1 | contig 16720 bp, 16 predicted proteins | sample M65metaG_FD_115309 | JGI IMG/M metagenome (GOLD analysis project Ga0157378, IMG submission 115309) | Miscanthus rhizosphere microbial communities from Kellogg Biological Station, Michigan, USA - M6-5 metaG | ecosystem: Host-associated > Plants > Roots > Rhizosphere > Soil | place: USA: Michigan...
CAACAATATACGCGCAGAACACGCACCCGCCACCGGTGACATTACCCATTCCTTTGTTGCGCAAGCGGTGTACGACCTGCCGAGGCTGGCGGGTTTCAATCCGGTAGTGCACCACGTTCTGGGCGGCTGGCAGATCGGAGGCGTCTTTGACGCCCGCACCGGCGAACCGCTGTCCATTACACAGTCGGGAGGCGTGCAGGTTGCGCGTCCGGACTATATTGGCGGGACTGCGATCAACAGTAATTATCGGGATACGCTCCAATACTTGAACAAGAGCGCTTTCGCCTTGGTGCCACTGTCAAGTGCGGGCCTGACCGTCCGGCCCGGTAACCTGGGGTGGGGCGAGATACGCGCACCCGGACTAGTGAATGTCGATCTTTCGCTGACCAAGGACATCCCGATCAGGGAGCGAATACATCTAACCGTTCGCGCGGAGACTTTCAACGCGTTTAATCACTTCAACCCCAAAACGTCGGCCATCACGGCCAGTATCAATAGCAGTACCTTCGGCAGAATTACAGACGATGTCGGGCCGCGCGTCATTCAGCTCAACGGGCGCCTCACTTGGTAGGGAGAGCTATAATCCTACCGAGGGGTGATCTGCAATGCTGTACCGCCGCGCAAAGTCCATGATGCTGGCAACTGGATCGAGGGCTCGCTCCCTGAGCCTTTGGTCATTTGGAATTGTTGCGGCGTATTCGGTATGTCTGGGTGCTCCGCAGCAGCCGGTTGCAACGACGGAACGTTCTGTCATTAATCAGTATTGCGTCGGCTGCCATAACGCAAAGCTGAAGACCGCCGGACTCGCGCTCGACACTATCAGCGCTGAAAACGTCGACCAGCATCCGGAAATCTGGGAGAAAGTAGTTCGCAAGCTGGACGGCCGCTATATGCCCCCGATCGGGCTTCCGCGGCCGGATGAGGCTGGCTACAACGCACTGGTATCGAAGCTGGAGCGCGCCCTGGATAGCGCTGCGGAGGCCAAACCTAACCCGGGTCGAACAGATACCTTCCGCCGGCTCAATCGAACCGAATATCAGAACGCCATCCGTGACCTACTGGCGCTGGAATACGACGTAGCTCCCCTGCTGCCGAGCGACGAATCGAGCCACGGGTTCGACAATGTCACGGTCGGGAATCTCTCACCGGTATTGTTGGAGCGGTACCTGTCGGCGGCGCGGAAGATCAGCCGGCTGGCAATCGGTAGTCCCAGTATTGGCCCGGGCGACGATTTCGTGGTGCAGCTTCCAGCGGACCTTACCCAAGACGTGCACTTCGACCAACTTCCGTTCGGCACGCGTGGCGGAACGACGGTTCATTACACCTTCCCGGTTGACGCCAAATACGAAATACAGCTTCGGCTTTCGCGAGACCGTAACGAACACATCGAAGGATTGAGCGGGCCTGAACAAGTAGAGCTTACGCTGGATGGCGAGCGCGTGCAGGTTTTCACGGTGAAGCCGCCTCCAGGTGACCAAGATCACCGGGCAGTTGACCAGGATATGAACGCTCGCATCCCAGTGAAAGCTGGTCCGCACGTCATTGGCGCTACGTTTCTGACACCTAGTTCGCCGCTGCTCGAAACCGAGCGCCAGCCATACCAGGCGCATTTCAACCTGGATCGACACCCGCGGCTGCATGCAGCGATTTACACGGTTTCTATTCGAGGGCCCTATGAGACTCAGGGGTCCGGAGATTCGCCCAGCCGGCGTCGTATTTTTGTTTGCCAGCCCGGAAAGCCTGGCCAGGAAGAAGGCTGCGCCAAACGGATCTTTTCCACTTTAATGCGCCGTGCCTACCGCCGGCCGGTTGGCGATACGGATCTCCAGGTCCCTCTCAAGTTTTACAACGAGGCACGAGCCGAGGGCGGATTTGAGAACGGAATCGAAATGGGATTGCGCGCAATCCTGGTGAGCCCTGAATTCCTGTTCCGCGTGGAGCAAGATCCCGCCGGCGTAGCGCCGAACACCGCCTACCGCATTAGCGACCTGGAACTGGCGTCGCGGCTGTCCTTTTTCCTGTGGAGCAGTATTCCCGACGACGAACTGCTGGATGCAGCGGTGCGCGGCAAGCTAAAGACGCCGGCAGTGCTCGAACAGCAGGTACGCAGGATGCTGGCAGATAGCCGCTCGCGGGCCTTGGCGAACAACTTCGCTGAGCAGTGGCTGTACTTGCGCAATCTGGATTCCACGAATCCGGATATGCGCATTTTTCCGGATTTTGACGACAATCTGCGGCAGGCATTCCGGCAGGAAACCGAGCTCTTTTTTGAAAGCATCATGCGCGAGGATCGCAGCATGCTCGACCTGCTGAAGGCAAACTACACGTTCGTCAACGAACGCCTGGCCAAGCACTACGGAATCCCGGACGTCTACGGCAGCCGCTTCCGGCGCGTCACGTTTCCCGAGGGAGGCGAGCGAGGCGGATTGCTGCGCCAGGGCAGCATTCTGGCCGTGACTTCCTATGCGACGCGCACCTCTCCGGTGATTCGCGGCAAGTGGATCCTGGCCAATATTCTAGGAACGCCGCCACCGCCACCGCCGCCGTTTGTCCCCGCTCTGAAGGAAAGCAGCGGAGAGGGCAGGACTCTCTCGATGCGTGAACGCATGGCGGAGCACCGCGTGAATCCAGCTTGCGCCGGCTGCCATAAGCTCATGGACCCGATTGGCTTCTCTCTGGAAAACTACGACGCGGTGGGCCGCTGGCGCACTGCTGAAGACGGCAAGGCCATCGACGCCAGCGGGGGCCTTCCGGATGGCAGCAATTTTGACGGTGTGACGGGACTCCAGCAGGCTTTGCTCAGCCGTCCGGAGCTTTTTGTGGGCACCGTCACCGAGAAACTGCTGACGTATGCCTTGGGGCGCGGAGTTGAGTATTACGACGCCCCATCGGTGCGAAAGATTTTGGCCGAGACTCGCACTAACGACTTCCGGTTCTCCGCGATCATCCTTAGCGTGGTAAACAGCACTCCGTTTCAAATGAGACGGTCTCAGTAGTAGTGATTCACCGCCAAGTTTAGGATAAAGATCCCTGTACGAAATGCACGGAAGCCCTGCGGACCAACCGCATCCGAGAACCTGCGTTACTCGCTACCGTTTTATGCTGTTTTCTTGACGGGCACGGGCGGCGCTGCATATTGAGCGATCAGACCCAAAGCGGTTCTTTCCTCGGCGCGTAAACCGATTTCGGCTGTGCGGGAGTTATTGGCCTTTTCGAAGGCATCGAATAATCTTCCGTCGATGAACGCCTCCGGTATGGCCGGATGGATATAGTAGGCACGGCACGCGGCCGGGCGATTGCCAAGTTTCCGCGAAGTCATCTTAACCGCTTCCGCAATTTTTTTCTTAGCATCGTTTGCATTGCCGGCCGGTCCCAAAGCGCGCAGCGCGAGTATCATTTCCGTGGTTCCCTTCCAGGTACGGAAATCCTTGGCGGTGAACTTCTCCTTCGTCAAGCTATCCAGGTATTCATTCACGTCATCTGAATGAACTTTGACAGGCTCGCCATCGTCATTCTTGTAAAGAAAGAGTTCCTGCCCAGGAAGGCACTGGCATTTGCGGACCACGGCCGCCAGCCGCCGGTCCGTGAGCTTCACCTCATGGAACTGGCCGCTCTTTCCGCGGAAATGGAAGTGCATGGTCTGGCCTGATATATCCACATGATCGTTACGTAGCGTGGTCAGCCCAAATGAATCATTCTGCCGTGCATAGTCTTCGTTGCCGATCCGTATCGCCACCGAATCAAGAAGCTGTACAATAGCCGCCAGGATTTTCTGCTTGCACATTCCACGGCTGCTCAGATCCTTTTGAATTTGCGCACGAATATGCGGAAGCGCGGCTCCGAAAGCCTCCATCCTCGTGAACTTAGTCTCGTCCCTGATCTGCCGATAGGAATCGTGATAGCGATATTGCTTGCGCCTGCGCGCGTCACGTCCCACTGCTTGCAGGTGGCCATTGACGCGCGGACAAATCCATACGTCGGTCCACGCCGGCGGAATAACTAAGCTGCGGATTCGTTCCAGCGTAGCCGTGTCTCTGATCCTTGTGCCGCTTGGGCTCAAATACAGGAATCCCCGGCCGGCCGCTCTGCGGGCGATCCCGGGCTCGCGATCGGAAACATAGCGGAGACCAATCCTCCGCGCCGTTTCGCGTGACAGGGCGGCTTCGGATCGGATGCGAACCAGAGATGGCGAGGAGGGGCGCATGGCAGCTGGTTTATTTACGGGGATCACTCTCCGCGGCCTTGGCTACGTTTCCTCCCTCAGCAATGGCGATTCCAGCCATGAGCCGCTTGGACACCACAGAACGTGGTTTGTCTATCACTACATCGGAAGTGCTGGCGTAACGGTCACGGTGCTTGATGAGGAGCCACGAAGCGCGTTCCGTTTTGCCCGGTCCTCTTTTGGTCCGTACTAACACCCAGGAGCCCCGCAATTTCTTCCCATGCAATGAAAATTTCAACTCACCCTTGCGGAGGCCTGATTCTATATCGATCTCCGGTTCCCAGGTTCCTTGGTCCCACACCATCACCGTGCCTCCTCCGTATTGGCCTTCCGGGATGATTCCTTCGAAATTGGCGTATTCGATCGGATGATCCTCTACGGCCATGGCAAGCCGCTTGATCGACGGATTCAGTGAAGGACCTTTCGGAATCGCCCAGGAAAGAAGAATGCCGCCCCATTGGAGCCTAAAGTCATAGTGGAGATGGCTTGCTTGATGCTTTTGAACCACGAAAATGAGCGATTCGTTCAACGCATTGTTCCGGGCCACCCCTTTCGGCTCCGAAGTAACTTTAAAGTCGCGTTTGGTGCGGTATTTTGCGAGCGGCATCTGTCTCGGTAATGCAATTTCGACGCCACTCTCTTTCAACGTGGAAACATACCCCGCAGTGTCGACATCTAAGGATCAGCGCGCATGGCAGGACAGTTACCCCAAAAGAGCTTGCATCCAAGTACCTTCAGGGCCGGTGCCAGGAGAGCGGTTCCGAAAAGCGGGAAGGCTCGGCTAGTCATTCCGCAAGACGCCAAAGACTGCGCGTTGCGAGTGGGCGGCAAAGAGCTCACCTTGACAAATCTCTCGAAGGCATTTTGGGCGAAAGATGGGATCACCAAGGCCAATCTCCTGCAATACTACGCCGATGTTGCTTCCTACTTACTGCCGCACATCGAGTCCCGGGCGATGGTTTTGAAGCGCTATCCGGACGGAGCCTCCGGGAAGTTCTTCTTCCAAAAACATGCGCCGGCATCGCGCCCGGAGTGGGTTCCGATTTGCGAAATTCAGCACCCCTCCGCAAACCTGGTAGATTTTCCAGTGATCAACGACTTGGCTGGGCTGCTGTGGGCAGTTAACTTAGGTTGCATCGATCTCAATCCCTGGTATGCCCGCTGTGATGACGTCGACCGGCCGGATTACCTGCACTTCGATTTGGACCCTACGCCGGGAGCGACTTTCGCTCTAGTTAGGGAGGCGGCACTCGTGCTGCGCGACGAGTTGGATGCGTTGAAGATCAAAAGCTATCCCAAGACCACCGGGTCCCGTGGCATTCACATATACATACCGATCGTGCGCGGTCCGTTGCAGAAAGAAGTATGGACCTTTGCAAAAGCGTTCTCGGTCACCGCGGCGCAAAAATATCCCAAAATCCTGACTTCTGAATACCGTGTTGCAAAGCGCTCACCGAATCGGATTCTAGTGGACTACAACCAGAACGCCTGGGGACGGACACTGGCATCGGTCTATTCCGTGCGTCCCAAGCCCCATGCGCCGGTGTCGGCTCCGGTCACATGGGAAGAGGTCGAGCGTGGCGTTGAGATCGCGGATTTTCGTTTGGATAATATGGTCAAGCGCCTCGCAAAAGTCGGCGACCTTTACCAGCCTCTGCTGGCCCCCAAAGGCCGTTTTAAATTGACGGCGCTCCTGTGAAACTGCCGATCCATCCACCCTTCCTGCCGATGGAAGCCAAGAGTGTGGGAACCATCCCCACTGGCCCCGAATGGCAATATGAACCGAAGTGGGATGGCTTCCGGTGCATCGCTTTTCGTGAAGGCCCAAGCGTTGAGCTTCAATCAAAAGCTGGTCAAACGCTCACCAGATATTTTCCGGAACTGGTGGCGGCTTTGCTCAAGCTGAAGGCTCAGAAATTCGTCCTGGATGGCGAAATCATTGTACTACTAGGCGGCAAACTTTCGTTTGACGATTTGCTGCAGCGCATCCACCCGGCGGCAAGCAGAGTGGCCAAGTTATCCCAACAACATCCTGCGCAGTTCGTGTTATTTGATCTCCTGGTGGATGACCGTGGCCATTCGCTGCTGCAACGGCCATTCGCAAAACGCAGGGCCGCGCTTGAATCCTTTACAACTAGATATACGAAGACTAACGCCACCTTCGTCCTGTCGCCAGCCACCAGCGAGATCCCGATTGCGCGCGGTTGGCTGAAGACTATGCGAGGACAACTGGATGGTGTGGTCGCCAAGCGGCTAGACTTGACTTATCTGCCGGGTGAGAGAGCCATGCAGAAGATCAAGACGTTGCGTACCGCCGATTGTGTCGTGGGCGGGTTTCGATACTTGGCAGACCAGAAACTAGCGGGTTCCTTGCTGCTCGGTTTGTACGATCGTAAGGGGCTCTTGCATCACGTGGGGTTTACGTCATCCATCGATGCAGCGAGCCGTCCCGCGCTTACACGTCGATTGAAAGCTCTTATCGAGCCTCCCGGATTCACCGGTCGCGCACCTGGCGGGCCCAGTCGCTGGAATTCCGAGAAATCCACCGCCTGGGAACCGCTTCGCCCGGAGTTAGTGGTAGAAGTTCGCTACGATCACTTCACCGGCCACCGCTTCCGGCATGGAACTAAGCTCATGCGCTGGCGCCCCGACAAAGCGCCCCGTCAGTGCATGATGGAACAAGTGGAGCGCGAAATCAAATCGCCACTCCAATTACTGCGCGAGTCCGCATGAGTGAGTCGCTGTGACTCGCGACTCGCAACTCGTAATCTTGATGTCACCGGCGCGGATCGGCGGCCCGAGGTCGAATATCTTGCTGCGTCCGGAAGCTGACTTTGCTCTTGCCGAGCGGCTGCGCGCCCGAAACGCTACACTTGGCGAAGTCTACGCCTTCATCAGCGGACTCTATTTTCGCGGCAAGCTGGCGTACGCGGCAGCCTTCGCCGCCCCTCCCGAAGGCCTGCCGCCGGCTTTGGTCATTGTGCCTGGGCTTGGCTTAATCTCTCCGAACACTATAGTTGACGCTGAACAACTACGCTGTATAGGCGACGTATCGATCGAAGAAAATAATGAGGCGTATCGAGATCCTCTATTGCGCGACGCCAGACTGCTCGATCAAGGCGCCGGTCCGGCTTGTCACTACCTGCTGCTCGGGAGCATCGCCACGGAAAAGTATACGGAGCCTCTGCTAAACGTTTTTGGAGATCGTCTTCTTTTCCCCTTAGAGTTCGTCGGCCGCGGCGATATGAGCCGTGGCGGGTTGATGCTACGACGCGCGAGCAGCGGAGAAGAGCTATCGTACGTGCGCGTGCGTGGAGCGATTCGGCGGGGACTGCGTCCGCCCAAGCTCGACCCATGGAAGAAGCCGACTCCTCCTGTGCCGTAGCACGTTGATCTCGATGCAAAAGTTGCTGTCGGGAATACTCGAATTGGTCGCAGAACTGCTTGATCAATAGCCAGAGGGTATTGTTATGCGTACATTTTTCCTGTTGGCTCCGCTAGCATTGGCCGGGTTAATTCCACCGGTGATGGCCCAAGATCGGGACGATCGCAATCACGCCGATCGGACCTACACGGTCGATCAGGCCGTTCAAACATGCAAGGACTCAATCCAACAAGAGGCTCAGCAGCGTTTTGGGGCTGCGCCCGTGAACTTCCGTCAAGCAAATATAGACAATAATCCGGGACGTAATGATTGGGTGGTGGGCACCGTAGCTGTCAAGACCTCAAAATGGCGCCCCAGTGAGGTATACCGGTTTTCCTGCTCCGTAGACTTTTCTACAGGCCGTGTGCGAAGTGCACATATTGGTGTGCCGAACTATTGAGCCGCAAGATTCGGCGATCTCCGTTTCCAGTCTAAGCCGACGAGTGCAATACGCCGCGCGCGTCATAGTTTGCCGCGAAACACAAATATAAGCTCAATCACCAGAATAACGACCACCATTACCTCCAGTACAAACCCGCGGCTGGCGTGGAACTGATCCATCATGAAGGTGTACAGATCGCCGGCCGCTTGGAGCTTGCTCTCCACCAATCGCCGATAATCGTCGACCCCGATTTTGGTCGCTGCCATACGGTACTGGCGCGCCGAGAACATGTCGCTCAGGAACTTGATGGACGTATCGATCCGCTCGGTAAGTTCGCGAACGTCTAAGCGAATCTTATTGAGGTTCTGTGCTTCGCGCGCGAGGCGCCACCTCGCGAAAACACCTGCGCGTTTATCCAGTGAACTGTAGACGCGCTCCAGCACTCGCGTGAGTAGCGCGTCATAATACCGGAACTCCAGCAACTGCGTGTTCGCATATTCAAGCAATTGCACGGTCGGCGTAGCGCCCTCCGGGGTATCGCAAAGGAACGCAGCAGTCCAGCCAACTACTAACAAATCGTCGGGATAATACGACATTTGCGATCCCAGGATTTCGCGCTTTTCTTCCTCAGAAAGCTCCGCCAGTTCCCCACGGACAATACGCGCAATGTCGGCACTGTGCTTCGCGATCAGATCCGCCGCCGTAAAACGGTGTGAGCCATCTAGTCCCGCTGGATTGTCCAGGTGAATAATGTAGTAATCTTCGGTCGGCCACTCCTGATTTGGCCGCACCAATGCAGGCTTGGCCTTCTCGAGACATTGACGAACGATCTGAAGCGCCTCCGCCTCGAGTTGCGCATCCGCGATCCACTTGCTCGAGAGCGTCACCAACTCCGGCCAATCGAGCTCAAACGGCAGCCCAAACTTCACGCTCACCGCGCCGTATTCGTAGTAGTCTATCTCGCCGTTGAAGCGTCCACCGCTCTTCAAGACCATCGGTCCAAGCTGCTGAACTACCGGGGGGCGCTCAAATCTAAGGTACTCGGGCGAGGGATGATGAAGCGCGGAATCGCGGCGGCGCTCTGTTCCACCGCCAAAGCGTTCGCCTCCGATGAGGCCTCGCAGCTGCTCAGTGCGAATCTCCTCACACACATCGTAGAGGAACAGTATTTGAAATGAACCGGTGAGCGGCGAACTGGCCATTGCGTGCCGATTATACCTACTTCGGAAACCCGTTATTTGCGAATGATAGTGGGTTCCTGATGAGGCCAGCTAGCGTTTCGACGAGAGATTACGCTGCGGGTCCGGTGAATTCGTTCCGGCGGAATATACCAGTATCTCTACGCCTCCTCCGGGTACATTCGTGGACGCGGACTTCCCCTGGCCGATGGTCTTTATCCGGGTGTCGTCCAACTTGAAATTTTGCACCAGGTAATCGCGAACCACCATCGCTCTCGCTTCGGTGAGCAGGCGATTTTTTTCTGTATCGCCCTTCATGTCAGTGAACGCGCTTACAACCGCCAGTCCAAATACGTTGGTTTCCAGGAATTTTCCCGCTTCATTGAGCGCCTTAGTGCTTTTGAGCTTGGCAGTTTCAGGATTATCGAAAAGCTTCGCCGCTTGGTATGTAAAGTTTTTGGTGGCCACTGCGGCGGGCAGTTGCGGAATTTCGTGCTTGGTCAGATCGGCCGAATCTTCATATCCTCGCCTATTGAAGAAGCCGCGAAGGAGGAAATTGTGCTTGAGCGCCTCCATATCTTCCTGCATGGCGGCTGCTCCCGCGTTAATGCGTTGATAGACACTTTTGTCGTTTATCAAGGCTCCCATAGTCCCAGTGCCCTGATTGATTTTGCTGCTGATGGACTTAAGGTCCTCGGACGTACTCGCGACATTTTGAATAGCGCCGCTCGCCGAGTCTAAAAGTCCGTTGGTCTTCTTCATCAAATCCGAAAATTCGAGCGGCGGCTCGCCTTGGATTAGATCCCCATTGCTCACTTGCGCAGCGCTGTCGGATCCGAATGTGATTTCCACGTATTTATCCCCGACCAGCCCCTCAGATTGAATCGTCGCCACGGAATCCTTCTTGATCACGTTTCGAGTCGCGTTCTTCAAGTCCATCATCACTCGCACTTTGTCGTTAGGCCCGCGCGGCAGTTGGATACGGGAGATCGTGCCTTCGTGAATTCCGCCCACCCGCACGTCGGCGCCGTTAGGCAACCCAGCCGCCGTCTGGAAGTCGGCATTGAGACGATAAGTCGAACTGAATATGAACTGCTTGTCGCCGATCCAAAACACGCCCGCGCCGAAAATAAGCAGCGTCGCGACAATAAAAGCCCCCAGTCGAAAAGCTCTAGACATAAGTTCACCGCCTTAGGAACTATCCTTCAGGAATTGAATGACAAAGGGATCTTTGCTCTTTTGCAACTCGGCAAGAGGCCCGTCGGCCAAAATGTTTCCTTCGTGAATCAGAACCATGCGATCCGAGAACGTCTTGGCCCCGCGGATGTCGTGTGTGACTACAATGGCCGTCATCTCGCGCTTCTGCTTCAATTCCAGGATTAGCTTGCCAATCTCGGCTGCGGTAATCGGATCAAGGCCCGCCGTAGGCTCATCGAAAAGCAGAATACTTGGATCCAGCGCAAGAGCGCGCGCCAGCCCCACTCTCTTCTGCATGCCACCGGAGATCTCGGAAGGCATTTTCTCCAGGTCTTGTTCCATCCCGACGCCTCCGAGTAATTCCCTCACCCGCTTTAGCTGGTCGGCGACGGGCATATTTGTGTGCCTGCTCAAAGGAAAGGCGACATTTTCCTCCACCGTTAGTGAATCGTATAAGGCCGCCTGTTGAAATAAGAACCCGATTCTTTTCCGGACTTCATTCAGTTGCTTCAAATCGAGACTGGTAATCTCCTGGCCTTCAATCTTCACGGAGCCCGAGTCGGACGGCTCAAGGCCAATGATCAGTTTCAGTAGTACGCTCTTTCCGATCCCGCTCCGTCCCAGTACCGCCACAGTCTCGCCACGTTTCACGTGCAGAGTGATTCCATTCAGGACAGTGTGATCGCCAAACTTCTTGTGTAGATTGTCGATCACGATCGGTTCGGAATTTGATTCGTTGTCCATGGATTCATCCCCATAGCATTAGGATTAGTCGCACCAATACGACGTCCGCAAGAATTACAAACAACGAAGACAGCACCACGGAACTAGTAGCGGATCTACCCACGCCTTCCGTGCCTCCCGTCGTTCGCATACCCTGGAAGCACGCCACAATACCGATAATCCAGCCAAAAAACGCCGTTTTTAAGGTTGGCGGGATGAAGTCGCTGAATGCCACGTTCTTGAATCCGTTGTCGAGGAACAGGCGGAACGAGATAGGATCGGCAAGAGTGTTTGCCAGCCATCCCATGATGACGCCGGAGAAATCCGCCGCCAAAGTGAGCAGGGGGAGCATCAGGATGCAGGCCAGCACGCGCGTCGCGGCCAGAAATTTGTAGGGATCGACGGCGGAGGCCTCCATCGCATCAATCTGCTCGGTTACCTTCATGGAGCCAAGCTCTGCTCCAATGCCGGCCCCGACACGCCCCGCCACCACCAGGCCAGTGATTACCGGGCCGCTCTCCTTGATGATCGAAAATACGATCACCGCTGGAAGCAACGACTTGGCTCCGAATCGAATCAAGGCGTCATGCGTTTGCAGCGAAAGCACTACGCCAGTTGCCGCTCCGGCCAACGCGACTAGAGGAAGAGATTTTGCGCCGATAATATCGCACTGGCGAAGCAACTCGCCTAGCTCATAAGGAGGCGCAACGGCCGCGCGAAATACCCGCGCACAGAAGATTCCCAAATCCCCACACCACTCCAATCCCTTTATGAAGATGGATTTGAAAGTGAGATCGCGGCCCCGCGCATGGGGGTCCGCAAACGTCCCAGACATGGCGTTCGTCGGCAAGGGCGGGTCTCCCGGATAACTCTGTGCCGCTGGGCTGCCAAAGTCCCAATTGGCTGGAATGTCAAGGACATAGCGGATTTGCAGATCTGCAATTCTTACGTTACTCCGCACTTTCTTCACGCACCCAGGTGTTTTGGACGGGCGCGCTAAGATCCGCAATATCCGTCTTGGGGTGACTCGGGGATTTCCTCGCGGGGCCGTTACACCTAATCTTTTCCCTTGCAAACGCAAAAATTACAAGCTGCCTTCTTCGTTCCAGTGTGTTTTCAGCGGATTAAACTTTGGCTCAAGGCGTGCATAAAAAGCAGTAGAGAGACGCCTAGGATCAAATAGGAGGTAGATGAAATGAAGAAGCTACTCGCAGCAATTGTATTGACGGCAGGTCTTTCGTTTGGCGCTCAAGTCTCGCTCGGATTTCGAATCGGGCCACCTCCAGCGCCCCGTGTGGAACGGGTCCGCCCGCCTACCCCGGGTCCCGATTATTTCTGGGTAGACGGCTATTGGTATCCAGAAGGCAATCGTTACCAATGGCATGAAGGGTATTGGACGCGGCCTCCATACGCTGGTTCTCAATGGGTCGTGCCGCGGTATGAAGGCGGAATGTTTTATGAAGGTTACTGGAACGGCGACCATGGACGGATTGGGCACGATCACCGTTGGGATCGCGATCATGACCGTGACTTCGGCCACGATCGGGACCGGCATTAACGGAACGGTCTTCGAGTCTTAGCGGATATCTCGGCTCGCTATGGGCACGGGAGTGCCCGCGGCGTCTCTCTCGAAATGGCGGTCCGAACGGGGGGCCGGTGTAACGCCGCGTGAGTTTCGGCGTTCACGTGAAAACGGTTGGTTCCTCACGATGCAACGCTCGAGTTCCTCAAACAGTCTCTTCACTAGAGGTGATCCATGCGTATACTACTACCTGTTGCATCGATTTTGGGCGGTCTACTCCTATATAGCTGCTCGACCATTGAGACCAACAACGCGGTCTCCAGCAAATCCGCGATGGAGCAATCCATCAAGACGCAGCTCTCGTCCGACCCGCAGCTTCAAGGGATCGCAGTGGACGCCAGGCCTGACAAGAATGAAGTAACCTTGTCTGGCACCGTCCCTACGGAGGCTCTAAGGACTAAGGCCGTCGATCTCGCGGAGAACGGGCGACCGAACTTGGTCGTTACGGATAAAATCGACGTGCAACCTCACCAAGTCGCCCGAAGCGAGTATACAGAGGAGATGGCGCGTACTGCGCGCGAGAAGGCCAAGGAGCTCGGCGACAAGCTAGGGAACTCGCTGGATGATGCCTGGATTCATACCAAAATCAAAGCGAAACTCATTGACAATCCCGATACCCCAGCTCGAAACATTAACATTGACGTTATCGATCAAGTTGTTACTTTGCACGGAGCAGTGGGGACCGCTACAGCTAAGGATGAAGCGGAGCGAACCGCCAAGCAGACCGAAGGCGTCAAGCGAGTCAATAATCTCTTGAAGGTCCAAGCGGGCTAGGTTCGCAATATCCACGTCATCGGCATTACCGGGTCGCATCCAGGCTAGAAGATTGACCTGCTCGCCGTGCACGGTAGGTCCGTCCGTGCCATGCGCTGTGTGTCCTGCGAGTCGCCCGCAACCACGCTCCGGCGTAAAACCCGCACAGCTGGCGAATGAAGACATCTGTTCCATGTAAAACTTGAGGGTGCAGATGCCAAACGTCGGTCTTTTCATACCCTGCTACGTCGACCAGCTTTATCCTCAAGTTGGAATCGCCACATTACGCATTCTGAGCCGCCTCGGCCTCGACGTCGAGTTCCCGCAAGAGCAGACTTGTTGCGGCCAGCCGATGGCTAACTCCGGCTGCGACGGAGCCGCCCGTCCCGTGGCCGAACGGTTCCTCGAGATCTTCGGCAAGTACGACCACGTCGTTAGCCCCTCCGGCAGTTGCGTCTCCATGGTGCGCAACCATTATGATCACTGGCTTCACGGCAAGCCTCGCTTCGAACATCTCCGCGGCCATACTTTCGAGCTTTGTGAGTACCTAACCGACATCGCTAAAGTCGTCAAAGTCGATGGTGAGTTTCCCCACAAAGTCGGCCTCCAGATGAGCTGCCACGGCCTGCGCGAACTCCGCCTTGCCCGCTCCTCCGAACAGATGATCCCGCCGTTTAACAAGGTGCGCCAGCTTCTCACGCAACTGCGCGGCATCGAAGTGGTCGAGTTATCCCGGCCCGATGAATGCTGCGGCTTCGGCGGCACTTTCGCCGTCGGGGAAGAGGCCATTTCCTGCCTGATGGGCCGCGACCGTATTCAGGACCACGCCCGCGCCGGCGCCGAAGTCATTGCCGGATTCGATATGTCGTGCCTCATGCATCTCGACGGCTTGATCCGCCGCACCAATCAACCGCAGCGCGTGATGCACGTTGCCGAAATCCTGGAGAAAGCGACCCTCTCATGACCGGCCACGCCGAAAAATCCGCAGCTTTTGCCGCCAATGAAGACCGCGCGCATTGGCACGACCAGTCGCTCTGGTTCGTTCGTTCCAAACGCGATCGGCAGGCCTCCGGCATCCCCGAATGGGAAGCCCTTCGTGAAGCCGCTTCCGCCATCAAGACGCACACCCTCTCGCGCCTGGCCGACTACCTGGAGGAGTTTGAACGCAATGCCATTGCCAATGGCATTCAGGTCCATTGGGCTCGCGATGCCGCTGAACACAACGCCATCGTTCATCAGATCCTCGCGAGTCATGGCGTCACGCATCTCGTCAAGTCGAAGTCGATGCTCACCGAAGAGTGCCATCTCAATCCTTACCTCGAGGCCCGCGGCATCGAAGTCACTGACACCGATCTCGGCGAACGCATCGTCCAGCTCCGCAAGGAACCGCCCAGCCATATTGTGATGCCGGCCATCCATCTGAAGCGCGAAGAAATCGGCGAGCTTTTCCACATCGAGCTCGGCACCGAGAAGGGCGCGTCGGATCCTAAGTACCTCACCGAAGCAGCCCGGGGCCACCTTCGCGGCAAGTTTATGGGCGCGCAAGCGGGACTGACCGGCGTCAACTTCGCCGTCGCTGAGACTGGAGGCATCGTCGTCTGCACGAATGAAGGTAATGCGGATATGGGCGCCAGCCTCCCTCGCCTGCATATCGCCTGCATGGGTATCGAGAAGCTCATTCCGCGGGCCGCGCATCTTTCGGTTTTCCTCCGCTTGCTGGCGCGCAGCGGCACCGGCCAGCCCATCACCGGGTACACATCGCACTTCAACGGGCCTGTCCGTGGCGGAGAGATGCACGTGGTCATCGTCGACAACGGCCGCAGCCGCATTCTCGGACAGGAAGCTTTCCGCCGCTCCCTCGGCTGCATTCGCTGCGGTGCGTGCATGAATACGTGTCCGGTTTACCGGCGCAGCGGCGGATATAGTTACGGCTACACTGTACCCGGCCCCATCGGCTCCATACTCGCGCCGCAGCGTGATCCCCAGAAGTACGCCTCGCTGCCCTTTGCGTCGAGCCTCTGCGGATCCTGCACCGATGTTTGCCCCGTCAAGATCGACCTCCATCATCAATTGCTGGCTTTCCGCAAAGTATTGGTCGACCTCAAAGCCGTGCCGCTGCAGAAGCGTCTCTGCATGGCGGTGATGGGCTTCGTCCTATCGCGCCCGTCGCTCTACCGCATGGGTGGAGGCCTGATGCGCGCCATCGTTCCGCGTCTTCCGCGCAGCCTGGTTTACGGGCCCTGGAATCCCTGGGGAATTCAACGCGAGATCCCACTCATGCCCCCGCAAAGTTTCCGCGACCTTATCCGGAAGGAACCGTCATGAGCAGCCGCAGCGCGATCCTCGATTCACTTCGCCAGAACGTTCCGCCGGCTGCACCTCTACCGGCTCCGATTGACGGAATCCGCTTCACCGACCCGATCAAACAATTTGAGGAGACATTGACCATAGCAGGCGGCACGCTGGTGCGCGCCACCGCGCAGCAGGACCTCGCATCCGAGCTAGCCAAACTCAACCTCTACGCAAGCGCTGCGAAGGTCGCCTCACTGGTCCCCGGCATCCCCTCGAGAAATGTTGACTTGAACGCGATCGAGGACCCGCACGACCTCGAAGGCATCGACGTAGCCATCATTCCAGGCAAGTTCGGAGTGGCGGAAAACGCCGCCGTCTGGATCCCCGGCGAGACCCTAACGCCGCACCGCGCCATTTTCGTCATCGTGCAGCATCTGATCTTGGTCGTTCCAGCCGGCCAAATCGTGGACAATCTCCACCAGGCTTACGAACGCATTCAATGGAGCCCGAATAGCTTTGGCATCTTCATCTCCGGCCCCTCCAAGACCGCCGACATAGAACAGTCGCTGGTCATTGGCGCGCACGGAGCCCGCAGCTGCACAGTAATCTTGTTGTGAGTTAAGCCGAAGCTAGGCGATGTGACCGCAGGAACGAGCGTATTTGGCGAATCGCCAGCGGAATTCGCTCCTTAGGTTCCTTCCACGGGAAGATGCTCGCTTCGGCGTTGGGCGCGAGCATCGCCGCTTCCATCGCGACGGCGTAGGGATGAGCCGGAATATTGTCCGGCAGAATCAATACCGGCGTCTGGCAACTGCGCACAAAATCGCGTGTCACGGTGAAGACGAAGTCCGGGTTGGTGCGGTACATTTTGGTCAGAAATTTGTCCACCGTCTGCATCGTGACCTCAGGCCGGCGCTTTACAAATTCCGGACCCCAGCCCGTCATATTCGTGTCGTAGAAAAGGGTG
>Ga0157378_10002377_pt1 | contig 16715 bp, 15 predicted proteins | sample M65metaG_FD_115309 | JGI IMG/M metagenome (GOLD analysis project Ga0157378, IMG submission 115309) | Miscanthus rhizosphere microbial communities from Kellogg Biological Station, Michigan, USA - M6-5 metaG | ecosystem: Host-associated > Plants > Roots > Rhizosphere > Soil | place: USA: Michigan...
AAATTGGAGCGGGCGAAGGGATTCGAACCCTCGACCCCAACCTTGGCAAGGTTGTGCTCTACCCCTGAGCTACACCCGCAGTCCAACCCTCGACCGGGGCTAACGATCTAGTGGATCATCGCGCGAATGTCCACCTCCCCGCCTAACACACGCTAACGCCATGGGCCCTGACCGCGAAGCGCTTTTTGCCCGGCTCCACGAGCTCGGTATCCCTACGACGACGGTCGAGCACCCGCCGATGTTCACGGTCGAGCAATCGGCATCCTTACGCGCGCAAATCCCCGGCGCGCATACCAAGACCCTGTTCCTCACCGACAAGGACGGCCACAAGGTGCTCGTCGTCGCCAAGGACGACACGCCGGTCGATCTCAAGGCGCTGGCCACGCGGCTCCACGCCGGGCGGTTCAGCTTCGCCAAAGGCGAACTGCTCGAGGCCGTGCTCGGTGTTGCAGCCGGTTCCGTTACGCCGTTGGCGCTGCTCAATCCGGCGGCGGCGGACGTGATCGTCGTGGTCGACGCGACGCTGCTTAACTTTGCCGAGGTGAACTGCCATCCCCTCGTGAACACCGCGACCACGCGGCTGGCGACGCAAGACCTCATCCGTTTCATCGAGGCTTGCGGCCATTCCCCCCGTATCCTTCCGCTCGGCCGATAGCGGCTTTCGGCCGGTTGCCAAACGGCTTGCTCCGGCCCATCTTGCAGGGCTGGAGAGCCGAGGAGCATGAGCGTAGATACCCCGATTTTCAAGGACGGCAGCGCCGAAGGCGCAGAGACCGACCTCGTTAAGAACACCACCACCAAGGACTTCATGCGCGACGTGGTGGAGGCCTCGCGCGAGGTACCGGTGCTGGTCGATTTCTGGGCGCCGTGGTGCGGTCCCTGCCGTCAGCTCACGCCGATCCTGGAAAAGGCGGTGCGCGCGGCAAAGGGCGCGGTCAAGCTGGTCAAGCTCAATATCGACGACCACCCGCAGATCCCCGGGCAGATGGGCGTGCAATCCATCCCCGCCGTGTACGCCTTCCAGGACGGGCGTCCGGTCGACGGCTTCATGGGAGCGCTGCCCGAATCGCGCGTCAACGCCTTTATCGCGCGTCTGATCGGCGACACGACCGGCGACGTTGCGGCGGACCTCGAAGCCGCCGAAGCGGCGCTTGCCGCCGGCGACGTCAACACCGCGGCGCAGCTGTTCGGCGAGATCTTGCAGCAGGATCGCGAGAACGCGCAGAGCCTTGCCGGCCTCGCCAAGTGCTACATCAAGACCGGCGATCTCGCCCGCGCCGAGCAGACGCTGGGGCTCGTCCCTCCGGCAAAGGCCGAAACCGCAGCCGTGGCGAGCGCGCGCGCCGCCTTGGAGCTCGCGCGCAAGCCGCCGCCGGCGGATACCATTGAGACGCTGCGCGCCAAACTCGCAGCCGATCCGAAGGACGCACAGGCCCGCTTCGATCTCGCCCTGGCGCTGAACGCCAAGGGCGATCGCGACGGCGCGCTCGAAGAGCTGTTGACGCTGGTCGTCAGGAATCGCGCCTGGAACGACGATGCGGCGCGCAAGCAGCTTGTGCAATTGTTCGATGCCTGGGGGGTCAGCGATCCCGCCACCATGTCGGGTCGGCAAAGGTTGTCGTCGCTGCTCTTCGCCTGAGGCCAAGGAGCGCATCTCTTGGGTTGGACCGACCGCTATCTCAGCGCCGCCGACATGCCGGATGCATTGGCGCTATTTCCGCTGCGCGGGGCCATTCTGCTGCCGCGCGCCTCGCTCACCCTCAATGTGTTCGAGCCACGCTATCTCGCTCTCGTCGATCACGCGCTATCGGGCGATCGCCTCATCGGCGTGGCGCAACCGGCGCATGACGCGGGCAATGCGGAATCGCCTGCGGGAAAGACCTTCCCCCTGCGGCGCGTGGGCTGCGCGGGACGGATTTCTGCCTTCACCGAACAAGAGGACGGCCGCATGGTGATGACGCTGGCCGGCATCGCTCGTTTCGTCATCGGCGCGGACCTGCCGGGCGAGGAGCCGTTTCGCATCGCCCGCGCCGATTTCGGACCTTACGCTAAGGATTTCGTCGGCGGCTATGGCGAGAACGACGTCGACCGGCCGCGCCTCATCGCCACGCTCAGAAGCTACCTGCTCGCCAACAATCTCAATGCCGATTGGGAGCGCATCAACAGCGCGAGCAATGAGCGGCTGGTGAACACGCTGTCGATTCTGAGCCCCTATGGGCCGGAAGAGAAGCAGGCCTTGCTCGAAGCGCCCGACTTGCGCTCACGCGCCGAGGTGCTGGTGGCGCTTGCCGAGATGGAGCTCGCGGCGACCGACGACGGCTCGGGGACATCGCTGCAATGATGGTGTTGGAGAGGTAAGATGACGGACAGATCCGAGCAGAGCGGTCAGCGGCGGCTCGATCCCAAGCTGCTGGAGATCCTGGTCTGTCCTCTGACCAAGACCACCCTCGCCTATAACGCGGAACGGCAGGAGCTGATCAGCCGCGCCGCGGGCCTCGCTTATCCGATCCGCGATGGTATTCCCATCATGCTGCCCGAGGAAGCGCGCAAGCTCGATCAGACCTAAGGCGTCTGACCTCTCAGCAGCCGCGGCAGCGTTCCGGTGGCGCCGGCAGCTTCGCTCACCAGAAAGCGCTTCAATGGCGGCGCCCTATCGACCAGTCCGAGCCCGAGATCGCGCAAGGTCCGCAGCGGCGCGCTGTCGTTGGAGAACAGGCGATTGAGCCCATCCATTACCGCGGCCGAGAACGCGCTGTCGAAGCGGCGCCAGCGCGAGTAGCGCTCGAGGGTCGTCGGCGAGCCGATATCGAGACCAAGCCGCGTGGCCTCCACAATCGTCTCTGCGAGTGCGGCAACGTCGCGCATGCCAATATTGAGCCCCTGCCCCGCCAGCGGATGCACGACATGCGCGGCATCGCCGATCAGCGCGAGCCGGTCGGCCACGAAGGAGCGCGCGATCTGCATGTCGAGCGGAAAGGATTGGCGCGGACCCGCGAGGGAAATCTCGCCGAGGCGCCAGCCGAAACGCTTGGTGAGCTCGGCGAGGAAGCCCGCTTCGTCCAGAGCCATGATGCCTTCACCGCGCGCTTTCTCCTCGGTCCAGACGATCGAGCAGCGGTTGCCTTGCAGCGGCAGCATGGCGAACGGCCCGGAGGGAAGAAAATGCTGAACCGCTTTGCCATGATGCGGGCGCGCGTGCGCCACGGTCGCGACGATGCCGATTTGCGGATAGGACCAGCCGACGCATTTGATGCCGGCGCGCTCGCGCAGTCGCGAGCGTTTGCCGTCGGCGGCGACGAGCAGCGCCGCTTCGATCGTCTTGCCGGGGCCGAGCGTCACTAAGACCTTGAAAGCGTCGGCCGCGTAGTCGGCGACCGAATCCGGCGCGAACAGCGTGATGGCATTGGTTCTCGCCACGGCGGCGGCAAGCACGCGGGTGAGGGCGCCGTGCTCGACGATATGAGCCGTGGCGCCACCGTCCTTAAGCTCGACATCGAAGCCCAGGAAATGCGGGCGCAAGAGGGCGTCCAGCGGGCTGTCGGTGATCTCGATCGCCTCGATGGCTTGCGCCGAGGGCGCGAGCGCGTGCCAAAGATCGAGCGCGGACAGCAGGTTCCGGGTGGCGGCGGTCAGCGCCAGCGCGCGGGCGTCGTCGCCGCTGCCTTGCAACGGATCGGCGTCGACCAGCGCGATGCGAAAGCCTGGCGGGGCAAGCTTGGCGAGCGCGAGCGCAAGGCTCCGTCCGGCAAGGCCGCCGCCGGCAATCGCGACGTCGAAACGATCCCGGCCTCTTGCGCTGGCATCGACCATTGTCCAGCAATGCCACGTTCCGCGCCGTCAGTGAACCTGCTAAAGGCCAGGACTTGGGTCAGAAAGGGTCACGCATGAGCCGCGCGCTGGAAATGCTCCTCTCCATTCTCGACATCGAAAAGCTCGAGGAGAATCTGTTTCGGGGCCTGAGCCCGCAGGCCGGCTGGCAGCGCGTATTCGGCGGCCAAGTGATCGGGCAGGCCCTGGTCGCCGCCCATCGCACTGTGAACGGGCGGCTTGCGCATTCATTGCACGCTTATTTCTTGCGGGCAGGCGATCCGGCCGGCCCGATCATCTACGAGGTGGACCGCATTCGCGACGGCGGAAGCTTCTCGACCAGGCGCGTGGTGGCCATCCAGCACGGTCAGGCGATCTTCTCCATGGCCGCCTCGTTCCATAAGCCGGAGGAGGGGCTGCAGCACCAGATGAAAATGCCGGAGGTGCCGCCGCCGGAAGCGCTGCCGAGCGAGGCGGAGCTCAAAGCGTCCCTCATCGATCGTGTGCCACCCCAGGTCAAAGCCTACTGGGAGCGCGAGCGGCCGATCGAGATCAGGCCGGTCGACCTCTCCCGCTATCTTTCGCCCGAGAACCGGGCACCCTCGCAGCAGGTCTGGATCAGGGCCACGGGCAAGCTCGGAGACGATCTCGCGCTGCATCAATGCGTGCTCGCCTACGCCTCGGACTTCACGTTGCTCGATACGGCGCTGATCGCGCATGGCCGCTTCGTGTTCGACCCGCGTCTGATGCTGGCCAGTCTCGACCACGCGATCTGGTTTCATCGGCCATTCAGGGCCGATGATTGGCTGCTTTACGTCCAGGACAGCCCGACATCCGGCGGCGGCCGCGCCTTCTGCCGCGGCACTTTGTTCACGCGCGAGGGGGTGTTGGTAGCCTCTACGGCCCAAGAGGGCCTGGTGCGGGAGCGGGATGGCCGAAAGTAAGCCCAAATCGTAGGCAACCGGCATTTTTTGCCTATTTAATAGGCCTGTTTGGTCCCTTAACCCGTGGGACGAAGCCCTCCCTCTGAAAAAGAGTCACAAAACCCAAGCACTTGCCGCGCCGCACACGAGTTGGCACGGGGCTTGACTCTGCTTTCGGGTTCGCACGGCTGGAACCGGCCTTAGAGGCAAACACCCGGCAGCCGCAACATGGAGGGGTTAGAAACATGAAGCTGGTGATGGCGATCATCAAGCCATTCAAGCTCGATGAGGTGCGCCAAGCCCTCACCGAGCTCGGGCTGCAGGGCATGACCGTGACCGAAGTCAAGGGTTACGGCCGGCAGAAGGGCCACACGGAGATCTATCGCGGCGCGGAATACGCCGTGAACTTCCTGCCGAAGATCAAGATCGAGGTCGTGGTACCTGCGAAGTTAGTGGACAAGGCCGTCGACGCCATCGTCGCCGCGGCCAAGACCGGACAGATCGGCGACGGCAAGATCTTCGTCGTTCCCGTCGAGCAGACGGTGCGCATCCGCACCGGCGAAACCAACGAATCAGCGCTCTAGAGGGAGGCCGAAGATGAAGTTTGCCAAATATGTATTCGGCGCGGTCGTGGCGCTCGCTGCGCTTGCGCTTGCCCATATTGATCCGGCGCTGGCCCAAGAGGCCGAGGCGGCGGCAACACCAGCCGCACCAACGCTGAGCGCGGGCGACACGGCGTGGATGCTCACATCCACTGCTCTCGTCCTGATGATGACCATCCCGGGCCTTGCCTTGTTCTATGGCGGCATGGTGCGCAAGAAGAACGTGCTCGCCACCGTCATGCAGAGCTTCGCCATCACCTGTATCGTTACCGTAGTGTGGATGGTGATCGCCTACTCGCTCGCCTTCACCGACGGTGGCAGCATGAATGCCTATATCGGCGGCATGTCGCGCTTCCTGTTGAAGGACATGGAAGTCGGCACGCTGAAGGGCACGATCCCCGAGTCGGTGTTCATGTGCTTCCAGATGACCTTCGCCATCATCACTCCGGCGCTGATCTGCGGCGCGTTTGCCGACCGCATGAAGTTCTCCGCCCTGGTGATCTTCATGGTCCTCTGGCAGATCATCGTCTATGCGCCGATTGCCCACTGGGTCTGGGGCGGCGGTTTCCTCGCAGGTCTCGGCGTGCTCGACTTCGCCGGCGGCACGGTGGTGCATATCAACGCCGGTGTCGCCGGCCTGGTTTGCGCGCTCTATCTCGGCAAACGAGTTGGCTACGGCTCCGAGAATATGTCGCCGTACAACCTGGTCTATGCCGTGATCGGCGCCTCGCTGCTGTGGGTCGGCTGGTTCGGCTTCAACGCCGGTTCGGAACTCGCCGCCGACGGACGGGCGGGGTACGCCATGACCGTCACGCAAATCGCGACGGCCGCGGCGGCGCTGGCCTGGATGTTCTCCGAATGGCTGGTGCACAAGAAACCAAGCGTACTCGGCATCATCTCCGGCGCCGTTGCCGGCTTGGTGGCGATTACCCCGGCGTCGGGTTATGTCGGCCCGGTTGGCTCGCTGTGGATCGGTGCGGCTGCCGGCGTCGGCTGCTTCTTTGCCGCCACCACCCTCAAGAAAGCCATCGGCTATGACGACTCGCTCGACGCGTTCGGGGTCCACGCCATAGGCGGAATCATCGGTGCCTTGCTGACCGGTGTGTTCGCCTTGAAGGCGGTATGCGGGACATCGGGCCTGTTGGAAGGTAACCCGGGTCAGGTGTTGATCCAGCTCGAAGGTATCACCGCCACCATCGTTTGGACCGCGGTGGCCACCTTCGTGATCCTCATCATCACCAACATATTGACGGGTGTTCGGGTCAGCCAGGCGGTCGAGATCGAGGGCCTGGATATCAACCTGCACGGAGAGGTGGTTCAGTAGACATCAATCGCGCGGTGCCGAACGAGGGAACAAGAACTGCATAGAAACAGAGCTAAGTCGTCTCCTCCTTGGACTTTTGCTCGCTGCAAGCCCCGGCCTCTCGCCGGGGCTTGTTCGCTTCTTGGGACGCAGCGCCCCATTGCCGCGAGCGCCGCCATCCCGTAACACCGGCCGCATGCCGCCCGACCACGCGCCCAATCGCCTCGACGAATTGGTCCGCTCCCCGTTCGCGCGCCTCACACAGTTGCTCGAAGGGCTCGCACCCGGTTTGCCGGCGATCGATCTTTCGCTCGGTGAGCCCAAGGCGCTCATACCAGCCTTTCTCGGCCCGACGCTCGATGCGCATCTCGCCGAGTTCGGCCGCTACCCGCCGATCAAGGGCATTCCCGCGCTGCGCCAGGCGATTGTCGCTTGGTTGGGACGCCGCTACCCGCTGCTAGACGGGCGGATCGACGCTGAGACGCAGGTGCTGCCGCTCAACGGCTCGCGCGAAGGATTGTTCTCGGCGATATTCCCCGCGCTTGCGCGCAAACCCCGGGTGGAGAGGCCGGGGGTATTGATCCCCAATCCGTTCTATCAGGCCTATGCCGCGGCCGCCGCGGCCTCGGGAGCAAAACCGGAGTTCCTGCCGAGCCTCGCCGAGACGGACTTCCTGCCTGACCTCGCGTTGATCGACGAGGCGCTCCTCAAACGGACCGTGGCCTTCTATCTTTGCACGCCATCGAATCCGCAAGGCGCCGTGGCCGACCGCGCCTATCTCGCGCGCGCCATCGCGCTCGCGCGGCGCTTCGACTTTCTCCTCTTCGCCGACGAATGCTATTCCGAGATCTATGGCGAGACGCCGCCTCCCGGGGTGCTCGAGACGGCCTACGCCGAAACCAGGAGCCTCGCCAATGTCGTGTCGTTCCAGTCGCTGTCGAAGCGTTCGGGGCTGCCGGGCTTAAGATCGGGGTTCGTGGCCGGCGATGCCGAATTCATCGCGTCCTTGCTCCGTTTCCGCAACGTGGCTTGTCCGCAAGTGCCGCTGCCGGTGCAGCACGTCTCGGTCGAGGCCTGGGGTGACGAGCGGCATGTCGAGCGCGGACGCGACCTTTACCGCGAGAACTTCGCCACCGCAGAGGCGATCCTGGCCGGCCGATACGGCTATCGGCGCCCGAGGGGCGGCTTCTTTCTTTGGCTGGATATGGCCGCGTTCGGGGGAGGGGAAGCGGCGGCGAAAACCCTTTGGAAAGGGTGTGGTGTCAGAGTGCTGCCGGGAGCTTATCTGGCACAAGCCGAACCCGATGGCGTCAATCCGGGCACGGACTACATCAGGGTCGCGCTCGTGCACAACGCGGATGTTACCCGCGACGCCTTGACGCGTATCGTCGCTACATTGGATTGAGGGATGGCCACCAGAGGAAGAGCGAAGAGCCGGCGTAAGCTTTTGCCGGGAGCGGTCGAGTCCGGCCTAAGACGGCTGATGCTCGGCAGTTACGGTTTGTTAATCGTTACGGTCGCCTGCGCGGCCTGGGCCAGCCTTGCCACCTGGTCGGTGCACGATCCGAGTCTCAACAACGCCACCCGCGCCATGCCCCGTAACGTGCTGGGCAGCTGGGGTGCCGTGGTTGCCGACCTGGCCATCCAGTCGCTGGGACTTGCCTCGATCATCCTGTTCCTGCCGCTCGCCGCCTGGGGCTGGCACCTCGTCTTCCGTACCGCGCCCGCGCGCAGGCGGATGCGGCTCCTCGCCTGGCCCTGCTCGGTCATCCTGCTGGCCGCCGCCTTGGCCGCCCTGCCCCAGCCGAAAAGCTGGCCGCTACCGAATGGCCTCGGCGGCATTTTCGGCGATTTCTTCATGGCCGGCGCGCATGTGATCGGACCGTTCCTGCCCGATGCCGCCGTGTCGTTCGTGGCCGGCATCACTTTCTTTGTCATCGGCACCATGATGCTGCTGTTTGCCTGCGGCACCAGCACCTCACGGCTAATCGCGCTTTGGGCGCCACGCAGCGGCGCTGCGGGCGAATGGGCAAATGCCTGGATCGGCGCGGCGATGCATTACGTCATGCATGCCGGCGGCAAGCTCCGGCACCTGTTCGGCCGCCGGCGCGACGCGGACGCTGCGGATGACGACGATTTCGACGAGAGCGTCGACGAAGAAGATTGGCAGGAGGAGCGCGAGCCCGACGCCGAAGGCCGTATCGAGCCGTCGTTCGGACCCTCGCCGATCGGCGAGGCGTTCGACGAGGAGGAGGACGACGACGACATCACCTCGCCGAACTATCGCATCACCCGCACCAACCCGGACGGAAAGAAGAAAAAGCACACCGGCCTGTCGCGCAGCGCGCAGTCGGACGAGCCGTACGAGACGCCGTCGACCAAGCTGCTGCAGCAGGCATCCCGCGCGAGCAAAGCCCGCAGCGTCAGCGACGAAGTGCTGCAAGAGAATGCCCGCGAGCTTGAGGGTGTGCTGCAAGATTTCGGCGTCAAGGGCGAGATCACCAATGTCCGCCCCGGACCCGTGGTTACGCTCTACGAGCTCGAGCCGGCGCCCGGCACCAAATCCTCGCGGGTGATCGGCCTTGCCGACGACATCGCCCGTTCGATGAGCGCCGTCGCCGCCCGCGTCGCCGTCGTGCCCGGCCGCAATGCCATCGGCATCGAGCTGCCCAACGATCGGCGTGAAATCGTCATGCTGCGCGAGATGATCGAGTCCGCCGATTTCCAGGAGGCGGACCTCAAGCTCGCGCTCGCGCTCGGCAAGAATATCGGCGGCGAGCCGATCATCGTCGACCTCTCACGCATGCCGCATCTCCTCATCGCCGGCACTACCGGATCAGGCAAGTCGGTCGGCATCAACACCATGATCCTGTCGCTGCTCTACCGGCTGTCGCCCGAGCAGTGCAAATTCATCATGATCGATCCGAAGATGCTCGAGCTGTCCGTCTATGACGGCATTCCGCATCTGTTGGCGCCGGTCGTCACCGATCCGAAGAAGGCGGTGGTCGCGCTGAAATGGACCGTGCGCGAGATGGAAGAACGCTACAAGCGCATGTCGAAATTGGGCGTGCGCGACATCAAGGGCTACAATTCCCGCATCCTCCACGCCGAGGCCAAGGGCGAGGTCCTGACGCGAACCGTGCAGACGGGATTCGACCGCGCCACCGGCCGCGCCATCTATGAGCAGGAGGAGATGGACTACGACACGATGCCCTACATCGTCGTGATTGTCGACGAGATGGCCGACCTGATGATGGTCGCCGGCAAGGACATCGAGGCGGCAGTGCAGCGCTTGGCGCAGATGGCGCGCGCCGCCGGCATTCATCTCATCACCGCCACGCAGCGCCCGAGCGTCGACGTCATCACCGGCACGATCAAGGCGAACTTCCCGACCCGCGTCAGCTTCCAGGTGACCTCCAAGATCGACAGCCGCACCATTCTCGGCGAGCAGGGCGCCGAGCAACTGCTGGGGCATGGCGACATGCTCTACATGGCCGGCGGCGGTCGCATCATGCGCGTGCATGGGCCGTTCGTCGCCGACGAGGAGGTAGAGAAGGTGGTGCGCCACCTGAAAAAGCAGGGCACGCCCGCGTATCTCGAGGCCGTCACCGAAGAGGAGGACGAGGCAGGCGAGGAGGGCGAGGCAGGCGAAGAGTACGGCGACTCCGGCAACGAGCTTTACGACCAGGCCGTCGCCATCGTGCTTCGCGATCGCAAGGCGTCAACAAGCTACATTCAGCGACGGCTCGGCATCGGCTATAACCGCGCCGCCTCGCTGGTCGAGCGCATGGAGAAGGAAGGCCTGATCGGCGCGGCGAATCATGCCGGAAAGCGGGAGATTCTCGTAGGTAACGATGACGCGGAGAGGCCGTATTAGGTGGTGTCTGCCAAGAAGTTGACCAGATTTGCCTGAATCATCTATCCGTTGCCTTCTTTGGGTTCCAGAATAGCGCCGGTCAACGGAGGGGGGTTAATGACAAGCCGCGAAGCCGCCGGTCTATTCTTTGCGTTGCCAATCGTCCTGTGCCTTTCCCTCGGAACCGCGGCCGCCCAGGACAGCGGAACCACGGTGGTCAAGCAGCCGGCCGCCACGACCACGCCAGTCACCACGCCGCCCTCGCCGCAGGGCCTGACCGAGCCGCAAGACCAGCTAAGGCCGGCAGTTGGCGATGAGACCGGCGCGACCGGCGCGCCTGCTCCCGACGACGAGATCACGCCGACGGCCACCGACGAAGGCGCAGGCTGGGAGGCCGCCGTCGAGGCCGCGCAGGCTGCTACGCCGCTGATTGGCGAGGCGCAGACCAAGGCCGTCGAGCGCATCAACGCCTATTTCAACAACATCACCAATCTGCAAGGCAGCTTCGAGCAGGTTGATGCCACCAACAAGCGTTCCACCGGACGCTTCTACGTGCAGCGGCCGGGCAAAATCAGATTCGACTACGCGCCGCCCAGCGGGCTGCGTATCGTGGCCGACGGATCATCGCTCGCCATCGAGGATTCCGACCTGCGAACGGTCGAGAAATATCCCATCCAGTCGACACCGTTTAGGCTGCTCTTGTCGGATTCCGTCGATCTAGCCCGCGATGCCCGCATCGTCGGGGTCGAGAGCCAGGAAGGTACGCTCGCCATTTCGCTGGAGGACAAATCGGGCGACGCGGCCGGCACCATCAGGCTCGTGTTCGACAGCGGCGCCGAGCTGCAACTGAAACAGTGGTTGATCACCGACGCGCAAGGCTTGACCACGCGGGTGGACGTCAACGACATCGTCGCCGGGCGCAAAGTCGCAACCGACTTTTTCACCTCCAAGGACGGCTTCCAGCCCTTCCATTGAGGAAAAAGCGCCTGTTTCGGAGGCGAAATCGCGGGGTGGCGTAGCCCCGCCGAGGCCCTCGAAAATCGACGGAAATCAAAGCTGAATCAATCCCTTGTCTCAAGGGCAAGGCTTTCTGTTTACGCCGCGTTAAATTTTTCGCGGAGCGCCGGTTGAAATCGCTTTGAAATCTACTTATCTCTTTTGCCTGAAGCGAGCCACATCGCATTCATCGGTAGTGCCCCCCGTCTAGCCGAAGATGTGGTTCGCTCGTGCCGGCTTCCCTCCCGGCACGCGCGCGAAACAACGCGCTTCTGGCGCCCAACCACGCGCAGCGGTTGGGCGCCTTTCTTTTTGCCTACTGGTCCTCACCCTCATACCTGCTGGCTGGCAACTTGGGCCGGCGTTAATATTTACTGATGCGGCAAAAAGACATCTCAGTTGCCGGCGATAAGTGATATGCCGCTTCTGTGGTGGGCTTCCCTCCCCATCACTGGTTCCCCCCAATAGGAACCCGAAGAAGCCCCGAGTCCCCCCGTCTCTGGGGCTTCTTCTTTATCTGCACCCCTATTTTCGCATCGAGCATATGTGGAGGGCGGCGGCCCCTCGCTTGCTTTTCCCTGCTGCCGCAACGATCTTTGCCGTTCCCATGCGCTTCCGCCTCGCCACCTGGAACATCAACTCGGTCAGGCTGCGGCTCGATCTCGTGAGCCGCTTCGTGCGGGCGCACAGCCCTGACGTGCTGTGCCTGCAAGAGATCAAATGCGTCGAGGGCAAGTTTCCCGAGCTCGAGCTGCGCGCGCTCGGCTACCCGCATATCGCCGTGGCGGGGCAGAAGGGCTATCACGGCGTCGCCACGCTCTCGCGGCTCCCCTTCACTTTGCAAGAGCGCCGCGACATCTGCGGCCGCGGCCACGCACGGCATCTCTCCGTCAGGCTGGATGCGACCAACGGACAAGCCAAGCCTGTCGTGCTGCACAACATCTATGTGCCGGCGGGCGGCGATTTGCCCGATCCCGCGCTCAACGAGAAGTTCCGCCACAAGCTCGATTTCCTCGAGGCGATGAGCGCATGGTTCGGCGGAATGCGCACCAAGGCGAAGAACCGCATGATCGTGGTCGGCGACCTGAATGTGGCGCCGCTGCCGACCGACGTCTGGTCGCATAAGCAGCTGCTCAAAGTGGTAAGCCACACGCCGGCCGAGACCGAGCGCTTCGCCCGCGTGATCGCCTCGCATGATTGGAACGACGTGATGCGTCGGCACGTGCCGGCCGAGGAAAAGCTCTTCACCTGGTGGAGTTATCGCAATCGCGATTGGCGCGCGTCAAATCGCGGCCGCCGCCTCGACCATATCTGGACGACGCCTGCACTCGACGGCGCGGCCGTGGCGATGAAGGTTCTCGACGAGACGCGCGACTGGCCGCGCACATCGGACCATGTGCCGGTGATTGCCGATTTCGAGCTTGAGTGAGCGAATTACGGGACGAGCTTGTAGCCGCCGGTCTCGGTGATGAGCAATTCGGCCTGCGAGGGATCCTTCTCGATCTTCTGGCGCAAGCGATAGATATGCGTCTCCAGCGTATGCGTCGTGACGCCGGCGTTGTAGCCCCACACCTCGTGCAGCAGCACATCGCGGGTCACGACGCGTTCACCCGCGCGATAGAGATATTTCAGGATCGAGGTCTCTTTCTCGGTGAGCCTAATCTTGGCACCGTTGCCATCGAGCAAGAGCTTGGATGCCGGCCTGAACGTGTAGGGGCCGATTGTGAAGACGGCATCCTCGCTCTGCTCGTGCTGCCTGAGCTGCGCGCGGATGCGCGCGAGCAACACGCCCAGGCGGACCGGCTTCGTCACGTAATCATTGACGCCGGATTCCAGCCCGAGGATCGTGTCGGAATCCGAGGCCTGTCCGGTCAGCATGACGATCGGCCCCTTGAAACCCCCGCGGCGCAACAGCTTGCAGGCTTCGCGGCCGTCAAGATCGGGGAGGCCGACATCGAGAAGCACGAGATCGACATGGCCGCTGCGCGCCTGCTTCAGGCCTTCCGACGCCGTGGCCGCCAGCAGCGTATCGAATTCCTCATGCAAGCTGAGCTGCTCACTCAAGGACTCCCGCAGCTCGTCGTCATCGTCGATGATGAGGATCTTGCGCGCATTGCTCATCGGGCGCCCCTTAGGCTTCATTCCGCGTGAGAGTTGTATTCGGGGCCAAGCTTTAGGACAAGCGTATCGCAAAGCCTGCTGACGAAGAAAAGGCTTGCCATCATGAGGGTTAAGCGATCCCGAGCGATCATTGTGCGGCGTGCGCCGGGGAGTTCGGAAAAGGCGCGCATAGGGCTCGGTCATGGCGTAAGGCAGGGGGCGCTCGGCCGGGGCGGCATCCGCGCCCTGAAGCGGGAAGGCGATGGCGGGACACCGCTAGGCCGCTTTGCTGTCCGCCAGGTGCTCTACCGCGCCGACCGGATTGCGCGGCCGCGCACGCGGCTGCCGGTGCATGCGATCCGCGCGCATGACGGCTGGTGCGACGATCCCAAGAGCCGCAACTATAATCGGCTGATCAAATTGCCGTCGCGGCGAAGCGCCGAAGGCTTGCAGCGCGAGGATCATCTTTACGATCTCGTGCTCGTGCTCGGATATAACGACCGGCCGCGAGTCAAGGGGAAGGGCAGCGCGATCTTCATGCATCAGGCGCGCACGGGCTTCACCCCGACCGATGGCTGCATCGCGCTTTCGCGCCACGACCTTACAATGTTGCTCGCGCAAGTCAGGCGCGGGACCCAGGTCGTTATCCTTCACTGATCGCGCGCGCGCCAAAGATGGCGGTGCCGACACGTACATACGTGGCGCCGAAGTCGATGGCGCGGACGAAATCGCCGCTCATTCCCATGCTGAGCTGCTTGATGCCGAGACGCTCGGCGAGTTTGGCGAGCAGGGCGAAATGCATCGCCGGTTCTTCGTCGAAGGGCGGGATGCACATCAGCCCGTCAATGGACAAGCCGAAGGTTTCGCGACACAGCACCACGAAGGATTCCGTCTCGCCGGGGGCCACGCCCGCCTTTTGCGGCTCCTCGCCCGTGTTGACCTGCACGAAGAGCCGCGGGCGCTTGCTCACGCGGGCCATTTCCGCGGCGAGCGCGCGTGCGAGCTTGGGCCGGTCGACGGTCTCGACCACGTCGAACAGGTCGACCGCCTCGCGCACCTTGTTCGATTGCAACGGACCGATCAGGTGGAGCTCGATGCCGGCGTGGCGCGCTTTCAGCGCCGGCCATTTGCTTGCCGCCTCCTGCACGCGGTTCTCGCCGAAGCAGCGCTGGCCCGCGCCGATCGCCTGCTCGATGACGGCGGTGGGGACGGTCTTGGTCACAGCCACCAGCTTGACGCTTGCGGCAGCTCGGCCGGCGGCCTCCGCCGCGAGGGCAATCTCCTCAAGCACCAGGCTGAGCCGGGCAGGGACCTCATTGTCGGTGGGCGGATCGGCGCTCATAACTGCTGTCTAGCAGGGGACGAAGCAGAGCGTAACTTGACCGCTCTCACCATTCTGGTTCATTCCCGCGACTACACGGAACACCAGCGGGCAGGATCATGGCGGCGGACCGTTACGACGCGCCGAAACGCGAGAAGCATTGGCAGGCGGCATGGGAGCGGCGTGGCCTCTTCCATGCGTCGGAGGACGACCCGCGCCCAAAATATTATGTTCTGGAAATGTTCCCCTATCCCTCCGGGCGCATTCACATGGGGCACGTGCGGAACTACACCATGGGCGACGTCGTGGCGCGCTATATGCGCGCCAAAGGCCACAACGTGCTGCATCCGATGGGCTGGGACGCCTTCGGCCTGCCGGCCGAGAACGCGGCTATCGAGCGCGGCGTGCATCCGGCCAAATGGACCTATGACAACATCGCCGTCATGCGCGGCCAGCTCAAGAGCATGGGCCTGTCGCTCGACTGGTCGCGCGAGCTCGCCACTTGCGACCTCGACTATTACCACCAGCAGCAGCGGCTGTTTCTCGCCATGCGCAAGGCCGGCCTGGTCGACCGCAAGACGCGCAAGGTCAATTGGGATCCGGTCGACCGGACGGTGCTCGCCAACGAGCAGGTGATCGACGGGCGCGGTTGGCGCTCCGGCGCCGTGGTCGAGCAGCGCGAGCAGCCGGAATGGGTGTTCAAGATCACCGACTATGCGCAAGACCTGCTCCAGGCGCTGGGAGGTCTCGAGCGCTGGCCGGAGAAGGTCAGGCTGATGCAGGCCAACTGGATCGGCCGTTCGGAGGGCTTGCTGGTCCGCTTCGAGATCGTGCCGGGCACGGCGCCGAAGGGCCACGACCTGATCGAGGTGTTCACCACGCGGCCGGACACGCTGTTCGGGGCGAGCTTCGTCGCCATCGCGCCAGACCATCCCTTGGCGAAGGCTGTCGCGGAAAGAAATTCGGGCGCGAGAGATTTCATTGCCGAATGCCTGAGGCACGGCACCACGGCTGCCGAACTCGAGACGCAGGAGAAAAGGGGATTCGACACCGGCTTGCGCGTGCGTCATCCGGTGATCGAGGGGGCCGAGCTTCCGGTGCTGATCGCCAATTTCATCGTCATGGAGTACGGCACGGGCGCCATCTTCGGCTGTCCGGCGCACGATCAGCGCGACCTCGAATTCGCCCGCGCTAAGCGTCTCCCCGTCATCCCGGTGGTGTTGCCGGCGGATGCCGATGCGGCGAGCTTCGCCATCGGCAAGGAGGCTTATACGGGGGACGGGGTTCTGATCAATTCCGGCTTTCTCGACGGACTCGGCGTCGAGGCCGCCAAGACAGCGATCGCCGATGCGCTCACCAAGAGGACAGTGAAGGGCAGGGCGCTCGCCGAACGGCAGACGCAATACCGCCTGCGCGACTGGGGCATCTCGCGGCAGCGCTATTGGGGTTGCCCGATTCCCATGATCCATTGCCCGACATGCGGCATCGTGCCGGTGCCCGAGCAAGATCTGCCGGTGAAGCTTCCCGACGATGTGAGCTTCGACAAGCCGGGCAATCCGCTCGACCGGCACCCGACCTGGAAGCATGTCACCTGCCCAAGCTGCGGCGGCGAAGCCGTGCGCGAGACCGACACGATGGATACGTTCGTCGACTCGTCCTGGTATTGGTGGCGCTACCTGGATCCGACCAAGGAAGACGGACCGATCGATCGCGCGCTGAATGAGGCGTGGTGCCCGGTCGAGCAGTACACCGGCGGCGCCGAGCACGCCGTGCTGCACCTGATGTACGCGCGCTTCTTCGCCAAGGC
>Ga0157378_10002383_pt1 | contig 16687 bp, 15 predicted proteins | sample M65metaG_FD_115309 | JGI IMG/M metagenome (GOLD analysis project Ga0157378, IMG submission 115309) | Miscanthus rhizosphere microbial communities from Kellogg Biological Station, Michigan, USA - M6-5 metaG | ecosystem: Host-associated > Plants > Roots > Rhizosphere > Soil | place: USA: Michigan...
ACCTACGTGTAGCCGACGGTCACAGTGGACACCACGCGACCGGCGCGGGCCGGCCGCGCCTGTGGCGCCTGCGCATGACGAGCTCGATCCACAGCCGGGCGACGCCGACGGCGGTCTTGAAGATGCGCGGGAAGTTGAAGAACTGCGACGTGCCGAACGCGCGGTGGTAGTGGTGCACGGGCACCTCGACCATCCGGAAGCCCGCGTCCTGGATCTTCTTCATCATCTCGAGGCAGATGACGCCGCTCGTCTGCCGCAGCTCGACGCGTTCGAACATCGACCGCCGCATCAGCCGGAAGTCGCAGTCGACATCGCGCATCCTCAGGCCGAACAGGATCGCGACGATGTGATGGTAGAGGCGGCCGATGACGATGCGATGCATCGGATCGGATCGGCTGATCTTGTAGCCGTTGACGATGTCCACGCCCTCGGCCATCTCGGCCCAGAGCAATTGCAGTTCGGCCGGGTCGTACTGCGCGTCGCCGTCCGTGTAGAAGATGAGATCCTTGGTCGCCGATCGGATGCCGGTCTGAATCGCGCCGCCGTAACCGCGATTCTGCGCGTGGTGCATCACGCGCACGCGCGGATATTTGCGGGCCAGCTCGTCGGCGATCGCCGCCGTCGCGTCCTCGCTCCCGTCGTTGACGACGATCACTTCGTAGTCCGGCGTCAGCGCGGCCGCCGCGGCGTCGGCGCGAATCACCATGCTGGCAATCGTGCCGCTGTCGTTATAGGCGGGAAAGAAGACGCTGAGGCTGGCTGGCAACGCGTCCATTATGAATCGCGGTCGATCAGCCGCCAAGGTGCGATCGCGGATTCGATCAGCACCCCGCGCGACATCTTGGACGCGCCAAGGCGGCGTTCGACGAACGTGATCGGCACCTCGCCGATCCGGCTGCCGAGGTGGTTCGCGACGTACAGCATCTCGACCAGGAACGAATAGCCCTCGGAGATGAACCGGTCGAGCGGCATCGCGGCGAGCGCCTCCCTGCGCCAGCAGCGGTAGCCGCTCGTGCAGTCGCGTGCACTCAGCCGCGTCACCGTACGTACGTACATGTTGGCGAACCGGCTGAGCAACCGCCGGTGGAGCGGCCAGTTCACGACCGTCCCGCCCGGGATGTAGCGCGATCCGATCACGACGTCGAAGCGGGACGCGCCTTCGATGAGACGCGGAAGCTGGGCGGGATCGTGCGAGAGATCCGCGTCCATCTGGCAGATCAGGTCCGCCGGTTCGTCGAGCGCCAGCTTGAGGCCGTCGATGTACGAGCGTCCGAGCCCGCGCTGGCCGGCACGCTCGAGCACGCGCACGCGCGCCGGATATTTCGCCCGCAGTTCGTGCGCGACGGCGGCCGTGCCGTCCGGCGAGTGGTCGTCCACGACCAGGACGCTGACGTTGGGGTGGACCATCAGGGCGTCCACGAGCGGCGCCAGGTTCTCGCGCTCGTTGTACGTCGGCACGACGACGATCGCGCGCAGCGGCGAGCTCATGGGTCGCGCCGCTCGAAACGCAGCGAGGAGATCTGTTCGGACACGAGGCCGACGAGGAAGATGATCACGCTGAGCAGAATCAGCAGCACGGACGAGTTCGTCACGTGCGACTGCGTGAGGATCGTCCAGACGGCATACGCGCCGCCGAGGACGAACCACGCGAGGCTGAGCGGAAGGAACACGCGCATCGGGCTGTAGATCGTGACGACCTTGAGCAGAATCACGGCGAACTTCGTGCCGTCGGACCCGAGCCGGATCTTGGAGTCGCCCGTGCGGACGCCGGCGTGGATCGGCTCGAACCACACGCTGTAGCCCGCCTTGATGAACGCCAGCGTCGTCGTCGTCGGCGTCGAGAAGCCGTTGGGGAGCAGGTGGAGAAACTCGAGCAGGTGTTCCCGGCGGGCCGCGCGGAAGCCGGACGTCAGATCGGGGATGTGCTGTTCGGTCAGATAGCTGGCGATCTCGTTGAGCACGCTGTTGCCGAGGCGCCGCGCGGCGGAGGCCTGCGTCGCCCCCGACCGGGCGCCGACCACGAGCTCGTACTGATCGAGCTTCGAGACGAGGCGGACGGCGTCGGCCGCGCGATGCTGACCGTCGGCGTCGACGATGAGCACGAACTCACCGGTCGCGTTGCGGATGGCCGTCTTCACGGCGGCGCCGTTGCCCTTGTTGTACGGATGACGGACGACGCGCGCGCCCGCCGCGGATGCGCGCGCCGCGGTGTCGTCAACCGATCCGTCGTCGACGACGAGGACTTCGTGCCAGGAGGCGGCCTGGCGCAGTTCGGACACCAGCGCGCCGATCGAGGGTTCTTCGTTGAAGGCGGGCACGACGACCGACACGCGGGCCGTCAGGGCGTCCGTCACTGGGCCGCAGCCTGCATCAACCGGTCGATGGCCGCGTCCCACGAGATGCCGCGGACGCGCTCGTACCCGGCATCGCCCATCGCGCTCGATCGTTTCGGATCGCCGGCGACGCGCGCCATGGCGGCGCCGAGGCTTCCGGGATCGGCGGCCGAGACGATGCCGGTTTCTCCGTCGGTGACGAACTCCAGCGGACCGCCGGCATCCGTCGTCGTCACCACCGGCTTGCGCGCGAGGAATGCCTCGAGCGTGACGTAGCCGTAGTCTTCGTCGTAGGGCGGAAAGACGACCGCGGCCGCGCCGGCATAGAGATTCACGAGCGCGTTCTCGTCGATGCCGCCCGTGAACGTCACGCGATCGGCGACGCCGGACGCGGCCGCCAGCGCTTCGAGCTCGCCGCGCAGCGGCCCGTCGCCCACGATCGTCAGCCGCCAGCGTCGATCCACGTGCGCCATGGCGCGGATGATCAGATCGACGCGCTTGTTGCCTTCGAGACGTCCCACCGAGAGGAAGTAGTCGCCGGCCGGACCGGCCTTCAGTTTTCCGGCGAGCGGCGGCGGGTGATACAGCGCCTCGGCCTTGAGCCCGTTGAATTTTGCCATCCGCTCCGCCGTGTTCTTCGCGTTGCTGAAGATCGCGCGGGACTCGCGGAGGGCGCCGGTGTCGAGATCGATCAGCCGATCGCGGAGCCGGATGTCCGCCGCGTCGTGCGTGAACTCGCTGTACGGCGTGCCGCAGAGATCGTAAATCGCCCGGTACTGATGAAACACCCAGGTGATCTTGTTCGGATGCCGCGCGAAGTAGGTCGGGAATTTCGTGCCGATGGCGAGGTCGATTTTCTGGCCGTTCGACTCGCTGATGTCGAGCATGCGCCACGCGGCAATCTGCGTCAGCAGCTCGTCTTTCGGATACCACTTGAAGGGGACGGCCACGCGCTCGGCGAGATATCCGCGCCGCCGCAGGTTGTCGACGAGGCCGCGTGCGTGCAGCTCCGCGCCGCCGTGCACGAACGGCACCTGGGCCTCGCAGACAACCACCGTCCTGATCATGTGGCGTGGCGGAAGTTGATGATATCCCCGTCGACGACGATGTACTCCTTGCCTTCGAGGCGGACTTCGCCGTGGTCGCGGCAGGCGGCCATCGAGCCTCGAGTGATGAGCGCGTCGTAGCTGACGACTTCGGCGCGGATGAAGCCGCGCTGGATGTCGCTGTGGATTTCGCCCGCGGCGACGGGCGCGGCGAGGTTGCGCGGGATCGACCAGGCCCGGCATTCGTCTTCGCCGACCGTGAAGAACGAGATGTAGCCGAGCAGCTCGTAGCTCGCCCGAATCACGCGATCGAGGCCGGACTCCCGGAGACCCAGATCCGCGAGAAACGCGGCCGCGTCGGCCGGCTCGAGCTGCGCGATCTCGAGCTCGATCTTCGCGCAGACGGCGACGGCGCCCGTGGCCGCGCGCGAGAGAAACGGCGTCAGCCCGGCGGCGTCGGCCGCTTTCTGGAGGTCGTCGGAGACGTTCGCCTCGTCGACGTTCAGCACGATGAGCAGCGGTTTGGCCGAGAGAAACTGAAAGCCGCGCAGGCGCCTGAGATCGTCGCCCTGCAGCGTGAGCGAGCGGAGCGGCCGTCCTTCTTCGAGCGCGGCTTTGCACTGCGTGAGCACGGCTTTCTCGCGCTCGAGCTCCGGCGACTTTCCTTTCTTCAGATCCTTTTCGACGCGCTCGAGACGGCGCTCCGTCACGCCGAGGTCCGCGAGGATCAGCTCGTCTTCCATCGACTGCGCGTCGCGCGCGGGATTCACCGAGCCGGCGGGATGGGCCACCGTGGGATCGGCAAACGCGCGCAGCACGTGCACGAGCGCGTCGGCGTTCTTGAACGCGGCGACGTCCACGAGCGCCTGTGCGGCGCCTGCCTGCACCGGCATCGCCAGGTCGGCGAATTCGATCGTCGCGGCCACGCGCTTTTTCGGGTTGTACATCGCCGTCAGGCGATCGAGACGCGCGTCGGGCACCTTCGAAATGCCGATCGTGGCCTCAGCTTTCCCGTGGGCGGCCCTCGCGGGCTCCCGGGCGCTGGTCATGAGCTGAAAAAGAGTGGTTTTTCCGGTTTGTCCGAAGCCGATAAGCGCCGCGCGCAGCATGGGTTGAACCTCGCATCCTAACACGCGATTTGTAAGCGGATGGGCCCTCGGGGTTGGGTGTACGACCGCAGGGGCGATTAAAAGGCGAATATTTGGCGTAACTTGTTGACCCCACAACATTTTGCGGTTGACTTCGAGGGACCACAACCCTACTATCTTCGTGGACTTTTCTGGACAAAAGTGGAGTAGCTTCACGTGCTCAGGGGTAGTACCTCCGCCCGAATTGATGATAAGGGGAGGCTCAAGGTTCCGAACGCCTTTCGCCGGCTTGTCGAGGAGAAACACGGCCGCGAGGTGTTCCTGACCAGCCTCACGGGCGAGTACGTACGCATTTATCCGATGCCGGTCTGGCTCGAGCTCGAAGAAAAGCTCGCCGCCATGCCCTCGACGCACCCCTCGAAGCTCCGCTACCTCGACCGGGTCAACTACTACGGTTTCGACGGCGAGCTCGACGCGCAGGGCCGCGTCATCATCCCGGCGCGCCTGCGCGACGCGGCGTCGATGAACGGAGAGGTCGACGTGCTCGGCCAGGTCAACTACCTCGACGTCTGGAACCACGACCGCTTCCTCGCGAAGCTGCAGCGCGAGCCGTTCACGGACGACGATGCCCGCGCGCTGTCGGAGTTCGGCATATGACGGGTCATGTGCCGGTGATGACGGCCGAGGCGATGGCGTTTCTCCAGCCCGAGCGCGGCGGCGTGTTTCTCGATTGCACGGTGGGACTTGGCGGCCATTCGCGGGCGATGCTCGAAGCCGGCGCGTCGCGCGTCGTCGGTCTCGATCGCGATCTCGACGCGCTCGCGCACGCGCGTACGACGCTGGCCCCGTGGGGCGGAAAGACGGAGCTCGTCCATTCGGATTATCGGGCGATCGACTCGGTTCTTGATGGGCTGAACATCGCGCTCGTGGACGGCGCCCTCGCCGACCTGGGGGTGTCCTCCATGCAGTTCGACGAGCCGGGCCGCGGCTTCAGCTTCCAGCGCGACGAACCGCTCGACATGCGCATGGATCGCAGCGCGGGCGAGACGGCGGCTCAACTGATCGCCGGCGCGGGCGAGCAGGAGCTCGCCGACACGATCTATGCATACGGCGAGGAGCGGTTTTCGCGGCGCATTGCGCGCCGCATCGTCGAAGCCCGCCGTGAGGCTCCCATCGACACCACGCTGAAGCTGGCGACGATCGTCCGCCGCGCCGTTCCGTCGCGGGGCTATCAGCGCATCGATCCGGCGACGCGGACGTTCCAGGCGCTCCGTATCTGGGTGAACCGGGAGCTCGAAGGCCTGGACGTGTTTCTCGGCGCGCTGGCGAAGCGTCTCCGCGCCGGTGCACGGCTGGTCGTGATCACGTTTCATTCGCTCGAGGATCGCATCGTCAAGCACACGCTGCGCGCGCTGGCAAAGAGCGTCGAGGGCGCGGACGCCCTTGTCACGGTGCTGACGAAGAAACCGCTGGTGCCGGGCGAGACCGAGATGGCCGTGAACCCCAGGGCGCGGAGCGCGAAGCTGCGCTCGGCGGAACGGCTGGCCTAACCGATGGCTGAATCGTTTGAATAAGCAGTCCGCAAGGACGTCCGCAACAACCCGATCGTCCGGGAAGTCGACCACGCGCGCCAGCGCGAGCTGTGGAAGTCGGTCGGCCTCACGGCGCTGCTCGTCGTCCTCGCGCTGTTCTTCGCGTGGCCGCACTTCGAGATGACGCTGAACGGCTACCGCATCGAGCAGCTGCAGAAGGCCAAGGACGCCGAAGAGGAGATGACGCGGCAGCTGCGGCTCGAGATCGAAACGCTGCGCTCGCCGAGGCGGATCGAAACGCTGGCGACGACGAGGCTGAATCTGGTCTCGCCGAAACAGGACGAAGCCATCGTGCTCGAGCGCGTCGTGCCGGCCGAACTGCCGGCCTCCTCCATCGTCGCGCGCCGGTGAATGCTGTGACCGAACCCCTTCCCGTCCACTGGCGCCAGACGTTTCGCCGCCGCGCCATGATCACGGCCATCCTGATCGCGGTGTGGATGGTCGGCATCGAGGCGAGGCTGGTGTTCCTGCAGGTCGTCGAACATCGCGATCTCATGACGCGGGCGACGCGGCAGCAGATGTCGCGTTCCGACGCCGCCGCCAAGCGCGGGGACATCCTCGACCGCCGCGGACAGGTGCTCGCCACCAGCGTCAGCACCGACTCGATCTACGCCGTGCCGTCGGCCATCGAGGATCCGCACCGTGTCGTGACGTCGTTGTGCACGGCGCTCGGCGACTGCACGGCGAAAGAGCGCGAGTCGCTCGTCGAGAAGCTCGGGAAGACGCGCGCGTTCGCGTACGTGCGCCGGCATGTCTCGCCGGATGAAGCGAGACGCGTGGCCGCGCTGAACCTCGAAGGCATCGGCTTCATCAAGGAAGATCGCCGCTTCTATCCGAACAAAGAGCTCGCCGCGCACCTGCTCGGGTATGTCGGTCTCGACAACCAGGGGCTGAACGGGCTCGAGTACACCTACGACCAGCAGATCCGCGGCAAGGCCGGCAAGGTGCTCGTGCAGACCGACGCGCGCCGGCGCGCGTTCGCGCGCGTCGAGACGCCGCCGACCGCCGGGTCGACCGTCGAGCTGACGATCGACGAGTACCTGCAGCACATCGCCGAGCGCGAGCTGCATGCGGGTGTCATCGAGAACAAGGCCGCCGGCGGGTCGGCCATCATCATGAACCCGCACACCGGCGAGATCCTCGCGATGGCGAACGAGCCGACGTTCAATCCGAACGTCTATCGCGAGTTCGAGGAAAGCACCCGCCGGAACCGCGCGGTCCAGGACCTCTACGAACCGGGGTCGACGTTCAAAGTCGTGACGGTGTCCGCGGCGCTCGAAGAAAAGGTCATGACGCCGGACACGATCATCGACACGAACCCCGGCCGCATCCAGGTGGCGCCCGGCCGCATCGTCAAGGAAAACGACAACCACAACTACGGCGTCATCCCGCTGAGCCAGGTGATCGTCGAGTCGAGCAACGTCGGCGCGATCAAGATCGGCTGGAAGATCGGCGCCGAGCGCATGAGCCGCTACGTCGGGCTGTACGGCTTCGGCGGCCAGGTGTCGCGCGATTTCCCGAACGAAAACGCCGGCATCGTGGGCAATACGGCGACGCTCAACACCGGCAGCCTCGCGTCGGTGGCGATGGGCTATCAGGTCGCCGTCACGCCGCTCCAGATTGTCGCCGCCGTGAGCTCCGTCGCCAACGGCGGGCAGTACGTCGAGCCGCGCGTCATTCACGCCGTCTACCGCGACAACCGCCGCTTCGTGATTCAGCCCACGGTCAAGCGACGGATCATCGGCCCCGAAACTGCCGCGGCCATGACGCAGATCATGGAGGGCGTCGTCTCGGCCGAACACGGCACCGCGCGCGCCGCGCAGATCCCGGGCTTCACCATCGCCGGCAAGACCGGCACCGCGTCGAAACTCATCGACCACAGGTACTCGCGCAGCGACTACAACGTGTCGTTTGTCGGCTTCCTGCCCTCGCGCGATCCGGCGGTGGCGATTGTCGTCGTGATCGACTCGCCGCACGGGCCGAACCGCCCCTTCGGCGGCACGGTGTCGGCGCCGATTTTCAAGCGCATCGCGGAAGCCACGCTGCGCTACATGGCCATCGGCCAGACGATCAATCCGGTTCCGCCCGTGCTCGTCGCGCGGCACGACGACGGCCTGAACACCCTGTCCGGGACGACGGCCGTCTCATCGATGACCGCCGATTCGCCGGAGATCAGCCTCGTGGCCGACGGTCCTCCCGGGACGATGCCCGATCTGCGGGGACTGAGCGCGCGCGAAGCCGTGCACAAGATGATGCGGCTCGGCCTGAGCCCGCGCCTCGCCGGCGTCGGCTTCGTCATCGCGCAGGATCCGCCCGCCGGCGCGCCGCTCGATGCGGTCAGCGTGGGCCGCGTCACGCTCGCGCGCACGCTCGCCTCCGCCCAGGAGCAGGCGCGTCCATGAAGCTCAGCGACGTCAAAGCGCCGGTGACCGGTGTCGCCTATGACTCGCGCGCGGTGAAGCCCGGCTACGTCTTCGTCGCGCTCAAGGGCGTCAAGACCGACGGCGAGCGGTTCGCGCGGCAGGCGGTCGAGAACGGCGCGATCGCCGTCGTCTCGGAACATCCGATCGCCGGTCTTGCGGCACCCGTGTTCGAGGTCGGCGATGCGCGGCTCGCGCTGGCGGAGCTCGCCGCCGACTTCTACGGCCACCCCAGCGACAAGATGCGCGTCGTCGGCATCACCGGCACCAACGGCAAGACGACGACGGCGCATCTGATGGCATCGATCTTTGAGGCCGGCGGGATGAAGTGCGGCGTGATCGGCACGGTGGCGTACCGCATCGGGAACGAAGAGCGCGAGTCGATGCACACGACGCCGGAAGCGCCGGACGTCCAGCAGCTGCTGCGTGAGATGGTCGATCGCGGCTGCACGGCCTGCGCGATGGAAGTGTCGTCACATGCGCTGGCGCTGAAGCGGGCCGACGCGATGACGTTCTCGGCCGGCATCTTCACGAACCTGACGCGAGACCACCTCGACTTCCACGTGGACATGGAGAACTACTTCCGCGCGAAGCGCCGGCTGGTCGAGATGCTGCCGCCGGGGGCGCCGGCGTTGATCAACCTCGACGACCCGAAGGGCCCGGCGATGGTGGAGGCCAGCGGCCGTCCGGTGACGTACGCGATCAATCGCGCCGCCGACATCACGCCCGGACCGCTGTCGTTCTCGATCGACGGCCTGCAGTTCGACATCCGCACGCCGCGCGGCACGCTGCACGCGCGGTCGAAGCTCGTCGGCCGGCCGAACGTCTACAACATCCTCTCGGCGGTCTCGGCGGCCGTCGCGCTCGACCTGCCGTTCGACGCCATCGAGAAGGGCGTGCAGGCGCTCGAGGCGGTGCCGGGCCGATTCGAGGTCGTGTCGAATTCCAGGGACGGCTTCACCGTCGTCGTGGACTACGCGCACACCGACGACGCGCTCAGAAACCTGCTCGAGACCGCGAAGCCGATGGCGCGCGGACGGCTGATCACGCTTTTCGGGTGCGGCGGCGAGCGCGACCGGACCAAGCGGCCCCTCATGGGCGCGGTCGCAAGCCGGATGTCCGACGTGCTGGTGATTACGTCGGACAACCCGCGTCACGAGGATCCCGATCGGATTATCGAGGAGATCCAGCGCGGGATCACGGTGGATACGAAACGCGACGATGCGACGACGTTTGCCATCGCCGATCGGCGCGCCGCGATCGCGAAAGCGATCGAAGTTGCGCGCCAGGGCGACATGGTGCTGCTCGCGGGCAAGGGCCACGAGAAGTACCAGGTGCTCGGCGACGAACACGTGCCGTTCGATGACGTCGCCGTCGCGCGCGAGTTTCTCGGGCGGCGCCGGACGAACTCGGGCGTCGTGTAGGCGGGACGAGCCATGGCGCCTGAAATGCGGCTGACGGCCGAATGGGTTGCCGCCGCCATGGGAGGACGGATTGTCGCGCCGGGCGGGCGCGGGGAATTCTCGGGCGTGTCGATTGACACGCGGACGCTGCGGACCGGCGAGCTCTATGTCGGCATCCGCGGCGAGAAGTACGACGGCGCGGATTTCTCAGCCGCGGCCGTCGAGGCGGGAGCCGCGGGCGTCGTCGTGCCGCGTGGCAGTGGAAAAAGCCTCCACGGGTCCGGCGCGGTTGTCATCGAGGTCGATGACACCACCACGGCGCTCCAGGCGCTCGCACAGGCGACGCGAAAGGCGTCGGGAACGAAGGTCGTCGCCATCACCGGCAGCGCGGGGAAAACGACCACGAAGGAAATCACGGCGGAGTTTCTCGGGGCGAAGTATCGAGTGATTCGAAACCGGGGCAATTTGAACAACCACATCGGCCTGCCGCTGTCGCTCATGGAGCTGACGGCCCGTCCCGACATTGCCGTCGTCGAGCTCGGCATGAACCACGCCGGCGAGATCAGCACGCTCATGCGGATTGCGGAGCCCGAGGTCCGCGTGTGGACGAACGTCGGCGACGCCCATCTGGGCTTCTTCGCGTCGGTGGACGCGATTGCGGACGCGAAGGCCGAGGTGATGGAAGGCGCATCGAAGGACTCGGTGCTCGTCGCCAATGCCGACGATCCGCTCGTCACCGCGAGAGCGAAGCGATTCGCGGGCCGCGTGGTGAGCTTCGGCGTCGATCGGCCGGCGGACGTGCGCGCCGAGCACGTCATCGACCGCGGCATCGACGGCACCGCGGCGCGGGTGACGACGCCGAAAGGGACGTTCGATCTGAGAACCCCGCTCGTCGGTCGCGGCAACCTGTCGAACATCCTCGCCGCCACTGCGGTCGCCGTGCACTTCGACGTGCCGCTGGACGAGATCGGCGAGCGCGCGGCGACGCTGACGCCGGCGCATCATCGGGGCGACGTCGTCCGCCTCGCCCGCGGCGTGGTCGTCATCGACGACAGCTACAACGCCAACCCGACCGCGACTCGCCGGGCCATCGACGTGCTCCGGCTGAGCCCGACGCCGGGCCGCCGCGTCGCCGTCATCGGCGAGATGCTGGAGCTCGGCGATCACGGCGAGGCGCTGCATCAGCAGGTCGGGGAAGCGGCCGCGAAAGCCGGCGTCGACGAGCTCGTGGCCGTCGGCGGACCGAACGCCGTGGGGCTGGCCGTCGCCGCGATCATGGCGGGCCTTCCGCGTCCGCGCGCGCACTACTTCAAGACGAGCGACGAAGCGGCAGGCGCGTTCGCGTCGTACGTCCGCGACGGCGATCTCGTGCTCGTCAAGGGATCGCGCGGCATCCGCACCGATCTCGTCGTGGACCGGCTGAAGGCGGAGTTCGCCTGATGCTGTACTTCTTCTTCTACGAGGTGCCGTGGCTGCGGGGGCAGCTGTCGCTGTTCAACGTCGTGCGGTACATCACCGTGCGCACGGCGGCGGCGGCGATCACGGCGCTCGTGCTGAGCCTGATTCTCGGGCCGTGGCTGATTCGCAAGCTCCGCGAGTTTCAGATCGGCCAGATCATCCGGACGGACGGCCCCGAATCGCACCGCGCGAAATCCGGCACGCCGACCATGGGCGGGCTGCTGATTCTGACGGCGACGCTCGTGCCCACGCTGTTCTGGGCGAACCTGCGCAACCCGTATGTGTGGATCGCGGTGCTGACGACGCTCGCGTACGGCGCCATCGGATTTGCGGACGACTACCTGAAGATCGTCCGCAAGTCGCACGACGGCCTGCTCCCGCGCTACAAGCTGCTGAACCAGGTCATCGTCGGCGTCGCGGTCGGGCTCGTGCTGCTGTGGATGCAAAATCACGGCCTCTACAGCACACGGCTGATCTTCCCGTTCTTCAAGCGGCTGATTCCGGATCTCGGCTGGATCTACCTGCCGTTCACGGCGCTCATGCTCGTGTGGTGGTCGAACTCGGTGAACCTGACCGACGGCCTGGACGGCCTCGCCATCAGCACGACCGCGATCGCCGCGGCGACGTACACGGCGCTCGCCTACATCATCGGCAACCGCGTGCTCGCGGACTATCTCTACGTCATCCACTTTCCCCAGGTCGCCGAGCTGACCGTGTTCGGCGGATCGCTCGTCGGCGCGTCGCTCGGATTCCTCTGGTACAACTCGTACCCCGCCGAAATCTTCATGGGCGACGTCGGCTCGCTGGCGCTCGGCGCCGCGCTCGCGACGCTCGCGATTCTCGTCAAGCAGGAGCTGCTGCTCTTCATCGTCGGCGGCGTGTTCATGCTCGAGGGCCTGTCGGTCGTCATCCAGGTGGCGTCGTTCAAGATGACCGGCCAGCGCGTGTTCAAGATGGCGCCGCTCCATCACCACCTCGAAAAGAGCGGATGGAGCGAGCCGAAGGTCATCAGCCGGTTCGTGATCCTCGGGATTCTCTTCGCGTTGTTCAGCCTCACAACGCTGAAGTTGCGGTGAGTGATTTCGATGTGCGAGGCAAACGCGTGACCGTTGCGGGAGCGGCGAGAAGCGGCATCGCGGCGTCGGAGCTGCTGGCGAGTCAGGGCGCAAACGTGACGCTGTCGGACACGCGGACGCAGGTGGACGAAGCGGAACGGTTGAGAGCGCTGGGCGTCGAGTTGGAGCTCGGAGGACATAAGACGGAGACCTTCAGCCACGCGGATCTGATCGTCACGAGTCCGGGCGTACCGCCCGAGCAGCCGGTCCTCGCCGATGCGCGGAAACGCGGCATTCCGGTGATCGGCGAGCTCGAGCTCGCGTCGCGCTGGCTCCGCGGACGGATGGTCGCGATCACCGGGACGAAGGGCAAGTCCACGACGACGGAGTTGACGGGGCGGATCCTGGAGGCGGCCGGCTACAAGGTCAGCGTTGGCGGCAACATCGGGTCTCCTTTGAGCGCGCAGGTGGCCGGCTCGACGCCGGACAGCATTCACGTCGTCGAGGCCAGCAGCTTTCAGCTGGAGCAGATCGAGACGTTCCACCCGTGGATCGCCGTGATGCTGAATTTCTCGCCGGACCATCTCGACCGGCATCCGAGCGTCGAAGCGTACGGCGCGGCGAAGGCGCGGATCTTCGAGAACCAGGACACCTCGGACTGGATGGTCGTCAACGCGGACGACCCGGAGGTGCTGAGGTTGTCGCGGAAGGGCCGGGCGCGCACGCGGTTGTTTTCGAAGGACGGCGCGGTCACCGTGGGAACGGTGCTCGAGCACGGATGGATTGTCGATCGAGGCATGACAACCGAGGAGAAGCTCGTGCCGCTGGATGCGATTCACCTGCTCGGCCCGCATCTGGTGAACGACGTGATGGCCGCAGCGGCCGTCGGCACGATTGCCGGCGCGGCGCCGGCGGCAATCACGGCCGCGGTCGAATCGTTTCCCGGCCTCGAGCACGCGATGGAGCTCGTCGCCGACATCGGCGGCGTGCGGTTCGTCAACGATTCGAAGGCCACGAACGTCGACGCGGCGCTTCACTCGATCGAGAGCTTTGACGCGGGGCTCGTGGCGATCATCGGCGGAAAGTTCAAGGGCGGCGACCTCCGCCTGCTGCGCGAACCGTTGAAGAAGCGCGCGCGCGCGGTCGTGGCGATCGGCGAGGCGACGCCTCTGGTGAAAGACGCGCTGGCGGGCGCCGTGGAGGTCCGCGAGGCGGCGACGTTCGAGGACGCGGTCAAGCAGGCGTTCGCGCTGGCAAGGCCGAAAGGCGTGGTGCTGCTCGCGCCCGCCTGCGCCAGCTTCGACATGTTCCGCGACTACGCAGAACGCGGTCGCAGATTCAAAGAGGAGGTTCTCAAACTGGCGTGAGCTGTGAGCTGTCGTCAGTCGGTCGTTGCGTTGAAGGACCGGGCCGCTGGGAACACAAGCCGCCCCGGCTTGTGAGGCTGGTGCCTTTGGCCGCGGCCGACTGATGACTGCTGACCGCTCACGCAAGAGAAGTTTCGAACGATGAGGAGCTCGTCTGTAGAGGGAGATGGCTAGAAAACTCAAATCGGATCGCGTGCTGTTCATTGCGACCATCCTGCTGGTCGGCTTGAGCGTCGTCATGGTCTACAGCGCCTCGGCCGTCGTCATGATGGAGAAGTTCCAGCGCCCCTACCTGTTTCTCACCAAACAGGCGATGTGGGCCGCAATGGGCATCGTCGTCCTCGGCGTGGTGATGCGCATCGACTACCACAACTACCGGCAGCCGATGCTGATCTGGGTGTGCCTCGGCTGCGTGGCGCTCGCGCTCCTGGCCGTGCTGTTTGCGCCGCCGGTCAACAACGCGCGGCGCTGGTTCGCCGTCGGCGGGCTCGGCATCCAGCCGTCCGAGCTCGCGAAGCTGGCGGCGATCTTCTTCATCGCCGACACGCTCGAGCGGCGCATGCACCGGATCAACGAGGTCAACTACGCGCTGCTGCCGATCGCCGTCGTCGTCGGCGGCATCGTCGGCCTGATTCTGCTCGAGCCGGACTTCGGCACGTCGATGTCGCTGCTGCTCATCGCCGCGGTGATGGTATTCGCGGCGGGCATCAACTATCGCTACGTCCTGGGCGTGTTTCTCTGCGCGCTGCCGGCGGTCGCGTTCCTGGTGATGGGCACGGCGTACCGGCGCCAGCGGGTGCTGACGTTCCTCGATCCCTGGCGCGATCCGCTCGGCGCCGGGTTCCAGATCATTCAATCGCTCATCGCCGTGGGGACCGGCGGCGTGTGGGGCCGGGGCCTGATGAACGGCGTGCAGAAGCTGTTCTACCTGCCCGAGCCGCACACCGACTTCATCTACTCGGTCATCGCCGAGGAGCTCGGGCTGATCGGCGCGACCGCCGTGGTCATCTGCTTCGCGGTCATCGCGTGGCGCGGCCTGCGCGTGGCGCTGCGCGCGCCGGACTCCTTCGGCGCGTTTCTCGCGCTCGGCCTGACGACGATGATGGCGGTGCAGGCTTTCTTCAATATCAGCGTCGCGCTCGGGCTGCTGCCGACGAAAGGCATTCCGCTGCCGTTTCTGAGCTTCGGCGGGTCGTCGCTGCTGATCAACCTGCTCGGCATGGGCATCCTGCTCAATGTCTCGCAGCAGTCGACGCACCCGGCGGCATGACGCGGGATTATGCGAGTCGTGATTGCCGGCGGCGGAACGGGCGGGCACCTGTATCCGGGAATCGCGGTGGCCCGCGAGTTGATGGCGCGCGACGCCGGCGCACAGGTGACGTTTGCCGGGACGGCCGCCGGGATCGAATCGCGGGTGCTGCCGCGCGAAGGACTGACGCTCGACGTGATCCGCAGCAGCGGGCTGAAGGGCAAGTCGCTCGCGACGCGCGTCCGTGCCGCGCTGCAGCTGCCCTCGAGCTTCGCCGACGCCTGGGGCGTGATTTCCAGACGGCGGCCGCAGCTCGTGATCGGCGTCGGCGGCTACAGCTCGGGCCCGGTCGTGCTCGCCGCGGCGTTGCGCGGCATCGCGACGATGGTGCTCGAACAGAACGCGGTTCCAGGATTGACCAACAGGCTGCTGGCGCCCTTTGTGCGCGCGGCGGCGGTGACGTACGACTCGACGCGATCGTTTTTCGGTGAGAAGGCTGTCGTCAGCGGCAACCCGGTCCGGCCCGAGTTCTTCCAGATCGTCGGACCTTCTGCGAGGGAGGCGGACGCGAATGACGGTTCAGCGGTCGTCAGGGTTCTAGTTTTTGGCGGCTCTCAGGGCGCGCACGCAGTCAACGTGGCCATGGTGGAGGCAGCGGCGGAGCTGGCGGCCCACCGTCCGCATCTACGTGTCACCCACCAGACGGGAGAACGAGATGTGGAAATGGTCCGAGCCGGCTATCGGACGGCGGGGATTCAGGCCGACGTCGAGCCGTTCTTCTACGACATGGGACGGCAACTCGGCAACGCGGACCTGATCGTCTGCCGCGCCGGCGCCACGACGCTCGCGGAAGTGGCGGCGGCCGGGAGGCCGGCGATTCTGATTCCGCTGCCGACGGCGACCGACGACCACCAGCGGAAGAACGCGGAAGTCTGGTCGATGGCGGGAGCGGCCGAGATGGTCCTGCAGGCACACACGACCGGCTCGACGCTGGCGAAGCGGATTCTCGCGCTGGCCGCGGACGGGACGGCGCGATCGCGGATGGCCAGGGCGGCGCACCTGCTGGCCAGGCCGGATGCCGCGAAGGTGATTGTCGACCGCGCGCTGGAACTGATTGGCCGTGCTGGGTAAGACGCGGCGCGTCCATTTCATCGGCATTGGCGGGATAGGCATGAGCGGCATCGCCGAGCTGCTCGCCAATCTGGGCTACGCCGTCAGCGGGTCGGACGAGAAGACGTCGTCGGTGACCGAGAGGCTCGAGACGCTCGGCATCCGCGTCGCGCAGGGACACGACGCGGGCAACGTCGGCGAGGCCGACGTCGTGGTCGTGTCGTCGGCCGTGCGGCCGACGAACGTGGAAGTCCGGGAAGCCGCGCGCAGGCAGATCCCGGTCATCCCGCGGGCCGAGATGCTCGCGGAGCTGATGCGGCTGCGATTCAGCATCGCCGTCGCCGGCAGCCACGGCAAGACGACGACGACGTCGATGATTGCGCTGGTGCTGGAGCGGGCCGGGCTGGATCCCACGGCGGTGATCGGGGGCCGGCTGAGCGCCTTCGGCAGCAACGCGCGGCTCGGCAAGAGCGAGCTGATGGTGGCGGAAGCGGATGAAAGCGACCGATCATTTCTGAAGTTGAGTCCGACGATTGCAGTGATGACCAACATCGACCACGAGCATC
>Ga0157378_10002385_pt1 | contig 16683 bp, 15 predicted proteins | sample M65metaG_FD_115309 | JGI IMG/M metagenome (GOLD analysis project Ga0157378, IMG submission 115309) | Miscanthus rhizosphere microbial communities from Kellogg Biological Station, Michigan, USA - M6-5 metaG | ecosystem: Host-associated > Plants > Roots > Rhizosphere > Soil | place: USA: Michigan...
CCAATGAAGGTGAAAGTGAGGCCAATCGTTGTCGTGAACGTTGTTCCCTCAAACAAAAACGCGGGAAGCGTCACCAATACTCCGGCCAGCAACATGGGCCAGCGACGTGTTAGCTTGAGCGCGGCAGCATCGAAGTGATGGTAATAACCCAGTGTGACCCCCGCGAACAAAGCATCCACGCGAAGGTGAGTGGGAAAGGCGAGTTCCTCCCAATGCGCCGTTCTATGTGAGGCCGAGATCCTGAGAAACAGACACAGAATTGTGAGACCCACCGAAATCATGGGAATGGACCGAAAGGGATTTTCCTTGTTTTTCGAGATCCTTATCATAGCCGCAAGCAACAGCGGCAGGGCGACGTAGAAATGTTCCTCAATTGCCAGAGACCATCCGTGGCCCCAGAGTCTCGGTGCATAGTTCTGCAGGAAGAAAATGTCCCCTAAAACTTGATAAGGGATAGACCTGTAGGCAAACAAGCAGTAAGCAACGGTTAAAAGAATGAGGATGTAGAAAGGCGGATAAATCTTCAATGCCCGCCTTGTCCAGAACCGTCTTATCGAAATGCAGCCGTTATTCTTGTATTCGCTGAACAAGAGGCCGGAAATCAAGAATCCGCTTAAGACGAAAAACAGGTCGACCCCAGCCCATCCAATGCTGTGCCAAATCCGAATGTAGTGATAATCGTAGTGCCTTCCCAGGACGAGCAGGATGGCTACGCCTCGAAGCACGTCGAACGAGCGATTTCTTGCTTTCATGGTCTGGCCTGTCAACCGAGGTGTCCTGCCCAAAACCCGACACAGGGCGAATCCCCGCAAGTACGGAGAGGCTAGCGCACCGTTCCCACGCGGCGGCCGAGGTCCGTCGATCGGAGATGGGCTGGGGAAAGGCTTTTCGAGCGACCAATCGTTATCTATGCAAGTGGCTATCCACTGGCTCCGAGCTGACACCATATTTAGTGCTTTGTTTTCAATATGTTACAACCATCTCAACTAGACCAAAACGGCCATCTGGCTAGGCCTGTTCCCGAAAGTATTCATTTCTGTGCTGATCTCGGTACAAAAAACCACGCGAACCGGATCGTTACGGCCCGGGCCTGCGAGTACCGAAGGCACCAGGATGGTGTTGATCCTCCTGCCGTTTCGAGCCTGGGTGACCTAATATTCCCCTAAAGCGCCCGCGATCATTGCGCGATCCACTCCAGCGGAGAGGACAGAGTTTCTTGCCGATGCAAACCGAGCCCACTGACTCTCGATCAACATCACCAAAAACAATGCTCGGAACTAACGAGGACAGGTTGGCCTTTATTGGGTTTGCTGTCGTCGTACTGGGATTGGTAGCGTGGACATCGCGTGGGCCGTTGGCGGAAAAAACTGACTTCTCGCTGATCTATACGGGAACACGCATCGTATACGCCGGCAATGGGGCAAAACTTTATGATCTTCAGCAGCAGAAGCAGGTGAACGCTTCATTGTTTACCTATCCCCAGCCTCTGCTCTACGAGCACCCTCCATTTGAGGCTTTGCTACTCGCACCTTTGGCGACGCTTCCCTACCGTACCGCATATTTATTCTGGGGACTGTTAAACGCTTGCGTTTGGCTCGCTCTGCCGCTGGTCTTGCGCCCATATGCGCCTGTCCCGAAGGAAATGCTAGGTTATCTTGCGCTCTGGCTCCTATTTGCTCCCTTGGGAGTGACGTTGTTCCAGGGACAGACGTCGTTGATGCTGCTAGCGGCATTCGTGCTGACCTTTAAGCAGTTAAAAAAAGGCAAAACGTTCAAAGCGGGCGTATGGCTCGGTCTGGGGCTGTTCAAGTTCCAATTCGTGGTTCCATTTGTTCTGATCTTCCTCCTGCGGCGGCAATGGAAATTCGTGAAGGGATTCAGCTGTAGCGCAAGCGTCCTTGCCCTGCTGTCTTTGGCCGCGGTGGGAGGGAAAGGAATTTCCTCCTACATCCATCTTTTGTTGGAGATCGGCAACGATCCTGCGAACGTATCCTATGGAGCAGGCGTTGACATGCCTACGCTTCAAGGTTTCCTGTACGCGCTTCTCGGCCACTGGGTGACCAGTGGGATCACCCTCCTATCCGCGATACTGTCTTTCCTTTTTATTTTGCTGGTGGCCCGGAGTTCTGCCTGGACTCGGGAAGCGGACGATTCCTTCGATTTGATGTTTGCCGGTGCGGTGGCCGTGTCGCTGATGACCGGTTTCCACATGTTCACCCATGACTTCAGCCCACTAATTCTGGCATTGGTTTTGGTGTTGGCGCATTTTCCGCCAGCCGAATATACCAAGCTCCGACTGATCATTGCTGTTCCCCTGGTGGTGTTCTGGATGCCTCCCATTTACTTTGCATTGGTAAATTGGCATTGCATGTATCTGATGTTTCCCATGCTTATGATCTTTGCAATGTCGGCGATTCTCCGGGCCAGCAGTTTGACAGAATCCTGGCGGGCGGAAGGACGTCAACTCGCAGCACACTAAACGACCTGTGAACACCATGGACAGAGTCACGCCTATCCCTAGGCGGGAAGTCGGGCCCGCGGACACCGTCTTTCTTCCCGAAAAGTCCCCGATTGAACGACGAATGGTTGTCGTAGTTTTCCTTTTGTCCTTCCTTTACCTGTACATCTTCCGGCGTTACACCACCATGGAGCCCGACGAAGGTATCGTTCTAGAGGGCGCGCAGCGGGTACTTAGAGGAGAAATCCTGTATCGGGATTTCTTCTCTTTCTTCACGCCTGGTTCTTATTACTTTCTGGCAATGATTTTCAGAGTATTTGGCAATTCCTTTCCGGTTGCACGAATTGTTCTGCTTGTATTCGGATCCTGCTATTCCGTACTTGCATATCTTTTGGCACGACGCGTGTGCTCGCGTTCGATTGCCGTCCTGGCAACGGCACTTATGGCAGCGACAACCTTACCGTTTCGTTTTCTTGTCTTGCACAATTGGGATAGCACCCTGTGGGCATGTCTTGCGGTTTATTGCTCGGTAAGGTCTTTGGAATCTCCGAACTGGAAATGGCCCTTAGCCGTCGGTTCGTTTACGTCGTTGACCTTTCTGTTTGAACAGTCCAAGGGAGCTGGACTCGGGCTCGGCTTGGGAGTTGGCTTACTCATTGTGGCTCTGGCAAGTCCGAGCAAGCCTCGGTTTAGTACCCCACAACTGTCCGGATTTGCCTTCGGACTGCTCTGGCCCTTCGTGTTGGTGCTCGCATATTTCGCCGCCCATCACGCTGTAGGCGTTATGGCAGCGGATTGGGTCTGGCCGCTACAGCATTATTCAGCCGCGAATCGTGTGCCTTACGGATACCAGAACTGGTCCGATGAAACTCGTAATCAGCTGTTTGGCACGGGATCGCTCTTCGTGAGAGTTGTCACTATCGCAACCATGAGCCCCTGTTTTTTGATTCCATTGTTTCCTCTCATCGCCGCGGGCTTGGGTGTTCATTGGACGGTAAGCATTTTCCAGAGGAAAAGCGATGGAAGCAAAAATGAGTATTACGTGGTTGTTTGTGCAGCCCTTTCCGGCCTTCTTTTATCAGTAATTCTGGTACGTGCCGACATTATCCATTTCGTCTATCTGCAACCTTTATTTTGTCTCGTGTTTGCCTGGATTTTCGAGGCGCATGACATCCCTGGCTGGCTTCCCCGAAATCTCCGTGGCGCAGTGGTTCTCTGTCTGGTCCTTGCATTCTCCTTGTTCTCGATTCCTTTACTCATACGAGCAACCACAGTTTCCAATTCGCTCACCACTCGCAAGGGCCTGGTTAACACGCCGCGCAAGGACGCGGTCATACCCTATGTGCAGAACCATGTCACAGAAGGGGAGCTGATGCTGGTATATCCGTATCTTCCCCTCTACCAATACCTGAGCGCGACTTCGGGTCCCTCCTCTTTCGAGTATTTCCAGGCTGGAATGAACACGAGTGAGCAGGCGCAGACAATGATCTCGCAGCTGGCATCCCGCCGGGTCCGCGTGGTTCTGTTCGAATCTTCGTTTGTGCAGAAGATTCCCAATTCCTGGCCGCACACGGAGTTGCGGGCGATAGTGAATGATCCGGTAGCGGATTACATCCTGCGGGAATATCGCAATTGCAAGGTCCTGATTTCTACCAACGACTGGCGTTTCTTATTTATGGTGCGAAAGGACTTGCCCTGTCCAGAAAACTGACCGTTTGGCCCCCTGAACCTAGAACTTGGGGCCCTCCAGCAGGGTCAGAATGGCGAACCGTATACCGTCTGCTATAAACATAAAATGAAAACCACACCAGGCTGCTCCAGAAATAAATGCCAGTCGAGAACGGGACTTTGGCAGCTAGTATCAGGAGCACCAATGCATTCAGGAACGCAAACAGGGTGACGATGGTGCGGGTTTTCCATGTCATTTTGTTTTTTGAAGTGGCAATTGCGACGACCGCCTGCAGCATCGCCGGCAGCAACACCACCTCGTCAGTCATCCAGGAATACGGAGTCGTTAACACTGAAACAACCATCACGGCGAGTCCATGATCGCGCCAATCCCAATGGTGGCGGTTTACGTAACAGAATCGAATGCACCACGCGAAGCCCACCGCCATGGGAACAAACTGCATCCAGAAGAAGCGCCGGAAAAACAGTAATCGCACTACTCCACTCAATGCCGGGATGAATTCACTGCCGATCGCTGCTTGGTCGAGCATCTCGATATATTGGCGGAAGACGCTGGGGTCAAATGCCAAGGCAGCACCCGTAGCAGCTAAAAGCGCCATGGCCAAACCGATTGCGACTCTATATTGCCTTCGCCACACTATCCAGAACAGCAGCGCAACCCAGAAAAGCGACAGCAGGTGGGGTTTTGCAAAAGGTAGAAGAAGCGCCGCGCCAGCAAGCACCGGATAATCGGATTCGAGCCACAGAAACAGGGTCAGACCTAGTAAGAGAAGGATGCCCATTTGACCGGCCACAAGACAGGCTGCAATGGGGGCGAAAGTGTACCCTGCAAGCAGGAAAACATTTTTCGAAAGGTCGGCGCGCCCATACATCCTCCAACACATTCGCAATACCAGCAGAAGCGAACCCATCGAAATAGCAATCCACAATATCCAGGCCCAGAACGCATCCAAAGCTCCCAAGGGAAAGGTCATGAAGAGCGACCAAGGTGGGGTACGTAACACCAGTGGCTTGGCAGCTTGATATCCCGATTGCTGCTCCAGTCGCAGAACGACTCCTGTTTCGTAGGGATTTTGACCGTGAATAAGGAGTCTCCCTGCTGCCCAATACGCGATGGAATCGCGCTCGCTTACATTAGCTCGAAGGTAGCCGGAGCGAGTGGCCAGAGCCCCTATGAGAAGTAAGGAAAGCGCAAGGCCGAACATTGCTCTGATCGTTTTGTTTTGCATGCTATCAGGGGTCTAGCGCGTAAGCTGCCATCCCATCCGCAAACGCCTGACGGTTTTGCAATCTTTTTTGGCGCAGACTTGCACGGAAAAGAACTCTCGGATCAACCGTTTCGAGAAATATGTGTAAACAAACGTATTCACCTGCAGGACCCTGGTCATGCCGGGAGGTAACAAGCCGCATGCACGGGGTCGGCACCTCCTTCCCCGGATCCTGTGGCATCAGCTCTTGCCATTTTTGCTCTAAACCCAAAATCCACAGATTCAACTAGATAGGCATGGGCCACTTTCGGGCCATGCCGACAACTTCGGTATGGCTGCCGGCATGCCTATAGGAAGATCGTCCGGCGTAACCCGTCGCAGCCGCAGTGCTGAGGATGGCAGCAACAAATCACAGGAGGAACAAAAACATGGCAAGTTTAATTTTAAGCTCTCTGGTTCGTCTGCACAAAGATGAGGCGGGACAGGGATTGGTGGAGTATCTGCTTATTCTCGCGTTGATCGCATTCGCGGCCACCGCTGGGATGGGCAGCTTGGCGAGCGGCTTGAATAGCGCGTTTGTAGCGGTAGGTAGCAAGCTCGGTGCCTACATCACATAGGTTGCTGGTAGTTCAACGACAACGGCTCTGTTCGCCTCCGAGGCAACCGGAGGCCAACAGAATCAAAATAATTTCGGACTCCCAAGGAGAATCGAGCATGACAAATGCTTTCTTTCAATTAGTGGTTAGGTTTCACAACAATGACGCAGGTCAGGGATTGGTCGAATATCTACTCATCCTCGCTCTGATCGCCTTTGCGGCTACCGCTGGAATGGGCAGTTTGGCTTCCGGCCTCAATAGCGCATTTGTGGCAGTTGGCAGCCTGCTGGGCGGCTACATTACGTAAATACTTTGGCCAAGTGCTGTTTGCTTTGTGCGTTAACTCGCAAAACAAACAGCACCTGTCATAGAACGGTTTGAAAATCAGAGCTTAGGCTATCGACACGTAGCATCAATACCGGTTCGGAAACCAACATGGACAAGCAATTTCTACTCTGTGCACTTGTGATCGCGAGCATCGGCGCTTCGATTGATGTGCGTACAGCACGAATTCCTAACTGGCTCACCTACGGGGGGCTGGCAGCCGCGCTGGTGTCAAGGGCCGCCATGGGATGGATTGAGTTTCGTAGTGGATTGATGGGCTTGTTGATCGCGGGTGGAATGTTTCTTCTCTTGTTTCTCATTGGTGGTATGGGTGGTGGTGACGTCAAGTTGATGGCAGCTGTAGGTACCTGGGCCGGATCTTCACAAGCATTGCCGGTCCTGATCACATCTGCAATCGTGGGCGGCCTTCTGGCAGTGCTCTACATGATACTGGGCCGGCGGATTCTTCTGACACTTCGTAACTCTCTGGAATTGATTCAGCACCACGTTTCTTCGGGGATTAGGCCACATCCGTACCTGAACGTACAAGAAGCCGGTACGATGCGAGTCCCTTACGGGTTAGCAATTGCAATGGGTACTTTGTACTGTGCGAGTAATGCATTCTTGCGGGGGTGATTTACGAATATACAACGAGTTTTGATAGCGTTCTTCATGGCGGCAGTACTGGCGGGTGGAGTTACGATGCTGCTGTACCGGCGAATCCGCGCTGGGGCTCAGGGCAAGACCATCCAAATCGTGGCCGCTGCCACTAACCTTTCATCCGGTAGCACTCTCGCGGAAAAAGACGTTACCCTCATCGACTGGCACAGCGATGTGCCCCCTACGGGAGCATTCTCAAAGCTTTCAGATGTCGTAGGACGTCCTTTGATCTATCCCATCGGTGCGCAACAACCCGTTCTTCCAACCCATCTCGGCGCCGAGGGTTCCGGGGTCGGACTATCCGGCAAAATTCCGGCCGGCATGAGAGCAACCGCGGTTCGCTCCAACGAGATTGTTGGCGTAGCCGGATTTCTATATCCAGGATCCCACGTGGATGTGCTCGCTACCTACACGCCTCCCGGTGGAAGTCAAACTCCGGTCACGCAAACGGTTTTGCAGAACGTGGAAGTGCTAACCGCCGGGCAAACCACTGAACCTGATCCACAAGGGAAACCCGAAGCGGTGAACGTCGTTACTTTGCTGGTGAACCCCGAAGATTCTCAAAAACTACAGCTCGCCAGTTCCCAGGGCACCATCCAGTTCGTTTTACGAAGTGGTGTGGATACAAAATATGTGGACGTCCGCCCCACGCACCTCACCCAACTCGCGAGTGCTGACGTTGTTGTTGCTCCGTCTGACACTAAGGCCAAGGCTCCAACAAGGATGAGAGCGCCTGCCCCGAAATCTACGCCCATTTTCATGCTCGAAGTGATTCAAGGCACGCAAAGGACGCTTACGAAATTCTAGGTAGTCAAGGTCCACTCGAGACATCGTGGTTAGAACGGGAAAAAAAATGAAAAGAATATTAGAAATCGCAAGTCTGGTTTTTCTCTTCGCGGCAGCGGCACTTGCAATGGATGCCGTGGACCAACAGGCGCAAACCCCTTTGGAAGGGCAAGAACTGCATATCTTCGTTGGCAAGTCGGTAGTCATCAACGTGAAGAACCCAATCACCCGGGTTCTCTCCAGCAACCCCGCGGTTACCGACACGCTCGCGACGTCTCCGACTCAAGTGGTGGTCGAAGGCAAGTCTGCGGGATATAGCAGCCTGGTGCTTTGGGATGATAGCGGCCAATCACAAATGCTCGACGTGGTCGTGGACATGAATATTTCTGCCCTGCGGAATGCTATCGAAAGCGCCTATCCGAATCACAAAATCTCGGCGCAGGCTGACGGCAGCCGCATCATTCTCACCGGAGATATTTCAGACACCCGCATGGGAGATGATTTGGCAAAGATGGCGACATTGTATTCGCCTCAGGTCCTTAATTCCCTGCGCCTTGTGGCGGTACACGAGCGCCAGATAATGTTGGAAGTCAAGTTTGCCGAAGTTGATCGAAGCGCCCTGACGCAGTTTGGCGTAAATCTGTTCTCCACCGGCGCTACCAACACCATCGGGTCGACCACGACCGGTCAGTATGGAGGCTTTGGACAGCAAGTCATAAATGACCACACCGGGCGGCCGGGTCTCCCGGCATCGACACAGCAGACTCTAACCAACCCCCTTAACGTCTTTTTATTCAGACCCGACATCCACTTGGGTGTGGTGGTGCAGGCCCTGCAGCAGCGAAACATTTTGCAAATTCTCGCCGAACCTAATCTGCTGGCTCTGAGCGGCCAGAAAGCGAGCTTCCTGGCCGGCGGCGAATTCCCCTTCCCGGTCATCCAGGGAACCCAGAATCTGGGAACAGTGACGATCCAATTCAAGCCGTTTGGCGTTCGGCTGGACTTTACCGGAATCGTCGGGGATGACGGCGTGATCCGCCTGCACGTTGCGCCTGAGGTCAGCACCTTGGACTTCACCAATGCATTGACCATTTCTGGATTCACTATGCCCGCAGTTTCGACGCGCCGGGCAGAGACCGAAATCGAACTCAAGGACGGCCAATCGTTCGGGATAGCCGGCCTGCTCGACAATCGTAGCCAGTCACAACTCAGCAAAGTGCCGGGTATCGGCGACATTCCGATTCTTGGTCAATTGTTCCGCTCGAGAAACATCAACCGTAGCAACACGGAATTGTTGGTGCTCGTAACTCCGCACGTGGTCGATCCGGTTCGAATCGACGCCCCGGTACAGAAAGGGCCGACCCTTCCAGTGCCCTTTCTCAATATCCCTCAATTTGACAATACCGCGCCGGGACATAAGGAAGTAGAAGCAGGCCAACAGCCGACGGGGTCCAAATGAACTCGGTGATTAGCAAAGACTCCTTGAAAGTTGCAGTGCGCCACGCCACTTCGTCCGGTCAGCCGATAGGCATGGTCACGGTGTGCCTGGGGAGAGAATTGGCGACCGCGGTGGAACGATTCGCGGAGTCAACCTGCACGATTCAAATTCAAGAGCACCTGGCAGACTATGGCGCCGAGGACGGTTCTGTACCTGGCGGGATCGGAAGTGCTCAGCCGGCAATTTGTCTAATTGATTTCGACAGGGACAGGCAAAGCGCCGTCTCACTAGCCGAGAAGATTCATGCTGAGGCTCCTCTGGTCGCGATCTTTGCGATTTCATCCCAATCTCAGCCCGACCTCATCGTTCAGGCTATGCGCAGCGGGTCCCGAGAATATTTGCTGAAGCCACTCGATTCTGAGCAGCTATTGCAAGCTGTGGCGAGAGTGAGTGGAAGCCGAAAACAGAAAAAAGAAAACGGCAGTGGTCAAGTCTTTGCATTCATCGGTGCCAAAGGAGGAAGCGGAGTCACGACCTTGGTTACGCAAGCCGGCGCCCTGCTGGCGAAAACTCAAGGCAAGAAGGCACTGATCCTCGACTTGCATCCTGAATTTGGCGATGCTGCGCTTTACCTCGGTTTGCGGAAGTTTCACTATCATTCCTTTGAACTTCTCCAAAATACTGACCGGCTGGATGACGAACTCCTGCAAAGCTTCGTTCTACATCATCCCAGTGGGGTCGACGTCATTCCTGCTCCCCAAGGAGCACAGTCCAACCGGGAGTTTTCCCCAGGAGCTGTCGCCCAGCTACTCGATTTCCTCCGAGCCCAATACGACTTTATCTTGGTTGATCTGCCACCAGGATTAAGCGAATGCAACCTCGAATTGGTCCGCTCCTGTGACTTCCTGCACCTGATTACAGTGGCGGAAATCTCGGCCATACGCAATGTAGTCCATCACGCCGATTATTTCAGTCGTAACCATGTGCCTGAGGACAAGATCCGAGTGATTCTTAACCGGTATCAAAAGCGTTCTTCTATCAGCGAGGCGGAAATCGAGAAAGCCGTCCGGAGCAAAATCTTCTGGAAAGTACCCAATCAGTACGCGCATGTAATGAATACGATTCACACCGGGGATCCGGTAGCTAACATCTCCAATTCCGACGTCGCGCGGAACCTTCAAAATTGGGTCAATACTTTCGTACATAAGCAGGACCCGGCGGAACAAAAGCGTGAAGGCCAAAGCATTCTGGGGCTGTTCAGCCGTTAAGAGCCAGTCTAGAGCGAGGGAAAACATATGGCGAGCATGAATCAGGTAATTGCTTCACCAAATAGTGGTATTCCAATTAGCGGCGTGAAGAGAAGATCCACCATTGATTTCAAGATCTATCAGGATTTGAAGTCCCGTGTTCACCGCGACCTGCTGAACAAGATAGACGTTGAGAGGGTCGCCACTATACGCGACGAGCGCACGCGAACCCAGGTGCTGACGGTAATTCAGGAACTGGTTGCCACCTTGGATACTCCGATGAGCGGCCGGGAACGCGAAGCCCTGGGACTTGAAGTGCTCGATGAGGTCTTTGGACTAGGACCACTTGAGCCATTGTTACAAGATCCGAGCATCAATGACATCCTGGTAAATGGGCACAAGTTAGTGTATGTCGAGCGCGGTGGCGTTCTCGAAGAGACTAACGTCAGGTTCAAAGATAATGCTCATCTGAGCCATATCATCGATAAGATTGTCTCCGCCGTGGGCCGTCGTGTGGACGAATCATCCCCGATGGTTGACGCACGCCTGGCCGACGGATCACGCATCAACGTCGTCATCCCACCCCTGGCCGTAGACGGTCCTCATCTCTCAATTCGCCGCTTCGGTCACATTCCTATCACTGAGGACGACCTTCTCGCTACCAAGACATTGACCCCTCCCATCCTGGAATTGATAAGAGGTGCGGTGCAAGCCCGCCTGAACATCGTGATTTCTGGCGGAACTGGTGCTGGGAAGACGACATTGCTGAATGTGCTGTCTGGCTATATTTCTGATAAAGAGCGGATTGTCACTATCGAAGATTCGGCGGAATTGCAACTTAAGCAAAGGCACGTTGTACGTCTGGAGTGCCGCCCCGCCAATGTAGAAGGTCAGGGGGCGGTCAAACAGCGGCAACTGGTAATCAATAGTTTGCGAATGCGGCCAAATCGAATCATTGTTGGTGAGGTCCGCGGCGAAGAGGCACTGGACATGCTTCAGGCGATGAATACCGGCCACGATGGATCACTGACAACCATACACGCAAACAACCCGCGTGACGCCATCGCCCGCATGGAAACCATGGCCATGATGGCAAATCTTAATTTGCCGGAGAAAGCTGTACGCCGGCAGATTGCCTCTGCGGTGGCACTGGTGATCCAGGTCTCACGCTTCAATGACGGCACCCGGCGCGTAACTCATCTGTCAGAGATTACCGGCATGGAGGATGACGTGGTCAGCATGCAGGATGTATTTGTGTTCGAAAAACACGGAATTTCGCCCGAGGGCCGTGTACTGGGGACCTTTACTGCTACCGGCATTCGACCGAAATTCGCTGACAAACTGCAAGCTTCAGGAATATCGATTCCAGCCCATTTTTTCGAGCATTCGGTGAGCGTTTAAGGATATAGAAATGTCTCCAATAATCTTGTTCGGATTGCTTTTGCTCATCACCTTCGCCCTTCTTCTCTATTTTCTGAAGCCGACGGTGACCGAAGTTGCGGTTCGGCAACACCTCCAGGACATTCACGCGGGACCGATCGCCGGCCCCGACGGGACCAGCATTCTCAAGAGCCAGGGCTCTGATTCCGCACAGTGGCTTAATGGAATGGCTAAGCAAGTTCCGGGCTATACATGGCTCTCTCATCTGGTCAGCCAGTCTGGAACAACCTGGCAAGCTGGTTCTGTCCTCGCGAGCTGCCTGGGCACGGGGATCGTAATGTCGTGGATGGCCTCGCTCATGATTTCGAGCACGGTGTTGAGCGTCTGCATAGGTGTAGCTCTCGGCGCGGCTCCAGTTCTCTATCTTTGGATCGCCCGCGAGGTCAGATTCAGTCGCTTTGACAATCTGCTGCCTGAGGCAGTCGATCTCATGTCCAGAGGCCTGAAGGCCGGTCATGCTATCTCGGCGGTCTTCGAGATGGTCGGCAACGAAGTCGGAGATCCCGTCGGCAGCGAGTTCAAAACCATGGCTGAACAGCAGAGTTTGGGTATTCCGATGCGGGAAGCCATGGACAATCTGGTCACACGTGTTCCGCGCGATGACGTACGATTCCTGGCTGCGGCGGTCCTTTTACAAAAGGAAACCGGCGGCAACCTGGTTCAGATATTGGATAAGACTGCTGTTGTCATGAGAGAACGTGCACGTCTGCGGGGCCAACTGAAGATTTATACCGCTCAGGGCCGAATCACGGGATGGATCTTATGTGCCGCCCCTTTCCTCATGTTCGCGCTAATCAACTTGGTAAACAAGGAATACGAGAAGCCCCTGTTTACCGATCCAACTGGACTTAAGATGATTTATGCCGGTCTGGCGATGATGATCTTAGGTGTGCTTGCGATCCGCAAGATTATCGATATCAAGGTTTAACTCATATGACACTGACATTATTTGTCGGGTTGGGGATGTTTGTAGGACTTCTGTTTCTATTCTTGCTAACGTTGCCGCGAACCTCAGCGGCGAGCTTGCTTCTTGAGCAAGTCGCCCAGGAGGCACGCCGCACAGGGAGTGAAGTCACATCTCCATCCTGGTATTCATCATTCAATGCGGACTTTCTGGCCAAACCGTTCACTTTCTTCCGAAAATTCTTTTCGCCCGCTCCCGATCCCCTGTTAGTACGCCGGCTGATGTTGGCAGGATATCGCAAGCCGGCGCACGCTGACATTTTCCTCGGTTCCAGGCTGGCGCTGCCCGCCTTCGCTGGCTTTTCGGTAGCTCTCATCTCCAGCGATAACGTGGTCCTCTTTTTTCTGATCACCATAGTAGTGGCTTTCTTTATCCCGGATTTCTGGCTGGGCTATGCCATTAACAAACGGCGGAACCGCATACGCCTAAGCCTCCCCGACAGCCTCGACATGCTGGCGATCTGTATGGAAGCCGGACTTGGCCTGGATCAGGGAATACTTCGCATAGGTCAGGAACTTCGTCTAAGTCACCCTGAGCTAAGTGAAGAGCTCCTGCAAATCAATTTCGAACAACGGGCCGGAGTTCCGAGAATTCCCGCCTGGAAATCGTTTTCAGATCGGGTGGATTTGGAAAGTGTACGTTCTTTTGTCGCCATGCTCATCCAAACCGATCGTTTTGGCACCCCGATTTCGAAGTCCCTGGGCAATTTTTCGGAGGCTCTCCGTACCCAGCGCCGGCAGAAGGCGGAAGAATTGGCGGCGAAAACTACTATCAAACTGGTGCCGCCACTTGTCTTCCTGATTTTTCCGAGCATCGGGATTGTTGTTGTTGGACCGGCAGTACTCTCGGTCATGAAGAATATTGCTCATATTGTCGGGTAATGGCAATTAACTTGCTTCACATTTCTATAGGAGGAATACCAAAATGGATAACGTTACTTTGATTCGAGTTATTTCTGGAATTCTGGCGGCCGTGGTCCTGGTGATGCTGGTTTACAGAATGAAGAAAAAGGCACCTCGCTAGTCGCGTCAATCACAGTCTGCGCATATTACGATACGGGTAGGGGCGATGCGTCATAAGCAGCGGCACGTATTTGTTTACAATCAGACGAAAGAGACTTTTCTGGCATTTCGCGTTGGAGTGGCCGACTCCGTGCTGAGCAGGCTTGTCGGTCTCCTGGGACGACGATCCCTCGGCCCCGACGGCGGGATGTGGATTGTTCCCGCCAACTCGGTTCACACGATTGGAATGCTCTTTTCCTTCGACCTGGTGCTACTCGACAAGGATTTCAGAGTAGTCGGGCTGCGTGAACTGGTGCGTCCTTTCACAATCACCTGGCCCAATCTCCGTGCGGAGAGCGTCATTGAACTCCCCGCCCACACGATTTTCAAAAGTCGCACGGAAATTGGGGATCAGCTGGTGATAGACAAGTATGAAGCCAGAAAGCCCACGGTCGCCGCGACTCGAGAGCCGTCAACCTCGAGGGTCGCCTGAAATTCTGGCTTTTCGATTCGGTCAGAAAGGTCAGAGGTGGGACCGTGGTGGCTCACGCTTTCTGCGAGCCCAGCCTTTCCTTCCCACGTCGCCCTTCCCGTCAGCCACCCTGCAATAACAAAGCCTTTTTGGCCTGCTCTCAAGCATTAATTGCTGTGCGTTTAAATCGGAGGATTAGTGTACCTTCGAGTGAAAGTCTAAGCTTTTCTACCCATTGCCCCTACAGGATAGCCGCCCATAGTATCCCGTAAACATTCCATCGGGAGCAATGAAGCATGTCAGACTGGCGCCGGGCCTTACTCTATTGGATATTCGTCATTCTTTCCCCTTGTTCGTTCGCTAGCGTCACCGTCAGCAGTCCAACCAGTGGCGCCACCGTTGCGACTTCGATCCATTTCGTCGCTGCCGCCGCCAGCAGCTGCTCAAAAGGAATTTCCGCGGTTGGCATTTACAGTGCTGATGATGCCCTGGCTTACGTTTCCAGCGGATCCAAACTCGACACCACGCTCAATTGGAAACCTGGAACTTATAAAACCACTGTGCAGGAATGGGACAACTGCGGCGGCACGGATAAAGTGCAGCTCATCATCAACGTTACAGCCGAAGACGGCGTGAATGTTACTTCGCCAGCCAACAACAGCAAGGTTGGCTCTCCGGTCAAGTATGTCGCAAATGCATTCACTAATTGCTCAAAAGGCGTATCGGCTGTAGGTATTTATACTGCCGACAATGTTCTCGCTTATAGCCAGAGTGGTTCCTCGCTCAACACCACTCTCAACCTAAATGCAGGAACCTACAACACCACGGTTCAGTCCTGGGATCATTGCGGGGGGACGGCTAAAACCCCGATCGCGATTACGGTCGCCACTAGCAGCCTCGCCGGTGTGAATGTTTCTTCGCCGGCCAACAATTCCACAGTTTCCTCACCGGTGCATTTTGTCGCTTCCGCGAGTACGTCCTGTTCCAACGGAGTATCAGCCATGGGAATTTATCCTGCGGCGGGAAATTTGGCGTACAAGACCAGCGGAGCCACACTCGATACGAACTTGAGCCTGGGCAGCGGAGACCAAACTGTGGTTGTACAGGAGTGGGACAATTGTGGCGGAACCTCCAAGACAGCGGTAAATCTCACGGTCGGGACGTCGTCAGAACCCGGGAGCACGCTGCCCTCCAACGCAAAAACGTTCGCCAACCTGCAATCCCTTGGCGGCTGGAAGGGTTATGCCCTATTGCCACCGAACTATCCTCTTTGCACTTGGTGCTTATCAAGTGGACCCGAGACGACGTGGTCGTGGACGACCGGGATTAAATCTCCTTCCTTGACTGGCATTGCGACCAAGACGACGATCGGCGGACAGACGATCTATTCGGACGCGTTTTGGAACAACAAATTGATCGGGGATTTCAGCTCGCAAGGGTTACACGACGATAACAAGACCCTGATCCCCTCGCTGCACAACTTTGTCTACGACGTGTGGTTCTATGGAGAGAATCTGGAGGTTTCAGAAGCCCTCGAGTTTGACCTCAACCAGTTTATGCCCGGAAAAGGATTTATCTGGGGCCACGAGTGCCGCATCAAGGGGGGACACGAGTGGGACATCTGGGACAACGTAAATGAGCACTGGATCAAGACCGGTATCGCCTGCAAGCCGGTTAGCGGCAAATGGAATCATCTGGTCCTCAGGGTACAGCGGACCAGTGATGACAAAGTCTTGTTCAAGACGATCGAATTAAACGGGCAGGTCGCGACCCTAAATCACAAAGAAGATAACCGGGAAAAGAAGGACTGGTATGGCGTGACCGTCAATTACCAAATAGACGGCGACAATCACCAGACACCATATACCGTATACCTGGACAGGTTTAATTTCAGTTACTGGTGAAATTTCTAGGAAGCGGTCCGAGAAATGATACCCGCCTCAAAGGCGTTATCTCGGCCGTTATGAAAAGACCGTTCGGCTGTTCCATCGGGGGAATGCTCGAGCAGTAAAAGACTTGGGTCAGAAACGTTTCTGCGCCTGATGAGCTTTGAGGCTTCCGATGTGTGCGGCGCGACGACTGGGGCCATCGCGCCCAAAATTGAGTGCTGGATCTTTAGGAAGATCAACCTCTCGCCTGAGTTGAATGGCGGGATATCGGCCCGCCTCAATCCTTTTTGGTCGCACCCTTCGCTTGGTCGCAGGCCGAAAAGCGTCAGCTCGCGCGGACCGGTGTCGCCGCCAGCGGAATAGTAGCGAACCAGCGTTCATCACAGGAAAGTTAATGAGTTCATACGACAGGATTGTCCAGTGCCAAACCGACGGTGGGGGGCCCCGGGACGTGCAAAAAGAGTCCTAATCATCGAATTGGTCATCTCTAGGTGTAATCTCTGAGTTCGGA
>Ga0157378_10002388_pt1 | contig 16681 bp, 15 predicted proteins | sample M65metaG_FD_115309 | JGI IMG/M metagenome (GOLD analysis project Ga0157378, IMG submission 115309) | Miscanthus rhizosphere microbial communities from Kellogg Biological Station, Michigan, USA - M6-5 metaG | ecosystem: Host-associated > Plants > Roots > Rhizosphere > Soil | place: USA: Michigan...
GAATGGAAAGGTGCTCCGCCAGCACCACCCGTTCATCGGGCGGCGTCGCAACCGGATTAGAAAGTTCACGGGCAACTCCGTCCACTCGGATGCCGCGTTCCTCGAACAGCCGCTTGAGCATCGCGGCGGCATGCAGCGCCGGCTCCTGAATGGCCAGCGTCAGCTTGCGCGGATTGCTCCTGGCCGGAAGCGTCCCCAGCACCGTCACGAGATTCGCGCCGGGCTCGCGCTTCAGGGTCAGATCGGGTTTCACCCCGGCCGCCGACGTCACGACCTGGTTATCCACCACAAACTCCGGGGTTGGCGGGCTCACGGACGCATCCACGTGGTCGCCCGCTTTTTCGCCCGGCCTCAGCATGAGCTGCACGGTATTGTCGTCCACCACGATGGCGGAGATCGCCGCACCGTACTCCCACACCATGTCGTCAATTTCCCAACCGTTCGGATAGCGGTCGCGCGGAAAATAGCTGTCGTCGCCAACGATGTCGCCCTTGATTTCCTTGATTCCCTTGGCGACGAGAGCGTCGGCAAGTTCGGCGAGCGCGCGTTCGGGCGGTCCGTCGAATTCTTCTTTTTGCGCGTAAGGGAACCTGCGGTTGGAAAGGTTGGGATCGCCGCGACCGACCAAAAACAGCGGGCCGTTCACTTTACCGTCTTTGGAAGGCGACGCCAGCGCTTCTAGCGTGGTGCGAAAGCGAAAGTCCGGCCCCAACCTCGCAAGAGCCAGCGCCGTAGTGAACAACTTCATGTTGGAGGCCGGAACGAAGTAGCGATCGGCATTTTGTTCGAAGAGCACTTCGCCGGTCTTGGCGTCGGCTACCAACAGGCCCCAGTCACCTTTAGAAGGCTGGCCGGTGCCCAATAGGAGTTGCGCGCGCGCCGCGAACAGCTCCGACGGCAAAACCGCGTGCCCATCGGATCCCTTCTTTTCGGGGTTAGCCGCAGCAGGAGACAACGCGGATTGCTGGCCGTGCGCTCCGGCGGTGAACGCGGCGATCCAAAGCGCCGCCGTCAGGCAAATCCCCCGTTTTTTCCGCGCGTTCATGTACTGGGCCTTCCTTGTTGGAAAATTCACACTTGGCCAAGTATAGTCCATACGAAGCGGAACACTTCCTCGTGGGCGCCCGTATCCGTCTCCTGCCCTTGCCTGGAATCCGGAGTTTCGCCACCCGTGCTTGAAGGCCAATCAGCCCTTCGGCCGCGGGCTCACAAAGGAGAAACGAAATGAAAAAGCATCTGGCCCTGGCCCTGGCCCTGGCTGCGGCCCTGCTGGCATTGCCGCTCAGCGCGGAGGACAAGTCCGACAAGAAAGAGAACAAGCGGCTCGAGAACTGCGGCGTGGTCGTCAAGGAAATCATGGACATTCCGGACGACATTCCGCAGGACCTGATCGACAAGGCGGAATGCCTGATCGTCTATCCATCGGTGTTGAAGGCCGCGTTCATTTTGGGAGGCAGCTACGGCCGCGGCGCGATGGTCTGCCGCACGGGCGAGCATTTCACCGGTCCCTGGGGCGCGCCAACTATGATGGCACTAGAAGGCGCCAGCTTTGGTTTTCAGCTGGGCGGACAGGCCACGGACTTTGTCCTGCTGGTGATGAATCCTCGCGGCGCCCGCGCTATTCTTAGTAGCAAAGTGAAACTCGGTGGGGATGCATCGGCCGCAGCGGGTCCCAAGGGACGCAATGCGGAAGCCGCCACCGACGTCACGATGCGCGCCGAAGTCCTGACCTATTCGCGCGCGCGCGGCCTGTTTGCCGGAATCTCGCTGGCCGGTTCGACGGTGCGGCCCGACAACAGCGCCAACGAAGCACTCTATGGCAAGAAAGTCGAGGCGCAAGACATCATTTTCAAGGGTGCCGTTCCCGTCCCGACCTCGGCGCGGCAGCTGGTCGCTTACCTGAACAAGAAAACTCCGAAGAACCTGTCCGATCCGGGGTCGTTGAAGTAAACGCGAGCTTAGTTCGGAGAGCCTAGAGGCGCCTTGCGCCGCAGCCGCGGAAGGCGCTTTTTTGTCGCCATTGCCATGTGCCGAAATGTGACCTATAGTCATCTATGAGCATAGGTCATGACGCGCCCCGGCTCTCTCTCGGTTCCTCCCCGGCGACCCGCGCCGCTTCCCTCCGCCGGGTCCCGCCGCCAACGCCGCAGCGCGGAACTCCGCGAACGCCTCTTCCGCTCTGCGCTCGGATTGTTCGCCAGCAAGGGCTACGCCGAAACCACGGTCGAGGACATCACCGAAGCCGCTGACGTCGGCAAAGGCACCTTCTTCAATTACTTCCCGAGCAAAGAGCACATCTTGATGGCCTTCGGCGAAATGCAGCTGGCGCGCCTGGAATCCGTGATTGGTGAAGCTGAGCAATCGGACCTGCCCATGCGCGAAGTGATGCGCGTACTGGTCATGCGCATGACCGAGGAGCCGGTTCGTAATCCGGCGATGGTTCGCGCTCTGCTGCAAGCAAATCTCTCCTCGGTTCCGGTGCGGGGCGAGATGGTGCGCATTCATGACCGCAACCGGGCGTTGCTCGGCCGCTTGATTCGCCACGGCCAGGAACGCGGCGAAGTTCGCAGCGATCTGCCGGCGGAAGAAATTGCGCAAGTGTGGCGGCAAACAATTTTCGGGACCCTGATGTTCTGGTCGCTGGTAGGCGATGCCTCACTGGTTGCGCGGATTGAAATGGCCATGCGGTTGTTGTGGGACGGCATTGCCACCAAGTCACGATCAGGCTCGACAAAGAAGACAGGTACGGTGAAGAGGAAATGAAGGCCAAACGTATTTTGATTGTGGCCGTGGTTGCCGGCGTAATCGTCGCCGCGGGCGCCCTCTACGGCGGCTGGTTTCACAGGGAAACTGGACTGCAAGGCTCGGGCACTGTGGAAGCGCGCAACATTCGCGTCGGCTCCAAGGTCGGCGGCAGAATTGACAAAGTGCTTGTCCGCGAAGGCGATCACGTCGAAGCGGGCCAGTTGCTGATTACGTTCGACGACAAGGAGTTGCTGGCTTCTCTGCAGCAGTCGCGCGCCAGTGCCGAGAAAGCCAAACGCGGCTACCGCCCCGAGGAAATCGCGCAGGCCCGCGCAGCCGCCGAGCAAGCGCAAGCCGACTACGACATGCGGAAGAACGGCTACCGCAAGGAAGACATTGCGGCGGGGCAAGCCGATTTTGACCGCGCCGCCGCGGATGAGACGCGAACCCGGCTGGATTTTCAGCGTTATGAGGCCCTTGCCGAAAAAGATTTGGTTTCCAAACAGCAGCGCGATACGGCCGAAGCGAACTGGAAGATGGCCGTTGCACAGAAAGAGAACGCGCAGCACAAATTGGACGAACTGAAGCGCGGCTATCGCCCGGAAGAAATCGCCAGCGCCCAAGCCCGCTACGAGCAGACAAAAGCCACATTACAAATGATGGAGCGCGGCAACCGTCGCGAAGATGTGGAAGCTGCCCAGGCAGCGCTGGCTTTTGACGAAGCGCGTTTTCGCGAACGCCAGGTGCTGGCTCCGACGGCCGCAACCGTGGAAGTGCTCGATGTTCGCCCGGGCGACCTGATCGCCCCGAACACTGCCGTCGCCACCTTGCTCGAAAGCGACGAAATTTACGTCCGGATTTACATTCCGGAAACCGAAATCTACCGGGTAAAGGTCGGTGACAAGGCCGAAGTTACCGTGGATTCCGCCGGGCGCCAGACCGTTCAAGGCGCGGTGGAACAAATCAATCAGCAGGCGGAATTTCTGCCGCGCAATGTGCAAACCCGCGAAGAACGGGTGCATCAGGTGTTCGGTGTGAAGGTGCGCATCAATGATTCGACGCATCACGTTCTGCCGGGCATGGCTGCGGACGTGAAACTCAAGAGCGGGACCTGAATCTGTGACAGACCAAATCGCAAACACGAATCGCGGCGTGCCGGGGACTGATCCGGCCATCTCTGCGCGCGGCCTGGTCCGCACGTTCGGAAAATTCACGGCGGTGAAAGGCGTCAGCTTTGCTGTCGCCAAGGGCGAGATCTTTGGCTTTCTCGGCCCCAACGGCAGCGGAAAAACCACCGTCATCAAAATGCTCACCGGCCTGCTTCCGCTGAGCGGCGGCGACGCCACCGTCGAAGGCCTTAATGTTCGGACCGACTCCGAGCGCGTGCGCGAGCGCATCGGCTACATGTCGCAGAATTTCAGCCTGTACCCCGACCTGACCGTCACTGAAAATCTCACGTTTTACGGACGCATCTACAGCCTGAGCGCGCAGCGGCTGAAAAACCGCATGCAGGAAGTGATCGAGCTGAACGGCCTTGGCCCCTACTTGAACCGGCTCGCTTCTCAGCTGTCAGGCGGCTGGAAGCAGCGCCTCGCTCTCGGCTGCGCCATGCTGCACGAACCCAAGTTGCTTTTTCTCGATGAACCGACTGCCGGCATCGATCCTGTCGCGCGCCGGCAGCTCTGGGATCTGCTTTTCGAACTTTCCGGTCACGGCATCACTTTCTTCGTGACGACGCATTACATGGACGAAGCCGAGCGCTGCAGCCACGTCGCCTACATCTATTACGGCAAACTCATTGCCGACGGCACGCCGAACACCTTGCGCGAACTGCCCGACGTTCAGCCACCCGGCACCATTCGCGTGGAAATCACGACCCCGGAAGTCACGCGGGCCCTGGCCCGCGCCCGCCAAATCCAAGGGGTGCGCAGCGCCACCATTTTCGGCCAGTCCATTCATGCGCTGATTGACGATCACCTGGACTTCGAAGCGCTTCGCGAGCAGCTTTCGCACAGCGGCCCTGCCGTCGGCGAAATTCGCCCGCTCGCGCCGAGCCTGGAAGACGTTTTTGTCGAGCTGACCTACAAAAACCAGGCCAACGGCAATAATCCGGAGACCGCGCCCGAAGCCGCGGAGGCCAAACATGCGTGACATCTTTCGTGGATTTGGCGCGGTTTTTTACAAGGAAACTCTGCACGTTCGCCGCGACTTCGGCACGCTCTTTTTCTCGCTTATCATTCCGCTGCTGCAGATGCTTTTGCTCGGCTACGGTATCGACACCAACATCCGCCAGATCAACACGGTCGTTTTTAATGCTGACGGCCACCGCGAAAGCCGCGAACTCCTCGACCGCCTGAAAAACTCCGACACTTTCCACGTAGTTCGTTACGTCAACAGCGACGCCGAAATGAACGATATGATCGTCGGCGGCAAAGCGCGCGTCGGCATCAAGATTCCCGTCGATTATTCCGACAAGTTGCTCCATCAAATGAGCGCGCAGGTCCTGGTGCTGATTGACGGCTCGGATTCCTCCGTCGCCGGCCAGGCCATCAACGTCACCACCGCCATCGGCCTCGACGAATCGCTCCGCCGCGTCCTCGTCAACAACACTCCTTTCGCCGTGGACATGCGCCCCAAACTGCTCTTCAATCCCGACTCGCGCTCGCCAAATTTCTTTCTTCCTGGCCTGACCGCAATCCTTCTCCTGAACGTCACTACGTTCCTCACGGCGTTTTCCATCGTGCGCGAAAAAGAACGCGGTACACTCGAGCAGCTTTTTGTCACTCCCGTAAGACCCATGGGCTTGCTCCTCGGCAAATTGCTTCCCTACCTCGGGATCGGCTTCTTCGAACTACTCCTCATCCTCACCTTCATGCGCTTCGCCTTTCACGTTCCCATCCACGGCAGCGTATTCCTGCTGGCGTTCCTCTCGCTGCCTTACATCTTCGTTTCGCTCTCGCTGGGCATCCTGATCTCCAGCAAAGCCAACACGCAGTCCGAAGCCATGCAGCTGGCGTTCCTGACGATCCTGCCCAGCATCTTTTTCTCGGGCTACATCTTTCCGCGCGAAACCATGCCCAAGGTCTTCTACGTCATCAGCTACTTCGTGCCCGCCAGCTACTTCATCAACATCACCCGCGGCGTCATCCTCCGCGGCGCCGGCATTCATCATCTCTGGCTCGACGGCCTGGCTCTTTTTGCCATCGGCGCGCTCCTTCTCATCATTGCCGCGCGCCGTTTCCACAACAAAGTCATCATGGCCTGAGGGTGCTCGCCTCTCGAGGCTCTCGCGCCTTGAATTTTGTTTTCTTTGGCACCCGTCGTATTCTGCCGAATTACAGTTGTGGTCTAAGGGGAATGGTTTGAACTGTCCAATTTGTGAAAAGCGCAAAGCCGCCCGCTACTGCCCGGCAAAAGGCGAAAAGATCTGTGCCGTTTGCTGCGGCACGGAGCGCGAAGTGACCATCAGCTGCCCGCCGGAGTGCGCCTACTTAGTTGCCGCGCATCGCTACGAAGACGAACACCAGCGCAGGCAGCCGCCGGATACGCCATTTCTGGATGAGCGCATCCCGCAGGAGATTCTCCACACGCACCAGCAACTGATGGCGGCTCTGGCGTTTCAAACCGCCAAGTCCGCCGCCAAGGAGCCGTCCGCCGCCGATCCCGACGTCCTCGCAGCCTTTGCCGCACTCGCCGCCACCTACAAAACTCTGCAAAGCGGCCTGCTCTATGAAAAAATTCCCGACATTCCGGTGCAGCGCGATCTGTATCTGGCGCTTTCGCAGTTCCTTACTGAAATCAGGCAGAAGGCGGCCGAAAGCGGTGATTCCTCCGCTTTAAAAGACCTCGCGATTTTCCAAGTGATTATTTTTCTCTATCGGATGGGAGTGCTTCGTTCGAACGGTCGCCCGCGTTCGCGCCGCTTCATCGAATTCCTCCGCGGCCAGTTCCCGCAAGCTGAAGAACTCAAACGCGAAGAGCCCCGCATCATTGTTCCCTGATCCACGCGCAGGAACAGCCGCGCGAAGCTATCCGGCCAGCGCCAGCGTAAGCTGCGCTTGCCGGCCCACCGGCTGCTGCATCTCTTGCCAGGGCCGCGCCGTCATCCCCAGCTGAGTCTTGATTCGAGCCACGCGCTCTGCAACCTTCAAGCGGTAAGCTTCCGGCGCATACGCGTTCCGCACATACCAGTCCTCGTATTGCCGCACCAGCCGCGGAAATTTCTCCCGCAAGAACGGCAAAAACATTTTGGCCGACGAAGGCATCAGGAAAAGTACTCCCGACACGAACCATTGCGCCCCGGCATCTTTGGCCGCTGCAGCCACTGCTTCGAGCTCTCCCTCACGATCCGTAATCCCCGGCAGCAGCGGTGAAGCCATCGCACCCACTTTGATCCCCGCTTCGCGTAATTTCCGGATCGCCGCCAGCCGCAAATCAGGACGAGGTGCGCGCGGCTCGAGCACCCGCGCCAACCGTGGCCGCAGCGTCGTCACCGTCATATCCACAAACAGCCGCGATTTCGCCGCAATCTGTTGCAGCAGATCGATGTCCCGCGTGATCAAATTCGACTTGGTCGTAATCGAAACGCTCAATCCCTCATGCCGAGCCAGCTCCTCGAGGCAGGCCCGCGTCACGCCGTACTCCCGCTCCGCCGGCTGATAAGGATCGGTCGCTGTTCCGATTCCGATGTGTTCCGGCGCCCCGCCTCGCCCCACCTCAAACTTGTATTTCGTCGCGATGTCCCGCGCTAGCAGTACCGCAGCGTCCTTCTTCACATAAATCTTTTTCTCAAACGCCGCCGGGTCCATCTCCATAAACTCATGCGTATATCGCGCGTAACAGTATTTGCAAGCAAACTCGCACCCTCGGTAAGGGTTGACGGTCCAGTCGAAAGGCACTCGGTTCGAGTCGCACCGGTTCAGGAGCGATTTCACCGGCAAAAAGAAATACTCCGGCCGCTCATCCGATTTGCGCCGCGTAGGCGCAATCGGCGAAATCGAAGCGAGGCGGGCAATGCCGACCAGTGGCACCGGGGCCTGCTCGTCGCAGGCTGGCGCCGGTACTGCGTCGGATCGAACAGCAGCCTTCTGGAAATCCGGCGTGCTGCGACTTACGTCGCCGCGAGTCACCGGCGCCGGCGGAGGGCAATCCGCCTGGCGGTTTTCAGGGTTTGCAGCTACATACCTTGGCTTGAATTGTTCCAGAACACTGCTGCCCGGACCTGAGAGAGGGGCAAGCTCCTCGGTCCGTTGGTTCGGGCTATTTTCAGGGCTAACAGGAAAGAGCAAAGCTGAGGAGGTTAGAGCGCGCCGCCGGGCCGCAAGGCCCGTCGCCGTAGGGGAGGGGTAGGAACGAACTACTGGGGACATAGCCCACCTCGAAACGGGTCGAGTATTTCGCCTTTTGTTCGCTTTGTCAAGAGTTATTTCGTATTTTCTTCGCCATTCTCTTCTCCCCTGCCTGATGCCAGCGCACTGATCCTCGCATCCTTGCCTTCGCTTCCTCCATTTGGTCTAATCCTCGAGCACCTTATCCATTGTCGAGGGAACCGCAGCTCGTCATGTTCGCCCAGCCGCAACGCCTTTCCGCCCTTGTTCTGACGATGACCGCGGCCGTGGCTCTCCCCGTCTATTCCCAAGCGCCTGCGAAGCCGGCAACCGCGGCCAAGCCGCAATCCTCACAGCCAAAAACTGCACCCTCTCCGCCAGCCCCTCAATCGAAACACTACCCTATCCTGTTAATCGCCACCGGCACCGAGCCCTTCTGGAGCCTCCGCATCGGCATGAAAGGCGCCGAGCGCCTCGAGCGCGTCGGTTACCCTCCCATTGCTCTCGAACCGGGTGGAATCGAGCAAGAAGGCAGCGCTGAAGCCTGGCTCTACCATGCGAAAGACTCGGCCACCACTGCCGACGTCACGGTCCGCGTTTCCCGTGAAGCCTGCTCCGACATGTCGGACAGCAAGTACTCTTTCCGCGTCCTCGTCACCCACCCCCAGGTCGGCGAACTCAGAGGCTGCGCCAAGATCGCTCCCGACCAGTTCCCCGAGTTCAAGCAGAAGAATCTCGACGACGACGATCCCGAAAAAAAGAAAGTCACTCCACCGCCGATCACCAATTTCAAGCCACCCACCGCGGTCGCCTATCTCGATGCCACCGGCAAAGTCATGCTCGCCCGCGGCGAAGCCGCCAAACTCGTCGCCCCCAAAGGTTCTGAACTTTCTCTTTCGCACGATGGCAAGCGTCTCCTCTACACGCGCGAGGATTCGGCTAACGACCGCACCATCGTCCTCTACGATACGACTGCCGCTAAGTCCACCGACTTGATCCGCGGAGCCCAGTCCGCCTTCTGGTCGCCCGACGACTCGCAGATCGCCTTCCTGAAATCGTCTGGCACCGCGCTTCAGGCCTGGACCGCCCCGGCCGGCTCTCCCGATCGCGCCGCCCAACTAGCCTCGACGCCGGTGCTCGCGCTTCAGGGTTGGCAGGACGTCCACACCGTGCTCGCCACCGATGCCTCCAAACTATATTTCCTCAAAACGGAGGGTCCGCCTTCCGCCATGGACCTCGGTGACATTTACGGCTCGACCTACCAGATCGCGCCCGGAGACACGTTGCGCGCCAGCTCGGCCAATTCAGACTTGCTTGCCATCGCTGCCTCAAGCGGCTCAGTAAGCAACGTTTTTCTTTACGAAATCAGGTCCAAGCGCCGCGCCCCGCTTACCGCGCCGAACCTCAACGCCGCTGCCCCCGAATGGTCGCGCGACGGCATTCAGATCTTTTTCACCGCCCGAGACGCGGCCAAAACTTCCTCGGTCTATCGCATTTTCTGGGACGGCTCCGGCCTCAAGCGCATTCGCGCGGGAAGCAACCTCGTCATCGGCCAATAGCCGTGGCACAATCAGTTCTGCTGCCCACAAGGGCTTCTATGCTCGTCAAAGCGCTTCCCCGCGCGGGACATCTCATCGTTCTATTTTTCCTTTTGGCGTCCTCGTGCCTGACCCTCGCGCAGCAACCCACCACTCAATCCGCTCAGCCCAAGTCTCACCGCATGCCTGTAGCTCAAAAGTTTTCTTACGCCTGCGACGGCGGCTTTACCGTCAACGTCACCCTTCGTGAGCAGAATGCCCGCATTACTTTCAAGGACAAGTCCTATTCCATGAAGCAGGTTCGCTCTGGCTCCGGCGTACGCTATTCCGACGGCAAGATCGTCTGGTGGAACAAAGGTTACGACGGCTTCCTGCAGGACGAAACCGATGCCAGCCACCCGGTCAAACTCGCCGAAAACTGCAAACAAACCTTGCCTCCACCGAAATCGCCTTAGCCAGACCAGTCCTTACGTACAGGTGCCCCTTAAGCCTCCGTCGTCGCCATCCTTCCTCACTACCGCCTCGCAGCCCCCTATACTCCAAAAATGGCGTCCCCTACTCAACCCGAACCGCTCTCGGTAAACATCCTGGTCCTCGACGAGGAGGGTCCCTCGGCCGTCGCCCTCCGCCAGGTGCTCGACTCCGAAGGCTGGCGCGTTCGCGTCACGGCCGACGCCAGACAGCTCCTTACCGAGCTCCGCGTCGGTGTGTGGTCGCTGGTAATCGCCAATGTCGCTCTGCTTGGTGTTGACTCGCCGGGCTTCCTCACCCTGCGCGAAATCTCCACGGTTCCCGTGGAAGAAGGTGGCCGCCTTCGCTGTCTCTTCCTGATACCGGAAATGACCGTCAGCCAGTTCGCCCGCACCATCGAGCAAGCTCGCTTGCCCTATGTCGTTCGTCCCTATCACCTCCACGACTTTTTGGAAAAAGTCAGCGACTTGCTCGTCGAGGTCAAGGCCATAGACGCGCCGTTGCGCCAGGTCCGCTACGAATTTGGCGGCCTGCGCAAGAAGAAGCGCCAGGCGGCCAAGACCAACTCGATGTTCGCCGCCCGCGATTCCTACTCTTACACCGAAGAAGAACTCTCCGAATACGAGCGCCAGGAGTCCGAGTTTAGCCGCAACAAACGGCGGAAGCCCCTCGGCAACCTCGGCGACTCGAACCGCTAGCTTTTGGATGTAGGCCCTCTCCGGATTCTCTAATCGCGGGGCCAATCCCTATTCCCTGATTCCTGCAAGATTTCTCCTGGCCTCCGTTCTACTGATGCAGTGGCTCGCCTCGCCGCCAGCCCTGCACAGGAGGCTTTTCATGGATCGCAACTTGTACGGTTCTCTGCTCGCTGCTCTGCTCGGCCTGTCTTCTCTCGGGACCCTCGGCTTCATCTTCAACGCCAATTCCACCACTCCTCCACCCGGAAAACCCGCCGGCGATTGGCGCCTTCTTGATCCCATCACCTATGAAAATCTCACTGTCTTTCCGGTGGTCAGTCCGAGCGACCGCGACACTGCCGCCTTCCTCACTCTGGACGAAGGGCTCGCCACCGGCGAAGTCGTGGTCCTCGAACAAGGCTCGGAAGGCATGGCCCGCAACCGCAATGGCCGCGACGGCATCATCCGCCCCACGTATTCGACCGGCGCTTCGGTCAACCAACTGGTTCTGATCAACCGCAGCAAGCGCCCGTTGCTGCTCCTCGCTGGCGAACTCGTCAGCGGCGGAAAGCAGGACCGCATCATCGGCAAAGACCGCCTTATACCGGTGGGTGCCGATCCTCTCCCGCTCGACGTCTTCTGCGTCGAACACGGGCGCTGGTCCGCCGGCGCCGCGTTCACCAACGCCAAGACCATCGTTCACCCGAGCGTCAGGGAACAAGCTGCTGTAGAGAGTGATCAGGGCAAAGTCTGGAGCGCCGTTCGCGGCGGCACCACGGCCAAACCAGGTGTAGGTTCCTCGGGCGACATGGCATATTCCACCGCGCCTCGCGCCGTCCTCGCGGCCCCGGAGATCTCGAGCACCATCGCCCATGACGCGCCAACCGAGTCCTACCAGAAAATTTACGAATCCCGCGCCGTCCGCAACTCCGCGGACAATTACGTCGAAGAAATCCAACGCCGCTTCGCCCGCGCCACTTCCGGCCTCAAGGGAGAACGTGTCGTCGGCGTGATCGTCGCCTACGGCAGCGAAGTCGCCTGGAGCGATATCTTCGCTTCGAGCGGTCTGTTTCATCAGTATTGGAGTAAGTTGCTGCGCAGCTATGTGGTCGAAGCGCTCGCGCGCCCCGGCTATCGCGAAGTAGCTTCCCGCGACGACGCTTCGGAATTCCTGCGCAATCCGAACGGCCGTATTGAGGAAGAAACCGAGCCCGGCGTCTATCGCTGGCGCCAGATCAATCAGGGACGTCTTTCACTTATCGAACTGGACGCCCTTGATCCGAAGGTGCTCACTCTGCACCGCCTGTTCATCCATCGCACCAGCTGAGAGCCGTCACGCGACTTTCAGCAAATGGGAAGACAGCTGTAAGTCCGGTCAGTTGATGTGCTCAACGAAAGGGCAAACGAGAATGAAGCCCCGGAGAACGCAAAGGTGATCAGCTGCCATTTCTTGGGCTGCTTCTAAAGTCTGCGGTCTCGTGCCGGGCTTCAGCACAGGCCCCCATTAGGGCGCTGACGGCTTACTTGGCAGTCTGCATCTTGCGATAAGGCTCCATGTCCGCCCACACCCGTTCAATCGCAGCCGCGTCTACCGTCTTCACCACAGGCGTTGTCGGTTCTTTCTCTGAATACACTTCCAGCACCACACTGCCGCATGCCGGCGAGATTGCATCGGGCAAGTAGGAATAACGCCCCTGAAACGTCGTGTCCATCGTTCGTCCGCGTTCGTCGCGCAGTTCAAACTCGCTGCGACCCGGATCGATCGGCGCCAGCTCTTTGCCGCCGCACAGCAAGCGCATGCTCTGAAATCCGTTCTTGAATTTCACTTTGAACAAGACTCCCAGCTTCGGCCGCACGCTCACCATCACCACGGGCTTGAAGTCCAGCGCATCTTCCAGGGCCTCCGCGGGCGGCTTGGCCTGAGCCGGATCGCCGCCGGAGCGTTTCATAGCCTTCCGCGCAGCGGCCATGTCGTCTTCGTGACGCAGGAAATAGCTCAACGGCGGGGTGATGAACGCTACCTGAAACTGTCCCATGTCAAAAAAATACGGCCTCGTATCCATCTTTTCGCGCGAAAGTACCCCGCGCAAATAATCGGCGGGAAAATAGTCCGTGGGCTCCACGGGCAGCAGGCTTGCCGACGGAGGTGCCGTTCCGCCGATCGTTTTCTTTGCCTGTTCCAGCAGCGGCCGCGCCGGCTCAATCGGCACAATCGAAGCCAGACGCCTCAGTCCCGCTGTCGTAATTCCAATTACCTGACCGCCCATCGTAAACAGCGGCCCGCCTGAATTTCCTGGATTGATGTTGATGTCGCTGGTGATCGCTTCTTTATCGACCTTGCTGATCACTCCCGTGGTCAGCACTTTTTCCCGGCCCAGCGGATTCCCGATCGTGAACACCTGCTGCCCCACCGAGACCGCCGCATTCGCGTCGACGGAAATAAGCGGCGCCACCGCCGACTCCGGAAAGGCCGCGGGATTCACCCACAAGATCGCCACGTCTTTGTCGCGATCCGCTGCCACCAGCTGCGCGGGAACTTTTCGCTTCTGGTCAAATTGCACAGCCAGGTATTTCGACGACTGCACCACATGATTGTTCGTCACAATCAATCCGCTTGAGTCCACCAGAAAACCCGACCCGTCGTAGGCTTCGCTCCGCACCGTGACGATCGAATTCTTCAGCCGACCGAAGAGGGCGGTGAGGTCGGTGCCCGCAACGGTTTCCGGCTTCGCCGCAACGGCTTCCGCGTTCTCGCTCTTCGCGTTGTCGTTGGTTAGATCGATCTCCTGATCCGTCCCGCGAATGTCCGTTTCGATATTCCAGGAATATTTCTTGCCTCCGAGCTCCGCCGGATTCGTCGACGAAACTGTGTAATGTCCGGCTGCCACCTGCACCAGCGCCGTTCCGCTCAGGTCTGTCTTCGCCTCAACGATGGCCGCCCCGCCGGACTTTAGTTTCAGTACCACAAACGGCACCGGCTTCTGATTCAACTCCTTGTCAATCAGCACCACACGCAATTTCACGCGTACTCGAGGGGCCTGCTCCCGTGCGGACACAACGCCGCCTAGCAATGCCAGTGCAACGGCGATCTGTTTTTTCATGGCTGGCTTCTCGGCCTCTCCGATTGCGCTCATCCTCTCACTCTCGACTGCCTTTGAGAAGCGCCGCTCTGTGCCGTAAGCCCTTTTTGATTAACCGTTCATTAGGACAGGATTTTAAACTTCTGCCTTTTTCTCGCCACCTATAATTTTCTGATTTGACTTCGGTCTGATGTGACCTTCAGGAGCTTCTCAACCGTGGCGTTCCAGGCGGGATGCTCCCACTTCGGCGCGATTTCGGCCAATGGCGCCAGTACAAACTTCCGTTGCAGCATCCGGGGATGCGGCACCTGCAATTCCGGCGTATCGATCGTCTCGTCGCCGTAAAGCAAAACATCAATGTCCAGAACCCGCGGCCCCTTCGCGAACTCCTTCTTGCTCCCGATCTGCGTCTCGATCTCGCGCACTCTTCGCAATAGAGGCAATGCCTCTAGTTCCGTCTCGCCTTCCACTACACAATTCAAGAACCACGGCTGCTCCAGGTAGTCCACCGGCTCTGTTTCGTAAAACGACGAAACACGTCGTACCCGCAGCCCGGCGCCGGGCAGGGCCGCAATCGCCGCTCGCAAGTTGCTCTCGCGGTCCCCCAAATTCGATCCCAGCGACAAATAGACCACCCTGACCGCCATCTTGCCGAAGCCCTCATCACTTGGAACCGCTGGCACCCGTTGGCCGGAGTACGTTTCCGCATTTCCGATACACTGGAAAATTCAGTAGGCTTGTATTATCAATCGTCTACAGATACCCGAGGGGCCGACCTTCTAGAATAAACGCGGCTGCCGGCGCGGCAACTCTCGCCCGAAATACTCATAAGCCCGTTGGGTCGCCACGCGCCCGCGCGGCGTCCGGTCAATCATCCCGATCTGCATTAGGTACGGCTCGTACATCTCCTCAATCGCGTCTTCTTCTTCCGACAGCACCGCCGCCAGGGTCCCCACCCCCACCGGTCCGCCGCCGTATTTGTCCAGCAGCGCGAGCATCAGGTTGCGATCCACTTCGTCCAAACCGTTGTCGTCCACGCCCAGCATGGACAGCGCTTCCTTCGCTACACCGCGCGTGATCCTTCCGCCGGCGCGAACTTGCGCAAAATCCCGCGCGCGCCGCAGCAGCCGGTTCGCAATGCGGGGCGTTCCGCGGCACCTCCGCGCGATCTCCTCCGCGCCGCCCTGTTCCATCTCGATATTCAAGATTTTTGCCGAACGATTGAGGATAATCAGCAAATCCTCCGGCTCGTAAAAATCCAGACGGTGAACAATTCCGAATCGCGAACGCAGCGGCGCCGTGATCAGTCCAGCACGCGTCGTCGCCCCCACCAGCGTGAAATGGTTCAAATGAAAGGGATGGATCCGCGCTCCCGGTCCTTGCCCGATCACCAGGTCCACGCGAAAATCTTCCATCGCCGGGTACAGCACTTCTTCCACCGCCGCTTGCAAGCGGTGAATTTCATCCAGAAACAATACTTCGCGAGCTTCTAGCGAAGTCAGTATCGCGGTGAGATCCCCTTTTCGCTCCAGCAGCGGCCCCGCACTGGTCTTGATCGGCACTTGGAGTTCGTTCGCGATGATCTGTGCCAGCGTGGTTTTGCCGAGCCCGGGCGGCCCGTAAAGTAAAACGTGGTCCAGCGCTTCGCCGCGATTTTGCGCAGCTTCCAGCGCAATCGCGATGTTTTCTTTCACGCGTTTCTGGCCAATATATTCGTCCAGCGTCTTCGGCCGCACGCTTGCATCGAGCCGCGCGTCCTCATCGTACGCTGCACCTGACACAATTCTGTCCGGCGGTTCACGCATGCCGCGCTCTCGCTGGATCATCATTCGTTTTGCGGTTCCATCCGCCATCGTTCGCTACGACCCCGACCGCGTGCTTTGCCCCTTCGGAGCACTCAGCGCCAGCAGCGCCGCCTTCAGCAACTTTTCGAAACTCGTCGTGCCCGCCGCGCGCTTTCCTTCCGCCACCGCACCCTCCGCCTGCCGCCCGTCATATCCCAAATTCGTCAGCGCCGAAACAACGTCCGCTTCCACTCCCGCCTTTGAAGCCGGAACTTTTTCTTCCGCAACGGTAACCGCCTCCAGCTTGTCCTTCAATTCGACCACCATGCGCTCCGCGGTTTTACGGCCCACGCCAGGAATTTTCGTCAGTCGAACTACGTCGCCACCGCGAATCGCCGGCACTAGCTCTTCGACTGTCATGCCCGACAGGATTTTCAGTGCCAGCGACGGCCCGACTCCGGAAGCTCCGAGGAGCAATTCAAAAAAATGTTTCTCACGGGAAGAGAGAAATCCGTACAGCGCCAGCGCATCCTCGCGCACATGCGTGTGGATCAGCAGCGTCACTTCCGTGTGCAGTTCGCTCAGCGCGGCGTACGTCGAAAGCGGCACTGCCACGAGATAGCCCACACCGCCGACATCCACCAGCAACTGGTTCGGCCGCTTATCCGCCAATCTTCCGCGCAATTGTCCGATCATGATTTCGCGTACCAAAGAGCGGCCGGAGAAATCTGGGTAACACCAACCGCGACGCGTCAGTATTGCCGCTTTTCCTTCGCCCGTCAACGCGGTTCAGGGTATGCGTATACGCACAGGAAAAAGGGACCACCCCCTGGGCGCGAGGAGTATTGCCGCCTTGCTTGGGAAAGGTCTAGATTGTTTTTTTGAAGCTTCACTTCCGTTTGAGCCCGAATTACCCCGAATGACGCCGACGTTGAAGGAATTCCAACAAACCATATGGGGAAAATCAGCTCAATTCGTGATCAGGCCGCTCACGCGGGTACAACCCAGACAACTTTCTAAGGAAGGTTATTCACTAGCATGATTCTAGAATTCGCCCAC
>Ga0157378_10002389_pt1 | contig 16678 bp, 13 predicted proteins | sample M65metaG_FD_115309 | JGI IMG/M metagenome (GOLD analysis project Ga0157378, IMG submission 115309) | Miscanthus rhizosphere microbial communities from Kellogg Biological Station, Michigan, USA - M6-5 metaG | ecosystem: Host-associated > Plants > Roots > Rhizosphere > Soil | place: USA: Michigan...
CTGGCTCGCCGCCAACAAGGTGCCCGGCCGCGTGCGCTATTACGGCTGTCCGGCGGAAGAAGGCGGCGCCGCGAAAGCCTTCATGGTGCGCTCCGGCGCTTTCGAGGATGCCGACATCGCCATCACCTGGCACCCGTCGAGCTTCTGGGAAGTCGTGGTGACGCCGTCGCTCGCCAACACCCGCGCCGACTTCATCTTCACCGGCCGCACCTCGCATGCCGCAGCCTCGCCGCATCTCGGCCGCAGCGCGCTGGATGCCGTCGAACTGATGAATGTCGGCGTCAACTACATGCGCGAGCATATGCCGAGCGACGCCCGCGTCCATTATGCCGTGCTCGACACCGGCGGCATCGCCCCCAACGTGGTGCAGGCCCACGCCCGCGTCCGCTACTCGATCCGTGCCCGCGATCTGCCCGGCATGAACGAACTGGTGGCGCGCGTCCACAAGATCGCGCAGGGCGCGGCGCTGATGACCGAGACGCAAGTGGAGATGCGGATCATTTCCGCGGTCTCCAACATCCTGTTCAACACCCCGCTCGAGGAGGCCCTGCACGGCATCATGCAGGAGCTCGGCCCGCCGCATTTCGACGATGCCGACAAGGATTTCGCCGCCAAAATCCAGGCGACGCTGACGGAAAAAGACATCGCCAGCATCTATTACACGATCGGCATGGAGCCGACCGACCGGCCGCTGGCCGATTTCCTGGTGCCGATGGATGCCAAACGCAATCCGCAGATCGGCTCGACCGACGTCGGCGACGTAAGCTGGGTGGTGCCGACCGTGCAGGTCCATGCACCCACGATCGCGATCGGCACCCCCCTGCACACCTGGCAGGTGGTGGCGCAGGGCAAGAGCCCGCACGCCCACAAGGCGATGGTGCAGGCCGCGAAGGCGATGGCCGGCCTCGGCATCAAGGCGCTGACCGAGCCGGAACTGGTCGCCGCCGCCAAGGCCGACCTGCAGAAACGCACCGCGCGGACGCCCTATGTCTGCCCGATGCCGGACAGCGTGGCGCCGCCGCTGGACATGTCGCTGGGCTGATCCGGCGGCCCGGCGACCGCAAAACCAAAATATCGAAAACAACCCCATGCAAAGTAGCCGGGAGGCGGTTTCCCGCCCGCCGCCGCAGTTGGTGTGACGGTCGGCGCGGAGATGACACCGCGAACAAATTTTTTGCAATGCGGGCCGATTTCACCATGCGGAATCGGCCGGATTGCCGAAGCCGTGTGCGATGCAGCGCCGCTTTGCCCAGGCGATCATCAAATCCGCCCGCCCTGGTCTGGATTGTCACGTTCCAGACGTTGACCTTCGAGGCATTTGGTGTGCCATCTATTGCCAAATGCAAAAGGTGGTCCCGGCGTAGCTCTAGGGCGCGCCAGGGCGAGGCGCGAACCGGACGAGGGGAACTATGCTGGATAACAACCTGCGTACCATGATCGATGAGGTGAAGGACGGCCGCATGGACCGCCGCGGCTTCATTCAGCGCATGCTCGCCCTTGGCCTGACGGCCCCGATGGCCAACCAGATTCTCGCGATCGGCGGCGTCGCCATGGCCCAGACCTCAGCCGCCTACCCGCCGACCAAACGCGGCGGCGGCGGCCCGCTCAAACTGTTGTGGTGGCAGGGACCGACCCTGCTCAATCCGCATTTCGCCACCGGCACCAAGGACCAGGACGCTTCCCGCATCTTCTACGAGCCGCTGGCGAGCTGGGACCTCGAGGGCAAGCTCAACCCGATTCTGGCTGCCGAAATTCCCTCGCTGCAGAACGGCGGCCTCTCCGCCGACGCCAAGTCCGTCACCTGGAAGCTCAAGCCCGGCGTCAAATGGCACGACGGCAAGCCGGTCACGGCCGATGACCTCGTCTTCAATTGGGAATATTCCACCGACAAGGCGACCGCCGCCGTGAGCAGCGGCGCGTTCGGCGACTGTACCGTCGAAAAAATCGACGACCTCACGGTCCGCATCCTGTTCAAGACCCCGACGCCGTTCTGGGCCAATGCCTTTGTCGGCGCCTATGGCTGCATCATCCCGAAACATCTGTTCGCCGAGTACAAGGGCGCCAAATCGCGCGAGGCCCCCAACAACCTCAAGCCCGTCGGCACCGGCCCCTACAAGTTCGTCGAGTTCAAGCCCGGCGACCTGATCCGCGGCGAGATCAACCCCGATTATCACATGGCCAACCGGCCCTACTTCGATTCGATCGAGCTGAAGGGCGGCGGCGACGCCGTCTCGGCGGCCCGCGCCATCATCCAGACCGGCGAGTATGACTACGCCTGGAACATGCAGGTCGAGGACGAGGTGCTGCTGCGCCTCGAAAAGGGCGGCAAGGGCAAGACCATTTATGCGGTCGGCGGCGACATCGAGTTCATCGCCGTGAACTTCACCGACCCGAACACCGAGGTGGATGGCGAACGTTCCTCGACGAAGACCAAGCATCCGATCCTGTCGGATCCGAAGGTGCGCAAGGCGCTGTCGCTGCTGGTCGACCGCGAAGCGGTCCAGAAAGTGATCTACGGCCGCGCCGGCCGCACCACCGCCAACTATCTCTGTGGCCCGGCACCGTTCGTCTCCAAGAACACGACGTGGGAATTCAGCGTCGAGAAGGCCGGCAAACTGCTGGACGAGGCCGGCTGGAAAGCAGGCGCCGATGGCATCCGCGAGAAGGACGGCAAGAAGCTGAAGCTGTTGTACCAGACCTCGACCAACGGCCCGCGGCAGAAGACCCAGGCCATCGTCAAGCAGGCCTGCCAGAAAGCGGGAATCGACGTCGAACTGAAATCGGTCGTCGCCTCGGTGTTCTTCTCGTCCGACGTCGGCAGCAACGACACCTATGCCAAGTTCTACGCCGACATCGAGGAATTCCAGATCCCGATGACCCAGCCCGACCCCGCCTTGCAGATGCGCCGCTATCATTCGCGCTTCATCGCCTCCAAGGAGAACAAGTGGCAGGGCTCGAATTTTCCGCGCTGGGTCAACAAGGAGTTCGACGACGCGGTCGATGCGGCGGAAACCGAGGTCGATCCGGTCAAGCGCGCGGGGCTCTACATCAAGTGCAACGACCTGATGTGGCAGGACACGGTGATGATCCCGGTGATGCACCGTATCAAAGTCGGCGCCACCTCGAACTCGCTGCGCGCCGTGATGAGCGGCTGGGCCAACGACCTCGACAACATCCAGGACTGGTACCGGGAGGCGACCGGCTAGCTTCGAAGGGAATATTCCCTCATGGGCCAGTATGTCCTACGTCGCCTCCTGATCGCGGTGCCGAGCCTGCTCGGCATCTCGGTCGTCCTGTACACCGTGCTGGCGCTGGCGCCCGGCGATCCCTTCGGCGAACTCACGACCAATCCGAACGTGCCGCCCGAAGTTGCCGCCGCGCTCCGCAAGAGTTTTGGCCTCGATGACCCGATCTACCTGCGCTACCTGCACTGGCTGGTGGCGATGGTGCATGGCGACTGGGGTTTCTCCTTTGTCAGCCGGATGAACGTCGACTCGCTGATCCTGCAACGGCTGCCGACCACGCTTTACGTGATCGGCTCGGCGCAACTGCTGGCGCTCGCCGTGGCAATCCCGGTCGGCGTCTACGCCGCCACCAAGCCCTATTCGATCTTCGACCAGATCGCCAACACGCTCGCCTTCATCGGCTTTTCGTTGCCGACGTTCTTCACCGGTCTCCTTTTCATCCTGCTGTTTTCGGTCAAGCTGGACTGGCTGCCGTTTGTCTATTCCAGCGACGTCAAGGGAAGTGGCATCCACTGGGTGCTCGAACAGATCAAGCAGGCGATCATGCCGGTCATGGTGCTCGGCCTGTTCCAGGCGGCGTCCATGACCCGCTTCGTGCGGTCGGCGATGCTCGACGTGATCCGGCTCGACTACGTCACCACTGCCCGTGCCAAGGGGCTCGGTCAGGCCAAGGTGATCGTCAAGCATGTGATGCGCAACGCCATGATCCCGGTGGTCACGCTGATCGCGCTGCAGATGCCGGCGGTGTTCGGCGGCGCCATCGTCACCGAGCAGATCTTTCGCATTCCGGGCATCGGCTCGCTGTTGATATCCTCCATTCTCTCCAACGACACGCCGGTCGTGATGGCCGTGACCTTCGTGTTCGCCTGTCTCGTCGTGCTCTTCAACCTGATCGCGGATGTGCTGTATGGCTGGCTTGACCCTCGCATCTCGCTCCGCTGAGCGGCGCGGCTACTCGCCGTGGCGCGAGACCTGGCGGCGCTATCGCCGCCACCGGCTCGCGGTCGTCAGCGCGGTGCTGCTGCTGGTGCTGGCGCTCGCCGTCATCGTCGGCCCGTTCCTGTGGCGGATTCCGATCAACGAAATCGACTTTTCCGCACGACTGGAAGGCCCGTCGCTGACCCATCCCTTCGGCACCGACGACCTCGGGCAGGACATCCTCTCCCGCATGATCTATGGCGGGCGGATCTCGCTCGCGGTCGGGCTTGCCGCGATGGCGGTATCCGTCCTCGTCGGCACGCTGATCGGCGCGCTCGCCGGCATGTCGCGCGGCGCGCTCGGCTATGCACTGATGTGGCTGACCGACCTGTTTCTGTCGCTGCCGCAACTGCCGTTGCTGTTGCTGCTGATCTACCTGTTCCGCGATGGGTTGAAGGCCGCGTTCGGCCCTGAGGGCGGCATCTTCATCCTGATCGTGCTCGTGATCGGCGGCCTGCGCTGGATGCCGGTCGCACGCCTGGTGCGCGCCCAGTTCCTTTCGCTGAGGGAAAAGGAATTCGTCGAGGCGGCGCGGGCGCTCGGCGCCAGCCCGGTGCGGCAGGTGGTGCGCCACATCCTGCCCAACGCGGTCGGTCCGGTGATCATCGCCGGCACCATCGACGTTGCAGCGGCGATTATCGCGGAATCGACGCTGTCGTTTCTCGGCCTCGGTTTCCCGCCGGATACGCCGACCTGGGGCCGATTGCTCTTTGACGCCAAGGACTATCTCGACATCGCCGCGCACTGGGCCATGTTCCCGGGCGGCGCGATCTTCATCGCGGTCGTCGCCATCAACTTCATCGGCGACGGTCTTCGCGATGCGCTCGATGCACGGCGGGTGATCTGAATGGCGCCGCTGCTCGAAATCAAGGGACTCAAGACTCACTTCTCCACCGATGACGGCATCCTTCAGGCCGTCGACGGCGTGGATCTCTCGATCGAAAAGGGCGAGACGCTGTGCGTGGTCGGCGAATCCGGTTGCGGCAAGACCGTCACCGCAATGTCGATCCTGAAACTGATCGCGATGCCCCCGGGCCGCATCGCGGCCGGCCAGATCGTGTTCGAGGGCCGCGATCTGGTGCCGCTGAGTAGCGAGCAGCTCGACGAGATCCGCGCCAAGGAGATCGGCTTCATCTTTCAGGAACCGATGACCTCGCTCAACCCGGTGCTGACGATCGGCGAACAGATCGCCGAGAGCCTGCGCCGCCACGAGGCGGTAACGAGCAAACAGGCCATCGCCCGCACCATCGAGATGCTGCAACTGGTCCAGATCCCGAATGCCGCCGGCCGGTTCAACGACTACCCGCATCAATTCTCAGGCGGCATGCGCCAGCGCGTCATGATCGCGATGGCCTTGGCCTGCAAGCCCAAGCTCGTCATCGCCGACGAGCCGACCACCGCGCTCGACGTCACCATCCAGGCGCAGATCCTCGACCTGTTGCAGGACATGAAGGAACGCTTCGGCATGGCGGTCATGCTGATCACCCATGCGATGGGCGTGGTCGCCGAGACCGCGCAGCGCGTCGTGGTGATGTATGCCGGCAAGGTGGTCGAGGAAGCCGACGTCGACAGCCTGTTCGCAAGCCCCGGCCATCCCTACACACAAGGCCTGATCCGCTCGATCCCACGCATCGATCTCGCAGCCACCCACAAGACGCGGCTGGAGGCGATCGGCGGTTCGGTGCCGAGCCTGATCAATCCGCCGGTCGGCTGCCGCTTCGCCGCACGCTGCCGCCACGTCATGGATATCTGCACCAAGGTTGAGCCGGTATTGCGCGAGATCGCGCCGGGTCATCGCATGGCCTGTCATCTCGGAGCCGTGTCATGAGCGAGCTTCTCGTGAAGCCAGGCGCCGGCGAACCGTTGCTACGCGTCACCGACCTGAAGAAGCATTTCTCGATCAAGGGCGGATTGCTGTCGCGCGAGATCGGGCGGGTTCACGCCGTCGACGGCGTGTCGTTTTCGGTCAAGCGCGGCGAGACGCTCGGGCTGGTTGGCGAATCCGGTTGCGGCAAGTCGACCACCGCGCGCTGCGTGATGCGGCTGATCGAACCCAGCGAAGGCGAAGTCGTCTTCGAGGGCAAGAACGTTCTCGGCCTCGGTGGCGACGACCTGCGCGCGCTGCGGCGCGACATCCAGATCGTGTTCCAGGACCCGTTCGCCTCGCTCAATCCGCGCATGACGGTCGGTGCGATCCTCAGCGAAGCCTTCATCATCCACAAACTCGCGTCTTCCGCCAGCGAGCGCGACGAGCGCGTCGCCAACCTGCTGGTCAAGGTCGGCCTCAAGCCCGAGCACATGCGCCGCTACCCGCACGAATTTTCCGGTGGCCAGCGCCAGCGCATCGTGATCGCACGCGCACTCGCGGTCGAACCCAAGTTCATCGTCTGCGACGAACCGGTCTCGGCGCTCGACGTGTCGATCCAGGCGCAGGTGATCAACCTGCTGGAGGATCTGCAAGCCGAACTGAATTTGACCTATCTGTTCGTGGCGCATGACCTTTCGGTCGTCGAACATATTTCCGACCGCGTCGCGGTGATGTATCTCGGCCGCATCGTCGAACTCGCCAGCGCCAGCGACCTCTATCGCACGCCCCAGCATCCCTACACCCAGGCGCTGCTCTCAGCCGTGCCGGTGCCGGACCCCAAGGTGAAGCGCAAGCGCATCCGCCTGCAGGGCGACGTACCGAGCCCGATGAACCCGCCAAAGGGGTGTCACTTTCACACCCGCTGCCCGATCGCGGAACAACGATGCAAGGAAGTGGCGCCGGAGCTGAGGCAAGGCAGCGACGGACATTTCGTGGCGTGCCATCTGGCGTGATTATTTGTCGTCCCGGCGAAGGCCGGGACCCATAATCCGCAGCAGCATTTGCCTTGCGAGATTTCCGACGACTTCTTCCGATAACCAACGTTAGTGGTTATGGGTCCCGGCCTTCGCCGGGACGACGAGCAGCTACACCACCCGCTTCTCTCTTAGCGCCGCGATCGCTGCCGCATCATAGCCGAGCTTGCCCAGCACCTCGTCCGTATGCTCACCCAGCGTCGGAGGCCGCGTCTCGATCTTGCCCGGCGTTTCCGACAACCGCACCGCGGCGCGCGTCAGCGGCGCGGGCTTCGGCAGGCCGGGATAATCGACGTCCTGCATGAAGCCGGCGGCGCGGATGTGCGGGTGATCCAGCGCCTGTTGCGGGCTCAGCACCGGACCCGCCGGAATCATCGCCGCCCCGAGCGTATCCAACGCCTCCTGCGAGGTTCGCTCGGCGCACCATCGCGCCATCCGCTCGCTGATGACGGGGCCGTTCTCGCCGCGCTTGAGATCGTCGGCAAAGCGCGGATCGGCCAGCCAGTAATCTTCGCCCATCAGTTTGGCCCAGCGGACGAACAGCGGATGTCCCGTGACCTGGCACAGCACCCAGCCGTCTTTGGTGCGGTAGATGTCGGCGGGCGCCGCGGTCTGGCCAAGATTGCCAGTTGGAACGCGATTGGCCGCGATCACCGCCTGTTCGATCAGGGTCGCATTGGTAAAGGACAATGCCGTCGCCAGCAGCGCGCCTTCGACGATCTGCCCGCGGCCCGACTTCGCTTTCTCCATCAGCGCCGCCAGCGTGCCAAATGCGCAATGCAGCGCGGTTCCGAAATCGACCCAGTTGACGGCGGCGCGGTACGGCGGATCGCCCTGGCCGGTCATGTAGACCGCGCCCGACATCACCTGGCCGACGCCATCGAAGCCGACGCGGTCGGACCACGGCCCGGGCCCACCGAACGCGGTCGCCGTGGTGAGGATGATGTCCGGCTTGATCGCCTTCAGCGATTCATAGTCGAGCTTCATCGCCTGCAGCGTCTGCGGCGGCAGGTTGGCGACGACGACGTCCGATGTCGCGATCAGCCGGCGCATCACCTCCTGACCTTCCGGCTTCATCGGATTGAGCGTGATGCACTTCTTGTTGCGGTTGATCTGCAGGAACAGCGCGCCCTCGCCGCCTTCGCCGACCGGCGCCACGAAACGATCCTCGCTGCCGTCGAGCTTTTCGACGCGAATGACCTCGGCGCCGAATTCGGCCAGCAACGTCGCGCAATACGGCCCCGCGATGTAGCGCCCGAAATCGAGGACGCGTACGCCGGCCAGAACCCCTCCCATCGTTTCATTCCTTTTGTTTACTGGCTGGAAGCGTTCGCCAATTGGGGACGCCGAGTCAATCGTTCCGGCGCGGTTGTTGTGCAGCCTTGATCGCATGCCAGATGCGGGACGGCGTCGCGGGCATGTCGAGCTCCACGACACCGAGCGGCCCGAGCGCATTCATGACCGCGTTCATGACGGTGGCAGGCGCGCCGATGGCGCCGGCCTGTCCGCTGCCCTTGACGCCGAGCCGGTTGGCCGACGTGGGAAAGTCCGGCGTCAAGTCGCCCTCGAACACGGGAATATCGCCAGCGCGCGGCAGCGCATAGTCCATTAGCGAGCCCGACAGATTCTGGCCGGTGTCCGCATCGAACAACGCCTGCTCGAACAGCGCCTGCCCGACGCCTTGCACGACGCCACCATGGACCTGCCCCAGCGTCAGGCGAGGATCGAGCAGACGGCCGTAGTCGTCGAAGATGACGTAGCGATCGAGCATGGCCTCGCCGGTTTCAGGGTCGATCTCAACCTCGGCGACGTGGCAGCCATTCGGAAACATATAGCGGTCGCACAGATGCGTGGCGCGATGCGCGAGGCCGGGCGCGACATCGTCGCCCGGCGACTGGTACGAGGCGTGCGCGACCTCATGGAGGCCGATCTCCTGCCCGGTCGCAGCGACACGCAGTTTACCTTCTTCGTAGCCCACCGCATCGACATCGGTTTGCAGCAACCGCGCGGCCAGCCGCCGCGCATTCTCGATCAGGCCTTCGGCCGCCATCAAGACCGCCGCGCCGCCCTGGTGCATCGAACGCGCACCGCCATGGCCGCCGCCGCTGTCGAGATCGTCGGTATCGCCCTGGCGGAACCGAAACCGGTCGAGCGGCAGGCCGAGCGCATCGGCGGCGATCTGCGCGTAGGTGGTCTCATGGCCCTGGCCGTTGGAATGAGTGCCGACCTTGAGGTCGATCAGCCCGTCCTCGCCGAATCCAAGCTCCGCGACTTCGTTGGGCTGGCCGCGGGCGGTTTCGAGAAAGCAGGCATAGCCGAGACCGCGCAGCTTTCCCTTGGCGCGCGAAGCCTTCTGGCGCGCCTTGAAGCCTTCCGCGGCTGCGACTGCGTGATCGATCGCGTGGGCGAAGCGTCCGCGCTCGATCGAAAGCCCCATCGCACTGGCATGGGGAAAGCGGCTGACGATGTTCTTGCGTCGCAGTTTCAGCGCGTCCATACCGAGCTTCGCCGCAGCAATATCGATCACGCGCTCGATCAGATAGTTGGCTTCGGGCTTGCCGGCGCCGCGATAGGCATCGACCGGCGTGGTGTTGGTGAAGACGCCCTGCGCCTGAAACGCAATCAGCGGGATGGCGTAGACGCCGCCCATGGCGCTCGCCATCGCCATGGTAGGCACCACGGGCGCGACCGTCGAGACATAGGCGCCGAGATTGGCAAGGACTTTGGTATCGAGCGCCAGGAAGCGGCCGTTGCGATCGAGCGCGAGGCGTACCCGGACGACGCTGTCGCGGCCATGGGCTGAGCCAAGAAAATCCTCGCTGCGGTCGCCGATCCACTGCACCGGACGGCGCAGCCGGCGCGCCGCCCACAGCACCAGCACCCATTCCGGATAGAGGACGTTCTTCATCCCGAAACCGCCGCCGACATCGGGAATGCTGACGCGGAGTTTTTCGCGCGGGATGCGAAACACGGCATCCGCAAGCAGATCGCGGATCGCGTGCGCGCCGGCGGCTGATGCCGTCAGGTGCAGGCGGCCGCTCGCGGCATCGAACTCGCCGAGCCCGCCGCGGGTTTCCAGGGGAGCCGCGACCACGCGGTTGTTGATGAGCTCGCATTCGATCACATGCGCGGCGCCAGCGATCGCGGCTTCGACCGGAGCGATGTCGCCGCGGTTGAACCGGAACGCGATGTTGCCCCGCGCCTCCGGCCAGACCGACGCGGCGTCCGGCATCACGGCATCAACGATCGCGACGGCCGGCGTCAGCGGCTCGTAGTCGACGGCAACCGCTTCGGCCGCATCGCGCGCGCGTTCGACGCCGTCCGCGACCACAAAGGCGACGGGGTCGCCGACATGGCGCACCACTTCGCGCGCCAGCGCATAATACGGCGGCACCACCAGCGGCGACGTCATCGGAATATGGGTGACCGCGCAGGGCAGCGGGCCCAATCCGTCGGCAGCCAGATCGATACCGGTGAGGATCGCGGCGACGCCAGGCATCCGGCGCGCCGCATCGACGTCAAGCGTACGGATACGCGCATGTGCGTGCGGCGAGCGAACGACGATGCCATGCAGCGCCTTCGGCGGCACGAGATCGGCGATGTAATGCCCGCGCCCTTGCACGAAGCGCGCGTCCTCAAGACGGTTGATGCTGCGCCCCAGCAATGGTTCGGTCATGTCAGGCTGTATGGAACTGGATGGCTGCCATGGCAAGAGCAGCATCGAATGGCGGGAACGATGCGTATAATATAGTCTAACTTCAAAGCCGGGACCGCAACCATGCAACCAACCTTCGATCGGGCCGCCGAAGACCTCGGCAACGCCATCCATCTCGAACACGTCAACGTTACAATCCCCGATCAGCGGCTGGCGACATTGTTTTATGTCGCAGGGCTCGGATTGACCCGCGATCCCTATCTGATGGTGTCCGACACCAACATGTGGGTCAATGCGGGCCGGAGCCAGTTTCACCTCCCCGGCGGCAAGCCGCAGGTGCTGCGCGGCCATACCGGCCTCGTGATCTCCGGCCGCGCGGCGCTGCTGGAGCGGCTCGCTGCCGTCGCCAGGAAGCTCGAAGGCACCGCGTTCGGCTTTGCCGAACACAATGATTATGTCGAGGCGACCTGCCCGTGGGGCAATCGCTATCGCTGCTACGAGCCGGACGCCGAGCGGTTCGGGCGGATCACGCTCGGCATTCCCTATGTCGAGTTCGACGTGCCGGTCGGGACGACGCCGGCGATTTCTGCGTTTTATCCCGAGAGCATGGGGATGCCGGCCGCGCTCAAGAATGGCGATGGTCACGTCGCAGTCGTTCAGACCGGTCACGGCCAGCAGCTACGGTTTCGCGAGACCGACAAGCCGCAAGGCGAATATGACGGCCACCATGTCCAGATCTACATCACGAATTTTTCCGGGCCGCATCGCAAGCTCGGCGAGCGCAACCTGATCTACAGCGAAGACAACCCCTACCAGTACCGGTTTCGCGATATCGTCGATCTCACCAGCGGCAAGCACCTGTTCACGGTCGAGCACGAGGTACGCAGCGCCACCCATCCGATGTTCATGCGGCCGATGGTCAACCGCAACCCGACGCAGACCAACCGGAATTACGCGCATGGCCATGACGCGTGGCAGTGGGCGATGGGGCCGGACGAATACGATCGCCGCTAGAGCCGTTTGTTTTGACGCGTTTCCTCGACGCGAACCGGCGCCCACTTCGCTCGAAAACGCCCTGCCCGCTTCCCGTTAACGGGGCCTTGACTGTTATTCGTGCCTATTTGATGCTGCAGCGCACGATAATGTTGGGGTGAGCCGAATTGCGAGACAGGAAATGGGATGAGCGGTTCATGCTTCTGGCCCACCATCTGGCGGAATGGAGCATCGAAAAAGGCCGGCGCGTTGGCGCCGTGATCGTCGGACCCGACAACGAAATCCGCTCGACCGGGTTCAACGGCCTGCCGCGCGGCGTCAACGACGCCCCGCCGGAGCGGCACTCCCGCATCACCGGCGCCAAATATATCTGGAGCTGCCACGCTGAGCAAAACGCGATCTTCAACGCCGCCCGCACCGGCATCGCCCTGAAGGGCTGTTCGATCTACGTACCCTGGTTTCCCTGCGTCGAATGCACCAAGGCGATCATTCAGTCCGGCATTACCGAGGTGATCGGCTATGAACTCGACCGGCCCAACTCCAACTGGGCGCAGGATTTCGAAATCGCCAGCACGATGCTGAAGGAAGCCAACATCACGGTGCGTTTCATTCCGCGGCTGGCGGAGCTGCCCGACGTTTCGGAAGAGACCTGAGCGCCGGCGGTGGTTCTAGCGCGTGCCGTAGGCGCGGTCGCCGGCGTCGCCGAGCCCCGGCAGGATGAAGGCGTCCTTGTCGAGCCCCTCGTCGATGGCGGCGAGCCACACCGGCACGTCAGGATGAATGCCGCGCATGCGCTCGATCCCTTGCGGCGAAGCGATCAGGCTGACCACGCGAATGTCGTTGGCGCCGCGCTCCTTCAGCCGGTCGACCGCGGCAACCGAAAGATTGGCCGTTGCCAGCACCGGCGAGACCACGATCACCAGGCGCTCGTGCAGGTCGCTCGGGGCCTTGAAGAAATATTCGACGGCGGTAAACGTTTCCGGCTCGCGATAGAGCCCGATATGGGCGACGCGCGCGGTCGGCACCAGGTCGAGCATACCGTCGGCAAAGGTGACGCCGGCGCGCAGCACCGGTGCGAACACCAGTTTCTTGCCGGAAATTTCCGGCGACTTCATTTTCGCCAGAGGGGTTTCGATCTCGACGTCGGCAAGCGGCAGATCGCGGGTCACCTCATAGCACAACAGCATCCCGATCTCCTTGAGGAGTTCGCGAAACGATTTGGTCGAGGTGTCCTTGCTGCGCAACAAAGTCAGCTTGTGCTGTACCAGCGGGTGATTAACGACCGTGACGCCTTGCATGCTCAAATCCTCGATCTAGAATACTGTTCCATCGCTGATAATTTTGATCGGAGGCGATGCATCGGCGCGGCGCTCGCGCGCCAGCCGACGGCCTGCGGCCCAGGTCCCGCCTTCCAGAATTTTCGCCAGCGGCAGCGCCGATGCATCGAGCCCGAGTTGCTGCCGCACGAGGTCGGCGATGCGATCGAGCAACGCTACCGTCAGCGCCCGCCACTCGACGACCAGCGGCGACGCCACATCGTGATCGCGGGATGCGTCGGCTTCGTTCCGGAACGTCAGCACGCCGCCATCGACGAACAGGCCGCCGTTGCGATATTCGGCAAGGCCGGTCAGCCCGTCGATGTCTGATACCTCGATGCCGGCGCGTTGCAGCGGTTCGATCAGCGAATAGGAAAGCCACTGCGACAGCTTGTGCAGCGGCATCAGGTGACTGGTCGCGTCGCCGGTCGCCAACATCGGATGCTTCCAGCAATCGCCGAGCGCGATGCCGCCGAGCGTCAGCCGCGACGGCCAGATCGGCCCGAGCTCCTTCAACAATTCCGACAAGATCGTCGGCGCCGGAAGTTTGCCATCGACGGCAAGCGCCGCCAATCGATCGAACAGCCCGCCCGGCCGCGGCCCATCATGGAGTCCGAACACGCCTGGCTTGGCGGCCACCAGCCTGCCGAGACTGCGCAGCAAATTCACGCGGCCCTCGAGGCCGACCAATGGATTATCAGGTGAGACCTGCATGCCGCGTTCGAGATCGGCGACGGAAAAATTCACGAGCCGCCCGGCATCGGCGCGCAGCGGCTGCTCTGGATCGGACGAGAACGCGCCGGCCGTGAACATCGCAAGGCTCGCCAATCCCAGCCCTTCCGATCGGCCGATCGCCGATCCCGTCACGGGATCGTTGTAACGCCAAGATGGCCCGGCACCGGCGTCGAGGAACACGCTGACCATGGCAAGATCGAATTCGGCGCGGGCGCGCGCCGCAGCACTTGGCCATGCAACACCGTCGGCGAACCGGCTCCAGCGATCGACCCCATCGAGCGAAAAATGCCGCCAGCGCGAATGGAAGGGTATTGCGAGCGTCGGATAGGCCTTGCGCGTGGTCTCGACCACGAGGCCGGCGACAGCATCCATCCGATCGAGGTGGATGCGAAAGTTCGGCAACTTGTCCTCAAGCCCGATCGCAAGCAACGCATGGGCACGTTCACGAACGGCCCTCGCGTTCAGCAACGACAACGCCGCCGCCGTTTCGGGATTTTCGACCGACATGCCCGCGCTCAATATTTGTCGAGCGAGCGGCCGACGAAGTCCCGCTGGGTCTTTTCATCCGTGGTGAAATAGCCGGCGGCCTTCTTGGCGACGATTTCGACCTGCGCATCGGCCGGTACCAGATCGTCCGGGATCGGCACGCGCTCGACGATGTCGATGCCCTGACTGACCAGCGCATCATACTTCATTTCGCTCATGGAAACGAAACGGTCGATCCGCTTCAGGCCGAGCCAGTGCACGACATCCGGCATCAGCTGCTGGAAGCGCGCATCCTGAACGCCGGCGACGCATTCGGTGCGCTCGAAATACTGCGCGGCAGCGTCGCCGCCCTCTTGCCGCTTGCGCGCGTTGTAGACCAGGAATTTGGTGACCTCGCCGAGCGCGCGGCCTTCCTTGCGGTTGTAGATGATGATGCCGAGCCCGCCGTTCTGTCCGGCGCGCACGCATTCCTCGATGCCGTGCAGCAGATACGGACGGCAGGTGCAGATGTCGGAGCCGAACACATCCGAGCCGTTGCACTCGTCGTGGACGCGGCAGGTGATGCGGGTGCGGTGGTCCGGCAACTTGGTGACTTCGCCGAACAGATAGGCGGTGGTGCCGCCGATCGGCGGCAGGAAAACGTGCAGATCCGGCCGCGTCACCAGTTCGGGGAACATGCCGGCGGTCTGCTCGAACAATTGCCGGCGCAAATTGTTTTCGGTGGTCTGGAAGCGCGCGGCGATGCCGGGCAGGTACCACACCGGGTCGATCGCGATCTTGACGACGGAGACGCTGCCGTTCTCGTGCACGACATCGCCGTCCCGCTTCAGCCGGCCCGCGGCGATCGCAGCCTGCAGTTCAGGCAGATCGAGCCGCGCGCGGGTGACGGCGATGGTCGGGCGGATATCCGTGCCCTCGGCGATCTGTTTCGCAAATTCTTCCGCCGCGAGATGCCCCCACGGATCGAGCGAGACGATCTTTTCCGGATCGGTCCATTGCGGAAACGGTCCGATCGCCGCGGCCGGCTGGGTGTTGGTCAGGTCGGGACGCCGGATCGGATCGAGCGCGCCGGATGAGACCGCCAGCGCGCGATAGATCGAATAGGAGCCGCTATGGGTGCCGATCACGTTGCGGTCCTGCGGACGGGACACCGTGCCGATGACCGGGCCGCGCTCGCGTGCGGTCGCAGCACCCCAGTGCAGTGGAAACTCGGCCTTCGCGCCCGGCGCCGGGTGGGACGTGATCCGGATGTGATCAGTTCGATTGGAGCGAGTCATGGTCAGACACCAATAGATGCCGATTGTCCGCCGAGCGGACGGGCCGGCCGTAACAATCGAAGGATTCTCCAATATGGAGCAATAACCGCAGATTACAACGGGCGTTTGGCAGTGGCGCCGGCCCGGGCGGACCCCGATTAAAGGCCTCCGCGCCTGCCCTATTTCGCGGTCCGGCCCTTGTTTCCGGGCGCGGCCGATCGACGGTCTTCCGCCAGCCCGAGCACCATGTCCGAGAAGCGCTCGCCCTGCACCAGCACATGATCGTGGAGGCGGGTCGCGGCCAGTTGCTCGTCACCGGCGCGGATCGCCTCGAGGATTCCGGCGTGCTCCTGCAACGACTGCAGCAGCCGGTTGCGCGCGCGAAGCTGGATACGCCGATAGGCGCTCAGCCGCTTGTGCAGCGCCAGTGCCTGGTCGGTCAGAAATTCGTTGCGGCTGGCGCGGTAGATCGCCTCGTGAAACTGGCGGTTGACCTCGTAGTAGCGTTCGCTATCGCCTTCCTTGGCCGGAATTTCGCAGCCGCGATGCGCTGCTTCAATGGCGGCCTCGTGCTCCGGCGTCAGCCGGCGCGCGGCCAGGCGCCCGCAGGCGCTTTCGATCTCCGCCATGGTCTCGAACATTTCGAACAGGCGGGTCGGCGTCGGCACGCTGACGATGGCGCCGCGGCGCGGCCGCACGTCGATGAAGCCTTCGGCGCCGAGCTGGAGCAGCGCCTCCCGGATCGGAGTCCGGGATACCCCGAATCGCTCAGCCAGTGAAATTTCGTCCAGACGGTCGCCGGGAAGAAATTCCCCAGCAATTACAGCGTCTTCAATCGCCTGCTTCAGTCGGAAGGCTTGGCTCATTGCATACATCCCGGGGCCATTCTCCATACCATAGGCTTGACAAAACATACGAATACAATTCATAGCGTAATTGCATACAATAAATGTAATAGAAAATGCAATCAATAACGGGAGGCATGCAATGGCATTCACGAGACGTCAGGCTCTGGCTTTGGGAATTGCGGCTCCAGCCCTGCTCAGGCTGGGCCCGGCGCAGGCAGCGACGGCACTGAAGATCTCGCACCAGTTTCCTGGCGGCACCGCCACCGAAGGCGACTTCCGCGACCGGCTGTGCCGGAGGTTCGGGAGCCTGATCGCCGAACGCAGC
>Ga0157378_10002391_pt1 | contig 16674 bp, 18 predicted proteins | sample M65metaG_FD_115309 | JGI IMG/M metagenome (GOLD analysis project Ga0157378, IMG submission 115309) | Miscanthus rhizosphere microbial communities from Kellogg Biological Station, Michigan, USA - M6-5 metaG | ecosystem: Host-associated > Plants > Roots > Rhizosphere > Soil | place: USA: Michigan...
TCGATCGCGGAGCAGATGGGCGTCGCGCTCCGTGGCGGCGGAGGGTTCCGGCATCGGAGGCGCCGGAGCCTCGGCGGGAGCGGGTTCACCCCTGGCTGCGGCTGCGCATTCCTGAAGAAAAGCCGGAATGTCCGCGCCGCCCGGGATGCCCGAGGAGAGTTTTTTGAGGAGATCGACGCCGCGCAGCAGCAGGCCAATGTGCGCGGGAGTCAACGTGAGGGCGTGGCTCTGCGCGAGCACGAACGCGCTTTCCATGGCGTGGGCGATCTTGACCGCGTCGTCGTGGCCAACGATGCGGGCGGCGCCCTTGAGCGAATGGGCGGCGCGCATGAGCATCGCGAGGAGGTCGGCGGCGCCGGGATTTGCCTCCAGGGCGACGAGGCCGTCGGAAAGCGTCGCGCATTGAGTCTCGGCTTCCATCGCGAAGAGCTGCTCCATCGAGAGCCCGCTGAGATCGTCCTCGGGCGTCATGAGAGCGATTCCTTCACGGCGGCGAAGAGGCGTTGATGATCCAGTCGCGAAATCGAATGGCCGGCCAGCGTCCAGAGTCCGGTGGTGAATTGGCCGGAGTTCGTGGGCGGCGGCGGTGGCAGCAGGGCCTGGAGATCGAGCCGATGGACGCCGTCGATCGCGTCCACGCGCGTGGCGAAGAGCCATTTGTCGGCCTGCATGACGACAAGCCGGGCGTCGGCGGAACCGGTTTCGCCCAGCGGCTGGAGCAGAGGAACGAAGCTGGCGCAGACGGTGACGCGGCCGCGCACATTGACGAGGCCGACCTCGGTCGCGGCGCGCGTCGGCACCCGATGCATCGCCGGCATGTGGCCGATCTCGACGACGACCTGGGCAGGCAGCGCGAAGCGTTCCGCGCCGAGACGAAAGACGAGCATGGCCACGGATTCCGCCACGATTCCGACGTCAAGCGGTCGGCCGATCTCCCGACTCCACTCGTCGCGCCACTCGGGCGGGAGCGTGGTGATGTTGGCGGCGGTGGGCGCGTTCATGAGGGTTGAGCGAGGCGTTCAATGCGTCGGCGAAGCGGAGCGGCGGCCTGCGGGCGTCCGTCCGCCTCGAGCAGACGCGCGAGATGCAGCAGCGCATCGAGTTCATCGGGGTGGATGTAGAGCGCCTGGCGGTAGCTCCGCTCGGCGGCGGAAAATTCGGCGGAGGCTTCCTCGAGAATTCCGCGCAACAGCAGGCTGGCCGCGGTGGGCGAAGCCTCGGCGTGAAACCGGGCCAGGGCGGCGGCGGCCTCCGTCAACTGGCCTGCGTCGGCAAGCTCGACGGCTCGGGCGAAAGGCGACGTTTCCGTGGGTGAGGAGGGAGTCGGTGCGGGCTTTTTCGGGGCACTGCTTGCCGGGGTGATGGCACGTTTTTGCGGGGTTGGACGGACGCGGGCAGGGCTGCGTGCGGGGGAAGTCGTTGTCGGATGGGCGCCGCGCGCGAAGCTGAATGACATCGAATGTCCGGTGCTCTTCCAGCCATGAGCACTTGCGATGGTGGCCTCGCCGGGACCGAGGAACAAAACGCCGCCGGGAGCGAGCCATGCGTCCAGTCGCTCGAAGAGGCGGCGCTGATTCATGGCGTCGAAATAGATGAGCAGGTTCCGGCAGAAAATGACGTCGAAGCTTTTCAGCGGCGGAGTGAAGGCGAAGGCGTTGGCGACCTGAAAGGTGATTTTCTCGCGGAGTTCGCGCCGGGCGCGACCTTCGCGGAGCCATCCTTCGCGACCGCTCGCGGCGAGGCCGGCGCGGGCGCGCACGCTGTAGTGGGCGCGTTCCGCGTGGGAGACGCTGCGGGCGGAGGCGTCTCCCGCGGTGATGTGGAAGGAATCGCAGCCGGCCTCGCGCAGCGCGATGGCGATGGAGTAGGCTTCCTCGCCGGTGGAGCAAGGCAGGCAAAGGATGCGCGGGGAGTGACGCGCGGATTTTTTCGCCCAGTCGGCGAGGGCGTTGAAGGATTCCGGGTAGCGAAAGAACGAGGTCTCGGGAACGATGACCTCGGCGATGAGCTGGTTCCAAAGGGACGGATCCGCGGAGGGGTCGGCATCGCTTTGGTGGGCGGCGAGGAAGCGCTCGATCTGTGCGAGCACGGCGGGGCGGCCGCCGAGCAGTTCGGGATGGAAGCCGAGCTCGCTCTGGAGTTGGTCGAGAATGGAATCCGCGCGGGTCATGTCGGGAGGGCGGTGGCGGAGTCGTTGGTGAGGGCCTCGAGCACCTCGGCGGGCAGCAGGCGAGCGATTTCGATGCGTTGCACGAGCTGGCCGGAGTGCTCCGCGACGGGGCCGAGCCAGGTGCGGCCCCGCGGAGTCGCACCTGCGGGTTGGAAGTCCCCCTCGGCGAAACGGGCGACGGAATGGGCGCCTTCGGCAAGCAACCCGAGGGGACGCACCGACCCGGAGGCGAGAGCAATGTCGGCGAGAATGATGCGGGTGCCGAGTCGTTCGCGGGAGATTGCGCCGGTGAGCAGGAGCGTGAGATCCAGGACGGGCACGGCCTGGCCGTGGAAGTTTAGCACGCCGGCGATCGCTGGAAGATCGGAGGGCAGGATTTTCAGCCGGGCAAAGGGCAGGATACGCCGCACGGCGCCGGCCTCGATCGCGTAGGAGTCGCTGCCCAGCCGAACGAGGAGGTAGAGCATGGCCGCACCTCAGGAGCGGATTTTGAAGCGGCTGATCGCACCCTGCAGTCCGCGCGTGGCGTCGTTGAGCTGCTCGACGGCGCGACTGGAGTCGCGAATGGAATCGGAGGTTTGCCGGGCGGCCTCGCCGAGTTGCGACAGCGCGTCGCTGATCTGTTCGGCGCCCTGGGTTTGGGCGCGCATGCCCTCGTGGAGCGTCTCGACGCTGGGTGCGAGCGATTGCACCTGGGCGACGACTTCGTCGAGCTGCCGGCGGGTGTCGCTGATCTCGCTGGCGCCACGCCGAACCTCCTCGGAAAATTTGTCCATGCCCATGACGCCGGCGGAAACGGCGGAGACGAGTTCCTTGACGATGCGCTCGATGTCGCTGGTCGAGGCGGCGGTCTGGTCGGCGAGGCGACGAATCTCGGTGGCGACGACGGCGAAACCCTTGCCGTATTCGCCGGCCTTCTCGGCCTCGATGGCGGCATTGAGCGAGAGGAGATTTGTCTGGTCGGCGACCTTGGTGATGGTCGTGACGACGGCGGTGATGTTGCCGGCTTTTTCGTTCATCACGCCGAGGCGATTCGTCACGGTGCCGGAGGCTTCGGTGATCTGGCGGATGATGGCCTCGATGCGATTAAGGCTGGCTTTTCCCTGCGTGGCGAGCGTGGCGGTCTCGCTCGCGACGATGCTCACCTGGTCGGCGCTCTTGAGCAGCTCGGTGGACGTGGCGGACATCTCCTTCGCCGTGGAGCTGATCTCGGTGGTGGTCGAGGCGACCTCGCTGGCGGTGGCCTGCTGCTGCTTGGCGACGGCGGCGATCTCGACCGCGGAGGAATTCACCTGCACACCGGATTGCTGCACCTGGCCGATCAAGCTGGAGAGCTGGGAGACCATGTCGGCCTGGCTGCGGCCGACGAGATCGGCTTCGCCCTGTGGCTTCGGCTGGACGGTGAGGTCGCCGCTGGCAATGCGTTCGCTGATGGCGGCGGATTGTTTCAGCGTCGCCACCATTTGCTCGAAGCTGCGGGCGAGCTGGCTGACTTCGTCCTCGCCCTTGGCGATGGGAATCTCGACCTGCACCTCGCCGCGCGCGATGCGTTGCGACGCGGTGGTGAGAACGCGCAGTGGCTCAGAAATGCTGCGCGCGCTGAAGATGCCGACGGCGAGCATGAGCAGGAAGGCGATGGGGGCGCCGACTTCCATTGTGAGGGTGAGTGCGTCGATGGAATCCGTGACCTGCTTCTGTGCCGCCTGGGCATTGGTATCCTCGTCGGTGCGCACAGTGGTGAGGACGTGCTCGATCGTGTCCATCAAATCCTTGCCCTTCCCGGAGTTCACCAATGCCGCGGCGGGCTCGAATCCCTGGGCCCGACGCAGTTTGATCGTCTCATCCATCTCGGCCATTTTCGAGGTGATGGTTTCCTGCAGGGTGGCGATCAATGGCGCCTGATCGGCATCGTTCGCCGTGAGGGCGGAAAGTTTGGCGAGCGCCGGCGTCAGTTTGGCGTGGGCGGCGGTGTTGGGGGCGAGATAGGCCTCGCTACCGGTGATGAGAAATCCGCGCTGGCTGGCCTCCGCGTCGCGCAGCAAGACGTCGAGGGCGTCGAGGGCGTCGAGCTTTTCGTGGCTTTTCGTTCGCGCCGCGAAGTCTTCGCGGAGGGAGCGGAGGTTTACGTAAACATTTCCGCAAATGAAGAGGATCAGGGCGATGGAGATGCCATAGCCGAGAAGGATTTTCTTGCTGATGGTCCAGTGCATGGGGAGGCGGCCTTGCGGAAGAGGCTAACGCCCCGCGCGTCCGCTTGAAAGCAAGATGTGCGGCGGAATGCTGGCCGCTATGCGAGGCGGAAGAAGGCCTCGGCGGTGTGGGTGGTGGCGGCGGCGATTTCCGCGAGCGGGACGCCGCGGACCTCGGCGATTTTTTCCGCGACGAGGCGCGTGTGCGCCGGTTCGCAACGCTGACCGCGGTGGGGAACGGGCGCGAGATACGGGCAATCAGTCTCGACCATGTAGCCGTCGGCGGCGACGGAGGCGGCGACCTCGCGAACGAGGGCGGCGTTTTTGAACGTGATGATGCCGGTGAAGGAAACGAGATGTCCCATGGCGGCGATCTCGGCGGCCTGGTCGGGGAGATTGCCGAAGCAGTGGAAAACGCCGCGCAATTGTCCCGTGTAAGGGCGGAGCAGGTCGAGCGTGTCGTTCCACGCGTCACGCTGGTGGATGACGACGTTCAGGCCGAACTCGGCGGCGAGATCGAGTTGCGCGCGGAAGGCATCGGCCTGGGCGGACTTGTAGGCTCCGTCCATCACGGCGGCCTGGGTGTCCTCCGCCAACTCGGCCTGCAGTGCGGCGATGGCGGGTGAGGTGGTGAGCGTCTCGCTCGGCAGGCGGTGATAATCGAGGCCGGTCTCGCCGATGGCGGCGACCTTGGGATGCCGCGCGAGTTCGCGCAGGGCGGGCAGGAAATCGCCAGGCTCCTCGAGGACGTTCGTGGGATGCACGCCGACGACGGCGAAGATATTCGGATGGCGCTCGGCGAGGGCGACCGCGCGTCCGCTGCTTTCGATGCCGGTGCCGATGGTAATGATGCGGGTGACGCCGGCTTCGCTCGCGCGCTGGATGATAGCGTCGAGCTCGTTCGCGAAATCGGGGTAATCGAGGTGCGCGTGGGTGTCGATGAGCATGGAAACAGTCTCGTCCAGAGACGCGCGGACGCGAAGGGAATTTACGCGAGAGCGGCGGCCCAGCGGGCCTCGTCGAAGCCGACGAGGCGAAGGCTGTCGCCGATGACGAAGGGACGTTTCACGAGGTTGCCGTTCGCGGCGAGGAGGCTGAGGGCTTCATCGACGGGGAGAGCGGGCAGCCGGGAGGAGAGGCCGAGCGCCTTGTAATCGCCGCCGGAGGTGTTGAAGAGTTTGCGAATCTCGCCGTTTTGCGCGGTGAGCATGGCCTGGAGTTCGGTCTTGGTCGGAGGGGTTTCGCGAATGGGAATTTCGATGAACGCGATGTCGCGAGCGCGGAGGAATTTCACGGCGCGGCGGCAGGTGTCGCACTTGGCGTAAGTGTAAACGCGGAGCATTGGCGGCGCTCAGCTTCCGAGGGTGGCGAGGGTCGCGGAGTCGAGGCGGCCGGTGATGCGCAGCCCGTTGTCGGCTTGGAAAAGGGAGAGGGCGCGACTTGTGAGCGGGCCGAAGTCGCCATCGACTTCGCCGCGGTAGTAGCCGAGGCGCGCGAGCTGGGCCTGCGCGCGCACGAGACTGGCCTGGCCCGCCACGTAGGTGGGCGCAACGTAGTAGGTGACGGGTGCTGGACGATAAACGATCACGGGAGCGGCGAACGCCACGCCGAAGCCCGGGCCGCAATAACCGCCGCCGCCCCAGCCGTATCCGCCGTAGAAGCGCGGACCTCCGCCCCAACCCGGACCGCAGCGCCAGCCGGCTTGCGAGGCAGTGACGGAGAGCAGAAGCAGCGCGAGGGCGAACAGAAATATTCTGGCTTTCATGCGAGGAAAAATCTCGAGGCAAGCTATCGCGCGCGAAGGGCGTCGCAACTGCGAAATGCCGTCGCGGTTGCCCGTGTTAAACGGGGCGAGAGATTTTGGCGGAAGATTCCGCGGTCGGCGACGAAAGGCGCGGGCCTGCCAGGGCCTCGGCGGCAAGCAGGCAGATGTCGTCGGTGGGTGGTTGGTGGTCGGTGAAGGCGAGCACGCGATCGAGAATGGCTTTCGTGAGCGAGGCGAGATCGGCGTCGAGGTGGTCGAGGATGGTGGCTTCGAGCCGTTCGCGGCCGAAATCCTCGTCGCGGGCATTCAGGGCCTCGATCACGCCGTCGGTGAAGAGCAGCAACAAGTCCCCTTCGTGGAGCGGGCGGGAAAAGACGTCGTAACGGCTGTCGGGGTAGAGGCCGAGGGCAGGATTGTCGCGCAGGGATTCGAAGAGCGCGGTGATCGAGCCGGTGCGGCGATTGGCGAGGAGCGGGCTCGGGTGGCCGGCGGAGGCGCAGTGGACGGTCCGCGCACGGGTATCGAGGACGACGTAGCAGACGGAGACGAAGATGAGTTCGTTGGTTTCCTTGAGAATTTCGTGGAAGTGCTGATTGAGGAGGCCGAGGAAATGGGCGGGATCCTCGGTGCGCGTGGCGAGTCCGTGCAGGATGGTGCGCAGAATGGCGGTGACGAGGGCGGAGCGGGTGCCGTGCCCCATGACGTCGGCGATGAGCACGCCGGCGCAGTGGTCGTTGAGCTGGACGACGTCGAGGAAGTCGCCGCCGACGGTCGTCGCGGCCTGGTAGATGTGGCAGAAATTCAGCGTGAGGGAGCCGGGCGCGGCCGCGCTGGGGACGCTGGGATAGGCGTGGGGCAGGAAGGCGCGCTGAAAGTCGCGGGCGAGATCGAGGTCGCGCTGGATCTCGGTGGTCTTTTCGCCGATCTCGCGTTGCAGGTCGCTTTGGTAATTGAGAAGGCGTTCGGCCATGACGGAGAAGTCGCGGGCGAGTTCCTGCACTTCGTCGCGGGTGCGGATGGCGGCGACCTGCCGGAGGGCTTCCTGCGCAAAGACGGTGGATTGCGCCGAGGGCTGGTGGGCGCTGGTGGTGATCGCGGCGGCGGCGCGGCGCAGAATTTCGATCGGCGCGAGGAGATTTCGCTGGATGAGCCAGATGCCGACCAAAACGCAGCCGACGATGAGCAGGGAGCCAAAGCCGAGGATCGTGAGCGTGCGCTGGAGGAGCGGCGCCAGCACGGCGCGGGCGGGTTGTTCGATGAGGACGAAGAGCGCGGGGCCGTCGGCGTCGCCGCCCGGAGGGAGGACGCCGACGAGGTGGACCGGAGCGTAGCCGATCATGCTGGAAACGTCTTCGCGAAGGGGGCTGATGAACCAGCCGGGCGAGCCGGGCTGAAGGTGGGCCGCGGCTGCGGAGGAAATTTTTTCCGCGGAGGGGTGCAGATTTTTTTCGGCGGGGCGCAGGAGAACGCGGCCGTCGGCCTGCACGACTTCGCTGATGACGCCGGATTGCGCCGAGAAAACGGGGATGCTGGCGAAGATGGGCGAAATATTCAGCACGGCCTTCAAGACGCCGACGGGCGCGCCGCCATCCGCGGAACGAATCGGCAGGGCGATATCGAGGGAGAAAACGCCGGCGCTTTCGTCGAAATCCAGGCCGGTGAGCAGGACTTCGCCGGGGTGGAGCTGCATGGCCCGCTGCCACCAGAACTCGTCGGACTGGTCGTAGTCGCTGGTCTTTCCGGAGGCGGCGATCAGGCGGCCTCGTTCGTCGGCGACGAGGAGTTCAGCGAAGGGCGGGTTGATGCGCTGGAAAGTGTGCAGTCGGTCGGAGATTTCGTTGTGCAGGACGGAGGAGATTTCCGGCGCGGTGAGCGGGAGGCGGGGCCAGGCTTGATCGAGCTGGGTGACGGTGACGTCGGGATTCGAGCCGGGGGCGAGCCGCGTGAGCAACGGGCCGATGTCGCCGATGGACAGCAACTCCTGGAGGCTCTCGACATCCTGTTGAATGAGGAGTCGAAGGGTGCCGGCGATATGGGCGGCTTCGCTGCGAAAGCGGACGCCTTGCTCGGTCACGCGCTGGCGATAATCAAGGCTCCAGACGACTGAGATCGCGGCCAGCAGGCTGAGGATGCCCGCCAATGCGGCGAGACTGAGAATTTTTGCTCGCAGACAAAATCTCATGGGAGGAGGGACCGATATTCCCACGGCGGCGCGCAGATTACAATCGCCGGTTTGAGGGGTGCGCTCTAGGCGCGGGTCACCACTGAATGACGCTGCTGGCGTAGGTGAGTCCGCCGCCGAAGACGACGAGCAGGATGTAATCGCCGACCTTGAAGCGGCCTTCGCGATTGGCTTCGTCGAGGGCAATGGCGACGGCGGCGGCGGAGGTGTTGCCGTAGCGGTCGAGATTCACGTGAAATTTTTCGAGGGGAATTTTCAGCCGATCGGCGAGCGCCTCGATGATGCGCATATTCGCCTGGTGGGGAATGATGCAGGTGAGATCGTCGGGAGTGAGCCCGGCTTGCTCGAGGGCCTTGCCGGCGGCGGCGCTCATCGAGAGGACGGCCTGCTTGAAGGTCTCGCGGCCGTTCATCTTGAGCGTGCTCAGCTTTTGATCGGCATTCTCGGGCGTGGTCGGGATTGCGCAGCCGCCGCCGGGCACGTGGAGGATGTCCCCGTAGTTGCCGTCGCTGGCCATGTAGGTGGTGATGACACCGTGCGAGCCGGCGCGGTAGCGCAGGATGGCGGCGCCGGCGCCGTCGCCGAAAAGGACGCAGGTGTTGCGGTCCTGCCAATCCATGATGGAGCTCAACTTGTCCGCTCCGATGACGAGGACGGTATTGTAGGTGTGGTTCGCGATGAACTGCTGGGCGATCTCGACGGCGTAGAGGAAGCCGGAACAGGCGGCCGAAATGTCGAAGCAGGCGGCATTTTTCGCGCCGAGGATGCGTTGGACGTGGCAGGCGGTGGCGGGCGTGAAGGTGTCCGGGGTGATGGTGCCGATGATGATGAGGTCGATCTCCTCGGCGGTGACCCCGGCCTGTTCCATTGCGCGCCGGGCGGCCATCGAGGCCATGTGGCTGGTGAATTCGTCGGCGGCGGCGATGCGGCGTTCCTTGATGCCGGTGCGAGTGGTGATCCACTCGTCGCTCGTCTCGACCAATTTTTCGAGTTCGGCGTTCGTGACGACGCGCTCGGGCACGTAGCTGCCGGTGCCGATGATGGAGACGGTGCGATTAGGCTGCTGGGACCGCGTCCGCGGAGACTTTTTCATTAAACTGCTTGATGGCCTCGACGATGCGGGGGTTGATCTTTTTCTCGATGAGTTCGCAGGCGACGCGGATCGCGTTTTTCATCGCGAGCGGACTGCTCGAGCCATGAGCGATGATGGCGATGCCGTCCACGCCGACGAGCGGACTGCCGCCGTAGGTTTCGTAGTTCGTCTTGTTGCGGATCGCGCGGAAGGCGTTCTGCGCGAGCATGGCGCCGGCCTTGCGCTTGGGGTTCGCCATGAGCTCGCGCTTGAGCCAGCTGAAGACGGCGCTGGCGGTGGCCTCGCAGGTTTTCAGCACGACGTTGCCGACAAAGCCGTCGCAGAGGACGACCTCGACGGGGCGCTCAAAAAGATCGTGGCCCTCGACGTTGCCGCGGAAGTTGAGGCTGCTCGCCTTGAGGAGCTTGAAGATTTCCTTGGTGAACTCGTTGCCTTTCTGATCCTCGCCGCCGATGGACATGAGGCCGACGGAGGGATTTTTTTGGCCAAGCACGAGCTCCGAGACAACCGTGCCCATGATCGCGTATTGGAGCATGTGGATCGGGCGGGCATCGACGTTCGCGCCGGCGTCGATGAGCACGCAGACGTTATGCTCGGTGGGCAGGTAGCTCGCGATGCCGGGGCGTTCGACGCCGGGCAGGGTGCGGAGCTTGATCGTGGTCGAGGCGACCATCGCGCCGGTATGTCCGGCGCTCACGACGGCGTCGGCGTCGCCTTTCTTGACGAGATCGACGGCGCGGTTGACCGAGGAATCCTTTTTGCGCCGGACCGCCTCCACGGCATGGTCGGTCATTTCCACAACCTGCGTGGTGTGGACGATCTCGATGCGGCGGTCGCTGCAATTGTTCGCCTTTAGCTCACGGGTGAGCTGGGCCTCGTCGCCCGTTAGATAGAGCTTCTTGAGGTCCTTGAGTTCACGCAGGGCCATCGCCGCGCCAGCGATGGCATTCTTTGGGGCGAAATCTCCCCCCATTGCGTCGAGGGCGACCCTCATACAGGCTTTGAAACAGCGCGGGGCTGAGGGCTAGTGGGCGGCCTCGATGGTGAGGACCTGACGGCCTTTGTAGTAGCCGCAGGAAGGGCACGCGGTGTGGCTGAGGACGGCGGCGCCGCACTGGGTGCATTTGCCAAGCTTGGCGGCGTGCCAGCGGTTCGCGGCCTTGCGGGTGCGCAGGCGCATTTTCGAGGTTTTACGTTTCGGAACTCCCATGACTGGAAAGCGGTTAGGTTATTTCTTCGGTTTGAGTTGGTCCAGCGCATCCCAGGTGGATGGTTCCACTTCTTCGGTCAAGGGCGCGGCTGGCGCGCTCCGGAACGTTGCGGGACATTTGGTCGAGCCGTCGGCATCGCATCGAGGATGTGACGGCAGGAGGAGGAGAATATCCTCGCGAATCTCGGGGGTCAAGTCCGCGGATTCACGTCCATCGAGTTCAATTTGGACGCCAAAATCGGGCACGACGAGCGTTGTTTCGAACGGGCGGAGGCACTTCACGCACGTCTGGCGCAGGCCGACCGAGATGCGGCCCGTGGCGAACATGCCGTCGCCGGACAGGCCGATATCGAGCGCGCAATGCACGGGCGTCGTGGCTTCCCCCTCGGACGCGTCGAGTTCCAGAAAGGCGGGATCGAGGTCCTCCTCGCGGTGGATCGTGGTATCCTGCGGAATCTGGCGAAGATGGATTTTCACTGCACCTTCACAATACGGCCAAATACCGGAATCAGGAAGTCAGGAAAACACGGGCGTCGTGGCGAATTACGTCGCCGCCGGCTCACGATTCCCGGAATTTGCTTTTCAGGGCGTCGGCGACGTGCGCGGGCACGAACGGCGTGACATCGCCGCCGAGGCGGGCGACTTCCTTCACGATGCGCGAGCTGAGGAAGGTGAACTCTTCCTGTGGCGTGAGAAAAATCGTTTCGAGCCGCGGCTCAAGGCGGCGGTTCATGAGCGCCATCTGAAACTCGAATTCGAAGTCCGAAATCGCGCGCAGGCCGCGGATGACGACGAAGGTTTCCTCCTTGCGCGCAAAATCGACGAGCAGGTGGTCGAACGTTTCCACGCGCACGCGCGAGCCCGCGGGCAGCGAGTCGCGGATGAGCTGCGCGCGCTCGTCGGCGGTGAAGAGCGGGCCCTTCGGCTCGTTGCAGGCCACGGCCACGATGAGGTCGCTGAAGATTGCGCCGGCCCGGGCGATCACGTCGAGATGGCCTCGCGTGATCGGGTCGAAACTGCCCGGGTAGATGGCGCGCGTCACTCCCATTCGATAGTGGCGGGGGGCTTGCTCGAGATATCGTAAACGACGCGGTTCACGCCTTTCACTTCGTTGATGATGCGGCTCGAAATGCGCGCGAGCAGGTCGTAGGGCACGCGCACCCAGTTCGCCGTCATGCCGTCCTGGCTCTCCACGATGCGGAGCGCGATCGTGTAGTCGTAGGTGCGTTCGTCGCCCATCACGCCGACGCTGCGGCAGGGCAGGAGCACGGCGAAGGATTGCCAGACTTTGTAATACCAGTCCGCCGCTTTCATCTCCTCGATGACGATCACGTCGGCGTCGCGCACGATGCGCAATTTTTCCGCGGTGAGGTCGCCGAGCACGCGCACGGCGAGACCGGGGCCGGGGAATGGCTGGCGGCCGACGAGTTCGCGCGGCAGGCCGAGCTCGACGCCGACCTCGCGCACCTCGTCCTTGAAGAGCTGGCGCAACGGTTCGACGAGCTGGAATTTCATCCGCTCGGGCAGACCGCCGACGTTGTGGTGGCTCTTGATGAGCGCGGCGGGATTTCCGCCGATGGCGACGGACTCGATCACGTCGGGGTAAAGCGTGCCCTGGGCGAGGAATTTGTAGCCGTGGCTGCCTTTGACGGAGGCCTTCAATTCGCGCGCGGCCTGTTCGAAGACCTTGATGAATTCGTTGCCGATGATCTTGCGCTTTTTCTCCGGGTCGGTGACGCCCTTGAGCTTCGTGAGAAAACGCTTCGATGCATCGACGACGCGTAGCTTGATGTGGAAATGCCCAGCGAAGAGCCGCTCCACGGCCTCGCGTTCGCCTTTGCGAATGAGGCCGTTGTCCACGAAAATGCAGGTGAGCTGGTCGCCGATGGCCTTGTGCAGCAGTGCGGCCGCGACGGACGAATCGACGCCGCCGCTCAAGCCGAGGATCACCTTGTCCTCGCCGACCTGGCCGCGAATGGCGTCGCACGTGCGCTCGATGAACGAGCCCATCGTCCAGTCCGAGCCGCAGCCGCAGATGCGATGGACGAAGTTTGCGACGATTTCCTTGCCGCGAGGCGTGTGAACGACTTCGGGGTGAAATTGCATGCCGTAGATGTGGCGCGCGGGATCGCCAATGACGGCGTGGGGCGAATTCTCGGTCGTGCCCATCGGGGTGAAGCCTTTCGGCAGCGCGGTGATGCGATCGCCGTGGCTGTTCCAGACCTCAAGTTTCGTCGGCAACTTCGTGAAGAGTGCGCAGCCCTTGCTCGCGGTGAGCGTGCCGGCGCCGTATTCACGATGCGTCGAGCGCTCGACCTTGCCGCCGAGATTGTGCGCGATGAGCTGCATGCCGTAGCAGATGCCGAGCACGGGCAGTCCAAGGGTGAAAATCTTTTTGTCCACCTTCGGCGCGCCTTTGGCGTAGACGCTGGCGGGGCCGCCCGAGAGGATGATGCCGCGCGCGCCGAGCTTCGCGATTTCGGCGGCGCTGGTGGTGTGCGGCAAGATTTCCGAATAGACGCTGCACTCGCGCACGCGGCGGGCGATGACCTGGGTGTATTGGGAGCCGAAGTCGAGAATAACGATCTTCGACGCGGGAGTGAGGGCGTCGGGCATGAGGAAGTTTGGAATGGTGCGGGGAGTCTAGCGGTAGTCCGAGCCGAAGGCGTCGCTCGTGGGATTATTGGGCACGACTTGGCCCTGGCCCTGGATGCCGCGTTGGAATTGCGTGCCGACTTCCGAGCCGTCGCTTTCCGCCACCGCGCATCCAGCGAAAGTCGAAATCACGCAAACTGCGCAAAGAATGAAGGCGATTTTCACCGCGGCAGCATAGAAAATCGCCCTGTCATGGCAATCCTCATTCCACCGGAACTGCTGCTGAGCGCGTATCGACAGGGCGCGTTCCCCATGGCGGTCACGCCGGGCGACATCCAGTGGTTCAGCCCGCAGCGGCGGGGGTTGCTGCCGTTGATGGATTTTCACGTGCCGCATGGCACGCGCCGCGCCGTGCGCGATCCGGCCTGGGAGGTGCGGATCGATACGGTCTTCGAGGCGGTCATGCGGGCCTGTGCGGAGCGGGAGGAGACATGGATCGACGAAGTGATTCTCGCGAGTTACGTGGAATTGCACCGGCGGGGGCACGCGCATTCGGTCGAGGTCTGGCGGGACGGCGAGCTGGCGGGCGGGCTCTACGGCGTGAAGCTTGGCGGCGCGTTTTTCGGCGAGTCGATGTTTCACCGCCGCACGGACGCCTCGAAGGTCGCGCTCGTGCAGCTCGTGCGCATCCTGCGCGCGGGCGGCTTCACCTTGCTCGATACGCAATGGACGACGCCGCATCTCAAACAATTCGGCGCGATGGAAGTGTCCCGCGCGCATTACCTGCGGCTGCTGGAGCGGGCGGTGGAGCGGGAGGCAGTCTTCCGATGGCCGGTGGAGACAAACGGCGAATGAGGACGGGCTTTCGCGTTGCCATCGCGGCGGTGTGGCGACAAACTTCCCGACATGAGTGACGTCGCCATCGATTGGGAGCAGCTCGACATGATCGCCGACGGCTTCACCGAGGATTTTGTGGAAATCTATCGCGAGTTCGAGATCGATTTGCCGCGGATCCTGCGCGATGCCGCGGCGGCCCTCGCGGCGGGGGATGCGACGCAGCTCTCGCGGGCGGCGCATCAGGCGAAGGGCAGCGCGGCCAATTTTGGGTTTACCGGATTCAGCGGCGTGATGGCACGGATCGAGACGCAGGCCAAGGCGGGCAGCGTCGCGGGGCTGGCGCTCGAGTTGCAGACGGCGGAGCGTCTCTTCGCGGAATCCCTCGCGCAGGTGAAGAGCCAGCGCGGCATCTAGGCGCCGTGCGGCGTGCTTACCAGGCGTAGTCGCCGGGCAGGCCGTCGCGGCCGAGGAATTTGCCGGTGTCGGCGAGCGTGAGTTTTTGAATCGTCGCGCAGAGGCTGCGGGCGGATTGGTCGGGCGTGAGTGGAGCGTTCGCGCCGCCCATTTCGGTCTGCACCCATCCGGGACTGAGCGCGGTGACGACGATGCCCTCGGATCGGAATTCCGCCGCCATCGCGCGGGTGAGCATGTTCAACGCAGCCTTCGAGACCGAGTAGGGGTAGTAATCGTAATCTTCCTTGTCGGAGATCGAGCCCGCGCCGGATGAAATGTTCACGACGCGCGGGTGGATGCCTTTGCGGAGCAGGGGCAGCAGGGCGCGGGTGACTCTGGCTGGGCCGGTGACGTTGGTTTCGACGGCTTCGCCGAACCACGCGAGATCGAGATCCTCGAGGCGTTCGGCGCCTTCACCCGGGAAGATGGCGGCGTTGTTCACGAGCACGTCGAGGGAATCGGCGTGTTGCGCGACGAAGCCGGGCGCGTCGCTCACGGTGGCGTCGTCGAGCACATCGAGCGTGAGCGGATGGAGGCTGGGAAACTCCTGCGCGGCATTCCAAAGCAGGGGAGTGCGCGGCCGTCGCGCCCCGGCGAAGACCGTCCAGCCGGCTTTCGCGAAGGCAATGCTCAGCGCGAGGCCGATGCCGCGACTCGCGCCGGTGATGAAAACGGTGGTCGCCATGGGAAAATCCCTACAGGAGGAAATGGAGAGAACGGAGGGGGATTCTTTTTGCGCGCTCCGCTTTCTGGGTTTCCTCCTATTCAGATTCTACGCCTCGTCGCCGAGATGGCGGTTGGGTGCGAGGTAGTTTTTTACGTAGTCGGCGACGGCGTCCTCGAGCGAGGTCGTGGGCGCTTCATAGCCGGTGGCGCGGAGCTTCGCGATGTCGGCGCAGGGGTGGTATTGATACTGGCCGCGGATGCTCTCGGGCATCTCGATGAACTCGATCTCGGGTTCGCGTCCGAGCGCCGTGAAAATAGCGCGGCCGAGATCGACCCATGTGCGGGCGACGCCGGAGCCGACGTTGTAAAGGCCGCCGGCTTTCTTCGAGTCCGCGAGGTGGAGCGTCATGTCCACGGCGTCCTTCACGTAGATGAAATCGCGCTCTTGTTCGCCATCGCGGTATTCGGGCTTGTAGCTCTTGAAGAGGCGGATTTTTCCGGTCTCGACGATTTGCTGGTAGGCCTTGCAGACGAGGCTGCGCATCTCGCCCTTGTGCCATTCATTGGGGCCGAAAACGTTGAAATATTTCACGCCGACGATGTCGCCGAGGTAGCCGCGGCGCTGGGCGTGGAGGTCGAAGGCGTGCTTCGAGTAGCCGTAGAGGTTGAGCGGGCGGAGGCGGGCGAGGTCTTCGCTTTGGTCGTCCATGCCCTGGGCGCCATCACCGTAGGTGGCGGCGGAGGAGGCATAGACGAAGCGGGCGCCGTTTGCGAGCGACCACTCGGCGAGGCGCTGGGTGTAGCGATAGTTGTTCGCGATGAGGTAATCCCCATCGGTCTCGGTGGTGGCGGAGCAGGCGCCCAGGTGGAAGACGGTGTCGATCTTTCCGAGTGAGTCGAACTCGATGGCGTCGAGCAGTTCGTCGGCCTGGAGGTAATCGTCAAATTTCAACGCGACGAGGTTGCGCCATTTTTCGTCGCGGCCGAGCACGTCGGTGACGAGGATGTTTTCGACGCCGCGCTGGTTGAGGGCGTGGACGAGGGCGCTGCCGATGAAGCCGGCCGCGCCGGTGACGAGCACACGTTTTTTCTTCTTTTTCTGAGGCATGATTATTTGAGGAGGCCGGCGGCGACGAGGCTGTCCCGGTAGGTGCTGTCCTCGTCCTTGTGGATCGCAGCGGCGGCGGTGAGCAGTTTCTTTGCCTCGGCGCGCTTGCCGGAGAGCAGGCAGTCGGCGGCCTGGGCGTAATACCAGGCAATGCCGTCTGCAGGGTAACGCATGAGCAGGAGGGCGGCGAGGGCGTCGTCACGGCGCCCGGCGAGGGCGTTCATCAGATAGAGATTGTATTTGATGCGCGGGAGGGAGCCGAAGCGGGATTGCAACAGGGCGAACTGGAGTGCGGCGTCGGCGTATTTCTTTTGCAGGGCGAGCATTTCGGCCTGGTTGAACTGTGGGGCGAAGGCCTTGGGGTCCGCGGCGACGGCGGCGTCGAGCGCCTTGGCGGCTTCATCGA
>Ga0157378_10002392_pt1 | contig 16671 bp, 11 predicted proteins | sample M65metaG_FD_115309 | JGI IMG/M metagenome (GOLD analysis project Ga0157378, IMG submission 115309) | Miscanthus rhizosphere microbial communities from Kellogg Biological Station, Michigan, USA - M6-5 metaG | ecosystem: Host-associated > Plants > Roots > Rhizosphere > Soil | place: USA: Michigan...
AGATCTTCTCCGGTGATGGTTTTCTCGTATGAGGGCATCGGGTTTTTGTAATTGACTCCGATTGAGGGCACGGGACTGACGATTGCCTTACGGATCTGATCGGCTGTGCGCTTCGAACCTATTCCGTTGAGTGGGGGAGCGAGGTCTCCTCCTTTTCGCCCGATGCGATGGCAGGAAAGACAGTTGTTGTTGGCGATGATGATCTTCACGCGTTGAGCAGGGGATGCGTTTGCGGGCACGGGAATTGGCGGGGCGGTGGCGAGCGCACCTGGTTTTGCAGTGGGAGCCGATACGGCCATGCCTACGGGCGTGAGGCGGAAGACGCCGCCGGGGTTTGCGTCTTCAATCATCCACAACGATCCATCGGGGGCTTCTTCAATGTCGCGCACGCGACGCTTTACATCCCAGCGGTCGACTGCTTTGGCGCCGCCTTTGCTGTCGAAGACCATGCGAATCAAAGCCTGCGATCCGAGGCCGCTGGCGAACCCGGAGCCTTTCCACTGCGGGAACATGGCGCCCTGGTAGAACATGAGATTGCCTGGAGCAATGACAGGCGCCCAATAGATGACGGGCTTGGCGAGGTCAGGACGCGTGTCATGGCTGGGGATGGGAACGCCGTTGTAGTTCATTCCATAGGAGACCAGAGGCCAGCCATAGTTCTTGCCAGGTTCGATGAGATTGAGCTCGTCGCCGCCGCGCGGGCCGTGCTCGAGTTCCCACAGACGACCATCGGGCGCGAAGGCCAGGCCGTAGGGAGTGCGAAAGCCGGAGGCCCAGGTTTCAGACGGAGTGAGATTGGGACCGGGAAAGGAGTAGGTGCGAACGACGGGGGCGGTCTTGGCGCTTTCGGTGTCGCCGGGCGGCTCGATGATGGGCACCTTCGCCGCTCCGACTTTGCCTGCCATGGGATTGCCGGGAGCGGGTTTGCCATCGAGGGTGAGGCGCAGGATTTTGCCGAGGGGCTGATTGGGATCCTGGGCCGGCGTCATGCGCTGACGTTCACCGACGGCAAGGTAGAGGTACTTCTTGTCGGGAGAGAAGGCTATGGCAGCGCCGAACTGTCCACCGAGGCCTCGTTCGCCATCGCGCCAAATGACCTGGAGGCCTTCGAGACTTGCTGCATGATCGGCGATTTTCAATCGTGCGCGGGCGAGGGCCAGACTGGACCCATCGCCGCCGGGCTCGGAGTAGGTGAGGTAGATGCTGTGGTCATTTGCGTAGTGCGGCGAGAGGAAGACGCCCATCATTCCGCCCTGGCCTTCCCATAGAACCGGGGGCACGTTGGCGATTGGGGTCTTTTCACCCTGAGGTGTGACGAGTACGAGGCCACCGACTTTCTCGGTGATGAGCATGCGACCGTCGGGCAGGAATGCGATTCTCCAGGGCAGCCGCAAAGATGCGATCTGCGTGATGGTGAAGGGCAGATTGGTGCTCGACGTTTGCTCTCCTGCATTTACCTGCGCGGATGCGCAAGTTGCAGCGATGACGAGGAACCAGGCAGCAATTGACCGAAGCTTCATTCAGGGGTCTTCCTTTTTTCGGCGGAGGGATCGGATTGTGATCGTTGATGTGAGCTTTGTTTGTTGTTGTAAGTCTGACTTTAGGATATCGGGCGGAATTGGGTTGGCACGGTCTTCCCTTGGCTTCCAGATCGGATGAAGCTGCTTCGGGCAGACATTTCCGGAAGGGCAAGCATTCACCCATGACTCTCGGAATGGACTAGACTCGCTGCTGTGCAATCGAGGAGGTTTTAATGGGATGGCAGCGAGTTGTTGCAGCTTCGCTGGGGCTAGCGATGTGTGGTGTGGTTGCTGCCGGGAAGGAAAAGAAGAAGATTCTCCTTCCAGCGGATGTACTGGAGGCAAGAACCGTGCTGGTGGTCATCGATCCAGACGCTGGGGTATCGCCCGAGGCACCCAATGCGAATCGCAATGCGCAGGAGAATGTGGAGAAGGCGCTGATGAAATGGGGACGCTTTGAGTTAGCTACAGACGTCTCGAGTGCCGACCTGGTCATTGCCGTACGCAAGGGAAACGGCAAGTTTGCGCAGCCAACGATTGGCGGCATTCCAAACAACAACCGCCCGATCATCTTTGAACCGACTGAATCAGGGGGCCGAGCCGGAGGGAGCCGGGGAACACCCCCGATGGCCGGGGATCCCACGGCGCCACGAAAATCTGATCCCACTCCGCAGATCGAGGTCGGATCGCAGGACGATATGTTCGCGGTGTATCGCGGGAAGCATGATAACGCGCTCGATACTCCGACGGTGTGGCGTTACAGTGCCAAGGGTGCGCTGAACACGCCGGAGGATAAAGCGGTAAATGCTTTTCGCAAGTTGATCACGGAAGCTGAAAAGCAGCAGAATGCGAATCCGTGAGCCAGGTGCATGTCGAGTCGAACGCACAGAGACAGGTGCAGATATTTGGCAATAAGTTGCGGATAAGTGCATGGAAGCGACTTAGTAAGTGGCTGAAAGTGTGAAGATCGCAGATTTCGAATATCAATGCACTATGAATGGTGAAATCCACAGAATCTACTAGGGTTTTGCACTTGCATCCACAGATCGATCGGGCCTAATGTCTCTAACTAGCTGGTGACTCTGTAGCTGATTGGAACGGCAGCTCCGGCCTGGTAGAAAGCGCAAGCAGCGGTTTTGGTTTAAGTTCGTGGTCGGCCGATTGCGAACGACGGATTGAGATTAAGATTGCGCTGGAAATCAGATCAGGAATGCCGGTACTTGATTGGTACCGAAGATTCATCCACGGCGCAAGCCGGGGATGCAAAGTTCGATTCAGCCAGGGAGTAATCATCGACCAAGCTGTAGCTGCGGATGCAGGCGCAACCTGCGGAAGCAGATGCGGATCAGCCGAGGAAGGAAGTTTCGGGGCGACTCGAGACAGACGGAATCGGCGACGTTGAGCAAACCGAAGCCAGGGCGACTTGGGGCAGGTTTGAGCGACGAAGCCCAAAGCGAGTAGACGGAGCAATCCGGGTATTCGACAAGGGCAGCCGGATGGCACGGAACTCCGAGGTGACTCGGAACGGAAGCCAGCCGGTGCCGGAGGATGAGCATCTGGGGCAACTCAGATACTGATCGTCGGCGATACCGGGGGCGCAAAGCGAAGGGGCAACCTGGAGCTTTCACAACCGGCACCGCCGAAGGATTTGAGAATCGAGGCGACTCGACGATCAATCACCGGTAAAGCCGGAGATGCGGAGCGAGGGGCAACCTGAGAGCCGTATCGCAGGCGAGGCAGGAGGATGCGGGAGCCACCGGGGAAACTCGGAACCCTGCTGAAACCGGCAGCGTCGAAGGCATCAGATGTTCGGGGAAACCTGGGCGGAGATCGCCGGCACAGCCGAAGGGACGAGGAAGATGGCGCAAACCATCGGAATCGGACGCCGGCTCAACAAAACGGGAGCGGGGAAGGGGCAACCCGGAACCGAAACCCAGGTTGAGCGGGAAGATCAAAGCATGCGGCCAACCCGCAACTTGATCAGCAGGCTCGAGAGGTCGATGGATGATCCGAAGTGCTACAGGATTACCGTTAGGAAACGCCAGAGGCCGCAAGGTTTCTGGCGTTTTCGCTTTTGGGGTGATTTACTTTCTCTTAGCATTGGCAGTCAGGAATGCTTTGGCTTGTGTGATCTCTTCGATTTGAAGCGACGTCAGGCACGATCTGAAAGAGTGGAGATGGCTTGATGTTGCCGACGATGACATGCTGGGAACTGGTCAACAGAATTCACTCGTCGCTTGGCGAGCGGCACACGGATGGCATGTATGAGGGGATCATTACCGGCGCCGATGATGACAGTGTGTCCGGCATCCTGGTGGCTAACGAGCCCTCGGTAGAGGCGATCCGCCTTGCCGTCGCGACCGGGAAGAACTGCATTCTCTGCAGGGAGCATCCCTTTTATTTGTATGGAGAGTATCTGGCCGTTGGATTGGCGGATGCACTGGCGGATGATCCTGTGCTCAAGGCCAAGCGGCAGCTGATTGAAGATCATCACCTACTCATCATTCGGCTGGCGGCGCTGTGGGACACGGCGAGACCCAAGTGGTTTTCAAGTGCGCTGGCCAGGGAGCTAGGCTGGCAGCCGGAGGCTGGAGAACCAGGCGACCAGTGGACCGCAGCTTTCTGCAATATTCCCGAGACAAAACTTTCGGAGCTTGCGAACTTCGCTTCCGTGCGTTTACAGGCAAAGATGCTGAGAATGGTGGGCGACCCAAATCTGTTGATCACGCGCGTTGCATTGATTCACGGATTCTCGTATCCCACGCTTGTGTTGAGCCATGCGCTGCGAGATCCCGCGGTGGACTGCATCGTCACCGGGGGAACACCGGAAGTCGACCACTGCACTACCTACATTCGCGACGCCATCACAGCGGGCCGCAGGATCAGTCTCGTGCAGGTGGGGTACGAAAAGTCCGACTACCCGGGCGCGGTCGAGGTGACAAAGTGGCTGAAGAGCATCTTGCCTGGCATGCCGATTGAGATTCAACCTCCTTCCAGCGAACTGTGCTGGTTTGCTTAAAGGCACCGCCGGATATCAGAAGAAGATCGGAGATGGCAATGTCGATGTCTCGCAGGGCTTTCAGTCAGGGGATCGGCGCGGCGATGTTGCTGAATGGCGGGTTTGCTCGCGCTTATTCGACGGCACCAGAACACCTTACCGCGGAACACATTGTGCGACGGATTTTAGACAAGATGGCCGCCGACGGTATGACGTTGAACTTTCCCTGGAAGCCGACGGACGGTTTTAAGTATGGTGATCCGGCGACCTCAGTCACGGGCATCGTATTCACGTTTCAGGCTACGTTTGAAGTTCTCAAAAAAGCAGTGCAGGCGAAAAAGAACTTTATCATCTCGCACGAGAGAATGTTCTGGGACCACCTCGACGATGTGGGAACCATGAAGCACGATAAGCCGTTTGAGGTTGCCGGCTCGCTTGAGACCGATCCAGTATTTGTGGCGAAGCGGCAGTATTGCGAAGAGAACGGCCTTGTGGTGTGGCGATTTCACGACCACCAGCACATGCTCAGGCCCGACCCTATCTTGTCGGGATTGATTGCGAAGCTCGGCTGGCAGGCCTACACAGTCCCAGTGCAGGGGCAGATGGTCGGCATCGCGTTTGCAATTCCAGAGACTCCGCTCAAGGATGTAGCGCGCCATGTGGCCCGGTCACTTGACTCACGGAGTGTTCGGGTAGTCGGAGATCCGAACCTGCCGGTGAAGCGAGTGGGATTGGGCGCGCACAAACTAATCGAGATCCTCAAACCACTGCAGACCTGCGATGTTGTCCTGATGAGTGAAGCTCAGGACTGCGACGCATTCCCTTATCTGCGCGATGGGATCAGCCTGGGCTTACCGCATCCTAAAGGCCTCATCGCGATAAATCATGAAAGGTTTGAGGAGTGGGGAGAGCAAGATGCGCCTGCATGGTTGAAGCCGCTGGTTCCGGAGGTTCCTGTTGAATTCATCTCGTCTGGTGATCCTTATTGGGTTCTTCCCCCGAGGGCGGGTTAGAGAAGATCTCGGCGACTAGTTTTCGTTATCTCCCTTAGAGGGTTTGCGCTGGCGCGCTGGCGCCTACAGCCTTTGCAACTCGAGCAGCTCGACTTGTCCGGGGAAGGAGATTGCTACGCCCTTTTGCCATGCCGCGCGATCGAATGTGCCAAGATCTTTTCCGGTCATGATGTTCGGAGATGAATCGTTGCGCCGTCCTCCGATACGGGATCGAACTGGGCGGGGTAGGGACGGTGAGTTTGTGGAGACCGCTGGAGCGCTACACCCTCTGCAACTCGAGCAGCTCGACCTGTCCGGAGAAGGAGATCGCTACGCCCTTCTTCCACGCCGCGCGATCGAATGTGCCAAGATCCTTTCCGGTCATCACGGATCGGGCGCTGTATCGGCCTTCCGGGATGAGGGGCAACTCGATTCGTGCTTCCGCCGCGTCGGACTTGTTTCGGAAGAGCGCTACGACGCCATCGCCGGTTTTTGCCAGCCGCGCAAACCCATCCCATGCCGTTGGCGATGTCTGTCGCCAGCTCCCCAGAGGGAAGAAGCTCTCGCTCAGCTTTACGCGTCGTCTTAGCTGCTTGAACCAGGCGATCTTTTCACGAAACCAGGCGCGGTCCGCCGCGGTGAGTTTGCGCAGATCTCCGAGGAGCAGCGGCGCGGAACCGATGGTAGTGGCGAAGCTTTCCTGGATTGTCGGCAGTTCTGCATGCAGGTTGCCGATCAGCATTGCCTCGACCGGCATTGATCCTGCGCGGGCGTAGAGCAGTTGGCGAACCTGCAGCGGACCAGCGGAATCCGGCCTGGTGTCGTCGACGTTGCTCATCCAGTCAAGGTCTCCGGCAGCGAGCAGTCCTGCATCGATGATGTGTTTCTGGCCCCAAAGCTCGAAGGTGAGATCGAGCAGCACCTCGGGATGCTTCGCGTAAACTTCAGCGGTCATCTGCTTGATGCCTTCATAGATTCTGTTCAGCGACTCGGCCCAGTCCGCATGGTCGTGGCCTTTTGCCCAGCAACCCGGAGCCTCGCCGTAGGCATTGAAGATCGTGGTCAGGTCGAGCTTGACGTAGGCTAGCCGAAAGCGCTCGATGGCATCGTTGATGCGGGTTGCCGCGGAGTGCCTGAAGGGAGATGCCATGCACATCACGACTTTTTCTCCGGCCATTGTTCCCGTTGTTTTCGTGTTCCCATCCAGGTCGAGCGAGGCCCAGTCGGGGTGCGCTTTGTAGTCGTCGGTCGACCTGCCGATTGCCGCGGCAGGAATCCAGAGGCCCAACCGCATTCCTTTCGCTTCGACAACTTTCAAAATCGGATCAAGGCCGCCGGGGAATGCTGTGAGGTTCACTGCGTTGTCGCCGTACTCTTGCTGCCATCCATCGTCGATGGTGAAGATGTCGATGCCCATGACGCCGGCGGCGTCGATCAGTTCCATGGAAATTTCGTGGTTGATGCCGCGCTCGAAGGGTTCCCACGTGTTGTAGATCCAGGGTGGCCCGCTTTTGTCGATGCGGCGCTCGAGGACTTCTGCGGAGTAGCCAGGCACTCGCCAACGCGGATCGTTGAAGCCATCGTCGCGCCTGAAGGGCAACAGCGACGCGCTGGCGGTTGTGAACTCTTCGCCGGGTGCGAGCCTTCGCTCAAAGGGCATGATATCCGTGTCGTACATTGCGCTGACCCGAATGCTGTTGTCTCGATCCCAGCCGGCTACTTCGGTGCGCTTCATGTATCCGGGGACTTCGTTGAGGATGGTGAGACCGTTGTTTGTTCGGGCGTTGACGATCATGATGCCCGCATCTTCTGAGCGGCCGGTGTAGAAGATCTCGCGGGGAACGGCACCGTACTGAGCGAAGAGGGTCAGCTCGTTTTCAGGGCCGAGGGCAAATTCCAGCGTTTCGATGGCAAGGTGGGTGATTCTGAGAGGAGTGGCGCCGGTGTTTTTCAGTAGCAAAGATTTTCGGCTCGCGGCGTGTCCTGTGTAGATCGAGTAGAGCGCTGTCACCTCGAGCGGAATGTTTTTATGCTTCATCCGCACAGAGAGGGATTTGCCGTTGCTCGTGCTCGCGTCGCTTGCTTCCAGAAGTTCGAAGTTTCCGTCGTTGCTGTCGCACGGTTTTCCGTCGCAGTTGAAGGAAAACTCCGGGCGCGCTTTTGCGATGTCTCTGCGGGGAAGCAGCAGGTCAGTTTTTGTTGCTTTGCAGGAAAGCTGTGCTGTGTATAGACCGATACCGGGACGGAACCCAACGTCGCGGCGGATCAGGTCGTTCTCAAGGGTCCAGGATTCGTCCTTCGGCTCCGCGAAGCTGCTGAGCGTCTCGCTGTGGAGCGAGGGTTGGCAGATGGTGCCGGCGGCCAGCACGGCGCCTGACCTGAGAATGTCTCTTCTGCTGACTGCCATTGCGTCTCCCGTCTTGATGGAAGGAATTCGCGCAATGCTATCACGGGGGATCATACGGTGCAGGGTGAGAAGACCTGTGGATCAGCTTTGTCGTACCCACCCAAGCCGCGCTGACTTCTTTGCAGGTATGAGCGGGTTTTAGAGCGGCTTGGATGGGGCACCCAATGAGGATGGAGCGATCTGATTCCGAATCGGTGGTTTAGTGCATGGCACCGGCGCCGGGGCCCTGGCCGGGGCGGTTCTTGCTGAGCATAAAGGCCATGAAAACGAGGCCGAAGGACAGCCACGAGAGCTCCATGTAGACGTCCTGATAACCCCATCTGTGCCTGGGCGTTGAGCTGGTTGTAAATTGACGCCATGGCAAGGGCGGCGCTGTTGGCAGCGCCGACGGTGCCATTGAAGAATCCGGAGAGCGCCTGCTGGTGCTGCGAGAAGGCGTTGGAACCTGAGTCCATATAGCCCTGCAGGTGCTGCTGGTGCCACATGGCGCGGCTAGTGACCTGAGCATTCGTAAGCGCAATCATGATGCTGCCGCCGAGGTTGCGGACGAAGTTGATGAGCCCTGAGACCTGGTTGCTATCTTCCTTGGGCATGCCGACGTAGGCGGCATTGGTGATGGAGATAAAGCAGAAGGGAAGCGGCAACATCTGAACCACGCGCAGCCATGATGCCTGCGCGAAGCTCATCTGCAAGGTAGTTACATAGGCAGCGTAGCGGAAGGTCACGATGAACATGATGAATCCGACGACAGCCAACGTTCGCGCTGAGATCTTGCCGGTGGCGAAGCCTGCCAGGGGCATGACGATGACGAGCGCGATCCCGCCAGCGGTGAGCGCGAGACCGGCAGTGGTGGCGTTATAGCCGAGCAATTGCTGCATGAACTGCGGTTGAAGGACGGTGTTGGCGTTAAGCACTCCGCCGACGAGCATCATGAGGAAACAACAGATTGCGAAATTTTTGAAGCGGAAGAGCTTCAAGTTGATCAAGGGGTCTTTTTGTCGCCACTCCCACACGACGAGACCGACCATGCCGACGACGAAGAGGACGGCGAAGAAGCGGATGAAATTGGAAGCAAACCAGTCTTGTTCTTCGCCCTTGTCGAGCATGATCTGCATGCCGCCCATGGCAAGGGTGAGGAAGGCGAGGCCCATGTAGTCCATGTTGAGCAGCTTGGAGCGGTCGGGCTTGATCCACGGCGGATCTTCGACGAGGCGCGTGACGAGGATGAAGGCGAGGATGCCGACCGGGATATTGATGAAGAAGATCCATCGCCACGTGTAGTTGTCGGTGATCCAGCCGCCGAGGGTGGGGCCGATGGAGGGTGCGAGAACGGCGACGAGTCCATAGAGAGCGAAGGCCTGGCCGCGCTTGTGGGGCTCGAAAGAGTCGGCCATGATGGCCTGCGCCATGGGCTGCATTCCGCCACCGCCGGCGCCCTGGATGATGCGGAAGACAAGCAGCATGGGCAGGCTAGGGGCTGCGCCGCAAAGGAAGCTGGCGATGGTGAAGACGGTAATGCAGAAGACGAAAAAGTTGCGGCGGCCCATGAGGCTGGAGGCCCATCCGCCGAGGGGAAGGACGATGGCGTTGGAGACGAGGTAGCTGGTGAGGACCCAGGTGCTCTGGTCGGTACTGGCACCGAGCGAGCCGGCGATGTGGGGGAGGGCGACGTTGGCGATGGAAGTGTCGAGCACCTCCATGAATGCGGCAAGGGCTACCGTAGCTGCGATGAGCCAGGGATTTACGCGGGGTTTCCAGGCCGTGAGTTCACCGGCATTGGGATTTTTTACCGTGGTTCCCGGAGACGCGGACCGGGGCATGGGCGGCTCTGTCTGCAACTCAGGCAAAAACTCTCTCCTAACGCAGTTTGCTGCTTCTGGTTGGTTGCGGAAACGGGGGGAGCTAAGATCGGTCTCCGATTTTTGATGCGATTGCAGGGGCTGAAGCCCCGTAAATTTTGGCGGCCTTTCGGCGCGACCCAAGTTGTGCCCTGATACTTGCCGAACCAGGCGCCATCTGCGCGTCAGGCACGGACAAAAAGCTCACCGTAAATAGATGAGCAGGGGAATCGGTAAGGTTCAGGGATTGTGGGGTGCGCTTCATATTGCGGCATTTGGGGATGGGTTAGGGGGCGTGGGGATGCGCCAGCCGATGAGGGCGATGGTTAGGGCGATGAGCTGCATGAGGACGATGAAGGCGACGCAGGCGGGCCATTTGCCGAATGCCCAGAAGGCTCCTGGGACGACGCCGGCGGCGGTTCCGCCGAGGTAGTAGCAGGTGATGTAGATGCCAGCGGCGGTGACGCGAGCGCCTGGAGGGGAGGCGATGCGGAGGTGGCTTTGGGATGCGGTCTGGGCGATAAAGACTCCGCTGGAGAGGGCGGCGAGTCCGAGGATGACGATGGGAAGCGAGGGTACGAGAGTGAGGAGGACCCCGGCGATGGCGCAGGAGATGGCGCCGCCGATTCCGGCGCGGAGGCCGATGCGGGTGATGAGATATCCGGCGAAGGGCGTGACGACGAGACCAATGAGATAGACGAAAAAGAGCGAACTGAGCGCGGTGATGGAGAGCGAGAACGGCGGGGCGGCGAGGTAGAAGGTGATCCAGGTGAAGACGCCAACGAGAGAGAAGAGGACATTGAATCCGACGGCGAAGGTGGCGACGAGGCGGCGGTTGTGGAACATCTGCTGCACCTGGTGCGAGAAGGCAGGTCGCTCGGCGGACGGGTTGTGGAGCGTTCGGCGGCGGCCGTGCGGGAGCCATGCGGCGACAGCGGCGGCTCCGGCCAGCGATGCAAGGCCGAGGGCGAGGAAACTGATCCGCCAGGAGAAGTGGTCGGCGAGGATGCCGGCGGAGATGCGGCCGATGAAGCCGCCGAGCGCGGTGCCGCTGACATAGAAGCTCATGATGAGGGCGATGCGCTCGGGTGGCCATTCCTCTCCGATATATGTAACAACGACGGCGATGATGCCGGGGACCATGATGCCCTGGAGAAATCGCCAGAAGATAAGCTGGGCTAGCGAGGTGGAGGTGGCGGCGAGGAGAGTGGGGATGGAGACGCCAAGGATGGAGTAAACGATGACGCGTTTGCGGGGGAGGCGTTCGGTAAGCGCTCCGAAGACTGGGGCAGCGATGGCGACGCCGAGGGTGGCGGCGGAGACGGTCATGCCGACGCCGGTTTTGGAGGCGTGGAAGATGTGGGCGAGCAGCGGGAGAAGGGGCTGCGTGCAGTAGAGCTCGAGGAAGGCGCAGACTCCGCAGAGGGTGACGGCTGCGGCAGCTTTGGTGGTTGGCTGATCGAGCTGAGCGGGGGGTTGCAAGAATCAGGATACAGGCGTGATGATGCGGCCGGCAGGAAGAGGGACTCTGGCGGGCGCGGCTGCGAGGAATGTAGAACCCTGCCCGATTTCAAATTCGCAGGTTCAAGCAAACGTAGCGCAACCTCCTCTCTCGATTGAAAGTTGAGTCGGCTCTTACTGAAGAGTGACTGCCGATTAGGGCGCGATCCGCCGAGGACATTCAGGTCATTCAACGGATCTCCCGAAAACGGTTGAATGTTCTATCGTTCCCATGGCTCGAGCACCAGATATCCGCGCGAGCAACTGGCGAACACTCGTTGAAATGCCATCGTTGGCATCAGACCGTCTTCTCGGGGCGTTGGACCGTCACCAACCACGTTGACGGGCGTGACAAATGAGACTTGTCTGACAGACCGCTTTCCCACCTGAATATCCAGCGGCTGCAGGATCGCGAAACCTTGCTCGATTTTGTCAACAACCCTCTTTAGATTCGGGACCGAATTCACGCGCATCTTTCTCAGCCGTGCTACGGTCGCATAGAGCAGCGGAGCATTGCTGCCCGAATCGAGCCGCAGGAGCACCGGTGTCTCCTGAATGTCGGAAAGACGAGCCGCGACAATGATCGGCCGCGTGAATGGCAGGTCTTTTTGGGAGCCATGAGGCTCAGCGAGCGCAATGTGATCGCCCTTGACCGCGGACGCTAATGCGCCCGACTCATCCAAGCACAAAATGCGCCGCCCATTATCGATTAGAAAATCGAAATGCTCTAGAAAATTCGCGCCGAGAATACCCCGGATTCGAGAATCTGCCGCTTTGAGTTGGGTCATTTCCTGAACGACGGCGATCGCATTTGGGACAGAATGCTGTCCGGCTTCGATCAAGTCCAAATAGGAATAGGCAGTGCGAGCATAAGTTGCGACACCGCCGACTCCAGTCGTGCCTTGAGCCTTCAGATGGAGTTCCGCTGCGAGCGAAGGCTCGATGGTTGTGACTTGAGCTCCAGTGTCTACCAGAAAGTCGTAAGGACCCGAGTGGTTAATCTCGATCGGTATGACAATAAGTGCGCCCTGCACGAACCGCAGGGTTAAACTGGCTACACTCCCAGGGCAGAGCGCTTCCCCATGAGCCGCAGGAAGAGTCTGGGAAACAAGACTTGCTAAGAGCAGGCATTTGATGAGTGACACTGGCGATCACCTCAGCCGGATTGGCTCGGTGCAATATCGCCTCGTGCCTCCACACTGTCGTGACGGCGCTCATACCCTTTTCTGAAAGCGAGTGACGGAATTGTGACGGACCATAAACCCTTCGTTTACAGGTTCGGAGACGTCGAGGTCGGCGAGCGGGAGTTCCTGCTGATCAAGGCGGGTGAACCTGTGCCGGTCGAGCCCAAGGCATTTCGCGTTCTGTTATTTATGCTGCAAAATCCAGGCAGGTTGATCGAAAAGGACGAGATCCTGAACGCAGTGTGGAACGACTGCTCCGTATCGGACAATTCGCTTACGCGCAGCATCGCCACTCTGCGACGCCTGTTGGGAGACGACTCGCGCGAGCCTCGCTACATTGCCACGGTGCAGACAATTGGCTATCGTTTTTTGTGCCCGGTTGTCATCTCAGGCGGGGAGCTCAGTGAGGCGGAAATTGCCGGCACGCCTCACGAGAGAGATAAACATCCATCTGCGCCACTGCCAGTATCCTTCTCATCCCGAATTCGGGCGCCATTGAAAGTGGCGGTGGTGATTGCCCTCGCGGCATGTTTCGTTATCGCTACCCTGCTTTACTCCAGGTTTGCATCCCGACACATAGAATCTTCGAGATTGGAGGAGTTGCAGCTTCTTTCCACGGTTCCAATCACGACGTTGACGGGGGTAGTCGGATCTCCAACGTTTTCTCCTGACGGGAGCCAGGTTGCGTTCGCCTGGGATGGAGAAACTGAAGGCAAAGGATATGACCTTTACGTCAAAGTCATCGATGCGGAGAAGCCGCTTCGGCTAACCCACCATCCATCGGCTGGCATGTCGGCAGCGTGGTCACCCGACGGCAGCAACATTGCGGTACTGCGCACCGGCGTAGGTGAGGAATCTGGACTCTATCTTGTCCCGCCCACGGGTGGACCGGAGCGGAAACTGGCCACTCCTGGTTCCTCCAGCCGATTTGGCAACGGCGTCAACTGGTCGCCTGACGGAAAACGCGTCGTCTTTAGTGATCAACCGTCAGAGCCAGACAATCCGCTACACCTTCTTGCAGCTGCACCGTTGCAGCTGCGCATTCTCGCTTTGGACACTCTCGAATTAACGAAGGTTGAGACGGGGTGCATCTGGGTATCCAATCCGATGTTTTCTCCCCGCGGAACGTTTCTCTCTTGGATCTGCAACAAAGCGGGAATAAGCTCCTCGCTCTGGCTATTACGACTTACCGGAGGCAAACCAACTCAGTTATTGACCTGGGACGACGGGATATCTGGCACCGCCTGGTCTGGAGACGAACTGAGGATTGTCTTCAGCTCACTTGAGAATGACGGAGCCATTTGGGAGATTCAGATAGCTCGCCCATCTCACCTTCTTCGATTGCCTGTAGCGCACGGCGCATCGCATCTCGCAGCCAACCCTTCACGGCCCGGTCTTGCTTATGTGCAAGGTACGAACAATGTAAATATCTGGCGTTTGGACTTGCAGTCGGCCGGAGCGCAACCTCGTAGTTTGGTGAGGTCAACTCGAGGGCAGCGGGCGCCAAGCATCTCTCCCGACGGGAAAAGCATTGCGTTCGAATCTGACAGAAACGGTGCGAGAGAGATTTGGGTCTGCGACGCGGATGGTTCCTCAGCTCAACAGGTGAGCCGATTTGGAATTGCGACGACGGGAACACCTCGCTGGTCTCCGGATAGCAAATTGATCGCGTTCGACTCACGCGCTGGTGGAGAATCCAACATCTACACAATCGATCACCGCGGCGGCGTCCCTCGGAAATTGAAAATCGATGTGGGAGGCAACAGCCTGGCGAGTTGGTCGCAGGATGGGAAATGGATCTATTTCGTGAATGGCGAAGACGCCGGAACCCCCTCGGTATGGAAGGTTCCGTCCAGCGGCGGTCATGCTGTGCCGCTCGCTGATCACGGCGCATTCTTTCCCCTCGAGTCTCCGGATGGGCAGCATGTGTTCTTTGTTCGCAACAGGAAGCTCTGGTGGGTAAAAACAGATGGATCTGAGGAACAGCAAGTAATCGGCATGCCAGATCTTAATTCCATGGGAGACGAATGGTATCCGCACAAATCAGGCATCTACTATCTGGGGCACGATGAAGAAAAGGAAACAATCAACCGATTCGACCTCAGAACAAAGGTTGCGCGGACCATCTTCAAACTACCCAGACCCACCCCAACATGGATTGGCGGGATGCCTGTTTCTCCTGATGGAAGCTACCTCCTCTACCCGCAGGTTGATGCGCGTTCCAGCGACCTTATGCTCATCAAAAATTGGCGATAGCCAAGCGCTAGGCGCTAGCGTCCACAAGCGGCGCTCCAGGGCATGATTCGGGAGAACCGGGCCAGTTCGTCCCGCGGTATTTGCCCAGGATGCGGCCAATGAACAGCAGGATTGGGAAGACGATTTTCTGAATTGGTGGGGGCGGAACCGCGATTAGCTGCGTGTCGCGATGACGCCAGAGCACGTGCGCTAGATAGAAGATCGGTGGCCTATGGTTCGAACTCGCATTCAGAACAGCGAACATTGCCTGGAGGAAGCGATCGAGGTCCACCGCTGGAACTGCATGGCCGCTAAACTCAAGCAGGTCGTCGCCCGCGTTCCACCATCGATGCCGGACGCCTTTACGCAGGACTACGGTCCCGCCGGTTGGTACGACGATTTTCTCCGGTCCTACCTGAGCGCCGAGTGTTCCCGCCTTTACGATGCCCTTCTCGTCTTCATGGAAATGCACGTGCAAAGGCGGTCCGCCTGTTCCTGGCGGCAAGGTGCCATCGAGAGCAAGGATGATTTGTCCCTGCGCGTCGCGCACGCGTCGTATCAGCAAAACCTCCCCAGTATGGCGGTTTTCCAACTTCAGATAGTTGTCCACGAGTTGTCCTTAGTCGCGAATCTTAGCAATTGATCCGCCTTCTTGCACAAACTATTTGCTATTGCGATCTTGCAAGTTGAGCAACATGCAGCCGTACCGGTCTGCAACATACCCAGGGATTGGCTGCAGGGATGTATCGTGGGCTGACGTTGAACATTTAACCTAGGCGGGAGATGGATTCCCCTTTAACCAGGCCTCCGCGACGAGGGATGGAGGCTTTTGCCTCGCGCGATTTCACGCGGTATCAACTGGCACGGGTCGCCGTGATCCTGGGCGCGGAGGCGCAGGCTGTTGCAGTGGCGTGGCAGGTGTACTCGATTACGCATCGGGCAATCGATCTCGGGTACACGGGGTTGGCGCTGTTTCTTCCGGGGCTGTTCTTTCTGCTGCCGGCGGGACATGTGGCGGACCGGTTCGATCGCAGACACGTGATTCTGTGCTGCTATTCGCTGCAGGTGGTGTGCACAGTGGCGCTGCTGGCGTTGGCGATCAGCGGGACGCATCGGGTGTTTTATGTCTATGCGGTGCTGTTTCTGATTGGGACGGGGAGGTCGTTTTCTGCGCCGGCGAGTTCAGCGCTGATTCCGCACCTGGTGCCGGAGAAGCACTTTGTAAACGCCGTGACGTGGGGCGGGGCGATCTGGCAGCTTTCAAACGTGACAGGGCCGGCGCTGGGCGGGTTGCTCTTCACGCTTCCGCTGGGGAAGCGGCTGGTTGCGGCGGGACTTGAAGGCGCGGGGATTGTGTACATCTTCACGCTGCTGAGCCTGGTGTGGTTCCTGGTGCTGATTTTCAGCTTGAGCGTGCGGTTGGGGCGAATGGAACATCGCGCGGCATCGCTCGAGGTGGTGATGGCGGGGTTCAAGTATGTACGGAACTCTCCGCTGCTGGTGGGCTCGATGTCTCTGGATCTGTTTGTGGTGCTGCTGGGCGGGGCGGTGGCGCTGATGCCGATCTTCGCGAACGAGGTGCTGCACACGGGTCCGCGGGGCCTGGGGGCGTTGAGGGCAGCTCCGGCAATTGGAGCGCTGGCGATGTCGCTGACGATGGCGCGGTTCCCGATCAGCAGGCAGGCGGGTAAGCGGATGTTTGTGTGCGTGGCGATTTTTGGCGCGTGCATTGTGGTGTTCGGGTTGTCGAAGAGCTTGTGGTTGTCGCTGGCCGTGCTGGCGGTGAGCGGGGCGGCGGATTCCATCAGCGTAATCATTCGCGGGTCGCTGTTGCAGCTGGCGACGCCGCCGGAGATGCGGGGAAGAGTGAGCGCGGTGAACTCTTTGTTCATTGGCGCATCCAACGAACTTGGCGAGTTCGAAAGCGGACTGACGGCGCAGTGGCTGGGTGCGGTTCGCGCCACGGTTTTCGGAGGAATTGCTTCTCTGGCGATCGC
>Ga0157378_10002393_pt1 | contig 16669 bp, 19 predicted proteins | sample M65metaG_FD_115309 | JGI IMG/M metagenome (GOLD analysis project Ga0157378, IMG submission 115309) | Miscanthus rhizosphere microbial communities from Kellogg Biological Station, Michigan, USA - M6-5 metaG | ecosystem: Host-associated > Plants > Roots > Rhizosphere > Soil | place: USA: Michigan...
CCCTGATAGGGCTCGATATAGGACGGGTGGTTGTGGCTCTCCATCTTGAAGATCGCCGCCTGTCCGTCGCCGATATCGACCACGCCGGCATTCTCGCCCGGACCCTGGATCACCTGCGGGCCCTCGGTCGGCAGCTTTTTCAGCCACACTCTCGAGGATTTATAGGAGCAGTGCTCGGACCACATCACCGAGAAGATGCCGAGCTCGGTCAGCTTCGGCTCGCGGCCGAGCGCGGTCAGCAGCAGCTTGTATTCATCCGGACTGAGCCCGTGCTCGGCCACCAGCTCGGGCGTGATGCCGTCAGCCGCTCTCTCCGCGCGCGCCGCGATGTTCAATGCAGCGTCTCCACCAGCGAGAGGAACAGCTTGGCGCCGTCAGTGCCGGAAAGCGCGACATCGGCGAGGCGCTCGGGATGCGGCATCAAACCGAGCACGGTGCCCGTCTCGTTATAGATGCCGGCGATGTTGTTGCGCGAGCCGTTGGGATTGGCTTGCGCGGTGATGGCGCCGCCAGCCTCGCAATAGCGGAAAGCCACGCGGCCTTCGCCTTCGAGCCGCTGGAGTGTGGCGTCGTCGGCGAAGTAGCTGCCGTCCTTGTGGGCGATGGGGAATCTGACGACCTCGCCGCGCTGGTAGCGGCGCGTGTAGATCGAATCGTTCCGCTCGACGCGCAGTCTCACATCGCGGCAGATGAATTTGAGCGTGGCGTTGCGCATCAGCACGCCGGGTAGCAGCCCCGCCTCGGTAAGCACCTGGAAGCCGTTACAGATGCCGAGCACCGGGGTTCCGGCGCGCGCCCGCCCCACCACTTCGCGCATCACCGGCGAATGCGCCGCCATGGCGCCGGAGCGGAGATAATCGCCGTAGGAGAAGCCGCCCGGCAGCACGATCAAATCGCTTGCCGGCAGCATGCTGTCGCCGTGCCAGACCATGGCCGGCGCCTCGCCCGTGGCCGCTTCGAGTGCCACCGCCGCGTCGCGGTCGCAATTCGATCCGGGAAAGACGATGACGGAAGCTTTCATGCTGTCTCCTCTTTCCCTCCCCTGAAAGGGGAGGGTCGGACCACCAAAGGTGGTCCGGGGAGGGGTCTCATCGGGGGCCGGACCCCCACCCGGACAGCTTTGCTGTCCGACCTCCCCCTTTCAGGGGGAGGAAGCCGCGCCTCAAGCCGCCTCGAGCTCATAGGCGTAATTCTCGATGATGGTGTTGGCGAGAAGCTGCTCGCACATGCGCTCCACTTCGGCGCGCGCCTTGGCCGGGTCGTTCTCAACCACCTCGACCTCGATATATTTGCCCTGGCGCACATTGCCAACCGAGCCGAAGCCGAGAGCGTGCAGGGCGCCGGCGATGGCCTTGCCTTGCGGGTCGAGCACGCCCTGCTTGAGCGTGATGGTGATGCGCGCCTTCATATCCCCCTTCGTCTGATCCTATTTCGAACGCACCAGCACCGGTCCGGTCCGCGTCCGCGTCGGATTATCCACGTGCAGGCCGAGCCGTCGCGCGACCTCCTGATAGGCCTCGACCAGCCCGCCCATGTCGCGGCGGAAGCGGTCCTTGTCGAGCTTGTTCTGCGTCTCGATGTCCCACAGCCGGCAGCAATCGGGAGAGATCTCGTCGGCCAGCACGATGCGCATCTGCTCGTTTTCCCACAGCCGGCCGAACTCGCATTTGAAGTCGACCAGCTTGATGCCGACGCCGAGAAACAGGCCGGAGAGAAAATCGTTGATGCGCAGCGCGAGCGACATCACGTCGTCGATCTCCTGCGGTGTCGCCCATCCGAACGCGGTGATGTGCTCCTCGGTGACCATCGGGTCGCCGAGCGCGTCGCTCTTGTAATAGAACTCGACGATCGAGCGGGGCAGCGCGGTGCCTTCGTCGATGCCGAGCCGGGTCGACAGCGAGCCGGCGGCGACGTTGCGGACCACGGTTTCGAGCGGGATGATCTCGACCTCGCGGATCAATTGCTCGCGCATGTTGAGCCGCTTGATGAAATGCGTCGGCACGCCGACTTCGCCGAGCTTCATGAACAGATACTCAGAGATGCGGTTGTTCAGCACCCCCTTGCCCTCGATCTTGTCGTGCTTCTTGTTGTTGAAGGCGGTGGCGTCGTCCTTGAAATGCTGGACGAGCGTGCCCGGCTCGGGGCCCTCATAGAGGATCTTGGCTTTGCCTTCGTAGACGCGCCGGCGGCGGTTCATGTTTGGTTCCTTCACTCACAACTGGCTTGACTGCCGACAAACCGCATGGGCGAGAGGCTCAATGAGGCCGCGCGCCATGTACAGATTGCCATTGCCGGAATCGATTCAAGGGGTCTTGCAGCGACCTTAGCCTATGGGGAGTGGGCGTACAATGATTGGTGGGACGCAGGCGGGTTGGCCCCGCAATCTGTTGATTTCCGGCCATTTCAGCGCTATCCCTTCGGCGCGAGCGGGACTGAGTTTCCCCAGGATTCCGCGCCAGCATCCCCGAATCGAGAGGGGCCCGAGGAGGCGACACGCCAAATGACGAGTTTCGAGGATCGCGAAAAGGGTTTCGAGCGGAAATTCGCCCATGACGAGGAGCTTAAATTCAAAGCCACGGCGCGGCGGAACCGGCTGCTCGGGCTCTGGGCGGCAGAGCAGATGGGGGTCACGGGCGAAGCGGCCCAGGCCTATGCCCGAGAAGTCATCAAGGCCGACCTCGTCGCGCCCGGCGAGGAGGACGTGTTCGGCAAGATCAGGTCCGATTTCGACGCTAAGGGCGTCAGCCAGTCCGACCACCAGATCAGGCGGCAGATGGCCGAGCTGATGGGCGTGGCGATCGGCCAAATCGAATCCGAAGCCAAAGGGTAGGACGGCTTCATGCGTGAAGACCGGTTCCGCAAGGCGGCGAAAGAGCGCCGCACGCTGTTCAACGCCTGGCTCACGCTCAACAACCCCTTCCTCATCGAGTTGATCGGGGAGGCGGGCTGGGACTGCCTGACTATCGACCAGCAGCACGGATTGGGCGGCAACGAGGCTTTGCTCGGCTGCCTCGTCGCCGCACGCGCCTGCGGCCTGCCGGCGATCGTGCGGGTGGCGGAGAACGATCCTGGCCTGATCGGTCGCGCTCTCGATGCGGGCGCGCAAGGCATCATGTGTCCGCTGATCGGCAGCGTCGAGGACGCCGAAGCCTTCGTGCAGGCGGTGAAATTTCCCCCGCTCGGCAATCGCAGCTGGGGGCCTTACCGGGCGCGGCTCGACCACGAGGGCGATTATTTCAAGACCGCCAATGCCTGGACGATCGCCTGCCCGCAGATCGAGACCAAGGGCGCGCTCGATCAGCTCGACGAGATCCTCGCGCTCGACGGCGTCGACATGGTCTGCCTGGGGCCCAACGACCTGTCGGTGGCGCTGACGGGGCGGCTCGACATCTGGGCGCCGGAGGTGAAAGAGGCCATGACTCTTGTTCTGAGCAAATGCCGCGAGATGTCTGTGATGGCTTTGATTTTCGCCAATGACGCAGACTATGCCAAGCCGCGCGTGGCGGAAGGCTGGGACGTGGTCGCGGTCGGCACCGACGCTGGGTGGTTCGCGAAAGCCGCAGCCGAAATCAAGGCAGCGGCCAGCAACTCGTAGCTGACGCCCGACCCACTCTGTGGCAAGATGCGCCGGGGTAACGAGGGCGATTCCCATGCGGATGCAAATTCGAGGCTTGATGATTCTGTGCGCGCTGATGCTTTGCGGCGGCGCGGCCGAGGCCGGCCCTCGTGGGGTAGGCTACGTCAGCGACAGAGGCCTCATCCCGGTCTATCCGCCTTATCCCTATCGCTCCGGCTATTATCCCAAGGCCGATTGGTACTTCGACCTTCCGCCCTATGCGGCAATCAAGCCGGGCTTCTATCGCTGGCGCTATTTCATGATGGCGCAGGAGCGAGACCGCTACCGCTACATGCCGCATATCTTCCACGGCAATAGCGACGGCGACCGCATCGACGATGTCGACCTTCAGGGAATCAGCACCGGCCTGAAGAGCAGCTACAGCGACGACACGAAGCCGCGCTAGCGACGCTGCGCCTACGGTTCTCTTTGGCCCTATTTCGTGCCGAACACCCGGGCGAAGATCGTGTCGACGTGCTTTGTGTGATAGGCGAGATCGAACTGGGCGCGGATCTGCTCGGGGGAGAGCACCTTGGTCACGTCCTTGTCGGCAAGCAGCGCTTCGAGGAAATCGGCGCCGTCCTCCCAGACCTTCATCGCATCGCGCTGCACGATTCGATAGGCCTCCTCGCGCGGCACTCCGGCCTCGGTCAGCGCCAACAGCACGCGCTGCGAATGGATCAGCCCGCCGAGCCGGTCGAGATTTTGCCGCATGCGCTCCGGGTAGACCACGAGGTCCTTGATGATGACGGTCAGCCGCGCGAGCGCGAAGTCGAGCGCGATGGTGGCGTCGGGCCCGATCACCCGCTCGACCGAGGAATGCGAGATATCGCGCTCGTGCCAAAGCGCTACGTCCTCAAGCGCCGGCATCGCATAGGAGCGCACTAAGCGGGCGAGCCCGGTCAGATTCTCCGCCAGCACCGGATTGCGCTTATGCGGCATGGCTGACGAGCCTTTCTGGCCCTTGCTGAAATATTCCTCGGCCTCCAGCACTTCGGTTCGCTGCAAATGCCTGATCTCGGTGGCGAGCCGTTCGACCGAGCTTGCCACCACGGCCAGCGTGGCGAAGTAGGCGGCGTGGCGATCGCGCGGCACGACTTGGGTGGAAATCGGCTCGACGCGGAGGCCGAGCTTCTTCGCCACATAGGCTTCCACCTTCGGATCGACATGGGCGAAGGTGCCGACCGCGCCGGAGATGGCGCAGGTGGCGACCTCCTCGCGGGCCTGCACCAACCGTTCGCGCGCGCGGGCGAACTCGGCGTAGGCCACCGCGAGCTTCAGCCCAAACGTGGTCGGCTCGGCGTGCACGCCGTGGCTTCGGCCGATGGTCAGCGTGTCCTTATGCTCGAAGGCGCGGGTCTTCAGTGCGGCAAGCAGCTGGTCAACATTGGCAGTAAGGATGTCGGCGGCCTCGACCAGCTGCACGTTGAAGCAAGTGTCGAGCACGTCCGAGGAAGTGAGGCCCGCGTGCAGGAAGCGTGCTTCGGGGCCGACATGCTCGGCGACCGAGGTGAGGAAGGCGATCACGTCGTGCTTGACCTCCCGCTCGATAGCGTCGATGCGGGCGACGTCGAAGCCGCCGCGCTTCTTGACTGCATCGGCGGCGTGTTTAGGGATCTGCCCGAGCTCGGCCATCGCCTCGGCGGCATAGGTCTCGATCCTGAGCCAGATGCTGAACCTGGTCTCGGGCTCCCAGATGCGGGCCATCTCGGGGCGGCTATAGCGGGGGATCATCGACTTCGAAAAGGCCTTTCCGCGAGGGATGTGCGCGAGGCGTAAGCTCTATCAGAGCTCGCGCCACCGCTCAAATCGTCGACCCCTTCAAATATCGGCGGTCTTGGCCTCGCGCGGCCCGAACCAGGCGACATAGATCGCCGCGGCCAACGACAGAGCGGCATACGCCGGCCGGGGCGGCAAGAACATATCGAGCAGGAACGTGTAGAAGTCGTTGAGCGAGGCGAGATACATGCCGGTCAACGACCAATCTTGCTGGTTCGGATAGGTGGCGTGGATATAGACGAATCTGAGCAGGCCGCCGAAGCTGCAAAACGCCACCACGAAGATGAAAAGCGCGAACAGGGTGCGGACGACGAAGCCCCGCTTGGCGGCGAAGCTTTGCACCCACCAGGTGACCAGTGCGGCCAGGGCGCCGGCGAACCCGACGATGCGCAGCGTGTGCCGCGTCTGCTCGTTCATGAAGCTGTTCACATAATCGCCGAGCAGCAGGGCCCACATCGAGACGCCGATCACCAAAGCAAAAGCCAAGGCGAGCACGAAGCCGACCACGTTGCCGAAAGAGAGTTTGTCCATTGGCCCCATCCCGCCGGTTTATCGGCCTTAACTATGCAGGGGATTTAACCCCGCCGCAATCGCCCCCGAGGCAAGAGGGCCTGCTTGCCCGGGCCCGGCATTTGTGCTCGGATCGCCGCGCAAGCGAACGGGGAATGGAGCACCTAGGCCATGGCATTTGACGACCTCGAGGCGGAGCTTTCCCTCCTCATCAATCAGATGGACACCCAGCCCCAGGACCCGCATGAGCTTTATCTGCGCATCTTCGAGAAGCTGAACGAGTTCAAAGCGCTCGGCCTCCCGTTGCCCGACGATCTGGTGCGGGTCGAGAAAGAACTCGGAGCCTACTTCAAGGAGCAGGAGCAGGCCGCCAAGAAGCGCTAGGCGCGCCTCCCTTATTGCAGAGCCTGCTCGCTGATCTCCTCATAGCCGCCGTTCGACCAGCGATAGACGGCGTAAGGCGGCAGGTTCGGATCGCCTTTCTCGTTGAATTTGAACTTACCGATCACGGTGTCGAACTCGGTATCGTTGAGCACCTTCACCACGTCGGTCGAGGCGATCGACTTCGCCTTCTCCGCCGCCTGCTTCCAGGCCTGGATCGCCGCGTAGGTGTAGAGCACATAGCCCTCGGGCTCGATGCCCTTGTCCTTGAAGCGCTTCACCACCTCGGCAGCGGCCGGGTTCTTGCGCGGGTCGGGGGAGAAGGTCATTAGTGTGCCTTCGCCGGCCGGTCCGGTGATCGACCAAAATTCCTGGGTGACCAGGGCATCGCCGCCCATCAGCACGGTTGCCAGGCCCTGGTCGCGCATCTGACGCACGATCAGCCCGGCTTCGGTGTGATAGCCGCCGAAGAACACCACGTCGATATTGGCCTGCTTCAGTTTTGAGACGAGCGCCGAGTAGTCCTTCTCGCCCGCGGTGATGGCCTCATACATGGTCTCCTGCTTGCCGGCCGCGTTGATCGCCTTCTTGACCTCGTCGGCGATGCCTTTGCCGTAGGCGGTCTTGTCGTGCACGATGGCGATGTTCCGGTCGGAGAAATGACTCGCGAGATATTTGCCGGCGACGCCGCCTTGCTGGTCGTCGCGGCCGCAGACACGATAGATGTTGGGGCCCGCGCGCTCGTCGGTGAATGCGGGATTGGTCGAAGCCGGCGAGATCTGCACCATGTCGCTTTCGGCATAGACCTTGGAGGCCGGGATCGAGGATCCGGAACAGTAATGTCCGGCGACCAGCGCCACGCCTTTGGCGGTCATCTGGTTGGCGACCGCCACGGCCTGTTTCGGGTCGCAGGCGTCGTCGCCGATATCGAGATTGAGCTTCTTGCCGAGCACGCCGCCGGCGGCGTTGATGTCCTCGACGGCAAGCTCCGCGCCGTTCTTCATCTGTTGACCGAAGGAGGCATACTGACCCGTGACGGGGCCGACGATGGCGATCGGCGTCGTGTTGCTATCCTCGCCACCACTGCAAGCGGTCAAGGCGGCCAGAGCGAAGGCTGCGAGCAGCCCGGCCATACGCTTCATTGTTACCTCCCTCTGCGAAAACTCTGATAACTCTATAGCAATTCGCCCGCGAGCGCGCACTGGCTCAACCGAGCCGCGCGCGCCAGGTGAGCGGGCTGGTTCGTTCGTAAAGCCAGCGATATTGCGTCACCATCTGTGTCGTCCGCATCATACGGTAGCCGAGACACGCCGCCCCGAGCAGCACAACATAAGTGACGAGATAATAATAGAGAGACAGAAGTTCGCCGTCGAACAGCGAATAATGGAAGAAGCGGACGGCCGCGACCAGCAGTACCATGTAGAAGAAGATGCGTCCGAACGGCTTCCACGAGCGCGCCAAGCCCCGTCCGGCGAGGAAGGCGGCCCCCCCGCCGATGATCACGGTCAGCACCAGAAAGACACGAAGGCTGTCGTCGGAGAGCCAGCTCATCCCTGCGCTCCGGGTTGGGCGGCGATCTTCGTGCCGCCCTCGAGATAAGCCGCCTGCACCTCGGGACTGCCGAGCAGCTCGGCACCCGAGCCGCTCATGGTGATCCTGCCATTGACCATGACATAGCCGCGATGGGCGAGGTTGAGGGCGTGATAGGCGCTCTGCTCCACCAGGAAGACGGTCAGGCCGTACTCTGTGTTGAGCGCCCTGATCGCCGCGAAGATCTGCTTGACGATCAGCGGAGCAAGGCCGAGCGACGGCTCGTCGAGCAGCAGCAGCGTCGGGCGCCCCATCAGCGCCCGGGCGATCGCCAGCATCTGCTGCTCGCCGCCGGAGAGTGTTCCGCCGCGTTGATACTGGCGCGCTTTGAGCAGGGGAAACAGCGTGTAGACGTGATCCAGATCCTTGGCGAAATGGGTCGGGTCGTTGGCGATGATGGCGCCCATCTGCAGATTCTCCAGCACCGTCATGCGCGAGAAGATGCGGCGGCCCTCCGGCGCCTGCACGATGCCGAGCCGCGCCACTTCATGCGTGGGCATGGCGGTGATATCGCGGCCCTGAAACAAAATGTGGCCGTCTCTTGCGCGCGGACGGCCGAAGATCGTCATCATCAGCGTCGTCTTGCCGGCGCCGTTGCCGCCGATCAGCGCCACGATCTCGCCTTGCTGGATGTCGAGATCGATGCCGTGCAGAATCGGCAGCACGCCGTAGCAGGCCGTCACCTTACGCATTTCCAGCAGAGGCTTGCTCATAAGCCCACCTCGCGCTCAATCACCGGAAGCTCCTCGTCGGGCACGCCGAGATAGGCGGCGATGACTCGCGGATCGCTGCGCGCCTCGTCGGTCGTGCCGTCGGCGATCTTCTTGCCGTAGTCGAGCACCACGACGTGGTCCGAGATGCGCATCACCACGCTCATGTCGTGTTCGATGAGCAGCAGCGCGATGCCGTCCTCGGCGCGGATGGAGAACAGGAGCTCGTTCAGCCCGTCGCTCTCGCGGGCGTTGAGGCCCGCCGCCGGCTCGTCGAGGCAAAGCAGCAGGGGCCGGGTGCACATCGCGCGCGCGATCTCGAGCCGTCTCTGGTCGCCATAGGGCAGCGACCCGGCCGGCTCGTCGGCGCGCCGCGTCAGCCCAACCCGGTCGAGCCAGTGCCGCGCGAAGTCGACGGCATCCCGTTCGGCCTGACTGAAACCGCCGATGCCGAGAATGGCGCCGATGGTGAACCCCGAGGCGCGCATCAGCACGTTGTGCTGCGCCACCATCAAATTCTCCAGCACGGTCATGCCTTGGAACAGGCGGATGTTCTGGAAGGTGCGGGCGACGCGGGCGTGGCTATTGATGTTGTGATCGTCGAGCCGCTCTAGGTTGAAGCTCTCGCCGCCGGGATGGGTCAGCAGCATCAGCCCTTCGGTCGGCTTGTAGAAGCCGGTGATGCAGTTGAACACCGTGGTCTTGCCGGCGCCGTTAGGCCCGATCAGCGCGGTGATGTCGCTGCGGCCCACTGAGAATGAAACGTCGTCTACGGCAAGCAACCCACCGAAGCGCATGCTCAGGTGCTCGACCTTGAGCAGGGGAGAGGTTTGCCACGGCTTCATGCGGTGCCTTCTTCGACCAGATCCTTGGGTATGGGCCTGGCCTGCTCGAGTGCGATCGAGGGCGTGCGCGTGCCGACGATGCCGCGCGGGCGCCATACCATGATCCCGACCATGGCGACGCCGAACAGCAGCATGCGATAGAGCGCCGGGTCGAACCCTTCGCCGAAAAAGTCTTGCAGGTGCTCGGTGTGACGCAGCGCCTCGAAGCCGCCGACCATGACGATGGCGGCGAGGGCGACGCCGAGCTGGCTGCCCATACCGCCCAGCACGACGATCGCAAGGATGATGGCCGACTCGATAAAGGTGAAGCTCTCGGGGCTGATGAAGCCTTGCCGCGTGGCGAAGAAGCTGCCGGCCAAGCCGCCGAACATGGCGCCGATGGCGAAGGCTGACAGCTTGGTGATGGTGGTGTTGATGCCGAGCGAGCGGCAGGCGATCTGGTCCTCGCGCAGGGCTTCCCAGGCGCGACCGATGGGAAGCCGCCGCAATTTCAACGTCACCAGATTGGTGATCAGGGCGAGGCAGAGGATCACATAATACAGGAAGATGATGCCCTGGATGGGGTCGTATTTGAGGCCGAAGAATGTGCTGAAGGTCTGCTCCCCGTTGGCGGCGAACGGCAAGCCGAAGAACGTCGGCTTGGGAATCCCCGACACCCCGTTGGGGCCGTTGGTCACGTCCGTCCAATTGAGGAGGATGATGCGGACGATCTCGCCGAAGGCGAGCGTCACGATGGCGAGATAATCGCCTCTGAGCCGCAGCACCGGGAAGCCGAGCACGATCCCCCACAGCGCCGCCGCGGCGCCGGCGATGGGCAGGCAAATCCAGAAGCCCAAGCCGAAATGCGTGGCGAGCAGGGCGAAGGTGTAGGCGCCGACGGCGTAGAAGGCGACATAACCGAGGTCGAGCAGGCCGGCGAGCCCGACCACGACGTTCAGCCCCCAGCCGAGCATGATGTAGGTGAGCACCAGGATCGACAGGTCGAACAGATAGCGCAGCGGCAAATTGAGATGGAAGGCTTTGTCGAGCAGGTAGGAGCAGATCGGAAACAGAATGGCGAAGGCAATGCCGCCGATCGTGAAAATTCGCCCGTAAGGCAAGTTCGGAAAGACCTGCACGATGGTCCGCCGCACCAGCCCGAGACCCATGAAGACAAGCACGCAGATGCCCACGAGCTTGCAGGCCGGATTGCCGATGACCATGCCGGCGATGAGGATGACCAGCGCGAGAGCGGCGGCGATACCGAGCACGCCGATGTCGCGCCGCGTGAACGTCTCGCTGCTGAAGAGCTTGGCGAACGGCGTGATCAGCGGATATTCGGCGTGCCAGACAAAGAGATTGAGCAACAGCCGGCCGAAGAACACGATGCCGACGGCAACCGCCAGCAGGGCAGGGCGCGGCTCAAGCGTGAGGCCAGTCACCTTGTCGACCGTGCGCAAGCCGAGCAGCAGGCCGAACAGAGCGAAGGCGATGATGGCGGCGAGCAGCGAGTCGAGAAGCGCCGGCCCGAGCCTCTGGCTGAACGATGTGCCGGGCTCAGCCAAGGCGCTTAGACCTTCTCCACCTCGGGACGGCCGAGCAGGCCGGTCGGGAAAAAGATCAGCACGATCGCGAGCATCGAGAAGGCGGCGACGTCCTTGTACTCGATGGTGAAATAGGCGGACCAGAAGGTCTCGATCAGGCCGATGACGAGGCCGCCCAGCATGGCGCCGGGCAGCGAGCCGATGCCGCCGAACACCGCGGCGGTGAAAGCCTTAATGCCGGCGACGAAGCCGATATAGAAATCGATCACTCCGTAATAGAGCAGGTAGAGCAGGCCGGCGACGGCGGCGAGCGCGGCGCCGATCACGAAAGTGAGCGAGATGGTGCGGTCGATATTCACGCCCGACAGCGACGCCATCAGCCGGTCCTGTTCGCAGGCGCGCTGCGACCGGCCGAGCGCGGTGCGGGTGATGATCAGCCAGAACACCGTCATCAACACCAGCGTCGTGACCACGATCAGGATTTGGATGTTGGAGAGATTGACGGCGAAGTCGCCCTCCTGGAACAGCGTGTAGCCCCCGGTCACCACCGGCTGCAGCGGCTTCACCCGCGCGCCTTGTGAAACCTGGATGAAGTTCTGCAGCACGATCGACATGCCGATGGCGGTGATAAGCGGCGCAAGCCGGAACGACTCGCGCAACGGCCGATAGGCGATGCGTTCGACCGTCCAGCCCCACACCGCGGTGAGCGCCATGGCGACGATCAGCACGATCACCAGGGCAAGCTGGATCATCGTCATGCCGAGGCTCATCAGCAGCAGAAAGGCGTTCAGTGCGATGAAGGCGCCCACCATGAAGATGTCGCCATGGGCGAAATTGATCATGCCGATGATGCCGTAGACCATGGTGTAGCCTATGGCGATCAGCCCGTAGATCGAGCCGAGCGCGATGCCGTTGATCAACTGCTGAAGGAAATAGGCCATTGGCCTTCTCGTTCCCCCTGGCGCGGGCCATTGCCCGCATGCGCCCACGGCTTTTGGCTCAAACCTCGGTTTAAGTGCTTGGCCGAAACCCCCTAAGCCTTCTTAGCAAGAAGGGCTTGGCGCGCACAACGACGCTGATCTGCCGGACGCGCCCAAATCAAAGTAACAGATGCGAGCCGTCGCAATAGGGCGGATCGCCCGTATCCTTGCAGCCGCACAGCAGTGCAAGCTCGCTCCGCTCCGCCATGAACATCAGCGGCTCGATCCCGGTGCCGGTATGCGAGCCGTCGCAAAACGGTTGCTTCTTGCTCCGGCCGCAGCGGCACCAGGCATAGCGTTTGCCGGCCTCGAGCTCGACTTGATACGGGTTGAGCTGCGGTCGTTCTGGCTCAGCCATAATTAGGTGTCCTTTGCCCAGTCGGCCGTTGCTGGCCCGTTCTTGGCGCCTTGATTAGCCAATTCGCCCCGGCTGCACAAGAAACTGTCGGAAAACCCAAGGATAGGCTCGCCGCAAGGCGCGTTCGGCCAGAGTTTGAGGGCTCTGCCGGATTGGGCTAGCGTGATCTCTACCTGCTTGGGAGAGGGGATTTCATGCGGACTTGGTATCGCGTGGCCGCTGCGGCCATCGGCTGGTTCGTGATCGGCCTGCAATATTACCTGACGGTCGGCAAGGCTGACGGCGATTTCGTACGATCCTCACCAATATCCTCGTGGCGCTCGCCATGACGCTGCCCTGGCTCGCGCCGGAGTCGAAATTAGGGGCGTTCTTCTCGCGTCCCTCGGGGCGAACGGCGATCGCCTGCTGCATCATCGTCGTCTCGGCCGTCTATTGCGCGATCCTGCGCAAGCTCTGGAATCCGGAAGGCCCGCAATATCTCGCCGATACGATTTCGCACCCGCCCTCTATATCGTCGACTGGCTCGTGTTCGTGCCAAAGGGGACGCTCTCGGCAAGGTCGGTCCCCTGGTGGCTGCTCTATCCCGGGGTTACGCCGCGTTTTCGGTGCTGCACGGCGCGGTAACAGGCTTCTATCCCTATCCCTTCCTCGAGGTTGGGCAACTCGGCTATGAGCGCGTGTTGCTCAACATGAGCGTGCTCATGGCAGCCTGTGCCGTGCTCGGCCTCACCCTTGTCGGCATCGCCCGCCTGCTTGGAGCCGTCGAACCGCGCAAGGCGAGCTGACGCGTTAATTCACTGGGAATCTGTTGGCCCCAAGATCGGCCTCGCCGATTCGGCAAGGCCGAACTGTCGCGGGCGCGGGAAACCGCGCGAAAAGGGCTTGAGTCGATGCACCATCCGGACCATAGAGGGCAAAAAGCCGTGCCCATGCCCGTTGCATCGGTGACATGGCAAGCCCGTGCTGGGCATTTCAGTCGGGGACAGGCGGGGGCCGGAACAGAGTCAGAGGCCGCCCATGGCTGAGCTGATTTTCACCCTAATCTGTCTCGCCGCCGTGTTCGGCTTGGCCATGAACCGCGCGGATCTCAAGGCCTGGGCGGCAGCCGTCGCTCTCTTCACCCTGAGCGCGCAGATGGGTCTCGTGCACGGCCATTTGCACTGGCCGCATTTTCCGTTCTGGTCGCTGCTTGGCTGGCTCGCCGCCGGGCTTCTGTTTGCGGCGAGCATCCCCGAGATCAAACGCAAATACATCACGCTGCCCGCCTATCGCGCCTTGAAGGGGGCGATGCCGACCATCTCGGAGACCGAGCGCCAGGCGCTCGAGGCGGGCACCGTCGGCTGGGACGCCGAGCTGTTCTCGGGCAAGCCGGACTGGTCGAAGCTGCGCCGCGTCGCCCCCATCACCCTCACCGCCGGAGAGCGCGCCTTCCTCGACGGGCCGACCACCGAACTCTGCAAGCGGCTCAACGACTGGCGCATCCGCCATGAATTGCACGACGTGCCGGACGACATCTGGCAGTTCGTCTGCGACAACGGCTTCCTCGGCATGCTCATCTCCAAGGAGCATGGGGGGCTCGGCTTTTCCGCCCAGGCGCAGTCGCTCATTCTCGGCAAGATCTCCTCGCGCAGTCCCGACGGCGTCACCATCGTCATGGTGCCGAACTCGCTCGGACCGGGCGAGCTGATCGAGAAATACGGCACCGACGCGCAGAAAGAGCATTTCCTGCCGAAGCTTGCCCGCGGGGAGGAGATTCCCTGCTTTGCTCTTACCGGTCCGTTCTCAGGCTCCGATGCCGCCTCGATGCGCGATGTGGGCGTGGTGACGCGTGGGATGCATGCGGGCAAGGAGATCGTCGGTGTCCGGCTCACCTGGGACAAGCGCTACATCACGCTCGCACCGAAGGCCACGCTGCTCGGCCTCGCCTTTCGCCTGTTCGACCCCGACAATCATCTCGGCCGCGGCGAGGACGTCGGCATCACGCTGGCTCTGATCCCAACGGGTCATCCGGGCGTCGAGATCGGGCGGCGCCATCTTCCCGCCGGCGCTGCCTTCCCCAACGGTCCGACCAGTGGGCGCGACGTATTCGTGCCGCTCGACTGGATCATCGGCGGCAAGGAGCGGGCAGGGCAGGGCTGGCGCATGTTGATGGCCTGCCTCGCCTCCGGCCGCTCCATTTCGCTTCCGGCGACGAGCGCCGCCGCCGCCAAGGCGATGCTACGCAGCAGCACGGCCTATGCTCGCATCCGCAAGCAATTCAACTTGCCGATCGGCTTCATGGAAGGCGTCGAGGAGCCGCTCGCGCGCATGATCGAGTGCGCCTACGAGCTAGAAGCCGCGCGCGCCGTCACGGCCTCGATGGTGTCGGCCGGCGAAAAGCCCGCGGTCATCTCGGCACTGCTGAAATATGTCTCCACCGAGCGCATGCGGCAAAGCGTCAACGACGCGCTCGACATTCACGGCGGCAGGGGAATCTGCGACGGGCCGTCGAATTACATTCAGGGCGCCTATCAGATGGTCCCGGTCGGCATCACTGTGGAAGGCGCCAATATCCTGACGCGCACGCTGATCACCTTCGCCCAAGGGGCGTTGCGCAGCCATCCCTATCTCTTCACGGAGCTCGACGCGCTGCAAGACGCGGCTCGCGAGCGCGGCCTCGCAAAATTTGCCCGCACCTTCGACGACCATGTGAGCTTCACCGTCTCCAACGCCGCAGGCGCCCTGTTCCACAACGTGACCTTCGGCCTGTTCGCCTCGTCGCCGCCCAACGCCGGCCGCACGCGCGGCTGGTGGCGGCAGCTCGCCCGCGCTTCACGCTCTTTTGCCCTAGTTGCCGATCTGACGGTGGCGCTCCTTGGCGGTGGGTTGAAGGTGAAGCAGAAGATCACCGGCCGCATGGCCGACGCGCTCGCGGAGCTCTATCTGCTTTCCACGGTGCTCAAGCGCTATGACGACGACGGCCAGCCCAAGGAAGACGAGAGTCTGGTGGACTATTGTGCCACGAACTGCCTCCACCGCTTCGACCAGGCGCTGCTCGGGGTCATCCGCAATTTCCCGCTGCGCTGGGCGGCGTGGCTGATGGCGGCGCTGGTGTTTCCCTTCGGCACGCGGCGTGCGCCGGCGACGGACAAGCACGGTGCCCAACTGGTACGCGCGGCGCTGCAGCCGGGCGCCTTCCGCGACCGTCTCACGAGGGACATCTTCATTTCCGACGATCCCAACGACCGCTTAGGGCTGCTGGACTACACCCTGGCCAAGGCCGTGGCCTGCGAGGCTGCCGACAAGAAGCTCGAACGCGCGATCCGCAAGGGCGAAGTGAGACGTTTCCACGACAGAGACTGGATCGCCGACGCCGAAGCGAAGGGCGTGCTCGACGCCGCCGAGGCGCGCTCGCTCGCCGAGCTGCGCGATCTCGTGGCGCGGGTCATCGCCGTCGACAATTTTTCCGCTGCCGAACTCGCGCGCGATCAGTCTCAGCCCGCGCGTCAGGCGGACGCTGCTCCGTCACCCAAGCCCGAACATATTGCCGCCGAGTAGAGTAACCCATGGCAATGACCCTTCCCGATTTGCAGGACTGGCGCTTCACCGTCGACTTCGAGGGCATTGCCTGGGCGATCATCGACCGCCAGGGCGAGAGCATGAACTCGCTCGGCCGCGGCCCGACCGAAGAACTGGGCGAGATCGTCAAGGCGGTCGAGGACATGGCCACGCGCGGCGAGGTCAAGGGCCTGGTGCTGATGAGCGGCAAGGAGTCGAGCTTCATCGCCGGCGCCGACATCAGGGAATTCGAGGGCTTCGACACCGAGCCCAAGATCGCCGAGGTGGTGAAGGAGACGCTCGAGCTGCTGAACCGCATCGACCGGCTCTCCGTGCCGGTGGTTGCCGCCATCCATGGCTATTGCCTTGGCGGCGGACTAGAATTGGCCTTGGCTTGCGACTGGCGCGTCGCCGATCGCGAGGAGGGCACGAGGCTGGGCTTCCCCGAGGTGAAGCTCGGCATCTTCCCGGGGCTGAACGGCACGGTGCGCGCCATCCAGGCCGCCGGCCCGACGGACGCCATGACCGCGATGCTGACCGGGCGCATGTTGCGCCCCACCGCGGCCAAGGCCATCGGCCTGGTCGATCAGCTCGTACCGACCCGCCATACGCTGCGTTGGGCCGCGCGCAAAGCCGTGCTGCAGAAGCGCCACTCCAAGGGCGCGCCGTGGTGGAAGCGGCTGATGCTGAAGCAGCCGGTGCGTTCCATGCTCGCCAAGCAGATGCGCGCCAAGACGGCCGAGAAGGCGCGCGAAGAGCATTATCCCGCGCCGTTCCGGCTGATCGATCTGTTCGAGAAGTACGGCGACGACCCCGCGCGCATGAAGATTGCCGAGACCG
>Ga0157378_10002398_pt1 | contig 16651 bp, 8 predicted proteins | sample M65metaG_FD_115309 | JGI IMG/M metagenome (GOLD analysis project Ga0157378, IMG submission 115309) | Miscanthus rhizosphere microbial communities from Kellogg Biological Station, Michigan, USA - M6-5 metaG | ecosystem: Host-associated > Plants > Roots > Rhizosphere > Soil | place: USA: Michigan...
GATCCGGCGCGAAGCCGTAGCGATGCAATCCGCGAAATTCTCGAGCTCTTGGACGGTTACCTCGACCCCGTTGAAGGTGGTGATGACCAGCAAGGCTGGCCGTTCGGAGGAACGCTTTCCTACATTACGTTCGTTCGCAAGATTCTCGCGGAAGTGAAGGGTGTCACGGCCATTCCGAGACTCCAATTTGTGGTAGACGGAGTCCGCGGCGCAACTTGCTCCGATTTCCCGATATCGCGCAATACCCTCGTTTGGGGAAGCGACCATGAAATCCTCGCTCTTGGTCCGGGAGAAGACTCATGAGCTGCGGACCTGGTAAGCCCAATTTCCGCCTCCTCGATGCGTATGTGGGTTGGGGTACGCCGGACCCGGACAAGCCTTCCCCGTCGAATCTTGTCGGTTTCGATGATCCTGACGGGATTCGACTCGCCGAAGAAAATCCGGCTGCCGTAAATCCCGCCGACGCCACGCGGTATCTGCTCCCGGCAAGGCTTGCAAAAGGTTGTGGCCCATGCGAATGGTACCTGGCTGCCTCGTGTCCGGATGGCTCGCACATTCTTAAGTGCGATGGGTGCAGCGGGGGTTGGAAACCCCTTTGGAAGCACGCGCCCAAAGGCGAAACGGCGAAGATTAGCGCAATCGCCCTGTGGAGAGGTCATCTTGCGATCTCCTGGCCGGAGGCGAATCGCGTGGAAATCTGGAACAGCAACGGCGAGCGAATCGTTGCTGCGATCTCTGTTGCTCGTCCGGAGCTAGTCGCCTTCACTCGGCACGGAGAACTCCTGGTCGCAAGCAATGCCGAAAAAATCGTCCGCTACGGTTTGGATGGGAAGCCTCGCGGCGAATGGCGTGCCCACTTGTCAGGGACACCAAATCGCACGGCGGTGGATCTAGAGGACCGCCTTTGGCTCGTGACCCTAAGTCCGAAGAATGAGTGGGAGCTACGATGGGCGTACGCCGCCGACGAGGAATTTACGACCGGTACGATCGAAGAGCTGGAATCGAGCTTCGCGCCTTCCGGTCTTGCAGCGGAATCGGACTTGGGTTTTTGCTTTGATCGACCTGACAGTTCCGGCTTTGCGGCACGCACTTGTTTCTCCTGGTGCGGAGACCCGCTGGACGCCGGAGAGGTTTCAGAAGCTCCACCCCCGAAACGCAATACCCAAGGGCAGCTTCTCGCCACTGCGCTCGATAGCGGCATTCCCCGCTGTCGTTGGCACCGTGTGCGTCTCGACGCCGATGTGCCTCCGAATACGTCGGTCGAGATCGCGGTGGCCGCGCTGGAAGAATTGCCCGAAACAGACCGGGGCGATTCTTCGCGAAACCCAATGTGGAGTTCATTTTCGGCCGGCGCGCCTCACTTTCTGGATTGGACCAAGCTCGCAGCCGGCGCAACCGACGCTTTGATCGCGCAGCCGCCCGGACGCTATCTCTATCTCCGTCTGCGCTTTAACGGCGATGGATTTTCGACGCCCGTCGTGCGCCGCGTGCGGCTCGACTTTCCACGTTCCACCAGCCTTGAATATTTGCCGGACGTCTATCGCGAAAACCCACATGCGGAGGACTTTACCGAAAGATTTCTCTCGCTGTTCGATTCCTCGGTTGCCGATCTCGATCGCGTCATCGAGCGCTACCCCGCGCTGCTCGATCCCGCCGGCGTTCCTGCGCAAGTTCTTCCCTGGGTCGCCGGGTTTTTTGACATCGCCCTCGATCCGACGTGGGGCGAAGACAAGCGGCGCCGGATCCTAGAGATGGCTCCGCAGATTTACCGCTTGCGCGGCACGAGGGAAAGTTTGCGGCTCGCTGTGAATGCCGTGTTCGACGTCGACCCCGCGATCGAGGAGTTGTCTCCAATCGGCTCTTGGGGCGCGGTCGGAGGCCGCAAGAAAATTTGCTCGACGATGAAGTCACCTTCAGAACCACCCCCGCCATCGGTTCGTCGCACTGCACGCTTGGGTGACGTCCGGTTGTTCGGAAAGAGGCGTTCACGTTTTCGGATCGGGCGTTCCGGCCTTGGTGCGACTCCGCTGCGAAGCTATGGCAATCCGGACCTGGATCCTTTCGCCGATGGCGCATTCCGATTTCGAGTGCTCGTGCCGCCTCTGGCAGATGGTTCCAGAGAAGAGTTCCAACGCCTGGTCAACCTTGTCAACGCACAGAAGCCTGCCCATACCCTGGCGTCGGTTCGCGCGGGTGGGAAGGGATTTCAGATTGGATTTTCCTCTGCCGTTGGCATCGATTCAGCGTTCGTTCCGTTTGCGCGTCCAGTGCTCGGCTCTTCCGGAAATATCCGTCTGAATCGCAACGCAATTCTGTGGCGAGGCCCGGGCGGCGCCACAAGCAGCGTCTCGATCGGCCAAACATCGATCGTCGGAATTCAAACAATTGCGGGGTAAATCAATGATGCATACCACTACGAAAAAGCACAGCCATGAAGAAAACGATGCGCACTCGATGGACGTGGCCGATTTCCGTCGCTTGAACTACTTCTATGGCCAGATGCTGAGCGCGGCCGATTTTCAGACCGAGCAAAATTTCTTTCGCGAAAAAATGAAACTGCACAATCGCTGCTTGCATGGTTACGGCACGGTGTGCGGTCTGCTCGTCGAGCCGGTGCCTATTCCGAAGGACTGTCCAACGGACGCAGACGAAAAGGAACGAGAGCTCAGGGACAAGCTGAAAGAACTTCGTGAGAAACGGGCCGAACTCGCGGCTTCCGAAGCAGCGCAGCCCCCGGCGCCTGCCGGCGCAGGGGCTGTCCCGGCCGGAGAGCCCCCAGCTGCTGCTGCGCCGCCGGCAGGATCTGCTGCGCCCGCTGCTCCCGCGCCGCCAGCAGCGGCCGACGCCTTGAATCCACCGGGCGCTCCCCCCGCCGACAAAAAGGAGAATGGTCTCGGAGCGCTCGACGCCGAGATTGCGCAAACGCAGCAGGAACTCGACAAGCTCTACAAGAAATATTGCAAGAAGGAACCGCGCACGCTCATCCAGATTACTCCTGGTCTGGCGATCGATTCGAAAGGCAACGAGTTGATTCTCCGGCATTCCGTGTCAGTCGATCTTCTCTCCCATCTGAGCAATGACGACTACAAACGCGTGAAACACGGAGCTTCGGATCTCTACGTGAGCCTCTGCTACTGCGAGGAACCTGTTGACCCCGTCCGGTCAGTCGTTCCGAGCACCTGCGGGGCTACACCAGCCTGCGCCTTCAGCAAGACTCGCGACAGCCTGCGCATCGAAGTGACAACCACGACGCCTGCGCACGATCATCGCTGCGATGTTTGCTGCGACTGCTCTGCCGATGAATGTTTGGTCATCGCGAGGATTGAAAGATTCCATCCGGGCGAGGCTCTTGACGCTTCACAGATTCACAACGACGTACGCCGTCCTCTTGGCCTCTATGATCCAACCACCGTCAGAGGCATCAGCTGGCGCCATGGCCATACCTACACGCAAGAGCAGGCAAGGCGCATTCTCGGCACGGATCACGACGAGCACCATCCACACTCGGGGCTCGAAATCCGTTTTTCGCGGCCAGTTCGCGCATCCACCATTCGTCGCGGGGTACTGGATGTTTGGGTCATTGAAGGCGGACGCGGGCGCTCCGGCGAGATCTACCACAAGAGCGGCGAGTTCGTTCACAAACCAAAGGACGGCTACGTGGATCGCATTTTTTATCGCGACACGACGCGGGAGACTTTGGAGCCCGGCGACCGCGTCCTGATCATTTTCCGTTCAGATTTTGTTCTCGATCACTGTTGCCGGCCCGTGGATGGCGAACACGTTGGTGGACGAGTTCCGCTCCTTCCCGAATATGAGCGGCATCATAACGAAGAACACGAAGAACACAAAGAGCACGGGGAACACGAGCACCATCCCGAACATCACGAAGGCGAGCACCCGATGCCGGATGAATGTTGCCATCCTCCCGGGTGGCCCGGTCCATGGAGGTCCGGCAATCGGATTCCTGGTGGCACCTTCGAGAGCTGGTTCTACATTCGCGATGAAGAGAAAGATTACCGGAAGGTCAGATAGGGAGGAATTTTATGGCTTCATCCAGTTCCACCACGAAGGGCACTTCCCGTCCGTGCGGTTGCGGCGGAAGTTCCGGCCACGCCAAATCGTCTTCCTGCAGCTGCGGCGGCTCTTGCGGCTGTGGCTGCTCCACGTGCAAGACCGAAGGCTACTCACGGCCGAGATTTTTTGCCGGCCAGCTTCTCACCGAAGATGATCTTCAGCAGCTGGGCGATTACGTCGTTGCCAAAAATCGCCTGCATGCGAGCCATCTGTTCGGTGCCGGCGTTGTATGCGGCCTGGAAGTTACTTGTTTCCCCTGCGGCGGGGGAAAGGTCGTCGTCAATCCCGGTTATGCGCTGGATTGCTGCGGGAACGATATTGTCCTCGGCTGTTCCGAAGAGCTTGACATCAACCAGATGGTTCGAGAACTCCAGCGCAAGATGCGCGGTGGATTCGATTGCGGTGACCCGTGCGCGGACGCGCAGCGAACGTCCGGGGAGGGAAGCACGAGCTCTGAAAACACGGTAGCCCCGGTGAGTGTTGTTCGAGGGGAAGGCGATCCGAATACTCAGGTTCAACCGAAGACGGGCGCGCGCCATCGCAAGTATTGCTTGTATGTGAACTACTGCGAGCAACCTTCCGATCTCGTCTCACCCTACGCTGCCGATGACCCGTGCACCCCACAGACTTGTGAGACCACGCGAATCCGGGAAGGGTTTCGGTTTGAACTCCGTTGCCCGGACGACTCGGAGATGACGCCCACGATTTGCTCCCGATACAAAGATTGTATCGGCGACCCGGTGGCCTCCACCAAGTCACAAAATGACTCACGATTCTTCGAATCCTACGAGCGAAAAGTCGCTGTCGGCTTGGCTGCGGTCGTAAAGAATCCCGCATTGCCAGCTTTCGATAAGGATCAATTCCGCCAGCAGCTCTCGCGCCATGTCGATTCACTGAATCAAGTGTTCGAAGAACCAGCAAAAAGGGCACAAACGACCGCTCCTCTGGATCCCCAAGCCCTGGTCGATGCTGCGGTTGCTGTAGCCAGCGACATCGCTCGATTCTCCTTTCATTCTGAGTCGGCAGGGGACCAAGCGTCGCGAACCGATGAAGAACAGAAGCCTCTGGCCGATGCGATACGCAACGCTCAAGATTTGCTCAAACGCTCGCTCAAAACTCTGCAACCCATGCTGGAGGGCACTTCTCCGGCACCCTTTGAAACACAAGTCGCCAAGGACTACGCCGCTTCGGTCGCAGATCTGGTAACGAAGATTTCTGCGTCGCCAACCGGTCCGGTCGGCCCACCTTTGACGCCTCCGGCAGGCGTGGCAGTACCGAGGGAAGTCGGAGAAATTTCGGTTATTCGTCCGCAAGGGGTGATTCCGGAAACAACCAGGCGTCTTCTCGCTGACGGTGTGGTGGCCACACAACCGTTCTATGACAGCGCGGCCGGCTCGCTCCAAGCCCTTCGTGCGTATCTTGTCTCCCGGCTGGAGCAAGAAGCCATGAAGACCCACTGTTTAATGCTTGACTCCGTTCTTGAAGTGCCGGAGCCATCCCTCGCTTATAACGAAGACGTGGGATTGACTCGCATGCGCACTTTGGCTCGCTCCTCGAGTGCGTACGCAAACGCTCTTCTCCGTATTGTCCAGGCTTGCTTCTGCAATGCTCTAAATCCGCCGTGTCCATCCTGTGACGACATGGGAGTTCTTCTCGCTTGCATTACGATCGAGGATTGCAAGGTGAAGGACATCTGCAACCTTGACCGGCAATTCGTCCTGTCACCGGTCACCATCCGATATTGGATTCCGGAAATCACGCGCATCGGCCGCGCCATCGAAAAAGCGTGCTGCCCCGATCCGTGTGAATCCGAACGACGCCAGATTGAGCCGAGCGATGTCGTCCGCACCGACCCGGACGTCGCGCTGGCACGCACACTCGAGCTCCTTCTTCTTGCGAGCTGCCGGGAAAGCGCCGCACCCGGCGCAACAGCGACAACTCCGGTCGTGACTTCGACGGCTGGGCCATTCGTCCGCCGTTCTGTTGCGGATCTCTTGCTTCGTGTGTTCCCGCGTGCATCGGCCGAAACCATGGCCCCTGCTTTAGCGGCGGAGGATTCACAGACCGTTTCTCAACTTGCGGCCGCCCTCAAGAAGGTGCAAGCCGATAACGCGAAGCTGCGAGCCGACTTTGGCCGCCTTTCGGACAAATTCACTCGACGAGAAAAGAAAGTAATTAAACCCCACGACTAGAGGCTCACCATGAGTGACACCATCGTTCGTCCCACTTTCTATGAAGGCGAAATCCTTCCTGCATCTGACCTCATTGCCGCCGTCGATTCCGGTCGCGGCCAGATGGCTCGTCACGAGCGCTATCTTCATAGCTGGGGAATCGCCTCCGGCCTAGAGCTGGTTCCGAAAAGCGCAACGGACGCGAAGAACAACAAATACGCCTCTGTCCAACTCACTGCCGGCATTGCAGTGGATGGCACGGGACGCGAAATCGTTGTGCCCGAAGATGTGGCACTGAACCCCTCTGACTTCGCCAGCATGGTCAACGGCAAAAAGGATATCTGGTATCCCGTGTTTCTTTCCGGTCGGGACGAAAGCGCCGTGGCTTCCTCCATGCTTACGGGCGCTTGCAGCAGTTCGCTGCCGACACAGATTAAAGAAAACTACGATATTTCCTACGGCACTCCGGGCAGTGAGCTCAGTCTAGACGAGCAAACGGCGCCGGGCTTTTTGGACGGCCCCGCCGATGGCGCAGCCTCGCCTTGGCTCGTGCTGCTTGGGTTTGTCGAGTGGAATCCCGATGTTTCGCTATTTTTTGACGCCAAGGGATCCGTCCCTGACAGCAGCCCCGTCTCTCCACGCTATGTTGGAGTGAATGCAGCCGAAGTGGTTTCCGGCAGCGGGACTCTGCAGCTGTCCACGCATCCTCAGGGCTCCCCGGACGCCAAGAACATCATGGCCCTTGAGATTCACGAAACATCCGACGGCGAGATGGTCTTCGGAAAACAGAACGCCCAAGGTGCCGTGACTCCTGTGCTCACCGTCACCGCAAAGGGCGATCTCACCATCGCCGGGAAATTTTCGTCTGCGGTCAAACCGGGCAGTGTCCAGGTGCAATCCGGAATCGCTTCCGATGGAATTGTGCTTCCCCTTCCGCCTGGGGTCACTTCTGCCATGCAGGCCGATATTCACGTTCACGTCACTCCGCGCATGGTCGACTACCCTCAGCCGCCGCTGCCGGTTCTAGTCGCCGGAGAAAGTTGGATTTTCATTCCACTCGAGTGCTACGTCGACCCCACCAGGCTGGTCCATTGCAGAATCCGTTGGATCAAGATGCCGGCGGGCGGTCCTATGCTGGAGGCGCCTGCACTATGTGACTTCACGATTGTTGCCGCGGTAGCGGCGTCGGGAGGCTAGGCGCATGAGTGCTCAAATGTCGTTCGTGTTTGTAAAGCAGACCGGTCACGTGCTGGCGGTTCTAACACAAGCTGCGGGTGCTGAACTGCAGGCGACCGACGTCGCTACTCCGGCGCTGTCCGTGCGCGGCTTTTGGGATGCTGGCACGCAAGCATTCGAAGACTCGATTTTCAAACTGACACCGGATCTGCTCGACGTTTACACCCAAGACGTCCTCTCTCCGGCCGAAACCTCTCCTCGGACCTACTCGGTAGACAAAGAAAAGAAATCCGTGATGCTACTAAGTTCGCCGGTGAAAGCCTTAACGGCCACGAGTCAGAACGTGCACCTTGAGCTAGCGATCGCAACCGGTTCGAAGACAAAAGTTTTCGTCATTTGCACCACAGCCGATCCGGACAACCCCGACGTTCGGCAGCCTGAGATTTCCGGCACGGAAACAAAATTCGATTTTGCTGTGGGCCCGCTGCCCAGCCAATCCTACGTTCTCGCGCTGGTTGCCGGATATTTGCCGATCCTCGCGCAAGTGCCGTGAAGGAGCACAGCATTGCCAGAAATTCTCATCGAGCACTGTACTCTCCGCGTGGTGCGACGCCATGGCTGGAGCTGGGGTCTCCCTCCAGAGCGCCTGCTTGAGAACGCTCTGCGACTTCTGCCGGACCGGCTTGCGGCAAAGCTCGAAGGCATGTTCCCGGACGGTTCTGAGCGCATCTACGAGACTCCTCTGCGCATCCATCTCAAATTTACCCAAACGGGGTTCGATGAAGCTGCCCCTTCCGTTTCGTGCAAGCCGTTTGCATCCGATGCGGCTTTGTCCGCATTCGAATCCCAACTCGAACAGGCTCTCTCTGAAGCTCTAGCTGTTCCATCCAAGCCTGCCACTCCGAGCGTTCCGCCCGCATCCAGAAGGCAATCGTTTCTTGAAACAATGGCCCGACGGCCGCTCCCCGCTGTCTCACCCGACAGCTTTCTCCAGCACTTTTTGTACAGCCTTCTTGAAACGAACGAGCTCGAGAGCTTCTTTGCCAGATTTTCCTTGGAGGAACTCGAAGTATGGCACGAAGCCATCTATGGTCGTTCGCAGCAGCCGGCAAGACTCGTCGAAACAACCCCACCTGAAATCGCGAGCGAGCTCGAAGCTTCGCTTTCCTCGCGTGAACCAAATCTTTCTTTCGATTGCGCTCAGCGGTTGCGTTTGAGACTCATCCTCAACACAAAGATAACCAACAAGTTCCACCGGCCACTCAGCGATCCAACCATATGGCTCGCCCTCGATCGATGTGTGCCACTCGAAGCACGAGCAAGCTCAGCTGCTGACGCGTTGACCCTGCCCCATGACAAAACCGAGAAAACGATCCGCGTGCCTGGCTCGCGGCCTGATCCGTCAGCTCTCATCCGGGCGATCGCAACCGAAGCCGCGCGCGAAATCCCGATCGCGTCTTCAAACCGCTCCACCGAATGGACAACTCATGTCGACAGCGTTCTCCCGTTTCTGCTTCTGCACCCCTTGCGGCGGATCGGGTATTTCTCGGCGCTGGGTGCGGTTCTTGAGACTGCCCATCTGACAGATCGAGCGCCTTTGTTCGCTGCGGCCCTCGCGTACAAGGTGTTGATGCCGCCCGAGCGAGGCTGGCGTCGCTCACCCTCGGCACGGCACTCCGCCGGAATTTTCGCTGGTGCTCCGTCGGCAGTTTCCGACGACTCGCTCCACGAATTCTCAAGACTCATTTCAATGCACACCGGGCCGCTCGACCGCTGGCTCGCCGATGCCGTCTCTTCTGGACGGAACAAGGCGGATCCGGTTCTCCTTTGCCGTGCGGAATCGGAAAACCTTTCTGGATTCCTCTTGATTGATCCTCATGGCTGCTTCCCCTTTGCGTTGGTTGCGGATGCGGCAGAGGCAGCTTCCTTGCTCAAGACGATTGGGCCGTCCCTCGTTCTTGTTTCCGCCGCCGCATCGGGTCCCCGCGTTCTTCGGCATTTGAACGAAGCTAGCCTCGCCTTCATTACCGAAGTGCCTCCGGTGCAGGGTGAAAACTGGCGAGCCATCGCTCGAGGAGCGTCGCGACTCGGTTGGACAAATCACCCGGAGCCAACGTCTGAATTCCTCGCGCGAGCCGCGCGCACGCTCGAGCTTTCTTCTTCGGAATCATCTGGCTTCTGGGCACAACTCGGTCCGGCTCGTCCCGCCGTTCCTCGCGCACAACTTCCGGCCTTGGAGCGCAGCGTCACGCTCGCCGCCGGGGTCGCGCTGGGCCTCGTTGCCTGGCAACTGTGGAGCGAGCGCGGCCGCACGGCGCCTCATCTCGCCTTGGAACGCTTGGGCGATCTTGACGCGACGGTTCATTTTTCCGCCGAAACCATTCGTGTCGGCCTCCCGCGCGGCCGGCGCCATTCCGAACTTCAACAGGCTGGATATCTCGCACCGGTTTCGGACGCCCCGTGGCTCGAGGGCCGTCGTGTGGAATTTGGACTAGGGTGACCCATGACATCCTTCTCCTCTCTCGCCTTGGAACATCTAATCCTGCGAATGCGGCCCATCAATCGAGCGCTGCGCGCCGCCGTACGCAATCAACAAATTGCCGCCTCGCGTTTGATGCAACCGGAGCTATCAGCGCTTTGCGTGACCAATGCTCAAATTGAATTATTGCTTGACCAGGTCGAGATCAATCAGAGCGGCAGCGCGCTGCCCGGCATGCCGATTTCCTTGCTTCCGGAGGAGAGACTTGCCGAAGAAGAAGTGATCCAGCAATCCGCTGCGTTTTCTTCTGCCTTGCCTTTGAGGCTTCTTGAAGAAGGTCTCGGCTTCACACCGTTTGAGCTCGAGGCTGTTCTTCTCTGTGCCGCTCCAGAACTCGACCGCGCCTACGAGCGCATTTTCGGTTTCGTTCTCGACGATTTGAACCGCAGATTCCCGTGCGTCGAACTTCTTTCTACGGTCACCGCTGGCTCGCTGGAAGAAATTCTGGAGCGCCGGCGTCTGCTCAGCAGTTTCGGAAGGCTTCGCCGCTGCGGCTTTTTAGAGACGCTTGGCGACGCTCCAACCGAGTTCCGTCAGGAACTTCGACTGTCGCCCGGCGTTTTCGACTTTCTCGCCGGAGTCGAAACCGATGTCGCCCGTTTGTTCAGAGACCGTGCAGAGGTGAGCAGTTCACGCCACAGGGCGCTGCCGGCCGAGGTAAGCCAGGACCAGTTCCACCATCTTTGCGATGCGCTCCGGCAAGGCGCGGTAACCACGGTCGGAATTTGGGGCCCTCGCCAAAACGGTGTCGAGGAATTCCTGTTTGCCGTGTCTGACGCTCTCGAGCGCCCCTTGCGGCGGCTCTTCCTTTCTGTTTCCGATCAACGCAGCACCGATCCCGCCGGCGCATTGCGCGAGCAGCTCAGGATCGCTTGCGGGCTGGGCGCCGTCTTGTGGCTCGACTCGGACAAGCTCAGCAATGCCGCTCACGACAAATCGCACTCTGATCTCTCCGATTTGCTGGCTCAGTCGCCTGTTCCCGTCTTTCTGACAGGCGAAGAGCCGTGGCGTCCTCTCGCTCTTCTTCGAAATGGCGCCTACGCTGAATTCGAGTTGCGTGAGTCAGAATACGATTCGCGCGAAAAGCTTTGGTCTCTGACCCTTCCCGAGCTCGAAAGCAGCGAAGTGAGCGATTTGGCATCGCGATTTGCGCTCTCGGCTGCGGACGTTCAGTCCATCTCGGATATTGCTCGGACGTCCGCGCGTCTTCACGGAAATGGCCAGCCCGGACCGGTCCAGGACCATCTCGCCTCCGCATGCGCCATTGTCACGCGCCCTTCTTCCAGCCGATTCGCCACCGTTCTGATGCCGCGCCGCGGGCCGGCCGACCTCATCCTGCCCGAGCACTTGCACCACCAGGTCGTTGAGGTCGCCACGTTTTTCAAGCTGCACAACCGCGTCGATAACGAATGGGGCTTTGGCCGTCTTTTGAGCGGCCCCGGGATGAAAGCGCTGTTCACCGGCGAACCCGGCACGGGCAAGACGCTCGCCGCGGAGATCATCGCAGGCCTCCTCACGCTACCTTTATATAAGGTTGACCTGGCCCGAATCGTTTCGAAAGGGGTGGGCGAGACCGAGAAGAACCTTGAGGCTGCCTTCCGGGAAGCTGAATCGAGTCACGCCGTCCTGTTTTTTGACGAGGCGGAAGCGCTCTTCGGCAAACGTGGCGAGGTCCAGCACGGCACGGATCGCTATGCGAATCTCGAAGTAAGTTATCTGCTTCAGCGGCTTGAAAGCAGCCGGGGTCTCGTCATTCTTGCCAGCAATGTAAAGGATCAAATTGATCTGGCCTTTGTGCGGCGCTTCCAGGTGGCCATCCACTTCCCGAAGCCATCGTTCGGCGAACGCCTCCGCATCTGGAAGCTGGCTTTCCCACTAGCCGCTCCGCTCGAAGGGGACGTGGACTTCGACGCCCTGGCTCAGCTCGACATGACGGGTGCCGCCATTGTTGGCACGGCGCGCACTGCCGCTCTCCTCGCTGCGGATTCGGGCGCGCCGCGCATCACCATGTCCCACATTGTGCGTTCCACGGCCCGCCAGTTTCGTCGCGAAGCACGCGTGCTTACACCCGTTGAGCTTGGGCAGTACGGAGCGCTTTTGCAAGGCGCTTCATGAGCCCTGCTGCGAGTGGCGTCCTCCCAGAAAAGCCTCACTCCCTCGAGCCGCATTCCCGGCCTGCTCGCGCACGAGCTACGCCGGAACCCAAACCGCATATTTCTCCTGCATCTTCGGAGATAGAGAAACCATCGGGCTCTTCACCCTCTAGGAGCGCCACTCCAGCCGCCGCTCCTCCTGCTGCCGCTCCCGCTTTGCCCAAAACTCCGGCGCAAGCGATGGCACTGCAATTCACATACGGCAACGCCGCCGTTTCTCGCGCCATCGCTGCTCCGGAACCCGCGCCTGCTCCAAAACAGGTTGCTGCTCCGGCAGCTTCGATCGTCAGCGCCCCGGCCGCGGGCGCAACTGCCGCCGGTGCTCCGGTAGCAGTTACCTCAGTAACCATCGCTCCCGAAAAATCTGCTGCCCCCGCCCTAGCGTCTGCCGCCACTACTCCCGCTTCCTCGTCCATGGCGCCAGCGGCTGCAGCGTTTCCTATCGCTATGCCGCCAGCTGGAGCCGGCGTATCTGCTTCAGCCGCTCCCGCTGCGGCCGAAGCTCCGGCTTCCGCTGCGCCACCTGCAGCGCAATTCTCGCCAGCCGCCGCCACAGCCGGGTCTCCTCTATCCGGCGCCAAAGGCGGACCTGTCGCGGTTCTGCCGGGCAAAGCTTTAGTGGATAAAGCGGTTGGCGACGCGCACGCCGGCAAACAGACAAAAGTCCAAGCGGGTGCTGCTGGCTCGGATGCTACCGCAGGCGGTCCGCGCGCTCGCAATGCTGCAAACGATCCCGCGTTTCAGTCTGTCCTCAAGCATTCAAAAGCGGTCGCGAAGCATCAAGCCGTCCACGGCTCCGCGCAGGGCAAAGCCGATGAAGCCAGCGCCGCCGCAGTCGCTCCCCCGAATGACCTCTCAAGCCGCGCCGCCGCGCGCCAGACCGCGACGATGGAAAAACAGAAGCCCAAGCGCTTCGACCGTGAAACTTTCAAGGCTTCGCTTCTCAGCAAGATCAAGGCTCCCAGCACTCTCAAGGAAGCGGACGACTTTAAGGAAAACAACAATTTGGGCGAAGTAAAGGCCTCGGTCAATTCGCAGGTCGCCGATCAAAAGAAGGTATCTCAGGGCGCACTCCCGGAGAAAGTCGCCGAAAAACCCGATACCGCCGGCATCGACCCCAAGACTACAACCAAGCTCCCGGAACCGGATATCGGTCAGGGCCAGAACGTCTCCGCTGGCGGGGCCGCGCCAAAACCTGTCGGGGATTCGGACATCTCTCTCGAATCCGGGCCCAAAGAAGTGGACAAGCAGATGGCCGATTCGAACGTCACGGAGGAGCAGCTTCAGAAATCGAATGAACCCGCGTTCCAATCGGCTGCTGGCCAGAAGAAGAATCTTGAAAAGCAGTCCGCGGAAGCGCCGAAAGCCTATCGCAAGGAAGAAAAGAGCGCTCTCGTTCATTCCGCGACCGAAGCGCAGTCCATCGCCAACAAACACACAGCTGACATGCACGGAGCGCGCAAGCATGCCCTGGGTGCCGTTGCCGGTCACCAAACGCACGCCCAGCAGGAGGAAGAAAAGAAGCGGCTCGAAGTCGCCAACCACATTGAAGGCATTTATAAGGACACCAAAGTCAAAGTCGAAGCCCGCCTCAAGAAACTCGACGAGGACGTCAATAAGACTTTTGACGACGGCGCCACGGGGGCGCAGGTTTCCTTCGAGGACTACGTCTCGCTCCGCATGGATGCCTACAAGGACGACCGCTACGGCAGCTTGATTGGGAAAGGCCGCTGGGTCAAAGACAAGTTCATGGGTCTGCCCGACGACGTGAATGTCTTCTATAAGGACGGCCGCGACCTGTACATCCGGCACATGGGAGAAGTCATTGATCGCGTCGCTACGCTAGTTGAAACGGGTCTGAACGAAGCCATGGACATCATCACCGCAGGAAAGGATGCCATCGATCATTACGTCGACAAGGAGCTTCCCGCAAGCCTCAAGGGCTACGGGCAGAAAGCTGCCGCCGGAATTCAAAGCAAATTCGAATCGCTCGAACAGTCTGTCAATGAAAAGCAGGACCAGTTGGCCGATTCGCTGTCGAAGAAATACAACGAAAACATGGAGAAGCTCGACAGCCGGATTGAGGAGATGAAAGCGGCCAATCGCGGGCTTGTCGACGCCGTGCTCGATGCCGTCGTCGGCGTCATCAAGACCATTTTGCAGCTGAAGGACATGCTGCTCAATGTCATCTCCCGTGCCGCGAGCGCCATCGGCATGATCATCGCCCACCCAATCGACTTCCTCGGCAACCTGGTGGACGCTGGCAAGCAGGGCTTCTCGCAATTCGTGGATCACATCCTCGAACATTTGAAGCAGGGTTTCATGGAGTGGCTCTTCGGCGCTGTGGCCGAAACCGGCATTCAGTTACCCAAGGATTTCGACCTGCCGGGCATTTTGAGCCTCGTTCTCCAGATTCTAGGCCTCACTTACTCCAACATCCGCTCGCGTGCCGTCAAGATTCTCGGCGAAAAGGTCGTCAAAGCGCTCGAAACCGCCGCGGAAATCTTCAAGATCCTCATCACCAAGGGTCCCGGCGGTTTGTGGGAATACATCAAGGAAAAAATTGGTGATCTCAAAGCCATGGTGATCGAAAAGATCAAGTCCTTCGTGATGGAAAAGATCGTCATGGCTGGCATCACCTGGATCATCGGCCTCCTCAACCCGGCTTCCGCCTTCATCAAAGCATGCAAGGCGATCTACGACATCATTATGTTCTTCGTCGAGCACGGAAAACAGATTCTCGATCTCGTCAACGCCATCATCGATTCCATTACCGCGATCGCCAAGGGACAGATTGGTGCCGCCGCCAATTGGGTCGAAAAAACTCTCGCCCGGACCATTCCTGTGATCATCGGCTTCCTCGCTAGTTTGCTCGGCGTTGGTGGCATCTCCGAAAAAATAAAGGAAATCATCGAAGCCATCCGCAAGCCCATCAACGAAGCCATCGATTGGGTCATCAACAAAGCCGTGGACCTCGTTAAGGCGGTCGGCGGCCTCCTCGGCTTCGGCAAAGATAAGGACCAGGACAAGAAACCAGAGGGAGCAATTGAAGAGCCGGTACCGATGCATGGCGTTGAGCATCATGTGACGGTTGTTCCTGGACCAGAGCCTTCCGTCCTCATTGCTTCTGACAATGCTGGGAAGATGGCGAAGAAAATCGACAAAGCGATCACTCATCTGGAAGAGCTGGGTGCTCCAAAGAAAGGGCAAGCTACTGCTCTCAAGAGGATTCAAGACAAAGAGGTGAAGCTGCGCAAACTCTTGCAGGATCCGAAGAACGAAGACAAAGCCAAGGCTGCCACGCAAGACTTGGTGGCTCAAATCGTCAAATATGCTGGTGACTTCCAGGTGACTGACCTTGAGGACATTGCTGCTGCCTATCCAGCGCCGATCCCCGGTCTTTACGGAGCTCTGATAGGTAAAGAGGGAAAGGAGAAACTCCCTGATGGCAAGACTCGTGAGGCCCACCACGCGCCCCAGGTTCAGTTTGCAAAATCACTCGTTGCGGAACTCAAAGCTGCTGGAAAAACCTTAAGCCGTTCCGACTCCGACGCTGCGGAAAAGCTGGTGGATGCAGGCGACGCCCTGCAAGGTGTGACCGGCGAAAACGCTCTACCTGCCATCCTGGTACACCAAAGCACTCATCGCACCCATGGGGCGGGCGTCCGCATTCACGGTGGCGAAATACGAGAGAAGCTTGATCCCATACTCAAGGAAAAAGCGCAGGACGGCGAAATCAAGATCCAAGCGGTCGCTGAAACTTCCGGAGGCGATACAGTCGTTAAGCCCGGAGCCGAAACATACAAGAGGGAGTTCCGATCCTACTCCAAAGCAGCGACGAAGGAGAAATCAGTAAGTCAGGCCCTGAAGAAAGCTGGGGCGGAGGTTGTCGAAGATATCTACGATGCGGAAAGAGAACGCTCATTGAGCGCGGTAGAGATAGCCGTGACCGATTCTGTTGTCGACGGGCCAAAAGAGGAGAAGCCGGCTGTACTGAAGGACTTCCGAAGGATCGCGACCAAAGCATGGGATGGTTTCATTAAGATAGCGGTTAAGATCCTTAAATAGAATCAATCTCTTTGCGACCGATTTAATCAAATGACGGCATCGTCCCTCATTTGTACGTACCTGAAATAGCCCCTGCGCGGATGACCGTGGACCTAGGGTTGAATAGCCTTTACCCCGTGCTTCCTCATCAATTCAAAAAATGCCCTTCGTGCCTTGCCGCTCGCTCGCGCCGCTTCTGCGATATTACCTTTGCTCTTGCGCAGGGCTTCTTCCAGATATTCCCGCTCAAACAGGCTCAACAGTTCGCGTTTCGATTGTTGGAAGGACGCGTTCATTCCTGCTGCATGCATTGGCTTTTCTCTGTGTTCCTCCTCCATGCTCAATAGCGGCAGTTCCTCTGCAAGGATCGAATGATCGAGTTGCAGGCAAGTCAGATATTGCACGCAATTCTCAACCTCCCTGACGTTGCCGGGCCAGGTGTAGGACTCGACTCTCTCCCACGCGCCCTGGCTCAGGGTCGTCGAGGGGAC
>Ga0157378_10002399_pt1 | contig 16650 bp, 9 predicted proteins | sample M65metaG_FD_115309 | JGI IMG/M metagenome (GOLD analysis project Ga0157378, IMG submission 115309) | Miscanthus rhizosphere microbial communities from Kellogg Biological Station, Michigan, USA - M6-5 metaG | ecosystem: Host-associated > Plants > Roots > Rhizosphere > Soil | place: USA: Michigan...
GCATTGCGCCAGGTTGCCCGCAGTTCGTTCTCTGAGACTGGCTCGCCGGCGACATAACGGTCAACCACCGATTGATAGCGCGAATTTCCAAACTCCACGATCACGTCATTCACCTTCATCGGGAACCTGGGATCGCTGAGCAGCGCCTGGATCACGCGGTGCTCGTTCTCGGTAATGTGGGCTTCACCGAAACCTACGATGTCGTGAGTGTCGAGAGCTTTCAAAATGGCATCGACCGGGTTCTCAGCAACCAAATCGACAGGCCGAACTTGCCCACGGACCATAATCGGCGTCATGAAACCCAGGATGAAAAAAATGATCCCGAGCTTGCGTACGGTGAGATTCAGGAGTCCGTGGCCGGTTTCAGTTCTGTCGATCACTACTGCCCTCCAAGATTCTATTAATACTTTCAGCTTCCGTCGGCCTTGCCAATTATCTAAACACTCTAACCCCGACCTGACGGTCGGGGCTATTTCATGCCGGCGCTTCCCCGCACATTACCACTACTACTAAATTCCATTCGTGAGTAATATAGCGAGGCTTTTCACTTGATCTCCTTAACGCCCGGCACAAAACCCGGACGTAACACTGACGGAACTTCGCGCGGGCACTGAGTAGGCTTTACTACTAAGAAATCTCAAACAAACAGGAGCAGACCATGGCCAAACCCTCGAAGCTGGCGCACGTGGTTTATATGACCCGGCGCTATGATGAAATGCTCGCGTGGTACAAGACGGTTTTCGAAGCGCGCGTGCAATACGAGAATCCGGCGTTCGCGTTTCTCACCTACGATGACGAACATCATCGCTTTGCCTTCGCCAACATGGAGGTCCTTAGTCCGGACGGCGAAGCGAGAGATATGCCCCCAGGCATCGGCGTCAATCACGTCGGCTATACTTTCCCGAACGTCGGTGAATTACTCGAGAACTACGCGCGCTTGAAAGAAGCGGGCATCAGTCCCTACTGGCGAGTTCATCATGGCGTGACGCTGTCGGTTTACTACCGCGATCCCGACGGCAATCGCATGGAATTCCAGGTCGATTGTTGTGCTAACGCCGACGCGGCGCATGCTTTCATGAACAGCGAGGGATTCGCCGAGAACCCGGCTGGCGTGGACATCGACGCGGATGCTTTGCTGGCGCAATACCGAAGCGGCGCTTCAGCGGAACAGCTCTTAGCCATGCCCGCGGGACCGCCTGCCCAAATCCCGCCCGAACACGGTTTGCTCTAATTAGAAATGAAACACTGCCCCCGATGTAATCGCGTCGAGACGGACGAGACGTTGAAGTTTTGTCGCGTCGATGGCGTCGCGTTGAAAAACGAATCTGCGTCCTTCAGCGGCGAGGCCGGGACGGCACAGCTTGGCTCTGCTTCGGCGTCAAGCGAGATCGATACCAGCATCCTTCCTCATCGAACTGACGGCATCATCAATCGCGCCACCGCGCCGACGACCGTATCGCGGGCACCGGCACCGCCAGCGCCGAGACCAGCGAGCTGGCCCAGCCAAACGGAGTCTGCCGGAGTGAATAAGACAACATGAGAAAAGCGATCTTAACCTGTGTAAGCATTTTAGTTTTCAGCGTAGTTGGGATTTGCCAAAGCAACGTCGAGCTACTCGATAAGTATGTCGAGTCAGCGCGAAATCAATGGCAGGTTCCGGGTATCGCCATCACCGTGGTCCAGGATGGGAAGGTGGTTTTCTCGAAAGGCTACGGCGTGCGCGAACTCGGCAAGAGCGAACCGGTGACGACGGAGACACTCTTCGGCTGTATGTCCACTACCAAGGCAATGACGGTCGCCACGCTGGGGATGCTTGTTGATGAAGGGAAATTGAATTGGGATGACAAGGTTATAAAGTATCTCCCGGCCTTCCGCGTCGGCGATCCTTACGTCACGAACGAATTGCGCGTGCGCGACCTGCTGACTCACAACGCGGGTCTGGGTAACGCTGATTTTCTGTGGGATTGGACGCCGGACATTCCGTCGACAGAGATCCTCAGGCGGATGCAGTATGCCAATCCCGCTTATTCGCTGCGCAGCAGTTTCATTTACCAAAACATCATGTACCTGGTGGCCGGACAGGTTGTTGAGAAAGTGAGCGGGATGCCCTGGGAACGGTTTATCAGCGAACGGCTGTTTGCCCCGCTGGGGATGAAGAACACTTTTCCCAATCTGGCACTGTCGCGTCAATATCAAAACCGTTCCCGCGCCCACTTTGAAATCAAAGGTAAGATCCAGGTGATTCCCGAATCGCCGGCTGATGCAATCGCGCCTGCCGGCGCGGTTTGGTCAACGGCTGACGACATAGCCAGGTGGATTAACTTCATGCTCGGAAATACCACCGTCAACGGCAAGGAGTTACTAAAGCCAGCCACGCTCAACGAATTATTCAAGCCGCAAACAATGGTGCCGCCGGGGCAGTTCTACCCGACGATCGCCATCACCAAGCCGCATTGGATGACTTACGGCCTGGGTTGGTTTCAGCATGACTATCGCGGCGAGATGGTCAATTTTCATACGGGCAGTCTCGCCGGACGCACCGCCATCATCGGTCTGCTGCGTGACAAGAAACTGGGGGTCTATATCTTCGGCAACCTCGATCACGCCGAACTGCGACACGCTTTGATGTATAAGGTGTTCGACGTTTTTGCTTTCAACGACAATAGCCGCGATTGGAGTGCGGAATTCAAAGCGCTCTACGACAAAATCAAAGCCGATGCCGTCAAACGAGAGGCTGACACCAAAGCCAGGCGGGTACCGGATACGAAACCGAGTCTGCCTCTCAACACATACGCGGGACGATACTCGTCACCGTTCTACGGCACGGTTGCAATTGTTCTGGTTGACGGCAAACTGAAAGCGACTCTTAGTCCGGATGTCAGTGCGGAACTTAGTCACTGGCAGTTCGATACCTTCATGGGAACCTGGAACAAGAGTTGGGAGGGAGAGAGCCTGTTTGCGTTTCAGTTAAGCCCGGTTTCAGGCGAAGTGGTTTCGCTGACGTTGGACGGCGCGACGTTAAGGAGAGAGCCGAAACCTGGGAACTAGCCTTCAGAAAATGAAACGTGGATCCGATGTTTGATCCTTTGCGAGGCGACCCGCGGTTTCAAGCGCTGGTCAATAACTTCGATCCGCCGCACACAGTCCATCGCCAGGTAACGAGTTTCTCATGGGTTATCTGGAGTTATTAATATAGCGGAGTGAGCGAGACAGTTTCCCCCAACTCGACGATTGCCCAGTACTCCATTCGCTCCAAGCTTGGCGAGGGCGGCATGGGCGAGGTGTATCTGGCACGCGATATTAGCGCCAGGCGATGTTGTAATGCTGTGAACAACTACTACGCTGAGCTGTCGACTCGTGATTGAGGGCACCCAACTCGGTCGTTACGAAATCCGCGCGAAGATTGGCGAGGGCGGAATGGGCGAAGTGTACCTGGCGCAGGATACAAAACTCGATCGCAAAGTGGCGATTAAGTTCCTCAGCGAAAAGTACAGCAAAGACTCGGACAAATTGAATCGCTTCATCCAGGAAGCAAAGGCTGCTTCGGCGTTGAATCATCCAAACATCCTCACCGTTCACGAGATTGGTGAAATGGATGACACCAACTACATCGCCACTGAATTTATCGATGGTCACACGCTGCGCGAGCATCTCTCGCAGAAGGAAGCGCTGCCGCTGAATACCATTCTGAAGATCGGCGTGCAGGTTTCGGAAGCACTCGCCGCCGCCCACGCAGCCGGCATCATCCATCGCGACATCAAGCCCGACAACATCATGATACGCCGTGACGGTTACGCAAAGGTGCTCGACTTTGGCTTGGCAAAGCTGTCAGAACCGGGAGCGGTAGCGACCGGGTCAGAAGACGCTACTCGCGTTCAGATCAATACTGATCCCGGAACGGTAATGGGCACCGTCAATTACATGTCGCCTGAGCAGGCACGCGGCCTGACCACCGACGCGCGCACGGACATCTGGAGTCTTGGTGTTGTGCTTTATGAAATGGTTGCGCGTCACGTGCCCTTCAGCGGCGGCACCAGGAGTGACACTATCGTTTCAATTCTTGAAAGGGAACCGGCGCCGCTGGCGAGCGCGCCGGCTGAACTGCAACGCATCATGCGCAAGGCCCTGACCAAGGATGTCGAGATGCGTTATCAATCGGCGCGCGACCTGCTCATCGACTTGAAGAACCTGCGGCGCGATCTGGATATCCGGGGCGAGATTGAACGTTCAATCGTTCCCAGTCCTGACCCAACGACCCGGACCCTAACTGAAAACGAAACGCAGTTATACGTTTCTGGCGGCGCGACCCGCAGCGGTCACGTACCAGCAACTCAGAAGTCGGCGTCGAGTCTCGAATACGCAGTAACGCAAGCGAAGAGTCACAAGCTGGCAACCGCGATCGTGGCGGTGGTGGTCCTCGGCGGCCTGGTCGCGGGTGGCTACTTTGCGATTGCCTCGCGCCGCAACACTGGTTCAGCGCAGATCAATTCCATTGCGGTGATGCCCTTTGTTAATGGAAGTAATAACGTGGATGTTGACTATCTCTCCGATGGGATGACCGAGACGCTTATCAACTCGCTCTCGCAACTGCCTAATCTGTCGGTGAAGGCGCGCAGTTCGGTATTTCGTTACAAGGATAAAGAGGTCGATCCGCAAACCGTAGGTAATGAACTCAAGGTGCAGGCGATCGTCAACGGGCGCGTAGTGCAGAGGGGCGACAACCTGACGCTCTATCTCTCTTTGGTTGATACGCGCACGGGCAACCAACTCTGGGGCGAGCAATACAACCGTAAGTCCGGCGATTTAGTTTCCCTGCAGAATGACGTAGGGCGCGACGTCGCGACAAAACTTAAGACCAGACTATCGGGAACCGAGGAAGCAAAGGTCACCAGGAAGTACACCCAGAACACCGAAGCGTACCAGCTCTATTTGCAAGGCCGTTTCTTTGCGAACAAGCGCACGCCGGAGACCATTAAGAAGGCAATCGAGTTCTATCAACAGGCGATCGACAAAGATCCGAATTATGCGCTGGGTTATGCCGGCCTCTCTGACGGTTATGGCCAGCTCGGTTACTATGCAAACGATCCGGCGCCCGCAGCTTTAATCAAAGCCAGAGAAGCCGCGCTGCGCGCTCTTTCTCTGGATAACAATCTGGCCGAAGGACACAGTGCGCTCGGATTCGTCCTGATCACGGCTGACTTTGACTACGCCGGCGGCGAACGCGAGTACAAACGCGCGATTGAACTCGATCCGAATTACGAACCATCTCATCACAATCTCGGGGTAATGCTTTTTCGGACCGGCCGGCAGGCAGAGGGGATGGCCGAACTGCGTCGCGCGCTGGAGTTGGAACCTTTTTCACTGGTGGTCAATCGCCTTTATGGTGAGATCCTGGTTTACAGCCGGCGTTATGACGAGGGTTTGGCCCAACTCAAAAAAACAGCCGAGATGGATCCCAGCTTTCCCAGCACTTACTCCGCGCTGGCAACTGCTTACCGATTGATGGGGAACTACGCCGAGAGCGTCGAATCATATGCGAAGTTGCAGGAGCTAAATGGCCGGCCACAGACCGCAGCATTCGCTCGGGCGAGCTTTGCCGCGGGAGGTTGGCAAGGTTTCATGCGCGACCTGACCAGCCGTCGGCCGGAAGGTTTTTCGCCCTCCATGGCCGCCATCTTCTTCGGCCAACTCGGCGAGAAGGACAAGGCCTTCGCCGAACTGAATAAAGCCGTGGACAATCGAGAGTACATGGTTCGGTTTCTCAAGATTGAACCGGGCTTCGACCCTTTGCGCGACGACCCGCGCTTCAAGGAAGTGCTGCAACGTATGAAGTTTCCGGAGTAATTGAGTAACGCAAACTGTTAGTTTGCGTGACCAGGTAACAATCGCAAACTGATCCCGATAAATCGGGACGCTACGCGATGAAACTCTGTCCTCAAGTTTGGATGCGGGAACGATTCCGTTACGTAAGGCAGTCGATTATGCGCAGCAGATAGTCAAAGGACTATAGGTCGCGGCCAGAAAGTGAACCGGCATCAAGCTATTTCACCGTCAACATAACGTCGCGATTATTATGCGCTTCGTTGCCAGAGTAATCGGCGGCGATGATTCGCAGGATGTAGTCACCGGCGGGCAACTCAGAAGTGTCCCACGCTCCGGCCTTTGCCATTCCGTCTTTTACGGTGTTGGTCACATTGTAGAGAAATCTGGTAGACGCGCTGCCATAGACCGTGATTCCGCTTTGGTCCGCGTACGCGATCTTTACGGCATCCTCCTGCGCGGGCAGGCGATTGAAAACGAGATTGATGCGCGGTTGCTCGAATCCGGCAACAGGTCCGCCATCTGATTTCAAAATCTGATAGCCAAGACTATAGAGACCAAGACGCCTCCGGCTCGCGTTCATGTGATTGCGATCATACGCGTCGACTACGATGCTCACGCGACCATCGATCACCAGGCGTCCCGCCTGCTTCTCGGTCAGCCGCCGGCCGGATTCATCAAACAGCTGTACGCCATCTTTTTCAATTACAGGTTCGACTTTGTCGCTGAATCCGATTGGTGAAAGCGAGAGCGGATTGATTTCATTACCGGGTGGGCCGACGTTCAGGTGCACGTGGTACATCCGATTTATCGTCCCGAGGGCATCGCCGACGCGAAACCGCGTGCCTCGACGGACTCGCATCCTCACAAGTTTATTGTCCGTCCCTTTCACTTGCATGAAGCGCGCGTCGTCGAAGACTTTCCCCTCCGGTTCGCGGCCGACATGCATGTGAATGTAGGAGATTACGCCAACCCGCATCCCTTCATTTAGATCGCCAAACCCCCAGGTTGCGAGCGGACTGGTCACTTTTTCGGAGCGTATGGCGCGCACGACCTCGCCAAAGGCGCCGCCCACGTCCAGTCCGCTGTGCAAATGATCGCGGCTGTCAGTTGAATTGAAACTGCCGCGCACTTCGCCGACGGTGGCAATCACTTCGTGCGGCTTCTGCTGCGGAAGAAGTGGCCAGAGCAGGGACTTTTCGCCCAGGGTCTCAAGGGTGAGTCGGGGCAGCGGCTCACCAGGCTCCGTTGTTGCCGGGCTCGCCGCTGCACTTAACTTCCGCACCAGGTAATCACCACTGTCTCCCAGATAGAGATCGCCGCGCCGATCAATCGCTAATCCCGTAGGCTGGCTGAAGTGCAGCTGGTCAGAGCCTTCGGGGTCTGCGACCACCCGGGCTCGGCCATCGGGCGCGATCTGAATCACCCTGGCGCGGTCTGGCTCAGTGACATAAAGAAAGCCATCGTGGGTCAGCGCCACTCCGACGGGCTTTCTCAGGTCAGCTGGGTTGACCCCTTCGAGAAAGGAAACGGGCAGGGTGGATACCTGGCCGTTCGCTATTTTGCGCAAACGATGGTTGCCGGTGTCAGCAACGATCAAGGTTCCGTCCGGCGACACCACAATGCCGCAAGGCGTATCAAATAGCGCACTGCTGGGTGGTCCGTCGGCGTACCCAAGCCCGGCCCCGGCCACAGTGGTGACAACTCCATCAGACGTGATCCTTCGAACGCGATCGTTATAAGTGTCGGCGACGTAAATATTTCCCTTAGTATCAACCGCGATTCCGACAGGACCATCAAACCGAGCCTGGGTTCCTGGACCATCGACGTATCCGGCGGTTCCGTCACCTGCGACAGTCGACACCAAACCTGTTGGACTGATTTTTCGAATGCGATTATTGCCGGTGTCGGCAACGAAGAGATTTCCCTCTGAGTCAAGCGCGAGACCTGACGGCGTATTGAACGCCGCTTGAGTGCCGGGCCCATCTGCGTATCCTTCCACACTGCCGGCAACCGTCGTGACAGATCCGTCCGGCGAAAGTTTTCGAATGCGGTTGCTGTCGCCGGCGTCTGCAATAAAGACAACGCCGTCGTCGTTGATAGCAATCCCGAACGGATCGGAAAAGCCGGATGGCGCCGATTTCGTGGCGTCCCGAAAGGAAGGAGAGCCGTCCCCGGCCACAGTGGTCACGTGCGCGTGCCAGCCAAACTGAGTAGGTGGACGACGTCGGTTACGAATTACAAAAATGACAATAAAGACCGTTACGCAAACCAGTATGACGAGAGTTATTGCGGCGAGAATGATTTTGCGCATGAATGAAATTCGGCGAGAGCTGGTTCGGGTCAGAGCTTCGACGTCAGGTTACTCGCGAGCACATTAAGACATAATGGCTACCCGCTCGGAAAGCGATCATTTCCATTGGCTTGGCTGCCGGTCCGCTGTGCGTGCCGGCAATTGGTATTTCAAGGAGAACTTCGCGGCCTGGATGTCGCTTCTTTGACTTTACCTTCTGTTGCGTCTAAATATCGTGCCCCGCCATTCTTATGCAGCACGAAACCAAAGACGAGCGCTCTGATTCGATCCTGGGTCCTTTCCTCGCCGCTACGTCGGAATCAACTTCAGATGACTTGCTGCGCGCGATCATAGACGAACACGCCGAGCCAATTATCAAGAAAATACTGAGAAGCAAGCTGCGAGTGTCGCTCAATGAACACGGCTCGCAGCAAAATCAGGACGCGCTCGAGATAGCCGGCGATCTGCGTGCCACGATCGTCTCGACATTGCGAGCCCTAAGACAGAATCCAAATCAACCACCAATCGTCAGTTTCCCGGACTTCGTTGCGATCAAAACCTACTCCGCTTGCGCTGACTATTTTCGCGAGAAGCATCCGCGGCGGTGGAGGCTCAAAAACCTACTACGCCGGCGCCTGCGACAGAACCCGCGATTTGCCTTGTGGCAAGCTGAAGATAAGCGATGGTATGCAGGCTTCAGTGGACGCCAGGATACCGGAACCCAGGCGGAACCATCCGACGCCTATGATTCTGCTTCGCATCCGCCGGACGGGAAGCTAACTGATGCCCAGATGACTTCTGACGAGTTCCTGAGTGCCTTGTTTGAGCGCTCCGGTGGACCAATGGGTTTCGATGAAGTCGTACGAATCGCTGCTGAGACGTGGCACGTCCACGATCTACCGACGGAATCGATTGATACCGGTTCCGCGGAGAGCGACCATCAATTTACTAGTGCAGAACCCAGAGTTGATTTGGCACTGGAGCAACGGTTGTTCTTTGAGCAGGTCTGGCGCGAGGTGTGCCAACTGCCAGTGCTCCAACGTGCTGCGCTGTTGCTTAACCTCAGAGATTCGCGGGACGGGGCAGTGATTTCGTTCCTTACTTTCCTGGGCGTCGCTTCTAAAGAGGAACTCGCACGACTACTGGAAATGCGTCACGAAGACTTTCGGAAGTTATGGAATGAGTTGCCGCTTGATGACTCCCGCATTGCGGAAATGTTTGGCATAACTCGTCAGCAAGTCATTAATCTTCGCAAGACGGCGCGGGAACGGCTGGCGCGAAGAATGAGAAAGCTCGAAGAGAAGTGAGAAATTTCAAGTGAGCGTGGTAAGAATTAAAAGTGAAATACGGCTTAAGATAATGCGTCATGAAGAAGTCGAATAAGGAATGACAGATCATCTTACCGAAACTGAGGTTAGTCTTTTCCGTGACCGGACTATAGGGCCAACAGAACGGAAAAGAGTTGATGCGCACGTTGCTGAATGTGAATCGTGCCTGCGTCAAATTCTGCCATCCGAAGATGCAGCGCTGATGTATAGCGAGTTGACTGAAGCTTTGCTGCCAGCCGATGCGGACGAAGCTTTTCATCTTTCGCATGTCGACTTGAGACGATACGCGAACGGATTAGTTGACCAGGCCGATAGAGTAATCTTTGAAAGTCACCTCGAAAGCTGCGATGAATGCAGCGAGGCGATGCAAACGCTCCCCGCCAGCCCACTAACCGAGACCGTTTCGGCTTCTACCAAACAAGCTGAAATCCAGGCAGGGCAATTCTCTCCCGCTTGGCGTTCGGCATTTCAGTTTACGCCGGCCCGCGCAGTAGCCGGAGTGCTGATTGCCGCAAGTCTGGTTTTGGCTTTGGTGGTGTGGCTGCGCTGGCCGGGCGGCCCCGGGGATCAAACCACTCAAAAGACAACCAGCCAAACTCCGTCGAACACTTCAGCAGGGAGTTCGCCCACACCACAGACGGAAGCAACGAAAGACCCAACCACTGATCAGTTCGCGGTCGCAGCAAGTTTGGAAGACAACGGCCGCAAGGTTCAGTTGGACGGCAAAGGCATTCTAGTCGGCCTGGAAGAACTCCCTGAAGCGAACCGCTCGCTCGTAAGAAATGTGCTGGCGACTAAAACTTTGTCAAAGCCAGAGGTGCTGGACAATTTGACCGCGCCTTCGATCAGGCTCATGGATCCTACTGCCCGAGAAAACACGTTTGGATTGCTTGGTCCATCCGGAACAGTGATCGAGACAGATCATCCTAACCTGCGCTGGCAAGCCCTGCCGGGCGCGACAAGTTACACAGTTTCAGTTTTTGACGCAGACTTCAATCGGGTAACGCGTAGCGCGCCACAAACAGCGACGCAATGGACCACCCCGACACTGCGCCGCGGGCTGATCTATTCGTGGGAAGTAACGGCAGTAAGAGACGGGCAAGAAGTGAGGTCGCCGGTTGCCCCGGCGCCCAGAGCCCAATTCAAGACATTGGAAGCGGAGAAGCTGCGCGACTTAGCGAACCTGAAAAAGCATAGCCCGGTCTCGCATCTCGCTTTGGGTCTAACATACGCGCGCTTTGGATTGTTGGCTGAGGCCGAGGGTCAACTGCAAATACTGGCCAGAGAAAATCCGAACTCCCCGGTTGCGACGAAGCTGTTGCGTACTGTTCAGGAATGGCGCAAGCGCTAGTTCCCAGGCTTGCCCCAAAGGTTGCATTGCCGGTTCATTCACACCGGGCTTTAGCCCGGTGTCTCAGTTTGGTAACAATTCAGGAAACCGTTTCATGTTTAGCAGCAGAGGAAACCGTTAAAACGGTTCCCCATTTCTTATCCTGTTTCCGCCACCGGGCTGAAGCCCGGTGTGAACGAGACGTCAACTCTCGGGGGTTTAACGCAAAAACGTTAGTTCCCATTACCCACCACCACGAATCCTGACCAGAAAAACGGATGGCGATATTTGGGGTCGGCCATCAGTTTTATTGCGGCCTTCCTGAGGGCCTCAGCCGTGCCGGTTCGCATGGGCCCCTGTTCAGACTGAAGGTTGCGGTGAAAATCTATCATCAGCCGAGCCGTGCTGGCAGAGTCGACCTGCCACTGGCTCGCTACCGTGGTCGAAGTGCCCGCAATGAACAAAGCCCAGGACATTCCGACCAATCCTTCACCCGAACTAACCTGCCCGCGCGCTGTCTGGCAAGCCGACAACACCGCCAGGTCAGCGTGCAGATCGAGCTTCATTATTTCCCGCGCCTCCAAAAAGCCATCCTCGCTCTCACTCTCAGTCGCTAACAAGAGGCGTGAGTAAAGTGGATTCAGGTCGTCGAGAACACCATGCGCCGCAAAGTGCAGTACCGAATACTTCGATGCAGTGGCTTTGAAAGTTTCTTCGCGCGCCGCATTGCCGATCAGGATCGAGCTCGCGCGCGCGCCGTAAATCTCACCTATTGTCTTTACCTCCTGCTCGGCTTGCGGCAGCGAATCGAAAGACAGCTCTCTGCGAGTCGATCTCAACGGTGCCACTGACTCGCTCCTCAATGATGGATTGCCGATTGCCAGCAGCCGCGATAAAGCGGGAGGGGCCGCCGCGCTCACCTTCGTCAGCAATCCGTCCGAACCGGCATTAAGAAAAGTTACGCTTTGCGCCAGGGCTTTCTTTTTCATTTCGCGCAGAACGCTGAGCGAAGGCACGTAGGACACTGCGTGATCCTCGAGCACGTACTTATTTGATCTCGACAGCAAAGCCTGAAATGGTAATTCCCAAAGTCCTTCGGAGGGGACAATACAGATTGCGGTCTTACCCTCTAACTCAGCCTGCCCCGGCTGCAGCAAGAGATCGTATAAGTCGCGGGCCGGTTCTCTAAAATCGGCTGAGTTGCCGGCCAATCTTTGGCGAAAATCTGCAACACGTGTGGTCAGTTCGCGAGCGCTAACTTCTATCGGATAGACCTGCAACCTCACTGGAGCTGTATTGTTGGGTTTTGTCAGAACAAAGAGGTAGGTTCGGTTCTGGGTAACGACATATTCCAGGAGCGCGGTTTGCGAATCCTTTATCAGGGCTGCCGCTTCGTTCAAAGTTAAAGGTTCAGAACCTCCGCGGCCCGCGCTCAAGTCCGGATGTGCGGCATAGATGCGCGTTTCGTAGGCGTCGTATTCAAGCCGCGCTTTCTGTAGTTGCGCATCGATGGCGCCGAGTCGTGATTTATCCGGCCGGCGTTGCGAAATCTCTTTGCGCTGTTGAGAGCTGAGGGCTGTTACTGCGGCCTGCAACTGCTTCTCGTGAGCGCGCTCTTCAGCAGTCATCGTTTTGGAGATGTCTGACCGGCCGTTACGCAGCACGTCGAGCAGCATGCGGCCTTTGGCCATCTCCGCGTAATGGAACGCCTCGGTTACTTTGTTCTGAGCGATCAATAGCTCGACCATCTCAACGTAAGGCCCAGTCTTGTTTTCAAAGAAAAGCTGTTGGTCTCGCTCGCTCCCCACCAGTTGCCCGCGCATTTTTTCCAGAATCGCGATCGCTTCATCGAACGACTGCTGCGCCCGATCCAATTTCTTGAGCGCACGATAAGCCTGACCTAACGAGGTCAACGTCTTCCACAGGACCTCTGGGGCATTGCTTTCTTTGGCGAGTTCAGCGGCGTGAGCTGAAAGCTTTGCGGCTTCGTCGTAGTTACCCTGCCGGTAACGAATACTTCCGATACCGTTCCAGGTGATTGCCTTGATTGACTTCATGCCCAGCTCTTCCTGAAGCTTCAGACTGCGCCGGTAGAAATCCTCAGCCTCGGCGGAGCGTCCTTGTGCGGCAAAGACCTCGGCAATTCGGTTCAGCAGGAAAGCCGCGGCACCATTATCAAAGGTCTGTTCGCAAATTTTCAGGCTGCGCTGGTAATACTCCAGCGCCCGCGGGTTGTCGTTCTGCGCAAAGTAGGCATCCCCTATTCTGAGTAATGGGTGGGCGATATCCTCCCTGCTTCCGAGTTGTTCATAGAGATTTACGCTTTTTTGGTAATAGTCCAATGCCTGCGGAAAGTTACCTTGATAATAATGAATGTCTCCCAATCTTACGGAGATGACGGCGATCCCCTGTTTGTTGCCGAGGCTTTCCCCCAGTTTCATAATCTGTTGGTAGTTGTCGGCGGCCCGCCGGTAGTCACCTCGAGCTGCGTAAACATCCCCCAGACCAATAAGCGCATTGGCGGTTCCCAGTAACGAATTGTTCCGCTGGGATATCGTCAGAACGATGTTGAGGATCATCGATGCCTGATCGTCGTTGCCTGTTGTGTTCAAGAGTTCTGTCGCCACATTCGACAAGCCCTTGAGCAAACCACCAGTAAACGGCTCGCTTCGTTTGAGCACCAGCGCGCGCTCTTCGTCGCTCCTGGCCGCTAACAACTCAGCAGCGAGTTCTTCGGCAGTGTTTGCGAACTGCCAGATTTTCCAAGCTCCGTTTTCTTTGACCAGGCGAAAAGTGTGGGCCAGTCGGCCAGGGCCTTCTATTTCCTTTCCGGTGTCCTTACTGATCGCATGAATCTCGACGTCCACATAGGCGGTCGCCTTATCGCCATCAATCAAGATCCTGGGGAGGCGAGTGATTCTGACCCCAAGCGTGACACTTTCGTTAGCAGCATTCTCTTCTGTGATGAAATCCTTGAATTGATCAAAGTAAGGCGACTTCCGGCTGAACATCGATAACAGTGCCGGTGTAGCTTTCGTCGCGTAAGCTTCGTAGCCTCTAATTAATAACTTTCGGATCTCCGCATGATCAGGACTCAGCGACGGCGACAATCTGGCGATGACCTCATCAGCCGTCTGTGCTTGCGCAGACGTAAGGGCGCCTGAGGCGAGCAGAAACACCAGGCTCGCCTTTACCAGCAGGGAATGATGACGTGAGCAAATGGCCAGCATAGTTTTAACGCCTCTAACTGGTGGGCTGCAGTCGAATTCGCCCGAGCGCAATGGATGTAGTCCGACAAGCTTTAGCTTTTCGTAGCCGCCCGACAAACTGAAGTTTGTCGGACATCAAGTTCGAAACTGACCCACCCAATAGATGGGCGTTTGATGCGAAACGTGTCTCTGCAGTCTAGCTCAAAAATAATCTTTCTCAGAATACTAATAACCTCGAACAGTACACGGCTAACACCAACAGCAAGTCGATCTTTCGAGGTTCTGTCAGGGTCGTCGTGCCTGAAACATCAGTTCTAATGAACAAGTCTCCCCGTATGTCTGCTCCTGTCTGAACTCATGCCGCTCACCGTCGCGGTTAACTGTAAAACATTAAGGAGACCATCAATGAAACGAATCAATAAGAACCTGATCATTCGCCTGGCATTCTGTACTGCGCTGCTACTGGGCTCGGCTTTATTATGTTCGGCGCAAAGCCCGACCCCGGACGAATATCCCAAGTTTGAATTTTTCGCAGGTTACTCCGCTCTCGGTGAAACCGGCAGTCGGGTAATTAGCCTTGGAACGAATGCAAGTGTCGGCGGAGACTACCAGGGACAGGGATTTGAGACTTCGATCATCCGGAACTTCAGCAAGCGTTTCGGCATTAAGGGCGACTTCTCGGTCAGTTTCAATAACGAGTCGAGCCGCGGCCCGATTGCCGCTTGCACTCCGACCTGCACGACGGTAACTCAGGATTTTCAGCTGAAGACCCGCGTTTACAATTTTCTAGCTGGCCCTGAATTTAAGGCGCGCAACAGCACGCGCTTCACGCCCTTCGTGCATGCGCTCGGCGGGTTTGCGCACACCAGCGCAACTTTCACGACCCCAGGTCCAACACATATTCTTTTTGTGAGAAGAAACGACACCAGCTTTGCGATGGCGTTAGGTGGGGGGCTCGATATTCGCGCGTCAAAGCGAGTAAGCTTTCGTGGCCAGCTGGATTACAATCCGGTATTCGTTCAAGACTCAACCGGTGGCAGGCGTGATTTCGTAAGGCTCTCTTTGGGTGTCTTGTTTCATTGAGACGGTCTTACCGCGATTTCGCCATGACCCATCGGCTTCTCTCGAAATGCCCGGGAGATTTGATGCTGCCGTGGTTCGAAGTACTATTCTCACCACCACATGAAATGATCAACCACAAGTTTTGGTGTCTACGACACACCATTCCAAAGAGACTAAAGAAAATTAAGTAGACGAAAGAGAATTTGTGTAAACTATGACGGTCCAAATCGTTGTGCGAACATCTTTGAGGTAGAACAACTTAATCAATCTGGAGAGTTCGTCTCCCGCTTCGGCCCTTCGGCGCCATCAATTCGTGTTTCCCAGATATGTACTTGCACTGATGACCCCTCATCGGGATCGAACCAGAATGTGCTGCTTATGATAACTGTTGCCAATCGCCTTTATGTGAAGCCTGATTATGCGGACGCTTTTGAGAAAGTGTTCCGAGAGCGAGCAGGTCTCGTCGACAAGATGGAAGGATTTATTTCGAATCAGATCCTGCGCCCCGTCAACGACGGCGATCCTTACGTTGTTTTTACTACGTGGAATAGCCGGCAGGATTTTTCTCAACTGGGTTCGCTCCGATGCATTTGTGAAAGGCCACGCTCAGTCAGGCACGCTGCCGAAAGACGCATACTTCAAGACAAATGTCCTGGAGCTGCACGAGGTGTTACAAGACTCAGCTCGCCCCGACCTGGCGCCGGAGCCGCACGGCGGACCGTTCAATATGCATTAGACCGGTCTCAAATTGAACCTGGGGGATTTAGGACAAACCCATGGCCCAATCGAAAATCGAAATCTTCACGGCCATGCTCGCCGAGCAACCGGAAAACGCCATGATCTGGTATGGCCTGGCCAGTGAACAATCTAAACTGGAGAACTGGGCTGAGGCGGCGAAGTCTTTGCGCCAGGTAGTTAGTCTCAACCCCGATTATACGGCCGCCTATCAAATGCTGGGCACGGTCCTGGCTAATACCGATGACCTGGCCGGCGCACAACAGGCCTGGAGAGATGGCATTGAGGCGGCAGGTCGTACCGGCGCGTGGAAGGCCGGGCAACATATGCAGGCCTTACTGGATGGCGTAGCCGGCGGCGATGAGGCTCTCTGCTCTGACTAGAGGTGATGAATAAGCAGAACGCCGGTTGTCGGCAGGGCTCGTCCTTTGGAGAATTTGACCGGAGCTGTTTATTAACTCAGCCAACTCAAAACTACTTTGAGTTCTTACGATCTTACTTTGCGAACCTTTGCGTCTTTGCACTCGGCGTGAAGCAGAGCCCTTTGCCAAAATGATTTCACGCAAAGGCGCGAAGACGCAAAGACTCGCAAAGTCGAATCCCGAACCGCTGATTTGCGGTAAGCGTTACAACCACCCTCCTGAAAAATCTGCACGTTGAAGCCCATTGATGATGTAGCAATCATCGCCGGATAATTCTGTCGCCGACAAACTTGAAGTAGAATGACAAATACAATTCAGGCAGTTAAATAAAGTCGAGCAAGGGAGCGGGGCCGATGGTTACGACTGCACAGCCTTCTCAAACGGTGCGGCCGAAGCTGAAGATGGGTGCGTTCAGGCGCTGGTTGCTTCAGGGCTACGTCAAGGAAATGGA
>Ga0157378_10002400_pt1 | contig 16649 bp, 10 predicted proteins | sample M65metaG_FD_115309 | JGI IMG/M metagenome (GOLD analysis project Ga0157378, IMG submission 115309) | Miscanthus rhizosphere microbial communities from Kellogg Biological Station, Michigan, USA - M6-5 metaG | ecosystem: Host-associated > Plants > Roots > Rhizosphere > Soil | place: USA: Michigan...
GAACAGGGTTGGCTGCGTCCCGCGATTCGCGCGGCTATTGGCATCATGACGGGCTCGCTCCTCATCTGGGTCTGCGAGCTTCGCATCGCGCGCGACTACAAGTACACCGCCAACGCGATGCATGGCGCCGGCATCGCGATCCTCTACGCGACGCTGTTCGCGATGTACGTGCGCTGGCACCTCATCGAGGCGAGCGTCGCATTCCCGATGATGGTGCTGGTGACCGCGGTCGCCGTCTGGCTGTCCATTCGCAGAGCGTCGGTCTTCATCGCTCTGCTCGGACTGCTCGGCGGCTTCGCTACACCCGCACTCATCTCCACCGGCGAGAACCGTCCGATCGGACTCTTCACGTATCTGCTTCTGCTCAACATCGGTCTTGCATGGATCGCGATGAAGCGGCGCTGGACGATCCTCAGCATCGTCAGCCTCGCGTTCACTGTGCTCTATCAATGGTCGTGGGTAGGCAAGTTCCTGACGGAGGGTCAGCTGCCGCTCGCGGCAGGGATCTTCCTCGTGTTCGGACTGGGTGGCGCGACTACGCTCTGGCTCGGCCGCCGCCACGACACGAAACAGTCGTCATTCGATCGGCTCGCCGTTTCCGGCGCCGCACTGCCTCTTCTGTTCGCCGTCTTCACCGCTGCTGTGCCGAAGTACGGCTCGCACTACAACGTGCTGTTTGGATTCCTTCTGCTGGTCGCCGCCGGTCTCGCTGCGATAGCCATCGTGCGCACGCTTCCGTGGCTCCATCTTCTCGGTGCGATCACGACGATCCTCGTGTTCGCAGTATGGCGAGCCACGTCGTTCACGCCGGCCGCGTGGCCTGCGGTGCTGGCGTGGATCGTGGCCTTCGTCGTGCTCTATCTCGGCGTTGGAATCCGTTTCCGCACACCTGCGGTCTATGCCACGGCACTGCTGTTGTTCCTGTTCCCGACCTTCGTCTCGACGGGTGATTTCGCCGCGTCTCCCGGCCTGATCTTCTCTGTGCTCTTCCTGCTTGCGGCGGCCGCCGCTGCGTTCGCGATCGCCTTCGAAGCGGGGCCACTCTATTTCCTTTCGGCGTTCGCGATGATTGCGACCGAAGGCATCTGGTCCGCGCGGTTTCTCACGCAGGACCGATTGCTTGCCGCACTTGCCCTCTACGCGATCTTCGCGCTCTTTTTTCTCGGAGTACCAGTTCTCGCGCGCCGTTTCGGACGCACTCTCCAGCCACAGCGGGCGCTGACCGTTCTCGTGATTCTCAGCATCGCGATCCTCTTCTTCCTCGATGGTGGAACGATCGCCGATGCGTCGCTGTGGGGACTCGCACTGATGCTCGCGGTGCTGAACGCAGGTGCGATCCTGGAGGCGCGCGTGATCGGCACGCCAGTACTGTCGATCGTCGCCGCGGTGCTCTCATGGATCGTAATCGGCGTCTGGTGGGGTGCCGCGACAGTTTCTCTTTCGCTCGTGCCGGCATTGATGGTGGTCGGACTCTTCGGCGTCCTCGTGATTGCGGGGAATGTCCTGGCCGGACGGAACTCGAGCAACGCCTCGGGATTCGAGGGAAGTACGTTCCTTGCGCTGGCGGGACACCTGTTCCTTCTCTTCGTTGCGTCGCAGCATTCCCTCGCATTTCCACCGTGGCCGCTGTTTGCGATCCTCGCGCTACTCGATCTCGCGATCGGCGTCGCGGCGATCTACCTGAAACGCGTAGCCCTCATGACGGCAGCGATCGCGGCCTCGCAGGGCGTGCTCTTCGTATGGGCCACGAACGCACGCGCGACGCTCTGGCCGAACGTGGCACTTGCAGCGGCGGTCGTAATCGTCGTGATGGCGATGATCTGGTTCCGTCTCGATCGCCGCTTCGCGATCAGCGCACTCGTTGGCGCGTTTCTGGCGCAGGCGGTCTGTGCGGCGGCGGGAGCGAATGCCAATCCGCATCTGTACGTCACGCTGCTTGCTGCATACGTCGCCGGGCTTCTGATGCTCTTCCTCACGGCGTGGGTTGCGGAGCGGCATGGAGCGGTGTCGCTCGCTGCCCTGACGTCGAGCATCTGCGTCATCATGGCGCGAACCGACAATCCTGCTCAGGACCTCACGTTCGCTGGCGTGATCTACGCGTTGTTCCTGCTGTATCCGCCTCTTCTCGGCCGCCGGGCAAAGTCCTCCCTTTATCCCTACCTCGCGCCGGTCATCGCGAGCGTAATGTTCTTCGCGTGCGCGCGCGAGTCGCTGGTGCAGGCCGGCTACAAGCCATACATCGGCGCGCTTCCGCTCTTTCAGGCGGCATTGCTGCTGGTGCTCCTCTGGCGGTTGCTGCAGCTGGAGCGTGACGTTGAACGGATGCTTTCCCGGCTCGCACTGGTCGCCGGAAGTGCGCTCGCGTTCATCACGATCGCGATCCCGCTGCAATTGGACAAGGAGTGGATCACCATCGGCTGGGCGCTCGAAGGAGCGGCGCTCATCTGGCTGTTCCGTCGCATTCCGCACCGCGGTCTGCTGCTCTGGGGTGGCGCGCTGCTGACGATCGTCTTCACGCGCCTCGTCTTCAATCCCGCCGTGTTCACGTATCACGCACGCTCATCCGTGCGCATCCTCAACTGGTATCTCTACACGTACCTCGTCTGTGCCGCGGCAATGTTCATTGCGGCCTGGATCGCTCCGCGTGTGAGGCTAGCCATTGGCGCGCTCACCTCAGCAGGCACGATTCTTCTCTTTCTGCTGGTCAACATCGAGATCGCGGACTATTACGCGACCGGTCCTTCCGTCACGTTCAACTTCTTCTCGGCACCGCTCGCCCAGATGTTGTCGTACACGTTGTGGTGGGCGCTCTTCGCGATCGGAATGCTGATCGCAGGCATCATTGCAAATGAGCGAATCGTGCGCGTATCCGCGATCCTTCTGCTCTCCGTCACCATCCTGAAGTGCTTCCTGCTCGATCTCTCGCACCTCGGCGGTCTTTATCGCGTCGGCTCACTCCTCGGGCTCGCGGTCTCGCTCGTGCTCGTTGGACTGTTGCTGCAGAAGTTCGTCATCCGTAAATCGGAGGCTGCTCCCGCATGATCGCGACTTTTCTTCTCGCAGTGATGTTCGAGCGCCCGCTCGTACCCGCACAGAAAGGGCCGAACCGCGTCGATCCGGATGTCGAGCTTCTGGTCCATGCGAAGCCGGATCTTTCGGACGTACGGATCATCGACAGCAGTGGACACGAAGTGCCGTACCTGCTGATTCCGCCGGCGTCACGCGATGCTCGATGGATCGATGGCGCGCAGCTTCCCGTTGCGCAGACGAAGAAGACGAGCGGTCTGGAGGTCGATCTCGGTGCGTTGCACGACATCGATCGCGTCCGGCTCGAAGGGATTGCTACTCCTTTTCTCAAACGCGCGCGTCTCGAGGGAAGTGGAGACCGCGCGCATTGGACGATGCTTTCGGACGCAACGACGTTGTTCGATCTACCCGAAGAGAAGTTGAAGAACCTCGAAATCCGTTTTTCTACCGGCTCGTATCGCTATCTACGCGTCACCTGGGACGACCGTAATAGCGCGGTAGTCACGTCGGTCAGTGGTGTCACCGCCCGCGTGCATGACTCCGACACTCCACCCGACCAGATGCTCGTACCCGTTCCATTTCGAAAAACCTCGAGTGAACCCCACCGCAGCCGCTATCGCGTCACGTTGCCCGCTGCACATCTCCCGGTCGCGGCCATCCAATTCGCGGTGACCAATGGTGAGGTCTTTCGCAATGCAACGGTCTTCGAGCCCCGGCTCGAGAACGCGCAGATCATTCCTGAATCGCTCGGGACATCCATGCTGAAACGCGCTGAGCGTTTCGGTGGAGTTGCTGAAGAGATGTTCGTCCCGATCACGCAACCGCATTCGCGCGATCTCGAACTGGTCGTCGATGATGGAAGCAACCCACCCCTCGCGATTACCGGAATCTTCGCCAGACTCGCGCCGATGCCATGGATCGTGTTCGACAGTTCTGACGGCAGCCCGGTGACGGTCCGCAGCGGCAATCCGCAGGTCGACGCTCCGCACTACGACCTCGAGGCTTCGCGCGCGACTCTCGCCAGGACTTCGCCGCCGATCGCGCGCTTTGCATCGGCGGCCTCCAATGCTGCTGTACCACCGGCCGAGACGAGCACGATCGCATCTCTGCGCGGTGCGGCCGTCGAACGAAAGGACTATCGCTTTGAGCGGGTGCTGCCACTTTCCGCGCCTGGGGTGACGCGACTTCAACTCGATGTCGATGTCCTTGCGCGCACGCGCAACGTTGCCGACGTGCGACTGGTGAACGAACACAGCGAACAGATTCCGTACATCGTAGAGAGCTGCGCGGCACCATTGACACTCGCGCTCGCGCTTCCCTCACGTGTCGCCGAGGGAACGAAGTCGCGCTATGCGTTCACGTTGCCATACGACACGCTGCCAGAAGGTTCACGGATGGTCGTTGCGACATCAGCGCACGTATTCGATCGATCGATTGCATTCGAGCGTGCAGCGGACGAAAGACATGGCCGCGATGCCTGGCAGCTCGAGTCAACGGACTGGCGCAGCAGTGTCCCGGATTCCGAGCCTCCGCCACTCGTTCTCACACTTCCGCGAGCGAAGCGCGTCGATCTCATCATCGACGAGCGCGATAACGCACCGCTTCCTCTGACCAGCGCATCGATCGAGATCCCTGCCCTTGCGTTGCGTTTCTATCATCCGGGCAGTCCCCTGAGCTTGCTGTACGGAAACGCGAAGGCAGCGCCACCTCAATACGATCTCGCGCTCCTTGCTCCGCGCGTGATGAGCGAGCCCGCAGTCGATTTGCTCCTTGGTCCCGTTTCCGCCGCCGCACACGATCAGATGAGCGTCGATTCACGGATCTTCTGGATTGCGCTTGCCGTCACCGCACTTCTTCTGCTGACGACTCTCGTGCGCCTTGTGCGTTCACCGCGGACGTAGCCGGCTCTGCTCTGCGGCGCACCACGTCGCCGCGATCCGGCGCGCAGACCATTTCGGAAACGAGCGCGTCAGCCAGACAAAGGCGATCATTGCAACGTTGACCGCGATCATGAGCTCGATCGAGTCGTGACGCGTGAGAAACGGTACGTGTGCGATCGGCCAGCGGATCATCATGACGTCGACCACAGCGACGAGTGCTAGCTGCACGACATCGGCGAGGAGCGCGCGACGGCGTGCACGGCGGATCGCCGGTCGTGGATCGCAGACGACTCGAGGAGCGCAGTCGCGCTCGGTGACCCCGGGAAGCAGATCGGTATGTGGCATCGCCTTAACCGACAGAAAGGCGATGCCTGTTATTCCAAATAACCGATGAGCTTACCGTATCCGTATGGTCTGTGCGATGTAGTTCCCCTCCGCGTCCCGATACGCCTTCACCGCGACCGGATCGCCTTCCTTAAGCCGTTCCGCCGTTGCGTAGGTCCCCGCCTTCGTCTTCACGATGAAGTCTTCCGTCACATGCAGACGGTATTCGATATTAGTCTTCGCTTCGCGGACGATCAGGAGCGGACCACTCTTCAACGATTCTGCAACGGTGCCCCACAGTGTGACCACGCCGAGGGTTGATGCTGGTGGGGCAGGAGATCCCGGTGCAGGCGCGCCACCGCTGTTCGCATCGAGGAACCGTATCGTAGTTGCCGCGAACATATCCGGATTCGATCCGAACGATCCAATCACGGTCACCCGGTCGCCGATCTGCAGGTCTCGCGAGCGGACGCGTGCACCGGCTTCGTCATACGCATTCGTGAGATCGATGCGCACAGTTCCGCGTCCGGTATCAAGCGTTGCGGTCGAGCTCGCACCGTCCACGTGAGTCACGCGTCCGTTCAGCTGCGTCACGCTGCGCGGTGCTCCTCCACCATCCTGTACACTGCGAACGACCTCCATCGAGCGAGCACTGACTTCTCCGCCGCTTGTCGATGTCGACTGCGGCTCGATCCGCACGCGATCACCTGTTTCCAGATTGCTGATCTGGTAGGTCTGGCCCTGGTAGTATACGGGCGTGTTGCGAGTAGCCCGGATCGTGATCATCTCGCGGCGATCCGTTTCGATCGTCACGCGTCCTTCATCTGCGTTCACCTGCCGAACGGTTCCCTCGATGCGTCCATATACCGAGACATCGCTGCCCGATGGAGGCGCACTCGTCGGCGTGGAGATCGTGTTTGGCGAACGTGTCTGGCCAACGCCGGTCTGACTCGCTGGTACGGAACGCCCGAGCAGTGTGACGAAATCTGCACCGATGGCGTGATTGCCGCGGCCGATGCCGCGCACTTCGATCCGATCGCCGAGCCGGATGTTCGAGAAACCTTTAGTTCCGATGAAAATCTCCGGCTGACCGTTGATCAAGCCGCCGAAGCCGTTGTATTGCGTGCTGACGCTGTCCGCGAGGATCGTGATCCGGCTGAAACGATCTTCATCCGTCGTTACCTGCAACCGGCCTGCGCCTTCGTCGATGTCGACGACCGTTCCTGACATCGATCCACGTGTTCCTTCCGCAACATCCGCTGCTGACCGCCAATGTGGACTGTTTTGTCCGAATGAGGACACGGCGAGCAGGCAAATTACGAGTAATCGCCTCATAGGTACCTCCTGTACTTCACTGAACAGAATTCAGATAGCAGATCGCGGGCCTAACGTTACGTCCTCTTCGATACCTGACGCCCCGCGATCCACGCCTCGCTTACGACACGATCATCGCCCATGAAAATGAGGCCGGCGAGCAGATCCTCTACCGATGACGCGCGGTCGCTGCGCATCGAGATCAATGGGGTCGCATGCAGATCGAGCACGAGAAAGTCGGCGGACTTGCCTTGCTCGATACTTCCCGTTTCGTGATCGAGTGACAGCGCGCACGCACCGCCGAGCGTTGCGAGGTACCAGAGCTGGAACGGACTGAGCGAGACGCCTTGCACCTGTTGCACCTTGTACGCATCAGCCATTGCCGTGAGCATCGACGGTGTCGTTCCCGCGCCGATGTCGCTGCCGAGTCCCACGACGACACCGGCTTTCAACGTGCGAAAGAGCGGAAAGAGCCCGCTGCCGAGAAACAGATTCGAGTTGGGACAGTGTGCGATACGCGATTTCCGCTGGCTCAACAGGTCGAGCTCTTCGCTGCTGAGATAGACGCCATGCGCGAGCACGGTCTTCGAATCGAGGAGTCCGTAGTCGTCGTAGACATCCGCATACTCGGCCTCATTGAAGAGCTGCTGGACCCAGAGGACTTCATTGCGATTCTCGGAGATGTGCGTGTGCACATACGCGTCGGGAAACTCGCGTTTCAGATCACCGGCAAACCGCAACAGTTCCGGTGTCGATGTCGGTGCGAAACGCGGCGTGATCGCGTATCGGAGGAGGCCGCGGTTGTGCCATTTCTGCAGGAGCTCGCGGCTCTGGTCAAACGACGTGCGCGGGTCTTCGAGGAGGAACTCCGGCGCGTTTCGATCCATCATGTTCTTGCCGATGATTCCGCGAAAGCCGCGCCTCTCCGCCTCGGCGAAGAACGCGTCGGTGGCGCCGTAGTGAATCGTCGAAAAGATGAGCGCGCAGAGAGTTCCATTTCGAAGCAGCTCATCGAAGAACACGCGCGCGATCGCTTCGGCGTGACTTTGATCGGCGAACTTTGCCTCTGTAGGAAACGTGTAGCGATTCAGCCATTGCAGCAGATCACCGCCGTAGGATCCGATCATCTCCAGCTGCGGCGCATGCAGATGCGTATCGAAGAAGCCCGGCGAGATCAGTTTGTGAGGGCCAAGTTCGATGACTTCGCCTTCGGGAGGACGATCCTTCCAGTCGCCGACGCCGGTGATGCGGCCATCTTCGACAGCAAGATAGCCGTCATCCCATTCGCGATACGAGTTGGTGATGTCGGTCGCGAATGGATCTGCGATCGGCGTAAAGATCCGTGAATGGAAGAGTTTCACGTGGGAATTGTAAGTCGTCACTTCGCTCCACGCCCGAAGTTGGCCTCAAACTGGAAAAACAACGCATCGCGATGACCACTGACGAGAGGGCCGCGATCGTTCGCGCCCTGGTTGCGGAGCTCGTCGCCGCCGAGACGCTGCATCTCGACCGCGAGTTGATCGCGAAGTACACCGATCGCGGATCCGATTCGCTTGACCGCCGGATCGTCGAGTCTCACAGCGCTCTCTGCCCGGTGTGTGCGCGCGAAGTCCAGTCTCTCGAAACGGTCGCGTCGCGTGCGCGGCGCAGGCGAAGCTGGGTGTTCTTTGCCATGATCGTGATCGGCGCGTCGCTGTTCCTGGCACTCACGCCGTTGCTTCGTCCATCGCCAACGATCGTTTCGTTGCGCGATGGTGAACGTGAAGTTCGGCTCACACGAGACGGCGGACTCTCCGGCATCTCCAACATCACATTCGAAGAGCAGAACAGGATTGCCAATGCTCTGCGCGGCGGCACCCTGGTCATTGCGCCCGAGGCATTGCAACTCGCATCTCTTCGACCGCGCAATCCGTTGCTGGCACCGTCGGGCTGCATCGTTCTCGACGATCGCCCCACATTTCAATGGAGCTCGCTTCCTCATGGGCCTTACCGTGTCGAGGTGATGTCGAGTGAGCTCAAGCCCGTTGCAACTGGCATCACGAATACGAATCAATGGACGCTTCCGACCTCCCTCGGGCGTGGCGTCACCTATGTCTGGCGGGTGAGTGCGCTCAAAAGCGGAGAGAACAGTCAGTCTCTGAGCGAAACGCGGTTTTCAATCGTCACAGAGAAGGCAGCGGAAGCGATCCACCGCCTCGAACATGTGCAGCCACGCTCCCACCTCGCGCTCGGCCTCGCTTACGCGGAAGCGGGAATCACCGCGGAGGCAGAACGTGAGCTCTCCGCACTCGCCAGCGAGAATCCGGAATCAGCCGACGTTCAACGTCTTCTGCGGCAGATCAAAGTCCCGTCGGAATGATGTCTTCTTCCGGACGGTCATCCTGCACGAGCTTGTCGAGAACGATCGCCTGATGACGTGCGGTTACGACTTTCTCCGGTCCCTTGTCGTCGACGACTTCAACGCGCTCCAATGCTGCGGTCAGCTCGATTGAGCTCTGCTCCACGGCGTCCATGAAGCTCTGCTCCGAGCCGGTCATCATCATCGGGAGTTCGGCCTGGTTGACCGGTGCACGGCGCGACCCACGCTCTTCGGCGTCGCGGAACTCGCGGTTGAACATGAGCAGTGTCGGAACGAGTTTCTCGTAGAGCTCGGCCGTTGCCCGCACGTCTTCGAGACAGTAGGTGGCAATCTCACGATGGCGGCCGGCGCGATACCACATCTCCACCGAGCGTCCGTCGACACCTTCGCTCTTCGAGGTTTCGACGCCGAATGTCTTGCACGCGAGATCGAGGTTGAACTTGAACTGACGATTGTTCGTGGTGCCGAAGAAATTCAATGCCTCGCGAAGATCGCAGTTCGGATGATAGCCATAGCGATAGCCGACGAGGTCACGCTTCGGAATCACGTTGTGAATCGCGGAACGGATCATCAGAAACGGCCCGTCGAACTGGCGGCCGTTGAATGAGATGAAACGGGAGTCGTCGTCGAAGAACTGCCAGAATTTCTCCAGGATCTGTTTTTCAGTTCCTGAAATGTAGGTGCGACTACCAACTCTTTCGGTCCGCAGCTCCGTCTGCCCCGGCGCTTCGTACAACGCGCAGGAACGTCCGTCATCGAGACGGATCACGCCGATCGCGACGATTTTGCCGCGGAACGGGGAGAGCCCTCCGGCGCGACGCGTCTCTTCCGCATCGCCGTCGCTCAATCCCTTGATCAGATATTCACGAACGTATGGATCGAGCTCTTCCCAGGGAATGCCGACCGTCTCGATGTCGATGACGAGCTTTTTCATGGTGGCGTAGAAATAGTCTACAGCGATGAAGGGCGGCGCATTCCGTATCAAACAAAAGGGCCGCCGAGATCGGCGGCCCCGCTGAGAAGCAGACGCATCCGCTTCAGGTAGTTTTCAGCTTATCGAAGAGCTCCTTCACTGCGTCTGCCGATTTCTGCAGTGCAGCGCGCTCGTCCTCCGCAAGTTTGATCTCGATGATCTGCTCGATCCCATTGCGACCGAGCTTGACGGGTACGCCGACAAACAATTTATCGAGGCCGTATTCGCCAGTGAGATACGCCGCGCACGGGAGGATCTTCCGCTTGTCCTTGAGGATCGCGTCGACCATCTCGACCGTCGACGCGCCAGGCGCGTACCAGGCCGAGGTCTTGAGCAGATTGACGATCTCCGCACCGCCGTTACGCGTGCGGTCGACGATCGCATCGATTCGCTCCTTCGCGATCAGCTCGGTGATCGGGATTCCCGCGACCGTGGAGTAGCGCGGCAGCGGCACCATCGTGTCGCCATGTCCACCGAGAACGAACGCGTGAGTGTTCTCGACCGAGACGTTGAGCTCTGCGGCGATGAAGTAGCGCATGCGGGCGGAGTCGAGCACGCCCGCCATTCCGATCACGCGTTCACGCGGAAAGCCAGAGACGCGTCGTGCGACTTCACACATCGCATCGAGAGGATTCGAGACGATCACGAGAATCGAGTTCGGGGAACGTTTGACGACTTCGCGCGTGACGCCAGCTACGATCTCCTCGTTCTTCCAGAGAAGGTCATCGCGACTCATACCAGGCTTGCGTGGCAGGCCGGCCGTGATAACGACCACGTCAGAGTTCGCCGTGTCGTCGTAGCCGTTCGTCCCGGAGAGAATCGAGTCTGTCTTGATGACAGGCGCCGTCTCGTTCATGTCGAGCGACTTTCCCTGTGGAACGCCTTCGACGATGTCGACGAGCACGACATCGGCGAGCTCTTTGATGGCGATTCCCTGCGCTACGGTGGCACCCACGTTACCGGCGCCCACCACTGTGACTTTCGTTTTCATCGCGAATCCTTCTTCCGGGTGTGTAATTTGCGGCGCGGATTCTATCTCATGCTTTCTGAGTTCACGGTGACAGCGAACGCCATCGGCAGTACGACAAAAAAGAGCGAAAAAGAACGAATTCTGGCGGAATACCTCATTTCGCTCGACGACGCCTCACTCGAGCGCGCAGTCGTCTGGTTCGCCGGCGCTCCGTTTCCCCGACGCGAACAGCGCGTCGTCGGCGTCGGCTGGTCGACGATCGCCGATGCCGTGCTCGAGTCGAGCGGACGATCCTCTGCGGATCTCTCCGCTGCCTGGCCAAAGTATGCGGACCTCGGCGACACGATCGCTGACCTTCTCAAGGAAATCCCTTCGCGCACGATTACGCTCGTCGAGCTTGCGGAGTATTTCGATCGCCTGGCCGCCACGTCCGGCTCGATCGAGAAAAAGAAACTGCTCATCGAGCTCTTTGAAAAGGTTGATGCGCAAGGCGCTCGTTACATCACGAAAATCCTGCAGAGCGAGCTGCGTATCGGCCTGGTCGAAGGCCTCGTGGAGTCGGCCATCGCGAAAGCGTTTCATCGATCACTCACCGACGTTCGCCGCGCAAACATGTTCACCGGTGACATCGGTGCGGCCGCGTTGCTCGCGCGCAGCGACGCCCTCTCCTCTGCGAAGATGACGCTCTTCCACCCGTTCGCGTTCATGCTCGCGCAGCCGGAAGAAGATCCCGAGGAGATCGTCGCGGCTCTTGGTGAAGGCGCGTTCGCGGATGACAAATATGACGGCATCCGCGCGCAGATTCACATCGATGCCCAGAATGTCAGGATCTACTCGCGCACGCTCGACGACGTCACGCATCGATTTCCCGAAGTCGAAGAGGCCGCACGGGCCCTCGGACGTGCGGCCATTTTCGACGGCGAGATCGTGGCATACCGCGATCGCATTCTTCCCTTCGCAATCATTCAGAAGCGTCTCGGAAGACGGAAGGTGTCGGACAAATTGCGCGAAGGAGCGCCGGTGGTCTTCTTTGCGTTCGACCTTCTCTATCTCGACGGCGAAGTTCTTTTTGAACGTCCACTATCTGAGCGCATTTCGACGATGAAGTCCGTCCTGGAGGAACGAGCGCCCTCGCCTCTGCGCGCCGGCGCTTCGACACCGATCCGCGATGCGCACCATGTGGACCAGCTCTTCGACGCAGCGCGAGCGCGAGCGAACGAAGGTCTGGTAATCAAGGATCCGTCGTCGATCTACACGCCCGGGCGTCGCGGCAAGTCGTGGCTCAAATACAAGAAGGCGCTTGCCACGCTCGACTGCGTTGTGACTGCCGCCGAATACGGTCATGGGAAGCGGCGCGGCGTGTTAAGCGATGTGACGTTCGCCGTTCGCCGCGACAGTGAACTGGTGAACATCGGCAAGGCTTACACCGGCCTCACGGATGCGGAGATCGCCACGCTCACCGAGCATTTTCTGAAGACGACGATTTCGCGCCACGGACCGGTGCTCGTGGTCACGCCGACGATCGTCCTCGAGATCGCGTTCGATCGCCTTCAGGAATCCTCGCGACACAAATCCGGCTATGCGATGCGTTTCCCGCGGATCGTTCGCATTCGCGACGACAAGAGCGTCGACGGGATTTCGACGATTGACGAGGTCCGGCGCATTTATGAGGGACAGTTGAAACGGGAGGGACAGGAATGACATCCTTCGCGATCCAGAAATGCCTCAACTCGCCCACAACTCATTCATCGCTGCGCCGCCGAAAGAGCTCGTGCTCGAGGAGGGCTTTCGGTTCACGCATGGTCAGACGATCGCGCCATTTACGATCACGTATGAGACGTTCGGTGAGCTGAACGCCGACAAGTCGAACGCGGTTCTCGTCTGCCATGCGTTGTCGGCAAGTGCGCATGCGGCCGGAAAGTACAGCAACAATGAAGACGAACGGCCCGGCTGGTGGGACGGTCTCATCGGCTATGGAAAGGGGATCGATCTCGATAAACACTTCGTGATCTGTGCGAACCTGCCGGGCTCCTGCTATGGAACGACGGCTCCGAAGTCGATCGATCCGATGAGCGGTAATGCCTACGGCTCGCGCTATCCATGGCCAACGATCGAGGACATGGTGCACTCACAGAAGATCCTCCTCGATCGCCTCGGCATCACGCATCTGCGATCCGTCGCCGGCGGCTCCCTTGGAGGGATGCAGGTGCTCATGTGGGCGGCGTTGTATCCCGAATTCACCGACTCGATCATCGCGATGTGTACAGGGACTGCGGTTCCGGTGCTCGGCATCGCGTGGCACATCATCGGCCGCAAGATCATCGAGAGCGACACGCGCTTTCACAGTGGCGACTACTACGACAAGCCCGATCCGCTGCGGGGGCTCGAAGTCGCGCGCATGGTTGGCCACATGACCTATCTTTCCGCGCAGGCTCTGCAGACGAAGTTCGGTCGTCGTCGCCGCGGAAACACACGGCAGTTCGAGATCGATTCGTACTTCGAGTATCAGGGAAAGAAGTTCGCATCGCAGTACGACGCGAACTCCTACATCCGCGTACAGGCGGCGATGGACGAGATGGACCTCGAAGAGCAGTATGGCTCGCTGCAGGCAGCGTTCGCCAAATGGCGCGGGCGCACGCTGATCGTTTCGTTCGATACCGACTGGCTCTTCCCGCAATCGGAATCGGAGCGCGTCGCGTCAGCGATGCGATCGCTGGGCGTTGATGTCCTGCATGAGCGCATGACGTCGCCGAATGGCCATGACTCGTTCCTGATCGATTACGACCTCATCACGCCACCCGTTCGCCATTTCCTCGGCTGAACGCGGGGAGCGTGATCGTCAGCTGGCCGCGGTTTCTGGTGAGGAAGTAGCGGGCGCCTTGTAATCACACTCAGCGTTGTTGCAGTACTCGATGTGTCCGTCGCGCTTCGTCGTCTTCTCGAGAAGATAAGGCGCATGACACTTCGGGCACTCCTTCGCGATCGGCTTGTTGTTCAGCGCGAAGTCGCACTTCGGATAGCGCGAGCACGAGTAGAAGATGCCGCGACGTGAGCGCCGTTCGACCAGCTCTCCTTCGCCGCATGTCGGACACTTCACGCCAGTCGGCTTGGGAGGCGTCGACTTGCCGCCACCGATCTTGCGGATGGTCTTGCAGTCCGGGTAACCGGAGCACGAGTAGAAGGGGCCGTAACGGCCGCTCTTCAGCACCATCTCTTTACCGCAGTTCTCACACGGAGGTTGAGGCTCGTTCGGGATGTTTGCCTTCAGGAGGCGCGGGTCCTTCGTGTTCTTGCGGTCGGTATAGCCGGTGCAGGCATAGAACTGACCGACGCGCGAGCGCTTCAGCTGCATCGGCTTGCCGCATTTGTCGCAGATGATCTGCTCTTCGCCTTCAGCGATGTCGGCCGCGTGACCCTTCGCCATTTCTTTCGTCGTCTTGCACTCGGGATAGTTCGAACAGGCGAGGAACTCACCGAAGCGGCCGAACTTGATGACCATGGGTGAACCGCAGGTCTCGCACTTCTCGTCGGTTTCGACGCCCGTACGTTTCACTTCGACCATCTCTGTCGCGGCGCGCTCGAGATCCTTGTTGAACTTACCGGCGAACTCGCGCATCGCATCGATCCAGTCCAGCTTTCCTTCCTCGATCTCGTCGAGCTCCTCTTCGAGACGCGCGGTGTACTTCTCGTCGATGATGTCGCCGAAGGACTGTTTGAGCAGGCGGGAGATCAACACGCCGAGCTGCGTTGGAAAGAACTTCCCGTCGTGTTTGTACGTGTAGTCGCGCGTCTGGATCGTCGTGAGGATCTGGCCGTAGGTCGAAGGACGGCCAATGCCGTTTTCTTCGAGTGCCTTCACGAGCGTCGCTTCCGTGTAGCGCGGCGGCGGTTGCGTGAAGTTCTGTTTCGTATCGAGGTTGAGAAGGTCGAGAACCTCGCCTTCGTTCATGGCCGGCAGCGCCTTCGCGTTATCAGGCTTCTCCTCGTCGTCCTCGTCATTCGCTTCCTGGAAGATCGCGAGAAATCCGGGGAACTTCAGCACTTCACCCGATGCACGGAAGTTGTGAATGCCGTTCTTGATATCGACGTCGGTGACGTCGAACAGCGCGGGCTTCATCTGAGACGCAACAAAGCGGTCCCAGATCATCTTGAAGAGGTTGTACTCCTCTTTCGTCAGGTAGTCTTTGATCTTCTCCGGATCGAACTCCATCGAAGTGGGCCGGATTGCCTCGTGGGCTTCCTGCGCCTGTGCAGCTTTTTTGACGCGATAAACGTTGGGCTTTTCGGGAAGGATATCGGCGCCATATTTTGTGCCGATATATTGTCTGACTTCCGTGAGCGCATCATCCGAGATGCGCACCGAGTCGGTACGCATGTAGGTGATCAAACCGACGAGTCCATGCGGCCCCAGCTCTTTGCCCTCGTACAGCTTCTGCGCGATCGACATCGTGCGCTTCACGGGGTACTTGTAGCGGTTGTACGCGGCACGCTGAAGGGTCGACGTGATGAACGGAGGTGCAGCCGACTGCTTCTTCTCTTTGCGGGCGATCGTGTCGATGACGAACTGGCCGCCCTTGACCGCGGTCTCGATCGTGCGAGCTTGCGCCTCGTTGGTAACCTCGGCCTTCTTGCCCTCGATCTTCGTCAGCTTGGCGATGAATGGCGGAGGATTCTCCGCGGCGAGTTTCGCGGCGAACGTCCAGTACTCCTCCGGAACGAACGCTTTGATCTCTTCCTCGCGGTCCGTGATCATCTTGAGGGCGACCGATTGAACGCGCCCGGCCGAAAGACCACGGCGAACTTTGTCCCACAGCAGAGGAGAGATCTTGTAACCGACGAGACGATCAAGGACGCGACGCGCCTGCTGCGCGTTCACCTTGTTCATGTCGATCTCGCCCGGGTTCTCGATCGCCTTGCGGACGGCGTTCTTCGTGATCTCGTGGAAAAGAACGCGGCGAACTTTCGCGGAGTCTTTCCCGAGGAGGCTCATCACGTGCCAGCCGATGGCTTCTCCCTCGCGATCAGGGTCGGAGGCGATGTAGATGATCTCGGCCTTCTTTGCCGCAGCTTTCAGCTCGCTGACGACCTTCTCTTTGCCTTCGAGCACTTCGTACTTGGGCTCGAACGAATCCTCGTCGACACCAAGTTCGCTCTTCGGCAGATCACGCACGTGTCCGACCGACGCCTTGACGACGTAGTCCTTGCCGATGAATTTGTTGATGGTCTTCGCTTTCGCGGGAGACTCGACGATGACAAGATTCCTGGCCATAGCGGAACGCCGAACTGCGCGGCGGATACTCAAAATTCCTCGCGCGCGCATGATGCGCGAGGGCGTCAGACCATATCAGAGCGCTCGTCAGGGCGCAAAAAGCTACCGTTTGTAGATGATTCGGTACGCGGCACTGGCTCCCGGCGGCACCTCGTCGATCTCCTCGAATTCGATCTGCGGCACGGATGACGCCGCATCCCTTACCGAGTCGGTGACGAGAATCTGATGGGCCTTCGCGATGTCCTCACCAAGTTTCGACGCCGCGTTCACTTCTGCACCGAACACGTCCGCGTCCCCGATACGCAGGACACGTCCGAAACACAGTCCTACGCACAGAAGGACCTGTTCTTCCGGAACATGGGTGGCGTTGTACCGCTCGGTCGTCTCCTGCATCTCCAACGCGGCAAGAATCGCCTTGGGCACGTTGCGGAAGATGACGAGGAAACTGTCGCCTTCGACCTTCAGCAGTACTCCGTCATGCTTTTCGATGACGGGAATCAGAATCTTCTCCGACTCGTAGATCGTTTGGAGAA
>Ga0157378_10002406_pt1 | contig 16635 bp, 15 predicted proteins | sample M65metaG_FD_115309 | JGI IMG/M metagenome (GOLD analysis project Ga0157378, IMG submission 115309) | Miscanthus rhizosphere microbial communities from Kellogg Biological Station, Michigan, USA - M6-5 metaG | ecosystem: Host-associated > Plants > Roots > Rhizosphere > Soil | place: USA: Michigan...
AAGACCATTAGCACTTTATTTCTTCACTCATGATGATGAAGATAAAAGAAAAGTTTTGAGCCGAACTACGTCCGGCAATGTAACGATCAATGGAACATTTTCTCATATCGCACAAGATGATCTTTCTTTTGGCGGCGTTGGCGAAAGCGGTATGGGTGCCTATCATGGCATAGAGGGTTTCCGAACACTCAGTCATGCCAAAGGAATTTACGAACAGGGAACCTGGAATGGCATGGATCTTCTTCATGCGCCCTTCACTAAAAATACGGACAGGCTTATTAATCTCTTTCTTCGTTAATTCGTTAACTTTAAGAGCAATGAAACATTTTAAATCAATCAGTGAAATGGCAGTTGCTAACAATCTGCCATTGCCCGAACATCCTATGTTGGGTTTGTTGCGAATCAATCGTGAAATCAAAATAGATAATGCAGAATACACCAGCGATTTCTACATGATCGGATTAAAAAAAGTAAAAGCCGGTTATGTATTGTATGGGCGAACCAAATTTGATCATGAGACGGGTTCTATGATATTTACGAAGCCACGCCAGGTGATCGAAATGCGGAATTTAGAATTTGAAGAGGATGGATATATTTTAGTTTTTCATGAAAATTTTCTGACCGGACATGCATTGCATGAAGAGATTCAGCGTTATTCTTTTTTTGAATACGAAACAAATGAAGCTCTTCACCTTGCACCAAAGGAAGAAAAAATTATCTGGAACATTTTTTACACAATAGAACAGGAATACAATAACAGTGAAGATGAATTCAGCAAAGAGATTATTCTTGCAGCCATCAATTCGATGCTCAAATTTGCTGAACGGTTTTATAAAAGACAATTCATAAACCGGAAGCAACTTTCCGGGAAAACGGTCACTGAGTTTAATAAAATCTTACAGAAATATATTAAAGACGGTTCACTTGATGACAAGGGATTGCCTTCGGTCGGAGATTTGGCAAGCAGGTTGAATATTTCTTCACGATACCTCACCGATTTGTTGAAAGTAGAAACTGGTAAAACTGCTATAGAGCTTATTCATATTGCTCTTATAGGCGAAGCGAAGAACAGGTTGAGAAAAAAAGATAAAACTATTTCTGAAATAGCCTACGATTTAGGATTTGAAAATATGTCTTACTTCTCCCGCCTTTTTAAAAAAGAAACAGGCATGTTGCCCACAGCCTTTAAAAATCAATTTGCAGATTAACTATTGAATCACATTTGTGCGTTTGTTTAACCACTAAAAATTAATTATTATGACAAACAAAGAACTGGTTAAAAAAGCCATGACGGAATTATTTATTAATGGAGATGTAACAGCGCTTGACAGATATTGGTCTGACAATTATATCCAGCATAATCCTCAAATCCCTAATGGCCGGGGCGCATTAAAGCAGTTGCTTTCTGGCGGCGGAGATTTTAAATATGAAATGGGATTAATTGTAGCAGATGGTGATTTTGTTATGATACATGCAAGGATAACCGGTATTGGGCCAAAGCCGTTAATCGGAGTAGATATTCTTCGGGTTAAAGAAGGGAAATTAGTTGAGCACTGGGATGTTTTGCAGGAGGAGGTTTCTGCTGAAAATACAGCAAGCAAAAACTCAATGTTTCCGATAAATTCATAAACCCGGGGAATAATTTTGATCAATGTGGAACGAGTGAATATTTTCCGTAAACGAAAAGAGTATTATTTCTTTCATTTGCAATAGTTGTGTCTTTAGCATTAATGGCATTATGGTTTTGGCCGCGGAGTTCCAGCCGAAAGCTGCTGAGTAAAAAACAAAAATAATATCTTTGAGGTTGTCGCCATAATGTAGCCGCTAACAGTTTCATTTTGCTTTCAGGTATCCCTGCAAACCAAGCCAGTCGCCAAATCTTTCAATCCATGTATCAGTAGGAATATCATTGTGACGCATACCAAAACCATGGCTGCCTTTCTGATAAGCGTGCAACTCGGCGGGCTTCTTTGCTTTCAGCCATTTTGAATACATATCAACACTATGCGCGGCGAGTCCCAAATTGTCATCTGAAGCCACCGTGAGAAACAGCGGTGGCGCATCATCCAATACAGGACCTTGTATGGTGGGTGGAATAAATCCATACACCGGTGCAACAAAATCGGGGCGATTTTCCGCGGTATAATTAAATGCGGATGCAGCCGCAACCGTACCCCCGGCGGAGAAGCCCATAACACCTATTTGTGTTGATTTTATATTGTACTCCGCCGCATGTGCGCGTACGTATTGAATGGCTGCCCTGCCATCAGCAATACACAAAGGAATAATCGGCGATACTTTTTCAACAAAATCAGGTTTCTTCATATTATCACTGAGCTCCTGCCCCGGATGATCCGTTTTACTTTGCGCAAGCCGGTATTTCAGCAGGAAAACAGTAATGCCCTTTTTATTTAACCAATGCGCCACATCTGTCCCTTCATGAATCGCAGCCAGGATATAGAAACCTCCACCGGGGCAAACAATAACTGCTGTACCGTTGGATGTGCCCGCATCGGGCGGGTACACGGTCAATGTTGGATGCGAAACATTGTATATGAGCGCATCATTGGTTCCAGGTTTGTATTCCTGTTCGTTATATGTCCAGCTTTCGGATCCCGGTGCCGCGCCGTTGTATAACTGGATTATTTTTTGCTGAGCGTTGACCCCAAAATGTATGATTAGGAACCCGGCTATCAGGAGCATCTTGTACATGGCAAGTATTTCTCTAAATATACATTTGTTTGTTTAAAAATACCACGGATTATGATTGTCGCTGTTGCTAAGCACGCTTTATTGAAACAGAAGCCTTCTTTGCCAGCATCCTAAATACCCAGTAGCCAATCATAACGCCGGACCCGTTCAGTATTATATCATCAATGTCAAATATACCCACCTGGAACCATGCTTGCATTCCCTCAATGGAAAAACCAGTCGCAACTGCGAGCGCGAGTGATTTTTTCCATGTCATGTTTTGATTGATGAAAGGAACAAGGAATCCTATCGGCACTAATAGAACAATGTTCCCAACAAGATTAATGAACGCAATCATCAACCCCTTCTCACCGAGCAGATAGGGTAAAATAGTTTTAAACGGCAAGAGATTGGCCGGGCCTTCATGTGCTCCTCCAAAATTAATCATCAGTGGGCCTACCCTGATAGCTGGAATGTCCTTAAACACCATTACTTTAATAATGATCGCGCCATAAGCAATGAGCATGCATGTTGATAGTAAACGTTTCATCATTTTTTTAGTTAGTGCTTAAGCGGTGCCTTATCTGGCTCAGGTGAATGCGTAACAACGTCACCCCGATTGGCCTCCCTCACCATGCCAAAACATTGCTTCGCCGATGCAAGCAGATCCCTGGTATCACTGTAAAGAATGCTATGGTTTGTATCGCCCATGATAACGCCAACGATTGTTCCTTTTTGTCCGTCTTTGGCAGTATAACCCGCCGCAAATAGCAGGCAGCTTCCGGCTTTACTGGTGGTGCCGGTCTTGATACCAATTATGCCGTCGGTGCCAAGTAACTGGTTTGTGTTTTTTATAGTGCCTGCCACTGGTGTCTGTGCCTGTTGCTGCGCAACTATCCTGGCAATCACCGGGTTTTTGAGTGCGGCAATGCCTATCGACACAAGTTCCGATGGCGTGCTCATCGTAGCCGGGTTGAAACCGCTCGCATCGGCAACGATGGTTCGGCTTAGACCCATACGTTGCAGCATGATTCGGGCGTATAACAGATACGCTTCCTTTGAACCAAATATCCTTTCAGCCAATATATCAGCTACGGTGTTATCGGAAGCAATCAACATACGCTGCAAGGCCTGGTACTGTGTCAGTCTCATACCCGCCAGTATTGGAAGCACCGAACCTCCTTCCGAGATATAAGCATTGAGACCCTCGATATTATTCCTGGTTATGGTATATGTTTGACCTTCCTGTCCGGGTTTTAAAGGCTGTTTCTCCATAACAGCCAATGCGGTAATCACTTTTGCAATGCTGGCTGTCGGACGAAGTTTTTCATCAGCTGATGAACTTGCAAGAAGTCCATCTTCTACGCTGCCTACCGCAGCCTGGCCGACCGCTGGCCAAACAAGCTGTAACCGCGACGAAGTCTCATTTCGATCTACCGAAGAAAAACGATGCGCTAAAAATCCTATGCAGGTCAATGTTATTATAAGGACTGGTATAATTTTCTTTATGCTCATTGGTTTCATCATATAATTATCCAGGTCGAACCCAGTTTGCCGAAAGAACCGATTGTGTGCTTTTAAGCGCAGCTTACTCGGTTCCTGCCTAGGCCCTCTGGCGGGATGGTTAAGCGCTTGCACCAAAGCGTTAATTAGCAACCTGGGCTATTAGCCGCAAAACGTGATAGTTCAAAAATTATCAATCATAGCTGTTCTGGTAGGGACAGCCGGGCAGTTCATTCTGAGCGAAGGGTTTTCACCGGGTTTGTACTGGCCGCTTTTAATGCCTGGAAACTGATGGTAACAAGTGCAATAACAATGGCAACCATTCCACCTGCAAGAAATATCCGCCAGCTTATATTAACCCGGTAAGCATAATCCTGCAACCACTGGTGCATGTAATACCACGCAATGGGTGTAGCAATTGCAAAAGCAATCGCAATGAGTATGACAAACTCTTTTGAAAACAAATAAACGATACTGGCTGCAGTAGCGCCGAGTACTTTACGAATGCCCACTTCCTTTACACGCTGTACTGCCATAAATGAGGCCAATCCATACAAGCCAAGGCAACTCAGCAATATCGCAATACCTGCAAAAATTTTATACAGTTGGACTAACTGGCTTTCCTGCTTGTAAAAACTTTCAATCTTCTCATCAAGAAACCTGTACTCATAAACATGATCCGGAAGTGCCTGCTGCCATATTTCTTTAACAGATTGCAACACAGACGACATGTTCGCGGTTGGAAGTTTTATTGAAACCTGGCGGTACATGGTAGCATTTGTAGCAATAAGCAATGAGGCCAGGTCCTGGCGTAAAGACCTGTTATTAAAATCTTTCAATACGCCAACAACGGGACATTTTATCAGACCACCCATTATACTTACTTCCTTATTCAATATATCTTCTGGCTTCTTAAGCCCTAAACTTTTTACAAATGATTCATTCACCAAAAACTCTCTTGTAGGGCCAGAAGCCTGCAAATTTCTTCCGGCTACCAAACGCAATTTATAAGTCGGCACATAGTCATTGTCGGCGAATTTGGTGATAGCCTGGAAATCTGCATCTTTTATTGCATTGTCATATTTGAATGAGGTAAATATATTATTATCGTCTTCAACTGGTGTGCTGGAACTAAAGCTTACCGCCAGTACACCGGCCGACAATAACCGCTGTTTTAAATAATCCGTCAGCTTACCCCCCGTGCTGTCCGCACGAAAAGGGACATTTATGATTGCATCTTTATCGAAGCCCAGGGGTCGATCCATAAAATAATTAATCTGCTTTACAATAAGGATGGTGCCGATGATCAGTGACTGGGCAATGACGAACTGGAACACTACCAATGCCCTTCTTAATGAAATTCCCTTTATAGTATTTACGTTAAGTTTGCTCTTTAAAGCATTGACAGGATTGAAACGGGACAAAATAACAGAAGGATAAAAACCGGCAATGGCGGTTACAACCATTGCTACAGTCAAAAGAAATAAAATAATTGCAGAATTGCGGAGTATGTTGAATGACAGCGAAAGTTCTAAAACCCTGTTTATATAAGGCAATGCAAAAAGCGTAATGACTGCTGAAAGTATTACAGCAATTGTAACTATCAAAAATGTTTCAACGATGAATTGGATTTGCAATTGAGATTTATTGCTGCCCAAAACTTTTCTTACAGCAATTTCCTTTGCCCGGTTAACGGCCTGTGCCGTAGACAGGTTAATAAAATTTACGCAGGCAACCAGCAATATAAATGCTGCGATCAGCCACAATACGTTGATCAACTCGTGACTGGTTGCTTTGTTGCTGTAATTTCCAGCTGCTGTATCGTAATGCACAGCACTTAATGGCTGGATAATATAGCTATCCTTATTGCCCGCAGATTGTACTTTTCGTGCGTATGCGCTTAATTGCTGATTAAAGTTACCGGCAGAGATATCTGGCGGCAATAAAACATAACACCCAAAATCGGGTGCTGATTGATTCCACTGTGGTTGTTGAAATCCATACTCTTTATCTCCTGTAAAATCTGTTCCATAGGCAACCACTAATTTTAACTGAAAATCTGTATTTGCGGGTATGGTTGCGAGAACGCCGGAAACTTTCAGCGGCGTTGCCGGAAACTGGAACAATCCTGCACCCATGCTATAATATCCCCTTATTTTAACAGTTTTACCCAGCGCTGATCTCCAGTCACCGAAATAAGTTTCGGCAATCTCTTTTGTAAGCAATACATTGTTCGGAGCTTCCAGTGATTCATACGATCCGGCGAGCAGCGGAAAATTAAACATCTTAAAAAATGAAGGCGATGTATAAAATACACCGCTTTTCTCTTTAAAATTTTTTACAGCCATTCCATTGCTATCAAGCACCTGTAACTCATCGTTGTGGCTTGCATACACCGGAGCTACTTGTTCAAGTTGAGGAAAAGCAGTCTTCAATCCTGCAGGCATTGGAAAAGGAACGTTTTTTTCATAAGTAATCGTTGCTGCCTCTGCATGATGAGATTCCGTTAATATCCGGTAAATATGATCTTTCTCTGGATGAAAACTATCATAGCTTGTTTGAAATTGTATAACGATAAAGATCATCATACAAACGGCAATGCCAGCAGCCAACCCGGCAATATTGATAACAGTGTAATTCCTGTTTCGCATCAAAGTTCTGAATGCGGTTTTGAAATAATTCTTAAACATGTAATTGCCATTTATCAATTTCGATGAAGCAAAACAATCATATTATTTTTACAGGCTGAAATGCAATAGACCGGGAGCAACAAAGTATATGCAGAGTCGTGGTTTTATGCTATGAACTGTGGCTTTCGGTTAAAGCTTAGCCTGAACTTGTATTTACAGCGTCTTGTCGTCTGTTCATCGGTGAAAACCGGCCGCCGGGCGGTTGCTATTTGTGAGCCCCTGCCCGTTGCGTAATATTGTACCGGGTTATTCCATTCATGTGAGCTAAACGATTGATGTAGACAAGTGCAGGAACAATATTCATACAGTAAGCTGAACAATGTAATCATACATGTAATGGTTTGGGCGGTTTTCGGCCTGTATTTTTACCGCCAGCTTTTTTTTTCAGATGCTGATATCCCCAATCAATACTGGATAAAGCAAACCACAACGCTGGGCTTACTGGTGATAGCCTTTTATTTGAACGCAGTGGTGCTGGTTCCCAGGTTGCTGTTGAAGCATCATACAGCCTTCTATTTTGTAATAATTATCGGTATTGTAGTAGCGATAGTGTTCATGAACAGGTGGGTGGACAATGTGCTTTCTCCTTATCCATTCAATGATGCAGAATTTTTTAAGCGCAGCCGGGCACCAGCGAGGGAGCTATTGAGGCCCGGACAGCTGCCAAGACGGCGGATCAGTTATCATTTTAAACTGGGAGACCTGTTTACCTTCATCATCAGTGCGCTGGTATTGGGTATCAGTACCACGATCACGATCTTACAAAAATGGCAGAAGGACAGCCAGGCGCGCAAAGAGTTGGAAAAAGATAAGATAACCACAGAGCTTTCGCTGCTTAAGGCGCAGATCAATCCGCATTTCTTTTTCAACACGCTGAATAATATCTATGCACTCACCGAAATAGATCCAAAAGTAGCCGGTGAAGCCATCCACCAGTTATCGAAAATGATGCGCTACCTGCTTTACGATACACAGAAGGGAGATAATATGCTGAGCCAGGAGATTGCCTTTGTGAAAAATTATATCAGCCTGATGAAATTACGCCTGACCGATGTGGTGAAAATAAATATCGATACACCTGCGAACCTGAAGGATATGCCACTGGCGCCCATGATTTTCCTGCCCTTTGTGGAAAATGCATTTAAGCATGGTGTCAGTGCAACGCAGCAGAGCTATGTAAATATTGTCATTTTTCAACAAGACAGTGAACTCCACCTGGTCGTAAATAATTCAATAATAAAAGATAATAATCTTAGCTTAGATACCAGTAGCGGCATAGGTTTGGTGAATACCCGCAGGAGGCTGGACCTGCTTTACCCGGGTAAATATAAACTGGATATCTGCGGACCGAATGATAACAAGGAGTACAGTGTTCATTTAATTCTCGAATTGACATGATATTGAATTGCATTGCGGTGGACGATGAACCGCTGGCGCTTGGCCTGGTAAGCAGATTCATTGAACAAACAGCTTTTTTAAACCTGGTGGGAAAATATGCCGGCGCTGTGGATGCACTAAAAGTCATTCACACGCAGAAAATAGACCTGGTATTCCTTGACATACAAATGCACGACCTGAACGGGATTGAGCTGGCACGCGTGCTTGACAAAGTGGCCGGTAAGCCCCGCATTATATTTACTACCGCTTACAACCAGTTCGCGCTTGAGGGCTACAAGGTTGATGCTTTGGATTACCTTGTAAAGCCTTTTAATTACCAGGAATTCCTCCGCGCAGTCCAAAAAGCTTTGAATTACGCGGAATTATTGAATCAACATACCACACAAACCGTTACACCTGAAACCGAACAGCCAGATCATAATTATCTTTTTCTGAAAGTGGAATATCAACTGGTGCGTATTGCCCTGGATGATATTCTGTACATCGAAAGCTTAAAAGATTATGTAAAGGTTCACCTGAACAACACGGGCAAAGCCATCCTCTCGCTCACCAGCCTGAAATCACTGGAAGAAAAATTACCTCCCAGGCGTTTCATGCGTGTACATCGTTCGTTCATCGTCTCGCTTGACAAGATCACATCCATGACCAAAAACTCCGTCCAGGTCGGAAAGAAACTGATCAACATTGGCGACCAATATAAAGACGGTTTCGCGCAGTTTGTTGGGAAATGGATTTGAATACCGGGACATTAGTAAGTCATAATACCAGCCAAACAGCAGCCGATCATAATCTTAAGAGGAATCCGATCGCTCAACTATTTTTTACTACATGATGACGATTACTCGGTCCTTAAACTTTTTACCGGGTTCGCCCTTGCTGCTTTCATTGCCTGGAAACTTACCGTTAGCACAGCTATCGCAACAGACAGCAGGCATGCTACCGCAAACACCCACCATTGAATCGTGATCCGGTAGGTATAATCCTGCAGCCAATTATGCATGGCCCAGTATGACAACGGCGCTGCGAACAAAAATGAAATGATGACCAGGCGGATAAAATCTTTAGATAACAATGCCGTGATGCCGGTTACAGATGCACCCAGTACTTTGCGCACACCGATTTCCTTTATCCTGTTTTCAGCCATATAAGTGGCCAGTCCAAAAAGTCCCAGGCAGGATATAAATATGGTGAGCCCCGCAAACAATGCGGCTAAAGTTCCCTGGCGTTGTTCATTCTCAAACTTACGTGCGTAATCTGCATCCACAAACTGTATGTTGGCCGGATATTCAGGATTGTATTTTTTAAAAATGGCCGAGGCCTGCGCAAGATTTTTTGCGAGCGGATTATGTCCGTTCAATTTTATCTGTACGATGCTGAACCAATCGTTTTTGGCCCCTGAAATAAGCATCGGCCTGGTTGGCTCATAAGGAGAAGTAAGAATAAAATCCTTTATAACGCCCACAATATGCCATTGGATGCCATTATCTTTTACCAGCTTTCCAATCGGGTCTTTAAACTTCATTACTTTGAGCGCAGACTCGTTGATGATAAGCCCGGTTGAGTCGGTAGGAAACTGTTTCAGGTCGAAGTCGCGGCCCTGTACAAACTGAAGACCTACCGTTTTACCCAATCCTTCATCTGATACATAGCGATGAAAATCGGTTTTATCATTGGGATCCTTCCCCTCCCATTCCTGTCCCCAGCCATCACTCCAGCTTTCTGTTAATGGAGCGCTTGTTTTTGTAACCGATGCTGCAATGCCTGTTGCCAGCAACTCATTTTTTATCAGCGGGTAATTCTTAGGTATATCACCTGTCATGTATTGATATACCAGGTTGTCTTTATTATAACCCGCATCACGGTTCTGTGCATAGTCGATTTGCTGTTTTACAATAATGGTGCAAATGATCAGGATAATAGCAAAACTGAATTGAAGAACGACTAGTACTTTACGTGGTGTAACCAATGCGTTGGCTTTTTTAAAAGTGCCTTTCAAAACTTTCACCGGTTGAAACGATGAAAGAAAAAATGCCGGATAGCTGCCAGCTAACAGGCCGGTAAATAGAATAAAACCAAGGCCAGCCAGCCAGGTATAGATGCTACCAAAATTGATGAATAGTTTTTTATCAGTGAGTTGGTTGTAAGCGGGCAGGCTTAATGCCACAATAATAAGCGCCAGTACTGCCGCGATAAACGCAAGCAAGACCGACTCGCCGATAAACTGTGTAATCAGGGATGCCTTTTGCGCACCAACCACTTTCCTGATGCCTACTTCCCTGGCCCGTTTCTCACTTCGTGCGGTACTCAGGTTCATAAAATTGATGCAGGCGATCAGTAAAATGAACAAGGCGATGGTACCAAAGAGTTTCACAAAAGTAAAACGGCCGCCACTGTCTTCCACGCCATTGGTGAAGCTGGAAAATAAACGCCAGCGGCTGGCAGGATAGAGGAACATTTCCCATTTGTCTTTCTTTGCTTCTTCTTCATATTTCTGTTTCAGCACCCGCATTTTTGGTGCGACCGACGCGTAACGGGCATTTTGTTTCAGCAATACATAGGTGCGGGTACTGTTATTTCCCCAACTGCTATCGTCTTCTTTGCGGTAGATGAGATAAGACCAGGGCAGCAGGTAATCAAATTTAAACCGGGTGTTATTGGGAAGGTCTTTGAGGATGCCGGTAACGGTAAAATTATCCTTGTTCTCTACCTTCAGGGTTTTACCGATGGCTGATTCATTGCCAAAAAAACTTTTGGCACAGGCCTCAGTAAGCACAATGGAATGCATATCATTTAAAGCAGTGAAGGGGTTTCCTTTCAGCATCGGAAAACTAAAGAGCTGCAGGAAACCGGTATCAACCATATTACCGCTCTTGGTTATCCGCTTGTCGCCAATGCTAAACAGGAATTCCCTGTTCCAGTTCACCCTTACGGCACGCTCCACTTCCGGTAAGTCGCGTTCCAGGGTTCTTGCCAATATCTTCGGCGTGGTATTCCAGCACATCAATTTCCCGTCGAACCGGGCGCGGTTCCAGGCCTCGTACATACGATCTTTTTTTTCATGAAACTGATCGTAACTCAGTTCGTTTTGTATCCATAATAAAATCAGGATGGCGCTGGCCATCCCAACAGCGAGACCTGTAATATTGATGGCTGAAAAACCTTTGCTGCGCAGCAGGTTGCGGAAAGCAATTTTAAAAAAATTTTTAAGCATGGGATTTTCTTAAGTGGTTAATACTTACCAGAGACGATGCTATCGCAAAAATGTTACCCGCTGCCCGAAAAATAATTGCAATAGCCTGCAAGCTGGTCGAGGCTGATGAAGCTCCCTTCAATGTCCAACAAACCGTGAATGGATTTTACCGTTCCAGCCGTTCTCCGCCAGGCAGGTTTTTTACTGCTCAGGATTTGCCGGTACTGGGGTACCCTTTATTCACCCAATCCACCCTGATATTATGTTCAAGGTTTAATAATTTATGGTGAGTGAATTTTAACTCGTTTAAAAGACTGAATGCAGGCCGGACATTCGGACAATGTTCGAAGGGGCAGCAGCCACAATAAATAACGATTTCCCTATCCTTTTTTTCGGTTGTCAATAGCTGCCTCAGCCTGGTAAGATTGGCCGTATCTTTTGCCGGGCCGATATCAACCGAGCCTTGTATTAAAGCACCGGGACCGATGGATATAATGAGCGGTTTGATAGCGGTTGAATGGTTAATCATTGCGGCCAGATCCGCCGGTTGCATTAGTTGGCCAGGCTTCCATGGCTCCGCATCGTGTGACAGGTAGGAGCAAAACAGGGATACGATTAATGGCAAAAGAATGAGTAGCTTTTTCCCGGGCATCATTGTTTTTATTTAATTGGTTCTGCAATGAAAACACAAATGTAGCAGTTCGTATTGTTTGTTGTACTTTTTGTTCCTGCGTGTGAAAACCGGTAGCAGATCCCTATAGCCTCTGATAGTTGAGTAAAAATGAGAAAAAATGGATTTTATTTTTACACTTCTCAAACCGGTTTGCCTGCAACCTGTAGAGTTCATAGTTTAGGAAATCAAACCAACCCTTTTTTATGAACCGATAATAAATGGCTGCTGCAATCCGCTGTTTAGTCATCATCATCTTTCCTGTACTTTCTTTTAAGTGTCATCTGCTTTGGATACGGTTGATTGCTTTTGGACGCAAACCAAATAATGCGGTTGAGCAGATCATCGTTACCGCCATCAATATGATCGAATTCGGGCAGGGAAGACAATATGGTATATTTTTTTGCTTTCCCGGATAATTGTGCGGCGGACTTATTCATTTCGTCTAAAGAAATCTTATTGACTTCAACTGCGTAAGGGTTGTTATTAAAGCTCCCGGTAAAACAATCAAACATAGGCAGCGCGGTGGCATCTATAATATTCATGGGGGGAATACCCAGAATCTGTTCAATGGTGCGAACAATACATGTTTGATTATAATTGGTATGCACGGTTTTTTGTAAATGAGAATAAGGGCTTATTACAAATCCTACCGTCCTGTAGGCGGATACATGATCCCAGCCAGACTGTGAATCGTCTTCTGTAACAAAAATGGCGGTAGAATCCCAGAACCGGCTTTTGCTTAGCGCCTCTGCAATTCTTCCCAATGCCAAATCATTATCTGCCACCATCGCCCTTGGCGTAGGGAAACCTTCACGCATACCGGCGGTATGATCTGCAGGCAATGCAAGTACCATAAGTTGGGGTAATTGATCACCGGGCATTTTCTCAAAATCATGCAACTCCTTTATGAACGCATCTGCGCGTAGCTGGTCATTGATATAATGATCATCATAACAAGGGTAGGTTTCAGATAAAATAGGTGTTATCCTGGATATCGTACTGCTATTGGTGAAGTCGACCGGTTTTTTTTCCCGCCAGGATTGGTAGACGCCCGTCCAGCTAATACCTGGTTTTAATATTGGCGCGCATCCCTCACCATATATTCTTACTGTTTTACCGTGGTCCATCGCGTTGTTCCATATAAACCCTTCCTTATTGTACGCGAGTGCATCCGCCAGAACATGTGGATAGCTCCTGAACCAGGCCCGCACGTTTTTCTCCAGGTAATCTGTTACGATGGCTGCGTCCGTCCAGGAATGACCTTCAGCTGACGATTTACCTGAAGCATAAAAGTTATCCAGCAATAAAAAGTCTTTGGCCAGCTTATGTTCATTGGGCGTCACCTCGTTACCGAAAACGCACAGAGATTCCATTCCGTTGGCGCCCTTCACATCACCCATCACCTGGTCGTAGGTTTTGTTTTCCTTTATTATATACACAACATGTTTGAATATGGATGGCTCTCCTATTCGCGCAGGCACCGGCCGTGCGCTGATGCCTTTCCTGGGCAATAACTGGCTGAGCTTTGCGCGGAATACCAGGTTGGCGGCTTCCACTCGTTTTGTATAAGCGGCCAACAAATTTTCACCCGGTAAACCGATAATCGATATGGTAGCTTCCTGCTGGTGGCTGTTGAAATTACCTTTAATGGGAGACCTCGCACCTTCCCCTTCCAGGTTCGCGACATACAATATACCGTCGGCTAATACAAGTCCTGCGGGATAGGCTTCTGTAGGAATAAACCCTGCGACATAAGATTTTCCTTTCCCGGCGGCAGAAGCGCCGGCACCAAGCTTCACTTCCGCAATTGCATTGTCCATTCCATTGGACACATACAAGGTTGTTCCTCCATCGTCTATTGCCAGTCCATTGGGCGAATCACCGACAAAAGAATTATCAAGGCTATTCAGTTTCACAGAGATCGTATCAACAACAGTATCATTCGCAGTTTTAATGACAGTAACGTTATCGCTGTTTCCATTGGCAACATAGATATACTGTCCGTCTTTGCTGGCGATAATGGCATTCGGATGCAGGCCGACTTTTATTTCTGATTGAACGATGCCAGTTTGCAGATCAATTACACTCACAGAGCCGGAGGCAGTGGCGCCGGTGCGCGGGTCCACATACACTTTTGCATAAGGGATACCAGCAGTTTCTTTCAAAGGATCAGTGGGTACTGTTCCCGCCCAATTGCTTACGTATGCTTTTGTAGCGGTTAACGCAATGCCGAAAGGGGCCATACCTGTGGCCGCCGTCCAGACAATTTTTTTGTCTGCCAGCCTGAGTTTGCTAAGCTGACTGTTTCCGTTTAAAACAACATATAAATAATGCTGCGCCGCTTCAGTTGTAACAGCGAGATCATTTGGCAAAGCCAGGGGCGCAGGAGCAAGCGCATTAAACGCAAATGTATCCCGGATGCTGGCTTTTGCGCCATCCCACAATGCCTGTACAATAAAAGATTTGTTCGCAGCGGCATTCGACGCCCCCCAGAAAATGTTCACTCCATCCTGATTTTGTAGCAGCTTAATACCTGAGTAAGTACTCATTAAACCTTTGTATATACCGGTGTAATCGAGATGAAACAACAGCCTGTGTTCCTTCACATTTATAAAGGCAAGCCCATAGCGATCTTCTACTGCCAATACATGGCCCCCGGGTAATAAGGCACAGTCCAGGCTATGATTTTCAAGGGCGGGATCACCAAAACGTATAACTGTTCCTGCAGGATCAATGAAACGGTTATAAGGCATCAGGATCGCGCTGTTATCAATCGTCAATGTTGTATCATCATAACTGCTGTGGTAGCGACTATCATTTGCAACAGAACTTTTAAATACATGTGAGGACCTGCATGACGCAAAACTTATCGCGCAAACAATAAAGCAATAAATAAAATATAACCTGGCAGCTTTGTTATTCATAAATGTATGCCTTGCTTAATGACTCTTTGTCAAACAAAATGGCGATTAAATTTACAGCAATATTATTACCGGCTGTTTGAAATATCCACAGGTAAAACCTGGCGGAGAATATTTGTAACCAGGGAACAAGTTCCGGCAGACCACTCTCGCCGGTTATTGGTATCGATGCGTCTGGAGAGACATTTAAAACATATGCCCACTCAATTTTTTTCTGCAATTACCAGCAAATATTTTCTGAATTTGCGTTCTCCGCATGATAATGACTGCCTGGAAATTTTTAACGCTTTAAAAATTCAGCTTGTTGCCTGATTGTATTATGGATTAAATCCGTCAATGGCTGAGTATAAGAGCATGTTCAAATACAATACTTCTTTTCCAAGAAATTTTCACGTAACGGCTGCCAAAGAAAACCTCATCAAAATGTTAGCGGGCCGTACCGGTCCCTTGCAGGATCTAAAGGTTTGTCGATCAGGGCAGCGCTGTGAAAAAAATCCCGGCTATGGTCCAGCGCCATAATGGCCATGATAATACCGCGGAGAAAATCGATGGATTGGATTCTTTTAGCAGGCGGTACCGATAGCAAGGCCATATTAAAATTATTTATTGGACTTGTTTGGAAGTTCATGCCCGCACCTGACGAGATTCAATCTATCACTATTGCGCTTCGCAGAGACAAGCCTGATGCAAACAGCCTGCGATTATTTATGCTGACGAAATAACCATTCAATCATCAACGGGTCTGTATAGGCGCCGAGCCAGGAGAAATGCCCTACCTCGGGTAACATGGTGAAGCCGGGCCTCGCGCCTGCTTTCCACAAGGCCTCCAACATGTTTAGCGAGTACTCAGGATTAACGGCGGGATCTTCTGAGCCGGTAAAAATCCACATCGGTAATTTCGCGAGTGCCGCAGCTTTAGTTGGATCACCACCACCACAGACAGGCACTGCCGCAGCAAACAGATTCGGTTCCCGCTCAATCGCATCAAAAGTTCCAAAACCACCCATTGAAAGCCCGGTGATGTAAATACGCGATGTATCGATCTGGCCCTGCGCTTTGATCTGCTTGATAAGCGCCAGCAATAGTTCCATCGGTTTGGTGGGAGCAGAAGCCATCGGTAAACTGGTGGCAGCGCGATCACGGCCCGGTGCGGTCCAGCCTGCGTTTGCAGGACATTGCGGCGCAATCACCACCGCCGGATATTTAAGCAGGTTCTGTTCATTTGCAAAATTCATTACGCCCCATTTCAGTTGCGCAAAATTATCGGCGCCCCGTTCGCCGGAGCCATGCAGGAAAATCACGAGTGGGTAATGCCGCTTTGGGTTAGCGTCGGGCGTAAGCTGCCGGTAATACAGCGTGTCTCCTTTCCCGTTAGTATAGAATTGCGGACTGAAAGCATTCGGCACCTGGGCCATTGTCCGCGTCGAAAAAAGAAGAACTATTGCGATAATAAGACATGGTGATGCAGTTTTTGAAAACATATGGCTATTGATTTATGATTGTTAAGTTGAGGATTGGTGAAACATCCCTTCAAAATTATGTGGAATCTTCATTTGCCGGTTGAATTTA
>Ga0157378_10002407_pt1 | contig 16634 bp, 16 predicted proteins | sample M65metaG_FD_115309 | JGI IMG/M metagenome (GOLD analysis project Ga0157378, IMG submission 115309) | Miscanthus rhizosphere microbial communities from Kellogg Biological Station, Michigan, USA - M6-5 metaG | ecosystem: Host-associated > Plants > Roots > Rhizosphere > Soil | place: USA: Michigan...
AGCTTTCGTTCGTGGGGATTCCATAACCTCCCCTTTGCTCAAACGGGCGATAGACTTTCATAGTCACACATCACATTTCGCTGCTACCGGCGGCAGACTTCTGGACCACGCCGAAACGCGGACGTTTCAATCGTTAACCGAATTTCGGTCATTGGTCTCTCGGCTTGAGATCGGTATCTCGGCTCGGCTGAACCCTTTTGGGCTCGCCGGGCATCTTCGGAGTGCCGTCCCCTTCTTGGCCATGCTCACGTGCGACTATGCAGGTCACTTTACTCTGCCATGCTGGAGGTTATCGGGCGAGAACTCGCCCGTTCTACTGATAGCGCGAGCACCGGACAAGACTACCCTGCTCTCGTCGTCAGTCCTGCGAAGGTTGGTGCACCAAGGGCGAATGTCCATTCCGATCCTGAGCCAGTGCGGCGCTACCAAGGACAGGGAAGTACCGCAGAAACACAAGAATTGGGGCCCATTTTGGAGTGGATGTGACCACTTGGCGTTGACCTGCGCTTGACGTTTCTTCCTTGTCGCGCAACAGGTCTCGTTTCTGGGAGAATGAAACCACCAACCACAGTGCGCGTTCACGGGATCGAGGAAGAAAAGCCATGTCTGTGTCCGAGGTTGCCGTCGCCCTTATCGATGACCTTCTAATGAGCACGATGACCAGGGCGGCTGAACCCCTGACGGCCGACTTCGAGCGCAGGGAGCCACGCTGTCGGATCTGTCGTCATGAGACTGTGCGTGTTCTCGTCAAAACGAGTTGCTGGACCGGCACGGTGCCCCGATCATCCTGGGCCGTGGCAAGACTCACGTGGTCACCTACGCAGATATCCTGCGTGACCTGGAGCCCATGAAAAAGGGCCGCGACAAGACGGACCGAATAACCTATGACAGGCTCTGGCTCCACGCCAAGAGGCATTACGACCTTGCCGGGATAACGGCCTACTGGAGAGCCCGGATGCACAAGGAGCTGATGAATGCCCTAGGGGGATAACGGGGTGTAGGACCTATCGAATAGCCACAAACAGGTACCACTAAGTACGAAGAAATTCCTCGCCCTGTGGGATCTCTAGTTTGAAACAGTATGGTGCGCAATTGAACCGGCGTGGTGTCCAGGTTGAAGTCGAATAGGGCGGCCACGGAGCCTGCGGCGTGCATATGAGCGAGTAGGGACAACCTCATGTGGCCCTGGTGCTGTCAGCGTCTGCGTGGGTCATGCTTGCATCGGGTGTTGTCGGACCCCGCATCGGCACTAGGAGGCGGCCGTCATGGCCGGTAAAGGATGGAAGTGGACGTGGCAGCAGTGTGGTCGCTACAAGTACCCGAAGCTCGTGGTACACACAACCAGCGCCGACCACCTGGCGGCCAGTACGCCGTCGCTGACGGACTTCCCGCCCCTTCAGGTGGTTCGCCGGTATCGGAGGGACGATGGGTTCACGATGAACAGGTCGTCACGACGATCGACATGAGACGTCGTTGATGGTGCGTCTGGCTTCGACCCAGAGACAGCACTGCTACTCGGACTCGTCGCCGTCAACGCGGCAACATTTCTCGGTGATGCATCGCGGCGTCCAGTTTGTCCAGTTTTTGGTGCATGGTCAGGCGAGGTCGGGCGGAAGCGCCCATGCCACGGCGAACCCGTCCCGATCCACCTTCGGTTCCAGCTTCACCAGGCCACCCTTCTGAAAGCCGACCACCTGGGCCTGCTCGTCGCCTACGACCAGCAACGAGGCAAGCCTGCCGAGGAAAGGCATGTGGCCGACGAGCGCAAGCGACTGGTGCTCGGTCCCTGTTCGAAGCCACAGTGCGACCGGTACCACCGGGTCATTCGGCGCAAGACCCGGTCGAGCCTCAACCCTCGGCTCCACACCGATCTCCCTCACAAGCAGCTGCGCAGTCTGCGCTGCGCGCAGCTTTCCGCTGTGCAGGCAGCCGCTGATCCGCACGTCAGCAGCCCGGGCTCTCTGAGCGACACGCTGCACCGCCGCTCGACCGGCATCCGTGAGGGGTCGCTCGGGATCCTCTGTTTCGGTCGTCGCCTGACCGTGCTGCATCAAGTACAGGTCCATGTCGGTTACCTCCGATGGTTCCACCATCATCCCGCGGACGCGCGGTCGTGAAGAGTGCGTTGCGCACCGAAGACCGTGGTCTGCGACACCCGCGATTTCGGCATCGGCCCGGCGGGTCACCACGGCATAACCCCAAACTTGGTCTGAGCGTGAACTTCACCCCGGCCACGCGGCTAGACGTCCCCGAGTCGCAATTGGGTTCACGTACTGGATTGTCGACGCCCGATCTGTCGCATGTGCGCATCCAAGGCGCGGATCTCCTTGAGGAGTGGGTGGCACGGCTTGCGGGCCACCGGCCGGGTGTCGGACAGCGTGACGCAGGTGATGATGTCGCGGTCGTCGTCGTAGTCGTGATAGGCCCTGTAGCTCATCGGATCTGCCTAAATTGCAGCCGCATCACCCCGGTGGCGGTGGGATCCAGCTTGTCGGTCAGCGGAGTCTCGTCACGGCCGGGCACCACATAGTGCGCGCCATTGGGCATCCCCGATCACGAGGTCGCGCAGCGTGCTGGACACGAGCACGTCGTTCGGCCCTGCCAGGGCGCTCACGCGCGCGCCGATGTGCACGGCGATGCCGCCGATGTCTTCGCCGCGGACCTCGCACTCACCGGTGTGCAACCCGGCCCGCACCTCGATGCCGAGCGCCTGCACCGCGTCGCGGATCGCCATCGCGCAGCGGATGGCTCGTTGTGGGCCGTCGAACATCGCGAGGAAGCCGTCTCCCGATGTGTTCACCTCGCGGCCCAGAAAGGGGGTGAGCTGCGACCGGACGACAGCGTCGTGCGCATCGAGCAACGCATGCCAGTCATGGTCGCCCATTTCGGCGGCCCGGCGCGCGCAAGTCCCCGTTCTGGGCGAGTTGAAATGAGCTTGCATATGGCCAAGCTGCGTGAGCTGGCCGACGAGTTCGGCTACTGGCCCGCCACCACCGACGAGATAAACGGAAGGGCACCCCCGCGGTGACGGTGTGGTAGAAGGCGGTGGCCAGCGCCTTCGTTGGCGTTCTGCGGATTGTTCATGTGCCGCATCCGCGCCTGCACCGTCTTGATGTCATCGCCCTTGGCGATCAGCACTGATGATGCTAGGTAGTACAGCCAAGCAGTGTCTTGCGTCACATCAGTATGTGATATACGGTATGCAGTCATCTGGCATGCAGTGTCGCGGCGGCCGGTTCCCTGCGTCAGTGACTTGCGTCCGGGTGCCCGCGCGGGTTGGGAACCCCCACTTCGCGCCAATGCGCCGTGTGGTGCCCGACAACGCGAGAGGCCTCAGTTCTGTGTTCAAACCCGTCGCAGGGGTAGTGGCAATCACCACCGCCGCTCTCCTCACAGCCAGCTGCGCCACGCCCACCGCTACCCCAGCCGCGCCCACCAGCCAAACGCCCGCACCGAAGGTGAAGATCACCACTCAGAAAACGATCGCTCTCCCCGGTGTCGGAGGCCACGGCGACGAGGTTGTCGTCGACCCGGGAGCACACTCCGCTTACGTAGCCCAAAGTCCGGACAATAACCTTGTCGTCATCAACACGACCGCCAACAGCGTCGAAGCGGTGGTACCCCAGATAGCGAGCGGGAATGGCATTGCCTTCAGCGACTCATATGTCTTCGTTGCAGAAGCAGACGCTGGAGCCGTCGCAGTCATCGCCAAACCCAGCTGGAAGGTCATCGCCACCGTGCCCTCGGGCGGAAAAACACCCGACGCCGTCTACTACGATCCGCACGAGAACAGCATCTTTGTCACCAACGACGACTCGAACAACATGGAACAGTTCTCCGCCACTGCTCCCTTTGCCATCGAAGGGACACTGAACCTTGATCCGGCACAGGCTAAAACCGGCCCTGACCTGGGAACCTATGCGAGCGCCGACGACAAAATCTATCAATCCGACGACAACAACGTAGAAGTCATCGACGCGAAGACCCGGACGATCCAGAAAGTCTTCACTCCGCTGAGCGCCGATGCCACAACGAAAGATATCTACTACGACCAGGCGCATCACTTGCTCTGGGTGGGGACGTCTGACCCGAAGGTGCTCGCTATCGACCCGGACACCGGGAAGGTTGTCTACACCGTGAAGACGGCATCCGGGATGGACCAACTCGCGGCGGACACCGATGACGGCCTGCTCTTCCTCGGCGAGAGTAAAGCGGGAGTCATGGGCGTCGTCGACCTCGCCACCCACGAAAACATCGCTGACGTCGAAACGGAATCGGGATTCCACACCGAGGGCTATCTGCCCGGCGCTCACCTCGCCTATGCCTACCTGAACCAATCAAACAAGATCGAGATAGACAACGTCAGCAAGGCTTAACCATGGCGGTTGGACCGACGACTACGTGTCGTCTCATGGCGACGGCTGCCGAGTGGGCCGCCAGAGGCAAGTCGTCCCGGCCCACCGGCAGGCTGGTACCCCAGCCCGGACGACACCGGCGGTCAGCGATGGTGGAACGGCGAGGCATGGAGTGCTCGGACGACCGCATGACAGTTTGTTGGCCGCGGGGAATGTTCCGTGCTGATCACCGTCGACGTGGCGAGATCGACGGCCGCGACGAGGCGAGGGCGGCCTCGTAAGGCCTCCTCGCCGCACCTGACACCACTGACAATCCCGCTACGGCCTGCTTCGCGCTGTTGGCGCACGGCATGGCCTACCACGACGCCGATCCCGTCGCCGCGTATAACGTCCTACGCAGAGCCCTCACGGTCGCTCGAGAAAGCGGCAACCGACAGATGGAGTCGGCCGCAGCGGTCACGTTATGGGGCCAGCGGCCGCATCATGGTCGCCGGCCAGAACATCAAGCTCGGCCCCCGTCACCGCGGCAAGATCGTCACCGTCGTCATAGAGGACACCCATCTGCGCGCCATGCACGGCGAAGAAGAGATCGCCGTACGTCCACGACGAAACCTCAAACCCATCACCCGATTTCACGTCACCGGCGCAGGAGCCAACAACCCAAGCCGTCAAGCATCTCCCGACGACAATCCGTCAAAAATTTCCTGAGTCCATACCCGGACATCTCGGAGGCGCCTTGAAATCGCCGAGTGCGAGATCCGGCTTGGCGGGGCCCGGCACACTGGCCGAGCTCGACGCAGCCCGGCGGACCCGGTGGCGTCACTTCAGCGCGATGACAAAGCTCCTTGTGCAGTCGTGGCATGGCGATTCCTGAAAACGAGTAGCGCGGTACTCACGTCGAACGCGATGTCCTGCCGCACGCTGTTGGAAGGCCGCGACGTACGGGAGATGTGACGATGACTGATCTGCAGCAGCAAGCACTCGACTCTTTTTATGCGCTCGACAATGTGATCACGGTCAAGATCACGATGCCGCAGGCCGAGTGGGATGCGGTGCGAAACGAGGAGCCTAAGGGCGGCCGGTGCAACTTCGAATGGAGCGGAGGCGCCAGGTTCACCTGGCGCAAGGCGACCTCGGTCGAGATATCCGGAACGAAGTTCCCCGCCAAGACCAAGTTCACCGACGTCGGCGTCAAGAAGAAGTCATTTTGCGGCTCCATAAACAGCGACAAGCCGTGCCTGCATGTCGACTTCGGCAAGTTCGGCGACGCCAACGTCCCCGCGATCGAGGCCCTGATCGGGTCCCGTTACGTCACGCTCAACAACTCCATTCAGGACAGGTCCTACATCAAGCAGACACTGGGCTACCGATTGCTGGACATGGCCGGGTTGCCCAATTCACGATGCAACTACGCCCGGGTGTTCGTCAACGGAACGCCGGTAGGCCAAGGGATCCCCGGCGTCAACAGCCCCGGCATCTTCGTCAATGCCGAGCCGGTGATGAAGCGCTACATCGAGCGGAACTTCAACGGCAACGTGAAGGGCAATCTCTACGAGCTCGAGCATCACGACGATTTTCTCGAGGAGAGGCTGAAGTTCATCGGGGTGGAGTCGCTGTCCAAATTCGAGGACAAGGCCGACCTGAAATTCGCGATCGGTCACATCAAGGCGAACGGGCTGGCCGGCGCGGACCAGATGCTCGACATGGACCAGTTCCTGAAGATCTACGCGATGGAGTTCTTCCTCAAGCATTGGGACGGCTACGCGGACAACACCAACAACACCTACATCTACAACGACGTGACCGCCGTCGCCGCGCCAGGCGTGGGCAACATCAAGTTCAAGATGATCCCGTGGGGCATTGACCAGACATTGCAGCCCGACAGGCCGTTCAAGTTGGGCCGCGATGGGGTGATCGCCCAGCTCGTGCGTAACGACGACATCCGTCGCAAGCAATTGTTCGACCAGATTCGGGTATATCGGGAGACCCTGTTCAGCCGCGAGCATCAGCAGACGGTCCTCAAACCCCTGATCGATCAGATGCAGGCACTAGTCGTCGGGTTCGGCGTGCCCAGTGCTGCGGCGGAGATCGATTCCGTGCGGCAGCAACTGCGGCTGGCCGAATCGGCCGGATACATCGCTACAGGTCTGCCCGGCCCCTCCGACCCGGTCTACATCCTCAAGCACGACACCAGTGCCTGTCTGCATGCCAGCAATACCGAGTCGATCCCGCCGGGCATACCCGCTCCGGCGAACTTCGAGGTCTACCACCAACCCCTGAAGGACGACAACGACAAAACGGACCTGTGGGTCTTGGACGACCTCGGGACCGGAAAGTCACTCACCAATCAGGCGTTCGACCGCGTTCTGCACGCCAGCGCCACGCAAGTTACGCCGCAGGGGCACAAATATCTCTACACATGTGCGCCGAGTAACGGCGAACATGCTGAAGAGTTCAAGATTGCTCCGGTGCCGGTCCCGGTCACGGACCCCGCCAATCCGCCGGGCCGGTTCGCGTATACCGGCTATTTCAACCTGGTCAGCCTGCGGACCAATGAGATGGCGAAATACGGGCTCGACCTCACGCCGGGCGGCAGGGCCAGGGTTCACCAGGAACTTCCTGGTTCCAACCTCTACTTCTACTGATCCCTCGCGGGGTAGTCGATCACGGCGTAGCCACCACGGTCATCGACGATCAGAAGTTTCCTTTCCTCGCCGCTTGAGAATGCGACGACGCCCTCTGGCTTCATCGATCGATGGAAGGTGACATCGAGCAGCTCTACGTTGTCGCTGCTGCCGTTCCACGCGCATAGCTGAAACGGTTCGTCTCCCGTGCTCTTCGACCGGCCGATCAGAATGAGAAAGTCTCCGGTCTGCTGGTCGTACGAGATGTCGCGGATGCCCTGCTTCGCAGTTGATTTGGGTACACGGACGCGCACGATCGACGGCGCCTCGAGCGCGCCTATGGTCCAGGGGGCGACGTCCGCGTCGATGGGGACCCGAATCACGGTGATGCTTCCGGGGTCCGCGGGCCCCCGCTGGCCGAACAGGAGCGTCCGGGTGTGCGGGTCCCAGGCGAGGCCTTCGATGTTGAGCCCGCCGGCGTCCGGTTGCCGGTGGCCGGCTGCGACGAGCGGAGGAACCTGGCGCAGTAACCAGTCGCGGAATCCGTGCATTGCTTCCGATTGCAGGTGACCGTGGGGTCCGTAGCGCACGCGCACCAAGCCGTCCGATCTCTTGCCGTCCACGACGCATAGCGAGGACGCGACGATGAGAAAGATTTCGCCGTTGTGGTCGATGCGAGTCAGCCCCTCGGGATCACTCAACTGACCCTCTGCCACCCCGGGCGTTGGGCGCCGCGAAATCCGTTCGACCTCTTTGCCATCGGCGCTGAGTGCCAGTTCGAACAGGGCTGAGGGGTCGTTGTTGTCGATGAAGACGAACCGGCCCGGCCCGACTTTCGCAACGCCCGAGGCGTTGAACGGCGCCTTTCCGTTCCTCTCGTCGAACGACGTCGACTTGACCTTCTTCTGTAGGCCCAGACCACCCGCGATTGCGTGAAACGCCGCCGCGACTTTGGCAGTCCAGTTCGCCACGTGGTCCCTTCCCCAGCCGCAACTTACCGGCAAGCGCTGTCGCTAACGCACTATTAGAAATTCAAGAGAACACTCGCCATTACGGCTTCCGCAAGTGACAAGAAGCACGCACAGGAATGCGATTAGCAGGTATTAGCTCGACTCTCTCTGAACCGCCCCGGTGAGTCCAGAGACTCCGTACAACCCGGGGCACATCAGAGTCTCCGGACATGCCGGGGCGGTTTCATACTGACCGAGTAAAGGTTGGCCAACCACCAGGGGAGTAAATGGCGGGCCGATGGAGGGAACAACTAGGTCAGACGTTGGGCCAGATCACAGCCTTTTGCCCTCGTCCCAATTCGCCGCCACCTTCTTGCTCGGCTGCACGCGCGGCGGTTCGCCCGGCATCTTCGGATAGTTCGGCGGATACGGCAGGTCACCGAGTCCGTTTTCCTCGTCAGCCTTGACCATCTGCAGCAGCTTCTCAATCGACTGGGCCTTGGAATCGATGTCGGCCCAGGGGTCGTCGCGGCCTGCCACCACGGCGGGTGCGGTGGCGATGGTGTAGTCGTCGGGGTCCGCGTCGCGCAGTTCGTCCCACGTCAACGGCATCGACACAGTCGCGATCGGCGTCTTGCGCGCCGAATACGCCGACGCGAACGTGCGGTCGCGAGCATTCTGGTTGTAGTCGATGAAGATTCGCTTGCCGCGCTCTTCTTTCCACCATGACGTGGTGACCGCGTCGGGCGCCCGCCGCTCCACCTCGCGCGCCAACGCGATACCCGCCCGGCGTACCGCGATGAAGTCCCAATCCGGCTGGATGCGCAGGAAGATGTGCAGCCCACGGCCACCGGAGGTCTTCGGGTATCCGACAAGGCCGAGCTCGTCGAGGACCGGCTTGAGGACGTCGACCGCGATCCCGCTGGCCTCCTTGAACCCGGTGCCCGGCTGCGGATCCAGGTCGATGCGCAGCTCGTCGGGATGCTCGGTATCCGGGCAGCGCACCTGCCACGGATGCAGGGTGATGGTGCCCATTTGCGCCGCCCACACGATCGCGGACGGGTGCGTCACCTTCAGCGCATCCGCGGTCCTGCCCGACGGAAACGTCACCGTGCACGTCTCCAGATAATCCGGGGCGTGCTGCGGAATTCGCTTCTGGTAGATCTCCTCGCCGTCGATGCCGTCGGGGAAGCGCTGCAGATGCGTCGGCCGATCCCGCAACGCGGTCAGCATGGGGCCGCCTGCGACGGCCAGGTAATACTCGACGAGCTTGCGTTTCGTGCCGTCGGAACCCAGCTTCGGATAGTACACCTTGTCCGGGTTGGTAAACCGGACCTTGACGCCGTCGACATCGAGTTCTTCTGCGGGCGTTGCCATTTCAAGACTCCAGCACGTCGGAGAGGTCGAAGGTGATCGGGACCTCGAGTTGCTCGAAGGTGCAGCTTGCCGGATCACGGTCCGGCCGCCATCGCACGAACTTGACCGCATGCCGAAATCGTTGGCCGTGCACGGTGTTTCCCTCCATCTGATCGTAGGCCACTTCGCACACCTTCTCCGGACGGACGGGGATCCATCGCTTGTCAGCCGCCGAGTTCCACCGGCTCGGCGCCCCGTCGACGGCTTCGTCGCCCTCACGTAACGGCTCGAGGTCGGCCAGCAGCTTGAGCCGGTCCTTTGCGGTGAACGATGCTGCGCCACCGATCATCTGCAGTTCGCCGTCGTCGCGGTACAGTCCGAGCAGGATCGACCCGACGCCCTCACCGCTCTTGTGGACGCGGTAGCCGATCGCCACGCAGTCGGCATCGCGAGCGTGCTTGACCTTGACCATCTCCCGCTTGCCCGGCAGATACGGACCGTCCAGCCTCTTCGCGATCACGCCGTCCAGGCCTGCGCCCTCGAACGTGTCGAGCCACTGCGCGCCCTTCTCGGGATCCTCCGTGGTGCGGGTGACGTGGCACCACTGCTTCTCCCTCACCGATTCGGACAGCGCTTCCCGGCGCACCCGAAACGGCTCCTTCATCAGGGATGTGTCGCCGGTCGCCAACGCGTCGAAGCCGATGAAATGCGCGGGCGTCTGCTCGGCCAGCATGTTGATCCGGCTCGCGGCGGGGTGGATGCGTTGGGACAGCGACTCCCAGTCCAGCCGGATGCGCCCGCCGATCTCGCGCGGCACGACCACCTCCCCGTCGAGCACACAGCGCGGCGCCAGCTCGTCACGCAGCGCCTGCTCGAGCTCAGGAAAGTAGCGGCCGAGCTCCTTGCCGTTGCGCGACTGGATGACGACCTCGTCGCCGTCGCGGAACACCAGCGCACGGAAGCCGTCCCATTTCGGCTCGTAGGACCACACCCCGGCTTCGGGCGGCACCGTAGCCTGGGCTTTGGCAAGCATCGGCTCCAACGGCGGCAATACGGGTAGGTCCACGCTTTCCATACTCACGTAGACCGTCGAACCCGGGCAATATCATCGGCAACCCGTGGGGGTGACCGACAAGGACCGGAGTTCTTCCAGCGCTCTGGCGGAGTCGCTGCCGGGATCGGCGTGATAAAGAAGCAGATGCTGCCCAACGGCGTGCAGAACATGCGGGACGTTGAGCTGGTGCCGTGATAGATAGAGGTCGCCGACCCTCGGATGACGCAGGTGCAAGATTCCCAACGGGTAACCCACATCTGCGCGCGCCCACAGTTCGCGGAAACGTGGGCTGGCCGCGGACATTTCAGCGATCAACTTCTGCATGCGAGGATCATTCGGATTGTCACCGGCGAGTTCCCGTAAACCACTTACTGCGGCCTCGGTAGCCTCGTCCCAATCGACGTAGAGCTCTCTCGCGGCGGGGTTCAAAAGGCGCCAGCAGAGGAAGTTCTGTCCCGGGGCGAATCCTGGCGACAGCGCCTGGGCCATCGGATTCGAAGCCAGGACGTCTTGGTATCTACTGGCCACGATTGCCGGGAACGGGAACTGATCGATCAGCCGGTCTAACCCCTCGGCCGCTACCTCTAGGACGGATTGATCCCAGCGGCTGGTGGTCGGGTTGGCCAGTTGATGCAGGTACCTCGTGGCCTTGATGTCCAGTTGCAGGGCGCGCGCGAGCGCATCAAGAATCTGCGCGGACGGATTGTGGGCGCGTCCCCGCTCGAGTCGCAGGTAGTACTCGGCGCTGATGCCTGCAAGCATCGCCAGCTCCTCGCGGCGCAAACCGGGCGCACGGCGCTGTCCACCGGGAGCCAGCCCGACATCTTCGGGACGAACCTGGTCCCGTCGCGCACGCAAGTAATCACCCAGCGCGTTGGCTTTCGCCGCCACGATCAATCAGACCTCGCGGTCAACCCGTGAGCATGGGTTCGCAGCTGCACCGATAGCGAACGCAATTCCTCTAACGCTTGAGCGGAGGGGCTGCCGGGCTCGGCGCGATACATGATCACGTGGTCCCCACCGGGATACGGCGCATTGAGCCGGTGGCGGTAGAGATAGAGGTCGCCGACTTGAGGATGACGCATGTGGTGGATTCCCAAGCGATAACCTACGTCGGCGCGGTCCCACAGTTCGCGGAAACGTGGGCTGGCCTCAGACAATTCGGCTATCAACGCCTCCATGCGAGTATCTTTCGGGCATAGACCACTCAGTTCCCGTAATCCACTTACCGCGATAGCGGTCGCCTCGTCCCAATCGACAAAGAACTCCCGGGCAGCAGGGTCGAATAGGCGCCAACGCAGACTGTTTTGTCCTGGTGTGAACTCTGGCGACAGCGCGCGGGCGATCAGATTTGCCGCCAGTACATCTCGGTACCTATTGAAAACAATGGCCGGCATCAAAAACTGATCGATCACTTCGGCGAGTCCGTAGGCCACTGCTTCCAGATCGGGAGTATCCCCTCCGGCCGGAGCAGCCAGGTGGTGCAGATGCTGCGTGGCTTTTCTGTCCAGTTTTAGCGCCCTCGCGAGCGCATCAATGATCTGAGGGGACGGATGTTGGGCGCGTCCCCGCTCGAGTCGCAAGTAGTACTCGGAACTGATGCCGGCAAGCATTGCCAGCTCTTCGCGGCGCAAACCAGGCGCGCGGCGCTGTCCGCCGGGTATCAGCCCGACATCTTCGGGATGGACTTGGTCCCGCCGCGCACGCAGGAAATCACCCAGCGCGTTGGCTTTCGGCGCCATCGTCCGAGCGTATTCCGCGCAAGCGCGACACACATCCATCTCACCACCTCGAAAACGATGCCTCCTCCGGCGGCACTGCACCGGTAGTCCAGCGAATGTAGACGGGACTCCCGGTCGTGCCATCAACCGGCCTTGACGTCGACGGCGAGCGGCTCGCAACTTTGCAGTGCGCCAGCCCGCAACGCGACCGTCGCTGCCTATTCCCTCCCAGTACCCCGTATCGACGCGGCATACCCGCCTCATCCACGGCGCGCTGATGGTGGATATATGACCTGGCCGATCGACCGACCGGCGTGGCCACGAACCGATGAAAAGAGAGGAACGATATGACCGTCAAAGTAGAGCTGCCACCAACGCACCAGCCGTATCTGGAAAGCGGGCTGCTGCCTGCCGATTTCTACGCCTACGAGGAACTTCTGTCGGATTCGGAGCGCGAGAAGATCGGTCGCATCCGCGAGTTCTTCCGCACCCAGGCCATGCCGATCGTCGACGACTACTGGGCTCGGGCCGAGTTCCCGTTCGAGCTCGTCAAGGGATTCGCACAACTGGGTCTACTGGATTGGGCCGACCCCGATTCGTCGGAGCCGGCGCCGAGCAACCTGCTCACCGGCATCACCTCGATGGAGTTGGCGCACGCCGACCCGTCGCTGTCGGTGTTCTTCGGTGTGCACAGCGGGCTGGCGATGGGAACCATCCTGACCTGCGGATCCGACGAGCAGAAGCGACGGTGGCTGCCGGCGATGAGTCGGTTCGAGAAGATCGGCGCGTTCGCCTTGACCGAACCACACGGCGGCTCCGACGTTGCGGGCGGCATGGAGACCACCGCGCGCCGCGAGGGCGACGAGTGGGTGATCAACGGGGCCAAGCGCTGGATCGGTAACGCCACCTTCGCCGACCTGGTGGTTGTCTGGGCCCGCGACGTCGAGACCAATCGGGTGCTGGGCTTCGTGGTCGAGAAGGGCACCCCCGGTTTCACCGCGACGAAGATCGAGAACAAGTTCGCGCTGCGGATCGTGCAGAACGCCGACATCGTTCTCGACGAATGCCGGGTTCCAGAGGCCAACCGGCTGCAGAACGCGAACTCGTTCAGGGACACCGCTGAGATTCTGCGCCGGACCCGCAGCGGTGTGGCATGGCAGTCGGTGGGAGTCCAGTTCGCCGCCTATGAGATCGCACTGCAGTACGCGAAGGAGCGGACGCAGTTCGGTCGCCCGATCGGCAAGTTCCAGATGGTGCAGGACCTGTTGGTGAAGATGCTCGGCAACGCCACGGCGTGCGCCGGGATGATGGCCCGCCTGGCCCAGTTGCAGCACGACGGGGTGTACCGCGACGAGCAATCGGCGCTGGCGAAGGCCTACTGCACATCGCGGATGCGCGAGACCGTCCACTGGGCACGGGAGCTGTTGGGTGGCAACGGCATCGTGCTGGACTACAACATCGGGCGCTTCGTCGCCGACTCCGAGGCCCTCTACTCCTACGAGGGCACGCGGGAAATGCAGACGCTGATCGTCGGCAAGTCTGTCACCGGCCTGAGCGCGTTCGTGTGAGGCAATGACGATGACTACAGATACCACGCAGACAACGGAAGCCGTCTTCTCCGGCCTGAAAGTCGTTGAGATAGCGAGCTTCATCGCGGCTCCGGCCGCGGCGACGATGCTGTCGGACTTCGGCGCCGACGTGATCAAGGTCGAGCCGCCCGGCCTGGGTGACCCCCAGCGGCTGCTGAGCTCGGTGCCGCCGAGCCCGGCTGCTCCGGGAAACTATAGCTGGCACTTGGCCAACCGCAACAAGCGCGGCATGTCCGTCGACCTGAAGTCGGAGGGCGGCACCGAGATCCTCAAGCGTCTCGTCCAATGGGCGGACGTCGTGATCACCAACTTCCCGCACGGCACCCGCGAGTCGCTGCACCTGGGCTATGAGGAAGTGTCCGGTTGGAATCCGCGGGTCATCTACGCCGACATCACCGGCTTCGGGGATGCCGGACCGGACGCCAGGCTGCCCGGGTTCGACCTGACCGCATTCTGGTCGCGCAGCGGACTTCTCGCTTCGACCCGCGACGCGGGTGCACCGCCGACGTCACCCCCTTGGGGCAGCGGCGATTACACTACCGCCACCGCGATCTACGCGGCGATCACCACCGCGCTGTACCACCGCGAACGCACAGGGCGGGGTGCCAATGTCGGCACGTCGCTGCTGGCGACCGGGGTGTGGGCGACTGGAACACTGGTGTCTGCGGCCCTGGCCGGCGCCAAGCCGTATGAACTGCATGACCGCACCGCGCCGGTGAACGCGATGACCAATCCCTACCAAAGCGGGGACGGCCGCTGGATCATGCTGGCCGCCAGGCAGTCAGCGTGGCCGACATTGGCCAACGCGATCGGGCGGTCGGACCTGTTGTCCGATCCGCGCTTCAGCGACGTCAAGGCCATCGGCCAGCACGCCGCGGAGTTGGCCGATCTGCTTGAGGCCGAATTCAGGTCGCAACCGTTGGCGCATTGGAAAGAGGTTCTCGACGCAGCCCGCCTGCCTTATGGCGTCATCCAGTCGCCTGAAGAGGCGGCGGCCGATCCGCAGCTTCGCGCCGCCGACATCGTCGTGCCGATCGAGGATGCGAGGGACCTGGAGTACACCGTCAACAACCCGATTTCTCTCCGCGGGCTGCCCAGGGTTCCTTCTCGGCGTGCGCCCGAGCACGGAGAGCACAACGACGAAGTCCTCGCACAGCTGGGGTTCAGCGCCGACGACATCGGCCAGCTACGGGAACACAAAGTGATTCCCGTTGCGCCAGAACAGGAGACAGTGAGATGACCACAACTGAAGTATCGACGGACCTGGTACTCACCGAGCGTCACGACGGCGTTCTGACGATCACCATCAACCGTCCGGCACAGAAGAACGCCGTCAGCCGCGAGGTCGCGGTCCAACTCGCAGCCGCCCTGGATGTGCTGGACTCTGACCCGACGTTGTCGGTGGGCGTGTTGACCGGCGCCGGCGGAACGTTCAGCGCTGGCATGGACCTGAAGGCGTTCGCGAACGGCGAGACTCCAATCCTTCCCGGTCGTGGATTCGGCGGGCTCACCCAATCCGTGGTGCGCAAGCCGCTCATCGCGGCCGTCGAAGGATGGGCGCTCGGGGGTGGCTTCGAAATGGCGCTGGCCTGCGACCTGATCGTCGCCGGGGACACTGCCAAGTTCGGGCTGACCGAGGTGAAACGGGGACTCATCGCAGGCGAGGGCGGCGTCATCCGCCTGCCACAGCGACTCCCCTACCACGTCGCCCTCAAGGTGCTGCTCACCGGTGAGCCGATTTCGGCCGTCGATGCCAACCAGTACGGCCTTATCAGTGAGCTCACCGCGTCCGGCGCCGCATTGGCCGGGGCGCAAGAACTTGCTCAGCGCATCGCCGTCAATGCACCGCTCGCACTGGCGAAGGTCAAGCAAGTCTTGCGAGAGACGCAGGGCCTCAATGACGCCGACGCGTTCGCGCGCCAGTCCAAGGACGCGCACAGCCTGCTGGACACCGAGGACGCGCACGAAGGAGCGCTCGCCTTCGCCGAAAAGCGCGCACCCGTCTGGCGCGGGCGCTAACGACCACAAAGCAAAGGAACCACGATCATGAATTCGCCAAAGCCAGTGCAGCGCATCGCAATTGTCGGTACCGGAACCATCGGTGCGAGTTGGGCGACGCACTATCTAGCCCAGGGCTTCGATGTGACGGCCACCGACCCGGCGCCGGGCGCTGAGGCGGCGCTGCGGTCCTACGTCGAGGGCGCGTGGGAGGGCGTGACCAAGCTGGGACTCGCTCCCGGCGCCTCCACGGATCGCCTGAAGTTCACCTCCGACTTGCCGGCGGCCCTTACCGACGCCGACTTCGTTCAGGAGAACGGGCCGGAGCGCCCAGAACTGAAAGTCAAGCTGTTCGCCGACATCGACGACGCCACGCCGCCCGACGCGATCATCGCCTCGAGCTCATCTGGCATCACGATGAGCGAAATCCAGGTTCAGTGCAAGCGCCCTGAGCGGACCGTCATCGGCCACCCCTTCAATCCGCCACACGTCATTCCTCTCGTGGAAGTTGTCGGCGGGAAGAAGACGTCGCCGGAAACGATCCGTGACGCGATGGCGTTTTACGCATCGGTCGGCAAGAAGCCCATCCTTCTGAAGAAGGAGCTGCGCGGCCACGTCGCCAACCGCATCCAGTCAGCGCTGTATCGAGAGGTGGTTTACCTGATCGGCGAGGGCGTGCTCGACGTCGCCGACGCCGACGATGCGGTGTCGTGGGGTCCCGGGCTGCGCTGGGGGGTCATGGGCCCCAATCTGCTGTGGCATCTCGGTGGCGGCCAGGGCGGCATCCAGCACTTCATGGACACCCTGATGCCACGCATGGCCGCCGGGTGGCCAGGGTTGGGCAACCCAGAACTCACCCCGGAGCTCCAGCAACAGATCGTCACGGGCGTTCTCGACGAGGCGCACGGCCAGTCGATCGACGAGCTCGCCGCCCAGCGCGACCAGATGCTGTTCGATCTGATCGCCGTGCGCGCCAAGCAGGGATCA
>Ga0157378_10002408_pt1 | contig 16633 bp, 12 predicted proteins | sample M65metaG_FD_115309 | JGI IMG/M metagenome (GOLD analysis project Ga0157378, IMG submission 115309) | Miscanthus rhizosphere microbial communities from Kellogg Biological Station, Michigan, USA - M6-5 metaG | ecosystem: Host-associated > Plants > Roots > Rhizosphere > Soil | place: USA: Michigan...
CGTCACGCTCGACGGCTGCTGCCATCACGAGGCAGGGCTCCCGCCGGACGAGGAGTCGATGCGCTACTGGACCGCTCAGATGGAACGAGCCGATGCCCTGCTGTTCGGCCGGGTGACCTACGAGGTGATGGAGTCGGCGTGGCGGAAGCCGGCCATGGGCGCGTGGCCCGACTGGATGAATGAGTGGGAGGTCCCGTTCGCCGAGACCATCGACCGGGCGAAGAAGTACGTCGTGTCGAGCACGCTGAGCGGGGTCGATTGGAATGCCGAGCTGGTGCGAGGCGACTTGGGGCAAGCGGTGCAGCGGCTCAAGCAGGAGCCAGGCGAGGGCCTGTTCGTGGGTGGCGTCACGCTCCCTCTGGCGTTGGCAGATCTGGGACTCATCGACGAGTACGCGTTCGTCGTGCAGCCGGTCCTTGCGGGACACGGGCCGACGTTGCTCGCGGGTCTGCGCGAGCGCATCCAGCTCGAGCTGGTGGATCGGCATGAGTTCCGGTCGGGGGCCGTCGCCGTGCGATACCGGCCCACGCGAGCTACGGCTTGACCTGATTTGTCCTGGCAGCTTGCCGCTGCCTCGCGACGGAACGATTCCCGTGGGTGATCGGGCAAATGGCGCTGAGGTGAGTACTTACACTTGGCGCGTGGATACACGAGAAGCCGCGCAGCGGTGGGCTGACGTCTGGGAGCGCGGTTGGCGTGAGCACGACGTGGAGGCCATCGTTGCGCTGTACGCCGATGATGCGTTCTGGCAGCAGAATCCGTTCCGCGATCCCGAACCGGGCTACCTCGCTCGCGTCTTCGAAGAAGAGGAGTCGGCCGAGTGTGAGTTTGGCTCTCCGATCGTCGACGGCGAGAGAGCAGCGGTTCCGTGGAGCGCCCAGACCAAGCTCGTCAGCGGCGGTAGAGAGGAACTCGCGGGTGTGTCGCTCTTGCGCTTCGACGTCAATGGCCTCGTCGTCGAACATCGCGACTTCGGGGTTGAGATCGTCCACCCGGCTACGCCCCGGGAGCCGCCGAAAGACCACGCGCCATAACCGCGCATGAGCGACGATCCAGAGCTGGCGAGAACTCGCGCATCGTACGATGCGACCGCAGCGCTCTACGCCGGTTCTGTGGGCACCGAAATCAGCGATTCGATCGAGGCGGAGCTCGACCGTTCGTTACTCGAGGATCTGGCTTCGCGGTTCTCTCACGGGGGACGCGTCGCCGACCTGGGATGCGGACCGGGCCGCGTCGCCGCCTTCCTGGCGGCAAAGGGTGTCGAGGTTGTCGGCATCGATTTGTCACTCGGGATGCTGGAGATGGGCCGTCGGGCCCACCCGGATCTGCGTTGCGCCCTCGGGGACCTGGCCGCGTTGCCCTTGGCCGATCGCTCGCTCGACGGCGCGGTGTGCTGGTACTCGATCATCCACACCGAACCGCATCGCCTCGACGCCACCTTCGATGAGATGGCACGCGTGCTGGTCGCTGACGCTCATGTGCTGCTCGCATTCCAGGCCGGAAGGGGCGAGCGTCTGCATCGCACCGACGTCCAGGGCACGCCGGTCGCACTGACGAGCTACCGACACGATCCAGAGGATGTCACTCGGCGGCTCGCGAGTGCAGGTTTCGAGGTGCGATCCTGCGCCGTGCGCAACGCCGAACTCGCGCACGAGTCGACGGCGCAAGCGTTCGTGTTCGCCCAACTCCGGTCAGCGCACTGATCCGTGCGGCGCGAGGTCCGGTCCCGTCGCTCCTCGACCTCGGTGCCATCGTGGCTGAACTTCAGCGGGGCACGACTGCCCTAGCCCGTAGTGGAGTCGATGCCGAAGGCGGCGTCGATCGCGGCGACGGCCTGATCGACGTCGTGCTGGAAGACGTCGGGCGCGACTTTCGATGCGACGTCGGCCTTCAGAAGTGCGATTGCGGCGAGCGGCGGCTGACGCAAGGCGGCGCCGAGCCACGGTGATGCCGCATAGGCATCGTTCAACAACCCCGTGGCTTCGTCGATGGCTCCGGTGATGGTCGCGGAGGATTCACCTGACGCAGAGACCGCCTGTTCGTACTCGATGGGCAACCGCTGCAGCGCCGTCGCCGCGTCCTCGCCCTTCGAACGAGACTCGGCGACGACATCCGCGGATGTTTTCGCGGTGTTGTTGCCGATCACGTAGCCGATGCCGATGCCGACCAGCAGGGCCACCACACCGACGGCCACGATGACCCAACGTCGACGCGACCCCTGCATGTAGACAGCCATGATGTTGTTCCTACTACTCGGTTAACAGTTCTCGATGCCGCTCACGCGCCGGTCACCACGACTGCCTGGGCGGCATTCTGCCCCGCCGAGGTCGCATGATCGCGTACGGCATCGACCGCGGCTGCGGCCGTCAATGCCACGATCCTCGATGCACCGACGAGCCACACGGTCGGCTTGCCCTCGGTGCCGAGATGCCGGCGGGTGTACTTGGTGACGAGCGACTCCAACGCCTCGGCCTCCATGTCCGACCCGGCGAGGAAGTCGCCCGGCCCCTCGGAGACCACGTCGCCGTACCGGTCGAGCACCAACACGGTCGACGGCCCGGACGCCGGCCCACGCCGGGCAACCCACGAATGCCCGAACCCGACAGGATCGGAGAAGCCGCGGTGGCCGGCAACGGCGACGACCTCGGCCGACGTGAGCGGAGCACGCCCCGGCATCGCACCCGAGGCGAGACCGACCATTCCTGTCGCCGACGCCCGCAGGGTGGACTGCTCGCGGTCGTACTCGACGCGGACGTCGATCGAGTTCCTCGCGGCCCCGGCGGCGAGGCACGCTTCCTCCGCGGCAGCGGCCAGCGCCTCGCCGTCGGCGAGCGTCGGATCGATAACCGACCGTTCCCGCTCGACGAGCACGAACGACAATGCGTCGCCGATGGACGAGATCACCTCGGCGTGCTCGGGAATGAAGCAGTCGAGGTTCATCTCCTTGGCGACGTACCTCGCCACTCCCCCGGCGCCGCCGCCGACCGCGATCAATTGCGGCGATCGCAGCGAGTAGTCCTTGCACACGGCTGCCACGAGCGCGCCGATCGCCTGCGCCGAAGCGACCAGCATTCGCCGGGCGACCTCTCTCCCGTCGAGACCCAATACCTTGCCCGCCGCGGCCAGAACCGCCATCGCCGAGTCACGATTCGCATTCAATGCTGCGTGGTCGCCCTCGTGGACGACGCCGAGCGCCACGGCCGCGCACGTGTTGGTGATGGCCACTCGACGACCGTCGGTCAGACGGGCGATCACATATTCCTGAGGATCACCGGTCCTTGGGGCAACGACTTCGATGCGAAGACCGCCGAGCGCTTCGGCATCGACGTAACACGAATACGGCATGCCGGCCACGTGCGCGCTGCGCGGACCCACACCGTGGAGGCGGCCACGACGGGCCCGCAACATCGACCCACCGGCGACGCCGACCACCCGCACGTCCAGTGCCCGCACCGCGGTGGCATGACTGGCCACGCGCACGTAGCTCAGCGCCGGCCGGCCGGCCTTCACCGCGGCGACGTTGGTCGACGTGCCGCCGACCTCGACGATGACGGCATCGTCGAGGCGCATGGTGCGTAGCACTCCCGCCACCGAAGCGGCCGGGCCGGAGTACAGGGTGCGAGCCGGCTCGCGGCGCAGCCCGGTCGAGTCGATCGCGCCACCGTCGCCGCGCATCACCATCACCGGGGCGACGACACCGGCGGCGCGTACCCCGTCCTCGACGTGCTGCGCCGTCTGCAAGGCGATCGGCAGGATCGAAGCGTTGAGTGCCGCAGTGACGGTGCGCAACTCGAGTCCATAGAGCCCCGTCATCTCGGCGGATCCGCACGACGGAAGGCCTCGCCCTATCGCTCGGGCCACTGCGGCACGCTCGGCACTTCCGTCATCGGGGGCGAACGCCTCGGCGACACAGATCGACCGCGCACCGCCGGCGACCAGTCGGTCGAGCGCGGCATCGATCGCCGACTCGTCGAAGCCGTCGGTGATGTCGACGAGCTCGGCGACGACCGGCAGCGGTTTGCCCGGCGCAAGTTCGAGGCCGTCGAGGCGCGTGCGCTTCGCTGCGCGCCGCAGATCGGGCCGCCGGCCGAGCGCCAACACTCCGACCGTGCCGACGTCGCCTTCCAACATCGCGTTGACCGCTTGTGTCGTCGAATGCGTGACGAGTTGCACGCGCTCCGGTCCGACCTGCGCGGCGACATCGGCCGTCACGCGAACCACACCTGCCGCGGGTCCGCCGGGCTCGGTGTGGGTCGTCGGCAATGCGGCGCGGGCGATCACCCGTCCGACAGCCAGATCGAAGGCGATCGCCTTCGTGAACGTGCCGCCCACATCCACGCCGATCCTGATCTGCGATGGTGCGGCAGGTACCTCGGTCGTGTCAGACACTGGCGAGTTCGAGGCGGCGGCGCCGGCGTGGGGCGAAGACGAACGTGTACAGGCCACCGACGACATAGATCACCGTGAGGATCACTTGCGCCAGCACACTGGGAAGCGTCGGGTAGTAGCCGGTGGCCTGGGCGAGAAAGATGGGCAGGTTCGGCCAACCGGGCAGGAAGTGCACGTCGATGACGGCAGCCTCCTGCAGCGCACGCATTGCGTTGCCGACCAGGGCAACCGAGGTGGCCATCACGATGATCACCGCGACCGACAGGAAGGTGCGCACCGGCAGCACTCGGCCGAGCTTCAGCACCGCCCAGGCGACGAACGCGAGCACGACCGCAGCGGCCACGACGCCGAGCACGACCCAGGTCTGCAGGCCGGCGCTGAACGACAGCATGGCTTGGTAGAAGAGCACCGTTTCGAAACCCTCGCGGAAGACCGAGGTGAAACCGATCAGCGCGAGCGAAGTGGCCGAGCCGATCGAGACTGCTTTCCACACGCGGGCGCGCAGGAACTCCAACCAACGGCGTTGCTCGAGCCGCGCCGCCAACCAGAACGAGACGTAGAACAGCACGACGACCGCGAACAGACCGACGACCGCCTCGAGCACCTCACGGCCGAACGGCAACGCCGCGAAGATCGCGTCGACGGCGAAGTACGCGGCGATCGTCGCGAGGACCGCTGCCAGCACGCCGTAGAGGATCGGTCGCCGATACTTGTTGCCTTGCTCGGTCGTCTGCAGGTACCCGAACAACGCGGCGAGCAGCAGGACCGCCTCGAGACCCTCGCGGAGCAGGAGGCTGAACGACTGCCCGAACACCAGCAGCGGCGCACCGATGCCACGCGCCGTCAGGCGACGCTCGGTCTCGTCGATCAGGCCGCGCAAGATCACGACGCGGTCGCGGACCTCGCCGGTCGGAGCACCTCCGTCGATCAGGCCGCGGACGCGCGCGAATGCGTTCTCGACCTTGAATCTGAAATCGAGCCCGGCGGTGACATCGAGTGGCGCTTCCACTGCCTCGAAGCACTGCAGGTAGCCGGTCTTGGCCTCGGCGAAGGCCTCGTCGCGTTGACCGGCGTCCATCAACCGGAGGCTGCGATCGATCGAGTCGCGCACTTCGTGCAACTGGTCGACGGCCTCGGCCTTGCTGAGGGAGCCCTGACTGCAGTCCACCGCGGCGTGCGGCGCGGAGGCGCTCGCCGTCGACGGGTGCCCGGCTACCAGGGTCATCAGCGCGATCACGGCGACTCCGACACAGCCCAGGCGCGTCAGACCACGTCTGGGAAGCGATGCCGCGATCATCGTCCACTGTCTACCAGCTGTAAAGCTTCCTTTACAAGTCGCCTCCTATCACCCTCATGCCGGCCGGGATGCAACCCGAAGATGTGAGTGAGTTCTCACTCATGTAGACTGCCGGAATGGCACGCACCTCCACGGCAGAGCACCCGGCCGACGCGGCACCCCGCCGCTTCCGGGCCGCGCCACTACCCCCTCAGGAGCGACGAGCGGCGATCATCGCCGCGACGCTCCCGTTGCTCCTACGCGACGGCCCGGGCATCACCACTCGTCAGATCGCCGAGGCCGCCGGCATCGCCGAAGGAACGATCTTTCGCGTCTTCCCGGATCTCGACACGCTCATCCAGGCCACCGTCGACGCCGCCTACGACCCGGCGCAGGTCGCCGCCGAACTGGCGTCGATCGACCCGGCCTTGACGTTCGAACAGCGACTCGAAGACGCAGTGCGAATCCTGCAGAAGCGCCTGAAGAGCATCTGGCAGTTGACGTCGATCAGCGGCATGCCGCGTCCCGTCGGGCTGCACGCACGGACCTCGGCTCGCCCCGACATCGCCGCCCTCGTCGCCTTGCTCGAGCCGTACCGTGATCGGCTGCGCAGCACGCCTGCTGCGGCGGCTCAACTGCTGCGCGGCTTCACGCTCGCCGGCACGCATCCCGCAATGACCGCCGACTCTCCCATGACGCCCGCCGAGATCGTCTCGGTGTTGCTCGATGGCATCCGCTCCCCGAAGGAGGCCGACGACCAATGCTGATCCGGCTCCTTCGCATCTATCTCCAGCGCTACAAGCGCGAGCTCGTGTTCGTGTTGATCCTGCAGACGGCACAGACCTTCGCCGCGCTGTACCTGCCCAGCCTCAACGCCGACATCATCGACAAGGGCGTGGCCCAAGGCGACACCGGCTACATCTGGTCGACCGGCGGGCTGATGCTGCTCGTCACGTTCGTCCAGGTCGTCTGCGCCGCCACCGCCGTCTACTTCGGCGCCAAGGCGGCGATGGGGTTCGGCCGCGACGTGCGCAGCGGCATCTTCCATCAGGTCTCGGATTTCTCGGCCCGCGAGATGGGCCAGTTCGGCGCGCCGTCCTTGATCACCCGGATCACCAACGACGTTCAGCAGGTGCAGATGCTCGTGCTGATGACCTGCACGTTGCTCGTCGCCGCGCCGATCACCGCCATCGGCGGCATCATCATGGCGATCCGCGAAGACACCGGTCTGTCGTGGATCCTCACCGTCAGCATTCCGGTGTTGGTGATCTGCGTGCTCACCGTCGTCTCGAAGATGGTGCCGCAGTTCCGCAAGATGCAGGAGCGCATCGACAGCGTCAACCGCGTGCTGCGCGAGCAGATCACCGGCATCCGAGTAGTACGCGCCTTCGTTCGCGAGCGGGCCGAGGCGGAGCGATTCGCCGACGTCAACGGTGAGCTCACCGACACCGCGTTGCGAGCCGGGCGCCTGCAGGCCTTCTTCTTCCCGATCGTGATGTTGGTGCTCAACGCGTCGAGCGTCGCCGTGCTGTGGTTCGGTGCGGGACGGATCAACGAGGGGAAGATGCAGATCGGCGCCCTCATCGCCTTCCTCAGCTACTTGGCGCAGATCATCATGGCGGTGATGATGGCCACGTTCATGGTCATCCTCGTGCCGCGTGCCGCGGTGTGCGCCGAGCGAATCATCGAGGTGCTCGACACTCCGTCATCGGTCGTGCGCGCCGAGGCGCCGGTCACCGAACTTCGTACGTCCGGCCGGCTCGAGTTGCGCGACGTCGGCTTTCACTACCCGGGCGCAGAAGCTCCGGTGCTGTGCAACATCTCGCTGCTCGCCGAACCCGGTGAGGTCACGGCGATCATCGGCAGCACCGGGTCGGGAAAGACGACACTGCTCAGCCTCGTACCGCGACTGTTCGATGTCACCTCGGGCTCGGTGCTCGTCGACGACGTCGACGTGCGCGACATCGATCCCGACGTGTTGTGGGGCCGCATCGGCCTCGTGCCGCAGAAGCCGTACCTGTTCTCGGGAACGGTCGCCAGCAACCTGCGTTTCTCGGATCCCGATGCAACTGACGAGCAACTCTGGGCGGCTCTCGACATCGCCCAGGCGAGCGATTTCGTGCGGGCGATGCCCGGCGGGCTGCAGGCCACGATCGCCCAAGGCGGCAGCAACGTGTCGGGAGGCCAGCGGCAGCGACTGGCGATCGCCCGGGCCCTCGTGCGCCGCCCCGAGATCTACCTCTTCGACGACTCGTTCTCGGCGCTCGACCTCGCCACCGACGCGAGGTTGCGCACCGCGCTGGGCCCGTACACGGCCGATGCGACGGTCGTGATCGTCGCCCAGCGGGTCTCGACGATCATCCGCGCCGACCGCATCCTGGTGCTCGAGGACGGCGAGTGCGTCGGCCTCGGCACGCACACCGAGCTGTTGGAAACATGCCCGACGTATCGCGAGATCGTCGAGTCGCAGATGACCGCGGAGGAAGCGGCATGAGCACCGATACGACTGCTCCCCGCCCCGACTCGGAAGAGAACGACGACGATGTCGTCCGACCGGCGTATGCCCGGCCCGCGGCCAGCCCGGGCCCGATGCGCTCGATCGGCATGCCCGCGGAGAAGTCGAAGGACTTCGGCGGCACGACGAAGCGCTTGCTCGGCCGCATGCGCGAAGAGCGCGTGCGCGTCGTCGCGGTCGTCGGATTGGCCGTGCTCAGCGTCACCTTGACGGTGCTCGGGCCGAAGATCCTCGGGCACGCAACCGACTTGATCTTCGGCGCGGTCATCCATCAACGGAAGATCGATTTCGACGAACTGCGCAACGTGTTGCTGACGGTGCTCGCCCTCTACGTCTCCGCCGCGGGTCTCTCGTACCTGCAGTCGTACACGTTGGCCGGCGTGGTGCAGCGGACGATGTACCGGTTGCGATCCGACGTGGAGGACAAGCTGGCCCGCCTGCCGTTGAGCTACGTCGACGGACAACCCCGCGGCGACCTGCTGAGCCGGGTCACCAATGACATCGACAACATCGCCCAGAGCATGCAGCAAACGCTCAGCCAGCTGCTGACATCGTTGCTGACCCTCGTCGGCGTTCTCACCATGATGTTCGTGATCTCGCCGATCCTCGCCTTCGTCGCCGCGCTGACCATTCCCGCCTCGCTGTTGATCATTCGATTCGTGACGAGTCGCTCGAAGAAGCGATTCGTCGCCCAATGGCGTCACACCGGCGCGCTCAACGCCCAGATCGAAGAGGCGTTCACCGGGCACGCGCTCGTCAAGGTGTTCGGTCAACAGCACGCGGTCGAGAACCGCTTCAGCGACAAGAACGAGGAGCTGTACTCGGCCAGTTTCGGTGCCCAGTTCATCTCCGGGATCATCCAGCCGGCGATGATGTTCCTCGGCAACTTGAACTACGTGGCCATCGCTGTGATCGGCGGGCTACGCGTCTCGTCCGGCGCGCTGTCGCTCGGCGATGTCCAGGCGTTCATCCAGTACTCGCGGCAGTTCACCCAACCGCTCACGCAACTGGCCTCAATGGCCAACGTGCTGCAGTCCGGCATCGCCTCGGCCGAACGAGTCTTCGAACTGCTCGACGCCGTCGAACAACAGGAGGACCCCGCTGATCCGACTCGCGACGTGGATCCACGTGGGCGCATCGAGTTCGAGCACGTGGCCTTCTCCTACGACCCGAAGAACCCGTTGATCAGCGACCTGTCGCTGGTGGCGGAACCCGGCCACTCCATCGCGATCGTCGGTCCGACGGGGGCCGGCAAGACGACCCTCGTCAACCTGATCATGCGGTTCTACGAGCTCGACGGCGGGCGGATCACGCTCGACGGCATCGACATCGCCGACATGACGCGATACGACCTCCGGTCGAACGTGGGCATGGTCCTCCAGGACACGTGGCTGTTCAACGGAACCATCCGCGACAACATCATGTACGGCAACCTCGACAGCTCCGAGGCCCAGTTCCAGGAGGCGGTGCGGGCGACGTACGTCGATCGCTTCGTGCACTCGTTGCCCGACGGCTACGACACGATGATCGACGACGAAGGTGGCACCGTCAGCGCCGGCGAGAAGCAGCTGTTGACGATCGCCCGTGCCTTCCTCGCCGACCCGACGATTCTCATCCTCGACGAGGCGACCAGTTCGGTCGACACACGCACCGAGGTGCTCATCCAGAAGGCGATGGCCGCGCTGCGATCGCAACGCACCAGCTTCGTGATCGCCCATCGCCTGTCGACGATCCGCGATGCAGATCTGATCCTCGTGATGAACGCCGGCGCCATCGTCGAGCAGGGAACACACGAAGAACTGCTGCAGAAGCGCGGTGCGTACTTCGATCTGTACAACGCCCAGTTCGCTGCGCCGGTCGTCGACGTGGTGTAGGCCTCGCGCCTATTGCACGGCCGCCCCCATGATCTCGCCGATGTGCCGCGGATCGAAGAAGTCGACGGGTGAAACCGTGCCCGCAGTGATGCTGACGAACTCATCCATCGCGTCCCGGTTACCGCTGATCGCACCGAGCAGCTGCTGCATCTCCGGCGGAGGTTGCTCGAGCGTGGCGAGTTGCGTGGTGAACTCGTAGATCGGCAGCGCGCGCGTGTCACGGGTGCGTTGAAAGCCCGACATCGCCTCGTCGAAGGGATGGACGCCACAGAAGAACTCGTCGAGAGCGGCCGAGCACAACTCCGCGTCGCTGAACGCGTCGCTCATGCCTTGGGCGGTGATGGGGTCCTTGTTGTATCCGGCGTCGCCGACGAGAACCCAACCGCGTCCGTACGGCCTGCGGAAGAAGTTCGGCACTGACCCGCCGGCAAATCTTTCTACGCGCGTCGCGTCGCGTACACGCGCAGCAAACGCGGGCGACAGCTCGAGTGTCTTCAGATAGTTGCCCTCGACGTCGGTCTTGTATGCCGCCGACTCTGCGAACGGCCAGCCGACGACGAGCATGGTGAGGCCATCGTTGGTTCCGATTGCCGCCCACCCTCTGTCCGGCCGGATCGTGATCTCGAATCCATCGACCGGCAGATCACTCCAGTACGTGTAGTAGCTCCATTGCAGCATGGGCTTTTCGTTGTAGTGCTGCGGCTCGACCAGCTTGGCGATGTGCGAATTTCGCCCGTCCGCCCCGATCACAACACGTGCTCGCTCCTCGACGGGCGATCCGCCGGCAGTGCGGCCACGGATTCCCACCACTTCGCCGTGTTCGACGACCAGGTCTTCGACCGTGAATCCTTCTCGGACTTCCGCACCCGCTCGTGCCGCCGCGTCCACCAGAATCTTGTCCAGCACCATGCGCCGCGGCGCGTACGCCGCCGACTGCCCCTCGATCGGGCGTGGGGTTCCTGCGATCGAGAACGGCCCGAAGTCGTACGAGTACGTTCTCGCCGGCGGGCAACCAGTTGCCGTCACCGAATCGAGCAGGCCCCAGCGGTTCAACGCCGCAACGCCCGGGGCGTGGATCACGTGCGTCGAGACCGTGTCGCTGGGAAACGACGCCCGATCAACGAGCAAGACCCGATATCCCTTGCGGGCGAGCAGCATGGCGGTCGGCGCTCCAGCACACCTCGCCCCTACCACGATCACGTCGAATTCCTTGTTCATGACTGCATCCCTTCGTCTTTGCCGAATTGGCGGCTGTTTCGACGATGACAGAAGGGGGCGGAATAGGGATCGGGGAGGTCCCCTATTCGCCGGCTGGTTTTGACGCGCTCGGTCTCTCTCGGGCGCTGTATGCCGCGGCCTGACCCCTGGTGCGCAGACCGAGCTTGGCCAGAATGTTGCCAACGTGGTGTTCGACCGTCTTTCGGCTGATGAACAAGCGGTCGGCGATCTCCGGATTCGACAAGCCGTGGCCGATGAGTTCGAGCACCTCGGCCTCGCGTTTGGTCAGTTGGCCGACGGTCCCCTTGACGACACTTCGGGGCGTCGACGGCTTGGCGCCCAGCGAACGCAGCACAGCTGCTGCCTCGTCCACCTGGCGGGCGGCATGCAATCGCTCGAACGCCTCGAGGGCCGCCCGAGCCTCCGCCATCGCCACCTCCGGGCGTTCGGTGATGAGTGCCTGGGCCAGTTCGAGCCGCGAACGAGCGACTTCGACGGGCATCTGGGCCCGTGCGAAACCGGCCAACGCCTCGCGTAGGCATGCTTGGGTGTCACCCTGGCCGCTCACCAGACAGACTCGACCGCGCGCCAGTGCCGCGACCGCGACGAGGTAGTCGGTTGGATGAGCGGCAGCGCACGATGCAAGGTTGTCTGTCGCGATGGCGGCTTCGGCGACCATGTTCCTGGCGAGCTGCACGTCCACGAGCAGTGCCCACAGCGGTGCTGCCGAAGTGCTGGTCTGATCGATCTGCGCCAGCACCCGTTCGATGATGTCGGCCGCGAGCGCCGTCTGTCCCGTCGCCAACCGGATCGCGGCAAGTGTGCGAGCAACGGCGGATTCGTTGTTCGCGTCGAGGCCGTCGAGCAACTGCTCGGCCTCTTCGATGCGCCCCTGCCGGACGCGGAGGTCCGCCAACCGCGCGATCGCTCCACCGCGCAACGATTTCTGTCCGAGGCTCCACAATCGCACGGCCTGCGTCAGGGCGAGCTCGGCCTCGGGCCAACGCCCGGCCGCGGTGAGGATGCCGCCGTAGTGGGTGCGGCAGAACGCAGACACTGCAGGCAGCTGACGGCGCTCGGCGATCGACTCACCGACGCGGATCCACTGGTCTGCACGCCCGACGTCGTGGGCGTACTCGCACGCCGAGAAGAGTTGACAGAAGATCTCTTCGAGCGCGCAGAAGTCTTCGACCTCGCTACCGGCAACCGCCGCCAGAGCCTCGTCGAGCAGCATCATGCCCTCTTCACGGCGATCGTCGTGGACAAGGCTGGCACCGAGGTACGCCAGGCTGACGAACTCGAGGTCCGTGTCGCCCCACTTCCGCGCCGACGCCAGCGCGTCGTGGAACCGTTGCTCCTTGAGACGACGGTCGGATTCGAACATCCCGATGTTGAGCGCGACCCAGCCACGCTCGCTCGACTCGTCCGACTCGACGAGCAACGTCTGGGCGCGACGCAACCAACCACTGCCGACAGCCCAATCGCCGACCACGGCGAGGTACATGTAGGCGACGGTGCGCGCCACACGCACGGCGCCCACGTGATCCCCGGCGTCTCGGTGCGCCGCGTACGCCGCTTCCCAATCGCGGATCGCCTCCGCAAACCTCATCTCCAAGTAGGCGGTTCGGGCCAGGCCTTCCAACACGTCGCCGGACGGTGTCGGCCCAGCGGCGCGCTCGAACGCGGCCCGAGCAGTCACCGGATCGCCTGTACGAAGTGCGGCACGCCCCTCCGCTATGAGCGCATCGACCGGCCCGGTCACTCGCCCATCATCCCACGCTTCGGATCAGCCCATGCGCGGCGATTCAGGACCAGTTGGTCTGCGGTCGCTCCTGCAGCACACCGTCGACGACGATGTCCACGCGTTCGTTGAAGAAGCACAACATGTTCTGGATCGTCGGTACCTGCGGTAGTGGGATGCGATACACCCAGGCGACGTTCTCGACCGGGTCGGAGTCGGGAACGGCGACCGAGAAGTAGTTGGCGGTGCCCTTGTACGGGCAGGCCGTGGTGAGCGGCGACGAGCGCAGCAGGTCCATGCGAACGTCGATCTTCGGGATGTAGTAGCGCGTCGGCAGGCCGGTCTCGAACAACAGCGTGGGTTGGGTGGTGTCGGCAACGGTCTCGCCGTTGACGTGCACCTCGACGTGGCGCGACGACGCCAACGCGTCGACCCGCTTGTACGGATCGCGGGCGTGCACGAACACCTCTTCGTCCTCCTCGAACCAGTTGTCGACCTTGTTCCAGTAGAACGCGGCGTACGCCGACAGGTCCGGTGCGCCGGGCAATGGCGACGGATAGCTCCACACCGCGTCGTCGATGCGCCGGTCGCCGACGACGATCGACCAGTACTCGGCGTCGCCTTTGTAGGGACAGTGGGTCGAGCGGTCAGTGTGTTCCAGGAGGTCGAAACGGATGTCGTTCTTCGGGAGGTAATAGACGGGCAGGTGCCCTGTCTCGAAGAGGTAGATGGACTCGATCGTGTCGGCGATCACCACGCCGTCGACGAGCACTCGGAGCCGGCGATGGTTCGGCTCGATGCGAACGCGATTGGAATCCATCGCTCAGGCGACATCCGCCGCCGTGCGGCTGACGATCGCCGGTGGATGGTGGACCCGGATCGGCGGCAGGGGACCCGTGAACAGTTCGATCTCGACGCGAGCCTGTTGACCGGCGCAGCCCTGCGACAGGCTGGAGGTCGGTCGATCCTCGGTCACCGCGTTCGGATTGCCGTGGACGCATGTCGGTGTGCCGTCGAGGTCGACGGGGTCGTACCACGCACCGGTTGCCAACTGGACGACGCCGGGGCGCACGGCAGTCGACAGCACGGCACCGGCCAGGCAGGCCCCGCGCGGGCTGAAGACGCGGACCACGTCGCCGTCGGCGATCCCGCGGTCGGTCGCGTCGGCAGGGTTGATCAGGATCGGCTCGCGATCGCGCACCTTGCTGCCGAGGCTTGCTGCGCCGACGTCGAGTTGACCGTGCAACCGGGTCGACGGTTGATTGGCGATGAGATGCATCGGATACCCGGCTGCCTCGTCGGGTTCGAACCACGCCGGATGACCCGGGCAGTCGTCGTAGCCGAAGCCGGCGACCACGTCCGATGCCAACTCGATCCGGCCGCTCGGCGTCTTCAGTGCGTGCTGCACCGGGTCGGCCCGGTACTGCTCGAACATCGTGCGCTCGTCGCCGGGGAACGGCAGCTCGATCCCACCCTGGGCCCAGAACTCGTCGAACTCGGGCACGATGTCGCCGATCCGTGTACGCCACCGGTTGTAGATGTGCTCCAGCCACTGCCGCGGCGTGCGGCTCTCCGTGAACGCGTCGGCGACGTCGAGACGCTCGGCGATGCGCCGGCAGATCTCGTGGTCGTCGAGCGCCAGGCCGGGCGCCGACGTCGCCCGATGCATGGCGATGAGGTGGCTGTCGCGCCGACCCGCGCCCATGTCCTCGCGCTCCATCGGAATCGTCGTCGGCAACACGATGTCGGCATGGCGCGCCATCGCGGTCCAGTACGGCTCGTTGACGATCACGGTGTCGGGCCGGCCGAGCGCGGTTCGCAGGCGGTCGAGGTGCTGGTGATGGTGGAACGGGTTGCCGCCCGCCCAGTAGACGAGCCGGATGTCGGGATAGGTGTAGGTGCCTCCGTCGTAGGCAAACTGTTGACCGGGCGACAGCAGCATGTCGGCGATGCGGGCAACAGGTATGAACGTCTTGACGGGATTCGGGCCCTTCGAGAACGTCGGCAACCCGACCGCCGGGCCGGTCGAACCGACATCGCCCATCGACCCGTAGCCGTGGCCGAATCCTCCGCCCGGCAGGCCGATCTGCCCGAGCAGTGCGGCCAGCGCGACCCCCGCCCACACGGGCTGTTCGCCATGGGGAATCCGCTGCAGCGACCAGGTCACCGTCACGAGGGTGCGGACCTCCGCCATGTGCCGGGCGAGTTGGCGGATCGAGTCGGCAGGGATCTCGCAACGTGCGCTGGCCCACTCGGCGTCCTTTGCCACTCCGTCGTCGGTTCCGAGCACGTAGCGCTCGAAGACGTCGGCGCCGACGGTGTAGCGAGCGAGGAAGTCGCGGTCGGCGAGGTTCTCGACGAACAGGGTGTGCGCCAACCCGAGCATCATCGCCACGTCGCTGCCCGGCACGACCGGGTACCACGTTGCCGGGAGACCCGCGGGTAGGTCGTTGCGCACCGGACTGACCAGCGCGAACTCGACGCCCCGTGCCGCAGCGTTGGCGAGATGATCACGTGTGTGGTGCTGGGTCATCCCGCCAGGCGTGACGAACACGTTCTTGGCGGGAATGCCGCCGAAGGCGACGATGAGATCGGTGTTGGCGACGATCGTCGGCCACGACGTCGGGCGCCGCAACACCTCTTCGGAGCTGCCGACGATGTGCGGAAGGATCACCACGGACGTGCCGTTGCTGTAGGAGTTGATCGAACTCGTGTAGCCGCCGGCGAGGTTGAGCATCCGCTTCATCTGCGTCTGGGCGTGATGGAAGATGCCGGCGCTGGCCCATCCGTACGAGCCGCCGAAGATGCTCTCGTTCCCATGTTGTTTGCGGACACGATCGATCTCCGAGGCGACCGCCTCGATGGCCTCGTCCCAATCGACCTCGACGAAATCGTCGCGGCCGCGGTCGGAGGTAGGCCCCGGCCCGTGCTCCAACCACCCGCGCCGGATGGCCGGACGCAGCACGCGGGTGCGATGGCGAGCGGCGCCGATGACCCCCTCCAGCAGCGGTGATGGGTCGGGATCGGTGGGATGCGGGACGATCTCGACGACCTCGTCGTCGACGACTCGCATCCCGTAGGCACCCCAGTGAGAAGTGGTGGGGATCACGGACGGCATCGGGCCATGATTTCACACCCCGAACCGACGGCACATGCGCGAAACTCGACCGATGGCAACTGACACCGGGCCGACCACGAGCGGCGACCGCGAATGGGGTTTCCGCACACGGGCCATTCACGCCGGAGCGCATCCGGAGCCGGTCACCGGCGCACGAGCGGTTCCGATCTTCCAAACCACCAGCTTCGTCTTCGAGAACGCCGCTGATGCCGCGGATCTGTTCGCGCTGCAGAAGTTCGGCAACATCTATACGCGCATCAGCAACCCGACCGTCGCCGCGTTCGAGGAACGGATAGCCAGCCTCGAAGGAGGCATCGGTGCCGTCGCCACGTCGAGCGGTCAGTCGGCGGAGTTCCTCGTCATCAGCGCGCTGTGCGAGGCAGGCGACCACGTGGTGTCGAGTGCGCAGCTGTACGGCGGAACCCGCACGCTGCTGGAGGGCACGCTCGCTCGCTTCGGCATCACGACGACCTTCGTCACCGGCGATCAGCCCGCCGATTTC
>Ga0157378_10002409_pt1 | contig 16625 bp, 16 predicted proteins | sample M65metaG_FD_115309 | JGI IMG/M metagenome (GOLD analysis project Ga0157378, IMG submission 115309) | Miscanthus rhizosphere microbial communities from Kellogg Biological Station, Michigan, USA - M6-5 metaG | ecosystem: Host-associated > Plants > Roots > Rhizosphere > Soil | place: USA: Michigan...
ATCCTTCTCTTCGCCATAAATTAATCGAAGGGAGACGTTTACGCTTGCGATAAAGCATCGCTTACATTTATTTCGCAAGACCGGACAGGCGCTAGAATGAATTCGCTTCGGGGAACATCGGGAGCCCCGCAGAAAATCTCACACTTTTCGGAGCGCAAAATGAAACGAAGAATCCTGAGTCTTTCCGCGGTGATGATTTTTGTTCTGGCACTTTCCCTGTCAGTGACGAAAGCGTCGCCCAAGTCACCTGCGACCGCTGCTGTTCCGGCGGCAGCCTCGCAACCGGCATCGCCCGCGGCGATGCCGGAACCGCATCCCGAAATCCGCGAAGCGATTGCCTCATTAAGAAGGGCCAAGGCGCGTCTGGAGCATGCGGCCCACGATTTTGGCGGGCACCGCGTCGAAGCCATCAAAGCAACGGATGAAGCCATCCGCCAGCTTCAGGACTGCCTGAAATTCGACAAAGACTAGAAATCAGCAACTGCAAGAATGCCGGTCCCACAGGTTAGCGCTACACCGCGCCGCGCAGCGCCTCCAGCTTTCGCATCAGAAAGCGCTGTTGCGGCTCGGTGTGCGCCGATTCAAGGGCGCGTTGAAACGAAATTTCCGCATCCCTTGTGTGCCCCAGGCGCCGATGGAATTCTCCCTCGGCTGCATGCAGGAACGGGTATCGCTCCACCTGGCTGTTCTTGGGGATCGCCTCCAGGGCACTCAAACCCGCGGATGGACCCTTCACTTGTGCCACTGCGACGGCGCGATTGATCAGCACCACGGGCGTCGGCTGCTTCTCGCGCAACAAATCGTACAGCTCCAGAATATTTTCCCAGTTGGTGAGCGTGAAATGCTCGGTGGTCGAATGCATTGCGGCGATTTCCGCCTGCAAGTGATATGCGGAGAGTGTGCTGCCGTGCGCCGCCTGCTCCAGATGAAGCAATCCAAGATGGATCATGGACTGATCCCACAATTTGCGGTCCTGTTCCTCGAGCAGGAGCAGATCGCCGAGGGCGTCAGTCCTGGCCGGCAGGCGCGCCGCTTGGAAGAGCATAAGAGCCAGGAGCGCGTGGCATTCCGGCTGAGCGGTGGCCGGATTTTCCGCCAGCATTTCGGCCAGCCGTATGGCCTCGGCGCAGAGGTCGTTCTTGATAAGGCGATCTCCCTCGGTAGCGGCATAACCCTCTGTGAACAGGAGATACAGGACTTCCAGCACGGCATCGAGACGCTCGTCGAGCTGCTGCGGATCGGGGACTTCGCAGCACAGCGCTTCGTCGCGAATCAACCGCTTAGCCCTCACGAGTCGCTGGGTGAGTGCGGTTTCGGTGGAAAGAAATGCCCGGGCGATTTCGGCGGCGCCGAAACCGCAAACGATCTGAAGCGTCAGAGCGACGCTTGCCGCACGCGGCAACGCGGGATGACAGCACACAAAAATAAGCGCCAATCGTTCGTCGGCAATTTCCTTCGAAAACCGGAGGGATTCGGCGTTTCCGTTTGCCTGCAATTCTTCGATCTGATTTTTCAGTTCGAATTCTTTTTCGTCGTCGTAGAAGCGCAGCTTTCGTTCGCTCTTCAGAACGTCAAGAGCGCGATGATAGGCCACCTTCGCGAGCCATGCCTGCGGATATTCGGGCGCGCCCTGATAAGGCCACAACTGCAGCGCCTGCAGCATGGCGTATTGCACGGCGTCTTCCGCCATTGCAAGGCGCGGCGCCCCCAGTATGCGCGTCAGCCGCGAAACCATCCGCCCAAATTCCTGGCGGAACAAATGGTCCACCAGTTGATCGACGTTATCGGAACGCTGCTCCACGAACACTCCAGGTTCTTGGTAGCACAGGCTTCAGCCTGTGGATTTTGGTCCATGCAGGGACGAGCTCCACAGCCTAAACAATCTGCGGAAAAACCAAAACGCTGTCATTCTGAGCGAGCGAAGAATTTCTCTTTTTTTGTTCTCTCACAATTAAATCGAAGAGAGAATCTTCGCTTCGCTCAGAATGACAGAATAAGTCATTTTTTCCGCAGCCTGTAAAGCCTGCCCCACTCTCCCACAAAATACTGCTGGATCTGTCGGCTAATGCACTGCGTCCACCTGCCGCACTTCAATCCATTTGCCATCCACAAGGTGCGGGCATGTCCGCGCGATTTCGACGGCTTCCGCGTAGTCCGCCGCCTCAATCATGAAGAATCCGCCCAGAATCTCCTGCGATTCGCTGAACGGTCCGTCCGTCACGGAAACTTTTCCGCCTTGCGTACGCAGTTGCCGCCCGCCATCATCCGTCAGCTTTTCTCCGGCACGCATTTTATTGCGCTTAACCAGGCTTTCCCGCCACGCGATATAGCTGCCCAGAATTTTCTGAATTTCCTCGGGCGACAAGTTCCGGAACCTCGTCGGCGTCTGATGCAGCAGCAACAAAAAATTAGGCATACTCTCAGTCTCCTTTGAACAATGAATTCCACCATCCGGTCGATGATGCGACCCCACCGTGCGGAAGCCAGTATGCTAAACCGGATAGGACCGTCAGGTGTAAAACGATTGACCCTTGTCGGAATCGACAGTTTTGCCAGCCTTCCTCGGCGCCGGTCAGGCAAAAGATTTCTGTCGAATTTCAACAGGTCCAGTCGTCTATACGTATAGGGGCCCGACAGAGATCGCGGAAGGCGTTGAGGGACCGGTAGTTACGAAATTCGAGCTGGCTTGATTAAATTCAAAAGGAGAAAGACATGGCAAACCCTTTCGTGCACGTGGAACTGAACACAACCGATGTGAGCAAGGCAAAATCTTTTTACGGCGGGCTGTTTAACTGGACTCTGGAGGATGTTCCCATGGGTCCCCAGAGTTACACCATGATCAAAGTCGGCGAAGGTACCGGTGGAGGAATTATGAAACATCCCGTGCCGGGAGCCCCTTCGGCATGGCTGGCTTACGTGCTGGTGGATGACATTGCCGCAGCCACGAAGAAAGCCAAATCGCTGGGCGCCAACGTGATGAAGGACGTCACGGAAGTGATGGGCATGGGCTCGCTGAGCATCATCATCGACCCTACCGGCGCGGCGCTCGGCCTTTGGCAGCCTATCAAGAAGTAATGGCCTACCTGTCTCGCGACGATTGTCATGCTGGAGTTGAGGGGCACGACACGCCGTGCCCCTACGGTTTACTCGTCCACAGCCGATTCACGTGTGCTTATACGTTTTGGGCTAGATGCAGGTGGCCGGCTAATTCCCGGACTTGGGCTTATCCGCTTCCACGAAGTTCACTACGAACGGACCGAGTCCATGCACCTGCACAACCGAGTCTCCCTTGCACATTGCAAAATGCCGCATGCGCGCAGGGGCGGAGGCGAACCCTCCGACAGGAAGATCCTTCAGCGCGGCGGGATCCCATTTCGATCCCATGCCAAGCTCGAACGTCCCTTTGACGACGGTTACGTTTTCTGTTGTTGGGTGCCAGTGCGGAGCGATTTTCGTGCCGTCCGTGCAAGAAAGACGCACTGTATAAGGCGTGCCGGCCTGCATGGGATTTCCTTGCACCACCGCGAGTTGAATCTTGCCTCCCATTTCCACCGACGGGGTTCCGACCATCGCAGCGGCGGGAACGTCGCCCCATTTCTCCGATCCTGATGGGACAACCGTAGCCATGGGTGATGCCGCAGCCTTTTTGGCCGGCGCCTTTGTCTGAGCCAACCCTGACGCCGCCACGAATAGACACGCCGAAACTAGAACTGCCTTACGCATAACGAACCTCCGACGAGAGAATTTTGAATTCCGAGGGGTCCTTAGATTAGAAACAATATTGCCGCCATTGTTTTGAGTCAATAGCGGCAACTCATGGTCTGACACCGATCGAGGTCCGCGTCGTGCCAACCGTACAAAAAAAATGCGTTCGACACCGCCCTTGGATTGTTGGTTACGAAGTTGGTGATGCCCGATGGCCGGCGCAATCCCAGGGACAAATCCGACTCCCTCACGCGCTTCGGACTCATGCATTTCAGTTCTGCTAGGGGGTAACGATGTACCCTTCCTATTCCACGAACGGCCCTTCCTTGACAGTTACGCGGAGCGCGCCTACAATCATCCGTTTGTAGTAGCGGCATTTGGGTGAATGGTAGGGCCCCACTATGGATAAAAAGCGTCTGGATTATTACAAGAAAAAATTGCAGACACGGCGCGAGGAATTGGTCAAGACGATTGCCCGGACCGAGGAAGAAGGCCGGACCGCGGATGACGATCCAACCGTGGATCTTGCGGATAAGGCTGCAAATTCCTATACCAAGGAGTTCCTGTTCGGGCAAACGAATACGGACCGGACGATGCTGGCTTTGATTGATGACGCGTTGAAACGCATCCGGACCAACACCTATGGCAGTTGTATTGAGTGCGAAGAGGAACTTCAGCAAAAGCGTCTGGAAGCAGTGCCCTGGGCGCGCCACTGCGTGAGTTGCGCGGAGAAACACGAACAAGGGCTTCTTTAGGATAGGCCCTTCCGGCCTGCAACTGGGTTAACGCTCGCGTTCCGCTACAAAATTCAACAGGCTGGCATTCGGTTTTTAGGTCGCACGGGCCTTTGCTTGCGGTTTTGTGATTGCTAAGACTAAACGCCGCCGGCTGAAGCCCCCGCTACTTAAGCCTGGCACGAATCGTGCCTTATTTTACTTCCCTTATGTTCGTGATCGGCGTAGGCTTGACGAACCTTGGGCCATGCCGCCAGCTCCTTACGGGCTAACTTGCGTGGAATGTGCGAGGCACTTGCCTCGCTCATCTTTCCCGCGCCTTGCCGCATCTGCGCGCGGATGCTGGATACTGGTGGCACGATCCCTTTCTGCCACGCATGCATGGCAGCCCTTAGGGAAACTCTGCCCCAGCCGCTTTGCGAACAGTGCGGCCGGCCGATCGTATCTTTGGCTGTCACCGAAGCGAAATCCGGGCCGCGCTGCCACCTTTGCCGCGGCGGCGTTTACGCCTTTGATCTCGCTCGCAGTTTCGGTGCTTATACGCCTCGGATGTCTCGGGCAATTCTTCTGCTGAAGTATGGCAATGTAACCCCTCTGGGGGCGTGGTTCGCCCGAAGCCTTGCAGATATGGCTGGCGATAATTCGCACGCTTTTGCGGCGGATGTCGTTGTGCCGGTTCCCCTGGATAGCGGCCGTCAGCTGGAGCGTGGCTATAACCAGGCAGAACTTATTGCGAAGCCGCTGGCTCGGATTCTGGGGATCCCGTTTCGCTCCTATCTTTTGCTGCGCACGCGGCCGCGGCCGAACCAGCTTCGCCTGACCCGACGGGAGCGCTGGGAGACCGTTCGTGGCGCTTATGCTACGCATAAGACAGCGCAAGTTGACAACCTGCGTGTTTTACTGGTAGATGATGTATTTACCACTGGGGCCACTTTGGACGCCTGCTCCCGAGCCCTCAAAGGAGCTGGGGCGGCCCGGGTGGTCGGTCTAACCGTAGCGAGAACCATGCCTCGATCGTCGGCTCCAGAAGCCGGATTGCTAGATCAGGACTTTGGGGAATGAAGCCACTTGGCCATAGCGGCAGGATCCCCCGGCCGAAGCTGTCGCCGGAAGTCCGAGGGGAGGCGCGCCCACCAGGGGCTATACCACCCGCCGTGCGAAAGCCGGCGGTCATGCAGGAACCCGTCCTTGTCCTGAACGCCACTTTTGAGCCCATCAATGTGACCGCGGTCCGCCGTGCCATGGTCCTTATGCTCAAGGGTGTGGCGCAAGCCGAAGAAATCAACCACACGAAAGTGCACTCGGCTTCCCGGTCACTGGCGGTGCCATCTGTAATCCGGCTATTGGCTTACCGGCATATTCCGCAACAAACCCGGGCGCTCTCCCGGAAGAATATTCTCCTGCGTGACCGCAACACGTGTCAGTTCTGCAAGCGTATTTTGCCGGTTTCCGAGCTGACCCTGGACCACGTGGTGCCTCGTTCTCGCGGTGGCCGATCCTCGTGGGAGAACCTGGTAGCCTGCTGCTATCAGTGCAACAATCGTAAAGGCGACCGCACTCCGGAAGAAGCGGGGCTGGCCCTGGCTCGCCGGCCGCGTCCGTTTACGCTGCACACATCCCGTCAGCTGATGCGCCTCATTGGCAACAAAGACGAAAAGTGGCGTAAGTATTTATTTTACTGAGACCGGATCATACTACAGGGTTTCCTCTACGGATTGCCTGGATAAAACGGCGCTTTCATTTAAAATTATTCTAACCTATGCAACCTTTTCATTTTTGCGGCGTCTAATTAGACAAACCACTTCAAGGACACACCCCGGGAAGCAGCGTTGGTTCGCCAAGGCTGCTTCTCTTATTTTAGGCCTACTTTTCCACCAAAAAGATGGTTCTGCACCCTTCAAACCTATTGCCTGAGGACCACGCGCAGGCCGCGACGCCAATTTTCGGCCAATCCAATCCGCGCGATTTCTATTTCCGGGGATAAGAATCGCAGGATAATATCGGTCGAGGGATGAAAACGGAATCCGGGCGCCACCAGTAACAAGAGCGGGGCCTTTCCGTTCAACTCGATGCCCGGAAAATATCCATACCGGCGAAAGTCATCCTGGTCATGGTGGAAGCGTACGCGGAGCCAGTAGTCAACCGCCTGCATCACGAGATGTATGTCTTCGGAAGCCTTCAGTTCCAGGACGGCTAGCCGTCCGTCCCGCGTGACGCCGAGCAAATCAATAATTCCGCGATCGCCGGTAGAAAACGCGGGCACTTGCGCGTAGATCTGCCGGGGGTCGAGCCGGGCTTCAATCCGCGAAGGGTCCGCGGCCACCATGGTCTCCAGCCAGCGTTCGGGCTGGGCCCGGTACCAGCGATGTTTAGTGTCCTGAGCCAAGGCATGGCGGTGCGTTTCCAGCTTTTTGACGAGCGCTTCCAGGGCAGGCCATTGGTCTGGAGTCAGAATATCCTGCCGATCACCGAGGCCATACCACATGGCTGCGAGTCGCCAGCGCGCGAATTCCACACCGCGAAAACGCAAGGTAACTTCCTGCGTTCCGGGAGCCACGCCCACCCGGATCGCTTCCGGGGCAAGCCGCCGAATGCGCTCGGCCATGGGCATAGCACCGGCGATGATTTGCTCTACTTCACGGCGCGCCACGATCCACGTTGCCAGATTGCCGGCGTTGGATCGCGCGACCCTACGGACGCGCCAGTAGAGCGGCTCGTATTCGTACAGCTCCACTTCCTGCGGGAAGGCCAGCGCGGACATTCGATGAGCGGTCACGGAGGAGTTGCCGCGAGGGAGGAAAAGGCGTAATCCGTGCACCGAAAACCGGCGGGCGCGATCCCGTGCGTGCTGCAGCCATATCAGGCCGAACGTCAGGATGCCGTCGATCGTAGCCGCATCTTCGCCAGGTGAGGCGGCAAGCACCGCATACGCCTCTGAACCCCGGCGAACGATGCCCCGTGTGTACGAGCCTGAAATGGAATGGTGAAGGTCCTGAGAGGATGCCAGTGACTCGACGTTTTCGTCCGGAAAATGGTCCGTTAAAATCCTGCGCAGGCGCCCTGAAAATTGTTCGCGATCCACGCGGCGCGTTTCGCGCGGCACGCCTCCGGCAACAAATTCAAGTTGGGCGGGACGTGAATACCCTAAGCGGCTGACTTCGAGCAGGACGCGATTTTCGGATTCCTCCGCGACGCGAAGTACACGGCGAACCAGAGACTGCTCCGAACTCCACATGTGCAGCAGGGCCGCTTGTCCTTGCGTGGACACTTCGTAGCGGACGCCCTCAAGCCCCGCCAGCCATTCGCCATTCTCGCGCACCTCGGGCGCACCTGTCGCGTACAGACCATCGAGGGCGCGGCGCAACGCGTCGGCTAGTTCCATGGAGGCGGATTATCATTCAGGACTGTAAAAAGAGAAAGTCATTTTTCGTGACAATCGTGAGACTCTGGGGCGGGTTTTTGGTAGCACAGGCTTCAGCCTGTGGCAGTTCGTCCGTGCAAGGCCCAAAAGCCACAGGCTGAAGCCTGTGCTACTGAAAAATCATTTAAACGCGAGTCCGGTTACTTTCACCGACGGGAAGACGTTGTTCCACTGCGGGGGGATGTGCTCGTAGGGAATTTGCACGTCTCTTTGTTGGCCGGGTAAAAAATCCGGAGCCGTGGGCAGAAACAAGCGCTGCTTATCGCGCAGGATGACCTGGGTGAAGGGATCATGGAATTCCAGGGTGATTTCAATCTGGTGGATTTTGCGGTTTCCGCCATTTTCGACGGTGAAAAAAATATAGGTCACTTCCTGATTGAGGAAATTGGCGGCCCGGCTCATCTTCGGATCGAGGAAATGGATTTGCGGCGCGTAGGCCGCCCCGGCCGCTTCCATCGGCAAGGGCTTGTCATCTTCCGATTCCGCCGGTTTCGAATACCTGCTGTAGAGCATGGCGGCGCCTACGAGCAGGGCGACGATGACAATTCCGACCAGAAATGCGACCGGCAGCCGGTTGCGTTCTTCTGTGGGCATCAAGTCGGAAATCCTCCTGGTTCGCCTATACCGCTGCATTGCAAGAAATTATATTTTGTGCGATCCGCGCAAGTCCGCAGGCTGAACAGGCTGCGGACAAACTCAAAACGCTGTCATTCCGAGCGAAGCGAAGAATCTCTCTTCGATTTAAGTATCAGAGAAGAAACCGAGAGAGATTCCTCGCTTCGCTCAGAATGACAGAACAAGACATTTTGTCCGCAGCCTGTGAATCCCCGCGCCACTGAACCCGAATTCTACTCTTAGCAGTAAATGTAATCCGGTGGATGTGTTCTTATTTTCCGGAACGAACTTTCCGTCAGCGGCCCGCCCCAATCCGTTCCACCAGCGGGAACGGCAGGCCGGCCTTCTCCATGCGTTTCTGAACAGCGGCAATATCATACGGAACGCGCCAAAATTCAATGATTTGATGATCGAGGTCGGCGATGGCGAACGCGGCACGCGGATCGCCGTCCCTTGGCTGTCCGATCGAGCCGGGATTCAACAGGTAGCGCGTTCCTGGTTCCATTCGCAGGGCCGCGAAATTCGTGCCGTGTTCGGGCCGCAGTTGAATCATTCCGATCTGGCCGTTGCGGTATGAAAAGCCGCCCTGATGATGCGTGTGCCCGAAAAATGTGACGTCCGTAGGCGATTCGAGTAGCCCGCCCATGGCCTGGCCCGGAACGAATACATATTCATCTTCGTCCTCATAGGCGCCATGGACCAGGGTGATGCCGTCCACCGTTACCGGCCCGGCCGGCAATTGTTTAATGTATTCAAGATTTTCGGGCCGCATCTGCGTGCGCGTCCATTGCGCGGCAATTTGCGCGACCGGATTGAAATCCTCGAGGTCGGTCAGCATGGCGACCGCTTTGTCATGATTGCCGCGAATGATGACCGGCGAAAGAGCCTTCACTCGTTCGGTTGCCTCGTTTGGATCGGGGCCGTAGTCGACCACGTCACCGAGACAGAAGATGCGTTCCCAATGACCCTTTACCGCGTCCAGAGCAGCTTCGAGCGCGGTTATATTCGCATGAACATCGCTCAACAGGAGAAGTCGCATCGTTAATGGCGCACCCCGGCCACGCCCTCGGTCCGCCCAGATTATAGACGAAATCAGCCGCGCTGCATCCGCGGCATCAGAAATCTCTCAAAGAATGATTTCCCGAGTTAAGCGGTAATGACTGTATTGCCGCGTCCCCGCCATCGTGCTAGCGTCCCTGACAGTGGGATTGAAACGGCGATGCCGCAGCGGATCTGACTGCTGAGGGAGTACGAAAATGAAATGGTCACCTGGCGGTGAAAGCGGAGACATCGAGGATCGCCGCGATGAAGGCGGAGGCGGCGGATTTCAGCTAGGCGGGATGCACATCGGGATTGGCACCGCGATCGTGCTGGCCATTCTCAGTTTCGTTTTCAGGACCAACCTGTTTACGCTGCTTGGCGGAGGTTCCGTGGGCCCCGGGACCACGGTCAGCCAGCCCGATACCGCGCGCGACGCCGCGGAAAAGCCCATGGTGGAATTCGTGTCCTTTGTTCTGGATGACACCCAAAACACCTGGACGCAACTCCTGCCCCAGCAGACGGGTACGCCCTACCGCCACGCCAAACTTGTACTTTTCCGCGATTACACCCAATCGGGTTGCGGAGGCGCCCAGTCCGCCACAGGCCCCTTTTATTGTCCCGACGATGAAAAGGTCTACATTGACTTGGGCTTCTTCGATGAGTTGAGCCGGCGCTTCGGCGCGCCCGGACAATTCGCGCAGGCCTACGTCCTGGCTCATGAACTAGGACATCATGTGCAGAAACTGACGGGCATTGAACGCAAAGTTCACCAACTGCAGGAAAGCAATTCGCGCGAAGTGAATCCCTTGTCCGTGAAACTGGAATTGCAAGCAGATTGCTTTGCAGGGGTATGGGCGCACTCCACGCAACAGCGCGGCCTTCTGGAAAAAGGAGACGTCGAATCAGCGATGGGCGCGGCTTCCGCCGTGGGCGACGACCGGTTGCAAAAAATGTCCACGGGTCACGTCAATCCGGATTCTTTTACTCATGGGTCTTCGCAGCAGCGGATGCACTGGTTCAATGAAGGGCTGAGCAACGGCACAATCGCCGCATGTAATACATTTGGCCAGCCTCAGTAGCACGGCCACTCCTGGCTGTGCGGGTTTTTGCAGCACATCGCAAAGCCGCGCACCCAATAAATTGCGATATTAAATTTTCGGCAAAGAAATTCCCGGCTACTGGCGAGCTTGCTTCACCAAATCAATCAGCACGTTTCGCGCTTCGGCAGCGCTGCGGGCTTCGCGTAAAAATGCGATGCGCGCCCCACGCAAGCCGTCCGCTGTTTTCAGGCGCACGTGGAAGCCGAGCCGGTCTACCGCTGTCATCGCGGCTTCCTGAGCCTCAATGCCGGCAAACTTCGCGGCGAGCAGCTTCAGTGAATCGGCGTGGTCCGCATTCATGTGTTTGATGATGTCGCCGGCAACGTCCGCAAGCGGGTCCGGTTGACCCTCTCGGTAGTCGGAAGCCGAAACCCAACCCATCACCCCAAAACCCCCCACGTAATAAACGTCAATCACGTCCATGCGGTAAAAGGAGAAATCTTCGTAGTCCACCCAGTTCCTACTGGTGGGATATCGCTCGAGATAGCGCCGGCGAGTGACGGCCACTTCCGCTGCGAGGACCGGAAGCACATTTCCGATCAAGGTCACCCTCGCGGAGCCCAGCGGATCGCCGGCGGCATCCGTTTGCGTTACCAGAAGACTCGCGCGCGGATCCGCCTGTAAATTTTGCGTGTGCATGGCCATCGTGCTGATCAGGAACACAGGCTGGCCGTGCTCATCCAGGCCGTAAGGCATCACGGAACCGAAAGGAAACCCTGGCTGCTTGCGTGAAACACTGGATAGCGAACCCACGCGGCCCACGTGCAGGAGCGTGCGCGCCCGTTCAGCAAATGAAGGTTCGGGAACAGCGGGCTGCCCACCAGAGGGCGCGGGACCCGCATGCTTTCCAATCGGCGACGACGACATTTGCTGTTCTCCCCCACACTACGAATCGGCCTTTGTTCTTTGTAGCACATGCTTCACCGACTGCGGAAAAAATGACTTATTCTGTCATTCTGAGCGAAGCGAAGAATCTCTCTTTGTTTCTTCTCTTAAACTTAAATCGAAGAGAGATTCTTCGCTTCGCTCAGAATGACAGTGTTTTGAGTATTTCCGCAGCGTGTTCAGTCCGTGTGGGCTCTGAAACGCGGCAACCGACCGTCAAACTTAAAGAAAAGAAAAAAACGGCGGGAGCTTCCTGGAAGCCTCCGGCCGTTTTTTCTCTGGCAAACGGCTACTCGAAGCCTGAGCAGCCTGCCAATCGGAACATCGCAGAACTGGAAGAGCTAGTGGCTCCCTCCGGGACCGAAAGACACGCCGCGCAGAACTTCCGCATAGCCCGCGGTGCGCAGGGTGGTGAAGGTTTCGGCTGCCGGAAGAGAGTTATCGCTCAGCGTGTCGGTGATCGTGACGAGCTTGTTGGGATCGGCGCCCTGATCGCCGCTCCCGCTGACGGTCGACGTGATCGCGTAAATCGTCACGGTCCCGTCGCCATTCACGACTCCGGTGATGTTGCGGAGCCCGTCGGTGGCCGGCGCCCAGGGAAATCCTGTGCCTCCGGCTCCGTCATTGTTTCCGGTTGGATATGTGTCTCCGGCAGGGGAATTGGCTACGGCGTACGGAATACCGAGGTCCAGCCCGTTCTTCAATGTGTAGGCCAGGTTCCACTGGCCGGCTACGGGAGAACCGAATATCCACTTCTGCAATCCGGCGGCGGTGTTCGTGGCTGGCAGAGCCGGGGTGTAGAAACCCGCGACTGTTTTACCAACAGTTCCACTGCCTTCATCCGCTACATATAGCGTCGTGGCATTCGCGAACCATATGCCAAAGGGAAAACTGACTCCGCTCTTGGATTTGGCAAGGAGTTGTGGGAAGCCCTTCAGAATGCACATATTGTCGGGAAGGCCCTGCGTGGAAGCGGTCGCCGGGTCAAATGACAGTCCGGAAATCGGAAGACCTGCGCCGGAAACGGGAAGCCCCACGCCATTGGCTGCCGCCCCGCCGGGAATCGCGTCATGGCACACGGTGCCCGTGGAATCGACAAAGTAGACGGTGTTGACCCCATTGCTGCCGCTGCCCTTGGTGAAATAGAGCACGTTGTCAAAAATCGTCAGCCCGCGGAAGTTGGTGTCCTTTCCCACTTTATCGGCGGCGAGGCCCAACTGTGTGATGTTGAAGCTGGCCACCGGCGTTGAATCCCCAGGGGCCTGGGCGACTTCGGCTCTGACCTCAGGTGTAATGATCTGTGCGCCTGCTCCGATGACGATGCCCTCCGGCTGGGGGTTGCTGCCGTTGCCGGCATTGCCCGCCGTGTAGAAGAAATTCGAGCCTGCCGTATCATTCAGGATCGCCGCCCGGCCATTGTTGCCGCTGTAGGCATTTGTTTTCGTGAAATGAAATTTCCCGTGGTGATCCACTTGCGCGACCACGCGAAAGGCCGTGATGCCGACCGGATTGGTCGGATCGAATGCCGTGGAAGTGTTGGCGTTGGACACGTCAACTGCGCCGACCGGCGCTAGGTACCCCATGAAGGTCAGAAAATCGCCGCCGGTTGAAAGATTCAGCGCAATTTCAGACTTTGAGGGAAAGCTGGTGACCATTTGGTCTTTCGTCGGGGGAACTCCATTTTGCAGGCTGTTAGGCACCTCCAGGGAATTGACCAGCGTGCCTCCTGTGGTGATCTGGTCGAGGAAAATCTTCGAGGCGATGCCGAAGCTGGCATCGATGCCGTCGTTATTAAAAACGAAGGGATAGGCGCTGCCGACGACCGCGGTTACCGGAGTGGGGCAATTATCGAGCGAGCAGTCCGGCGGCAAAACCGTCGTTCCGGCCGTGACGCTGCCGGTGTCCACGTACACGCTGCGGCTAACTATCAGGTTGGCGGGATCAAAGTAAGCGCTGCCGTTCTGGGCAAAGGTTACGCTGCTCAAAAGAAAATATATCAATAGTAATGCGCCTGCTTGGCGAACAATTTCGGGCATGCCCGTTCGATTTTCCGTTTTTTTCATTTAGAGGGATTCTCCGTGTATTTAGTCTGGCGGGGCGGCTGATGCTGTCACCCGAATATTGCAAAGATATGACAGACTTGTGAACCTTCACTCAATGAGCCCGTGGGGATGTGTGTTCGAGCGAGGCGAGATGTTCTATTCCTGGGCAGGTAACGTAATCAACATGCAATCTCCGTAGCTATAGAAACGGTAGCGGGCGTCGACCGCGTGGCGGTACGCTCGCAGAATAAATTCCCGTCCGGCAAACGCGCTGACCAGAATGAGAAGCGTGGACTGCGGTAGATGAAAATTTGTCAGCAGTTGATTGACGGCGCGAAACACGTGGCCCGGCTTGATGAAAATGGCGGCTTCCGCCGAGCCCGGTTCGACCAGCGATTTCGCGGGATCCCAACTTTCTCCGTGCCGCGACGCGGATTTTTCGGCCGCGTCTTCCAGGGCGCGCACCACAGTGGTTCCCACCGCGAAAATCGGACGCATTTCGCGGCGAGCCCTGCAGATTGCGGCCGCTGCCGCGGCGGAAATCTCGTAGCGCTCCGCGTGAATTTTATGCTTCTCAATTTCCTCTTCATGGATCGGCTGAAAGGTTCCGAGCCCCACGTCGAGTGTAATGGAAACCATTTCGATGCCTCGCTGCCGCAGCCTTTCGAGAATCGCCGGTGAGAAATGCAATCCGGCGGTGGGCGCGGCGACGGCTCCCGGGCGATCCGCGAAGATCGTCTGGTAACGCTCGCGGTCGGCGGGCAGATCTTCCCGCGAAATGTAGGGCGGCAGGGGAATGTGGCCAAGGCGTTCGATCGTTTCGCTGACGTCTCCCTTTGCCGAGAGGCGGATGCGCCGCAGTCCGTACTCGCCGCGGTCGAGCACTTCGGCCGAAAGCTCTCCATCTCCGAAGTCGATGCGCTCACCGACGCGAATTTTCCTTCCCGGCCGAACCAAAGCCTCCCACTCGTCGTGCGCAACCTGCCTCGTGAGGAGGACTTCGATGGGCGAGGACAAAAATTCGCGCGCCGTCCGGCGATTGTGGCCGGGTTTCTCAGAGCGAAGGCCTTCGCGACGCCCGAACAGTCGGGCCGGAATCACGCGGGCATTGTTCACCACGATCAATTCATCGCCCCGCAACAGGTCCGGGAGCGCCCGAAACTCGGAATCTTCCCAACATTGCGCGTTTGGATCGAGGATAAGCATCCGAGACGCGTCACGCCCCAATAGAGGCTGCTGGGCGATAAGGTCCGGAGGAAGATCAAATTGATAGTCAGAAAGAAGCATGGTTGAGTGCGGAGACTATAAAACAGGAGTGGACCGAATCGCAAACACATGTTTCTATTTAATGTTTAAGATGTTTATTTACAGCGACATATGTTGATGTTAGCCGGAAACAGAGATTGGAAAAAATACTTGACAATATTACACTAATATTTTATGATCCGCATGCAGTTATATTTTAAAAAGATACTGATGGAGGACATCAATCATGGCTACTATCGCTCGGCTCGAACCTTTTCGAGGCCTCTCCACCCTGCAGGACCAGTTCAACCGACTTTTTAATGAGTCTTTCCGAAATCATCCCGAGGAATCGGCTCTGACCACCTGGGCTCCGTCCGTGGACATCTACGAGACGCCCAATGAGCTTGTGGTCAAGGCAGACTTGCCGGACGTGAACGAGAAGGACATCGACGTACGCGTCGAGAACAACTTGCTCACCATCCGCGGAGAGCGTAAGTTTGAAAAGTCCGTATCCGAGGAAAACTATCTCCGCGTCGAACGCACCTACGGTTCGTTCAGCCGAAGCTTTTCCCTGCCGAACACGGTGAACCCGGAAGCGATCGGCGCTGAATACAAGAACGGCGTACTGACTGTCACCTTGCCGAAGCGCGAGGAATCCAAACCACGCCAGGTAAAAGTAACCGTTAACGCCGCGAACAACGGAAAGTAAGTTACCGGTTCGTCGCCGTGGCTGGTGATAATGCCATTGGGGCCGGTCGATGGACCGGCCCTGATTTTTTAGATTGCGAGGTAAAAACAAATGGTTCGCTTCGACAAATTCACATTGAAGGCTCAGGAAGCCGTGCAGTCGGCTCAAGAAATCGCGGCGAGCCACGATCATCAACAGATCGAACCGCTGCACTTGCTCGGTTCGCTTGTCGCGCAGCAGGACGGCGTGGTGCCTCCGCTACTCGCGCGCCTTGGCGTGCGCCCGGATTCGCTCGCCAGTGAAATTGAAACGCGACTCGCGCGCATCCCAAAAGTGACCGGAGCGGTTCAACAGCAGATGAGCTCTGCCACAAACAAAGTTCTGGAAGGCGCTTTTGTCGAGGCGGAGCAATTTAAGGATGAATACGTTTCCACCGAGCATATCCTGCTGGCCATCGCCTCGATTCGCAAGGATGAAGCGGCGGAGATCCTGGCCAAATTTGGGGCCTCACGTGAATCGATACTGCAAGCGCTGACCTCGGTGCGCGGCAGCCATCGCGTGACGTCGCAAAATCCGGAATCCACGTTCCGCGCGCTGGAACAATATGGCCGCGACCTGATTGAACTCGCGCGCCGCGGCAAACTCGATCCCGTCATCGGGCGCGACGACGAAATTCGCCGGGTGATGCAAATTCTGGCGCGCCGCACCAAAAATAATCCTGTACTGATCGGCGAACCGGGGGTCGGGAAGACCGCGGTCGTAGAAGGCCTGGCGCAGCGGATCGTTGCGGGCGACGTGCCGGAGGTGCTGCGTCCGAAGCGAGTAATAGCTTTGGACCTGGCCGCGCTGGTCGCCGGAGCGAAATATCGCGGCGAATTTGAAGACCGCTTGAAAGCCGTGCTGAAGGAAATTACAGAATCCAACGGGCAAATCATTCTGTTTATCGACGAGCTGCACACGCTCGTCGGTGCTGGCGCGGCCGAGGGAGCAATGGACGCCTCCAACATGCTGAAGCCGGCCCTGGCACGCGGCGAATTACGCGCGATCGGCGCCACCACGCTCAACGAATACAGAAAATACATTGAGAAAGAGCCAGCGCTCGAGCGGCGATTCCAGCCCGTGCTGAGCGCCGAGCCCACGGTCGAAGAC
>Ga0157378_10002411_pt1 | contig 16618 bp, 17 predicted proteins | sample M65metaG_FD_115309 | JGI IMG/M metagenome (GOLD analysis project Ga0157378, IMG submission 115309) | Miscanthus rhizosphere microbial communities from Kellogg Biological Station, Michigan, USA - M6-5 metaG | ecosystem: Host-associated > Plants > Roots > Rhizosphere > Soil | place: USA: Michigan...
CAACATCTTGCCGCTCCGTTTAAGCCGTCCACCTTCCACGATACCTATCGAGAGAATGTCGAACGACTGATTCGGCAGAAGCAGAAGGGGCAGAAAATCTCAGTCGTTGCCAAACCGAAGAAGGCCCCTGTGATCGATATGATGGAAGCGTTGAAGCGTAGTCTGGCTGCCGCCTCGACAGCAGGCGCGCAATCAACAGGGCGCAAAGGCACGGCGAAGAAATCGAAAAGAACAGCCGCCTAACTGCCAGAATTGGTAAAAATTACCAATCTTTCTCGGCCTCCGGCGTTACGTTATCGTTACAGCTCCATCCAATTTGTAGGGAGGTTACCTTCCTGTCCGGATCCGGACGTGGGCCACACCCGTCCGGATTAGAAAATCCCATTTGGAATCTGGAGTTATGGCCAACTCAAAACAGTTCAAATTCCTCAAAACGGCAATGCGCGCCATCGGTGTTTTCACGTTTGTGGTCAGCGCCTATGGGAACACCCTCGCAGGAGGTTCGTCCACGCTTCGAGACGATCGCTATGACAAGCTGGAATCGTTTTTTCAGTCCTTCGCGTGCCCAGCGCCGCACTACGTGGATGAATATCTGGGCGCGGCCGATTCCTACGCGATCGATTACCGCCTGCTGCCCGTGATTTCAGTGGTAGAAAGTACGTGTGGCGTTCATGAGCGCCTTAACAATCGCTGGGGCTGGGATTCGGCTCGCAAAGGGTTCTCTTCCTTCCTCACGGGCCTTCACTACATTGCGCGGCAGCTCTCTGAGGGCCGGTTCTACCGGAACAAGTCTCTTGAAGAGAAGGTGCGCGTGTACAATCCCAATCCTCAGTATGCGCGGCTGGTCCGAAAACTGATGCTGAAGATCGACGGCAGAAGTGCGGTTCTTGCCGAAGACGCTAGCTCCATTCATATCGCTCCTTAACGGCGCGAATCCGTGACACAAGTGCCCCCCCAGCTTCGTCTAATCGTGTAAAGACAATTCCGCAAGCGAAAAGTTTGGGATTGCCGCAAGACCTGCATAAGGAGTAAGGCTATGAAAGACAAACACACCGATCAACCGAAGCACGGCTCGGGTACCAAAACCCAGGAAAAGGTCGGCCAACAGCAGCCGAAGGATCAGGGCAAGGGCGGTCAGCCCGAGCAAGGAAAAAACAACCAGCAGGAACAAGGGAAGGGCAGCCACCCCGGCCGCTAGCTTCAACTTGTGAATCACAGGCGCCCCGGACTGCAAAGTCCGGGGCGTCTTTTATGTGGACAGTACAAGCATCTGGTGGAACGTCGGCTGGCTAATCTCCTGAGACGATCCTAAGGAGTTTCTTAAGCCCCCACCCCTACAACTGCAAGTTCAAGGAGTTTCCGAAGGCGACGGCTGTTGTCGAAGTTGACCCGAACGATTCGGAGCGCGCCAAATTCCTTTGGGTATGGGCTCTGGCTCGAGCATCTGGAGAAACCCGCTTTCTTCTTGAATGATTCGGTCATCCAAAAGCTCGCGGGCTTGCGGCTCACGACTGGAGGTCCATGGGGGCCAAGAATCACCGAGCGTGGTCCTTTAGATGCTCGCTGAAAATAGCAAAAACATGCGAGTCCCCATCCTGAAACAAGGTGATTACGTGATAGCTTCGATTCAGTCGGCACTGACGCACGAGGATCTTATACAGTTGCGGGATGGTTTGGCGTCCCATGTCGGAAAATACCGCTCCAAGGGCGTCATCGTCGATGTTACGGTACTAGACGTAATGGACTCATTTGCCACCCGCACCGTGCGTGATCTAGCTCAAATGGTTCGGTTACGAGGCGCGAAGACTGTAATCGTTGGAATACAACCAGAAGTTGCCTTCGCCATGGTTCAATTAGGCCTCGAATTAGGCGAAGTGGCGACGGCACTGGACCTCGAAGAGGCATTGGAATTGTTGCGTCATGGACCTTAACCTAGTGAGGATGCTGATTCGGTCTGGCATTGTGGGACATCGGCCTCCTATGCTAAAAGCCTTGGTGGTGCCCCTTTCACCCGGCGATCTGATCATTCTTACCACGGATGGCAACCGGCTCGATTTCGGGAGGCGATTTCAGCAAGAGCAGCCGCGCGCTATCGCGGAGTACATTTCCTTATGCTGCTGCACCGGGCTCGACGATGGTCTAGTCCTGGTAGCGCGTTATCAAGGGGCCGGCGAATGAACCGCAAAATCAGGAGCAAAAGCGTGATGAGAGCCAAGTTGCACCGATCACCGCTGCCCACCACCGCGCGTGTGGCGCAAGACGACCGTGAGACCACCACCCAGGCACTGTTAACGGAGCTGGTATCGCACCTGCGGCAAAACCGCACGCAGCTTCGCGAAGAATGGGCGCGCCGCATCACAGAATCGCGGCTGCTCACTGCGATGACCCAGGAAGAGACCTTCGCGGAAGCCACGGCTGTCTATGACAATTACGTCGCCGTGCTGGAAACCGGCAGTGTGGAGGCCCTGCAGGAATACGCGCGTGATCTATCTGAGCGCATTATCCCGCGTGGCGTTGAAACCCATGAGGTGCTCGGGATCGTGCTGTTGCTGCGGGATGTGCTGGCACGCTCTTTGTTTGAGAAATATCAGCACGATTTCAGCATGCTCAACCAGGTCTTGAATGCTTATGAGCCGGCCGCGAACCGCATTGCTAATACGGTGGGCGTTAGCTTCGTTCAGGAGCGCGAGCGCATTATTCGCGAGCAACAGGAGGCCATTCGCGAGCTATCCACTCCCGTGCTACAAGTGCGCGAACGTCTGCTCATCTTGCCGATCATCGGGGTAATCGATCCGCAACGCGCGCGTCAGTTGACGGAGCAATTGCTGCGGGGTATCCGGTCGAACCGGGCGAAAGTGGTGGTGATCGATATTACGGGCGTGCCGGCGGTGGATTCGACGGTCGCCAATCACTTGGTCCAGACGGTCGATGCTTCACGTCTCTTGGGCGCGACCGTGATCGTTACCGGCCTGTCAGCGGAAATCGCACAGACGTTAGTGACCAGCGGCGTGGATTTAGCCAGGATGAAGACCGTGGGCGACCTGCAAGGCGGTATAGAAGAGGCCGAACGTCTCCTGGGCTACGAGATCATTCGGCCTGTAAACCTCAAAAGTGGCGAATCCACACCGACTTAGGCCGCCTTTGTGCGACGGACTAACTTGGTGGCTTTAGGCTCAGGCATGCCACACCGACGCACTGCCCGGAGTTGGCCGCGTAGTTACACAGGGGGGCGCAAGTTATAGTATGCAGCCAACATATCCGCTTTGAACTACCACGGCAGGGCGAAAGCGAAAGCGGGTTCAATGGAATCAGGCAGCTGTTCCTTCCGCGCAGCGTTTTGAAACGATCTGAGGCCTAATTCCGTCTTGTGAGTAGTAAAGTCCGGAATTTCTAGTGACTGGCATCTCATGTGCATCGGCATTCGTGAAAACGCCGAGTGGTAGTGCGCCAAACTATGCCAGTGCTCTCACAGCGCCGATTTCACGAGACCATCCAGCGGCCATCCGCGGAGGCGCTGGCTCTTCTGGCGCCATTTTCCATGGAAATCTTCGCGAGGTGGAAGAGGGAAGTGCGTAGTTTAGGCATTGACTCGCAAGATTTCCTGGGGCGGTCCGGACTTGATTTTGAGCAATTCTCCGAAGATCTGTGCAAGAGTACTCTTCCCACGTTTCGCAAGCAGATACAAGGCTTTGGCCATGCTCTGGCGCAATGCGACATCAGGCTGGACGATGTAACCGGGGCATTGAATCAACTCTTCGAGATCTGCGTCCCTTACTTGGCCCAAAGGGAAATAGTGGGGGGGGTGCCGATACTAGCTCTTTCGCGTCTTCACGCGCTCATGGTTCTTCTGATCGTTGCGGGATACACGGATCAAAAGTCTGCTCTAAAGGAACCCCGGATGAAAGCGATACCCCCGATCGCAGGGGACCGCCCCCATGATGCATCGGTGTATGTCACGAAAGTCTACGAGGAAGAACGGAAACGCCTCTCCCGCGATCTTCACGATGAAGTCGGCCACGATCTGGTTCTGATCAAGCTGTATCTCGAAATGATCGCGCTGGATACCAGCCAGAAAGAGTTCCAAGGAATCCGGCCGCGATTGAATGAAGCGATCGCCCTAGTCTCACATGCGATTGACTCCGTGCGGCGTCTAGTCCTCGATCTCGGTCCGGCCATTTTCGACGATTTAGGGTTCCTGCCGGCGGTGCGGACGTATACCAGTCAATTTTCCGCGCGTACCAAAATCTCCGTGCAGCTTCGGGAAGGATATCTCCCCGAAAATATTCCGATGAGCCATCAAGTTGCTCTCTATCGCCTACTGCAGGGCGCGCTTTCCAATGTGCTCAAGCACGCTTCCGCAAAAAGCGTGAAAGTGTCGCTGGGATGCATGAAAGACTCTGTTCTTATCCTGATCATCCAGGACGATGGCGTGGGTTTCGATACTACCGCCAGACTCGGAAAGGGCTCCTTCGGCTTGACCGCCATGCGCGAACGGGTTGAGGTCTTAGGAGGCCGGATCCACATTCAATCCAAGCCCGTGGGATCGATGAGCAAAATTCGCGGGACGCGGATTGAAATCGACCTACCCCTGCCAGGTGCGGCCTAATGAATCCAGTGAGTTCCAGCAAGAAGCCGATCAGAGTCGTGGTTTGCGACGATCACGCTCTTTTTCGAGAAGGCGTCAAAACCATTCTCAACTCCCAACCCGACATCGAAGTAGTCGGCGAGGCAGCCGACGGCAAGGAAGGGTTGGAACAGGCCATCCGCCTCTACCCGGATGTTGTCCTGATGGACGTTTCCATGCCCGTGTTAAAAGGGTTCGACGCCACTCGCCGAATCAAAAAAGCGCGGCCCGATATCAAGGTGCTGATTTTGACGGTGTACGATGACGAGGACATGGTCGCCCGTTGCCTGGATGCGGGCGCCGCCGGTTATGTGCTGAAAGATTCGCCCCCGTTGCAATTGGTTTACGCGGTGCAAGCCGTCTACCGCGGCCAACAGTACATGAGCCCGCGAGTTCTCACTGGTCTGGTGCGGCAGTACCTGGCCCAACCAGCGGAATTTAAGGTAGGTTACGAGCTACTCAGCGATCGCGAGCGGGAGATCCTGATCTTTCTCGCGGAAGGGCAGTCCCTGAAAGACATTGCCACCAGATTGAACTTGAGCGTAAAAACTATAGATGCGCATAAAGTCAACCTGATGCGCAAGCTCGACCTGCATGATCGCAGTGAACTCATCCGCTATGCAATCCGCAAGGGCTTGGTCGAGGCTTAAGCCATATGCCTGCGGTTCACGTTACTTCGGAGGAGCGTGAATTACCGCGAGTATTCTTGGCATTCTAATTGCCTACGTAGTCAAGGGAGTTAAAACATGCGGTCCATAAGAATCTTGTCGGTAGAGGACAATGACGCTGATGCCTACTACCTGCAGACGGTATTAGATCGCATGGGCGTAGCTTATTCGATCACCAATTTAGGCGACGGCGAAAGTGCAGTGAACTTTCTTCTCAAGCGGGGCGATTATGCTAACGCGCCCAATCCCGACCTGATCTTCCTGGATCTCAATCTTCCTAAGCTCTCCGGCGTTGAAGTATTGGAGGCTTTGCCACCGTTCCGGCGTTTTCCATTTTGCATCTTGACGGGCTCAGCGCTTGAAAGGGACAAGCTGAAGAAGAAATTCGGTATACGGCGCATCGCTTATGTCGTAAAACCGGTAACGCGTGAAATGATCCTAAACTGCTTCCGCTGCTACGACCACTTGGCGCCTCTTGCTGAGCAGATCACCGTCGCGAACGTCGGGCAGCGTACCCGCAGCGTAACTTCGGGGCGCTGAAAGTTTGCATCACGTCAGAAGGTTTTACGCGAAGGAACCCCAGGGTGGCATTTTGGTATTTGAACCCCATGGAACTCCGATTGCATACAACTAAGCAGGAGGCCCACTAAATGAAATACTTCGCTGCTTCGCTGTTGGGCGTTCCAACCGGCTTGATTGTTCTTTGGTTTCTGTCTAACCACGTTCGTTAAAAGGGGTGAACAGTTATGAACACATTTGTAATTTCTTCGATCATTGGCTTGGCGCTAGCTTTCAATGCACTAACGGGTTGCACACGGACGTCGACCAAGTCGCCCGACGTTTCAAGCGCGGTTCGCCAATCGCTCGATCAGGCTGGCTTGAAGGATGTTTCGGTTGATCAGGATCGTGATCGAGGTGTGGTGACTCTAGGCGGACATGTCGCGAGCGAGGATGCCAAGAGCCAAGCCGAGTCGATTGCGAAGTCCATGGCTGCCGGACAGGTCGTGGCGAATCAGGTGGCAGTGCTCCCTCCTGGCGCGGAGAGCGATGCCAAGACGGTGAGTTCCGATTTGGATAAAGGCATCGAGAAGAATCTGGATGCCGCGCTGGTGGCCAACCGCCTAGATTCGCGTCTGAAATACGAGGTTAAGAATCGAGTTGTCGTCCTCAAGGGAGAAGTCGACTCGCAGGCTAAGCGGGCCGAAGCTGCCAAGATAGCGGCGCAAGTTCCGAACGTCGCGCAGGTCGTCAATGAAGTGCAGGTGAAGGATCAGAAAGCCACGTCAAACTAAGAATCGATATCACGGGAATTCGGGCGAGGATGGCTTCTCGCCCGAACATGTCTATGGTTGAGGCTTTCCCTGGAGCAGGAGCTTTTCTTCCTGACCGTCGAACCCTGCCGCTTCTGCGCGCGGCTGCGCGAACCTGCAACGGCTGCGATCTTTACAGGAAGGCGACGCAGACGGTCTTTGGTGAAGGCCCAGAGGCGGCGCGCGTGGCATTGATAGGCGAACAACCTGGTAATGACGAAGATCTCCAAGGCCGCCCGTTCGTCGGGCCTGCTGGCGGTGTGCTTGAGAGGGCGCTAGCTGAGGCCTCGTTTGAGCGCGCTGACGTTTATGTGACCAACGTAGTCAAGCATTTTAAGTTCGAGGAACGGGGCAAACGGCGGCTGCACCAGAAGCCGCGGCTAGGTGAGGTGAAAGCATGCCAGCCGTGGCTGCAGGCAGAGATGGAGCTCGTCAAGCCGAAGATAATTGTTTGCCTGGGGGCAACGGCGGCGCGAACACTCCTCGGAAGCAAGTTCCGCTTAACCAGTGAGCGAGGTGTACCGCTGCAGCATGCTTGGGCGACTTACGTAGTTGCCACGATGCACCCATCCGCAATCTTGCGCGTGCCGGATGCGGCGGACCGACACGCGGAGTACGCCCGCTTGGTCGCGGATCTGCGGGTCGTCCGCAGTCTTTTATAGTCAGTCGCTATGGGGTTGTGCGCGCCGCCTGCGCGCGATTCGGTCTTTTCATGCCGACTAGATCCAGCGCGCGCTGCGGAGCCGGGTTGGCCATGAACCATTGCCACACGCGGCCCGTCCGCAAGTTTTCCGCACTGAGCAACGTGATTCCAGCATCGATTCCGATCACGTACGGGCTAATCCACCCGCTCCCGGGATTGAATGCGTCGGCAAATCCGTAGCGCCCATAGATGCTCTTCCCATACTTCAGCAACATCGTTCGCATCGCTGGAATGCAAATGTCCGGAGTAAACATGAGCGAACCTGCGGCGGCGCTTGGAACGACGGTCCCGTCGATGCGTGGATGCTCCGACGCGCCTCCCCAGTCGGTATATCCTTGGGTACTGTCAGAGGCGGTGATGCCCCACACATCAGCGGAATACCCTTTGTATTGCGAAGAAAGATTGATGAAATATGCCCGCTGCGCGCGAGTGGCGGCAACCGAATTCGCGTAATAATCGATGCCGTGACCAGAAGTGTCAGCCGTTGGCGAGCCGCTCACGCGATCGCGAAGATCCAACCAGGCCTGTGAATATTGGTGAATGAACAGCGGGCCGCCTCCGATGTAGCTGTTCTCTCCGGCGACGACGATCGGCAGGTTCCAGGTGCCCCAAGTGTCCACGGGAATAGGGTGCGTCGGCGAGCCGATCCCCAACACATACAGGATCAGCAACTCGCTATAGGTATCCCAGCGGTATGGCAGGAACTCGAACTCGGGCGTCCAGCCGTGCGAAAAGTAGTTACCGCTGCCATCCATCATCCAGGGGAAGTCGACGCGCGCATAGATGGTATCGGCCAGATTGACGATTTCAGGGTCGTCTTGCAGACACTGGCGGACCGTGAGCACACCTGCCAGCAGCAGCGCGGTGTCGATAGAGGAAACTTCGCTGTGCCAAGCGCGCTCTCCGGTTTCAGCGTCCAGAAAATGATAAAACCAGCCGTGCTTTTGCGGCGCTTCATGCGCCAGGAAACGCAGCGTGGTGGCGACACGATCGCGGGCCGCTTCGCGTCCGATCCAGCGGTGATCTTGCGCGATACAGACCGCGGCGAGTCCGAAGCCGGTGGCGGCGATGCTGGCTACGCGTCCGCGGTTAGTGGCGTCCTCCGCGGGTCCCAAGCTGATCGCGCGGTCGAAAACCAAACCCGTGCGCGAGGAAGCCTGCTCCCAAAAATATCGAAAGGATCGCCGGGAGATATCATCGAGCAAATCGACATCGATCTTCCGTAACGATGAACCGTTAGAGGCGATGAGATTTGGGCCGGCCTCGCAATGCATGGCTCCCGCCAGGCATAGGAGAAACGCTGCGCCCCTGGAAAACAAACCCATGGCACTTCCCCACAAATAAACTTTTGGCTGACAACTGATTATATCGGCTCCTGGAATCCGGCCGCCGCCCCCTAGGGTGCATATCCGCGATTCCTCGGGTTCAAAACCCCCACCCGAGAACCCGTTGGCTACCGTGGCCAGACGATTGCTAAGGCTCGGGCAGTGGAACCGATGTTGTTTTTGGCATCTCGTACTGAAGATCTTACTTAGCAGACTGACATATGGGACGGACCTGGAATACTTACCTAGCGGGCCGGAAAAATCAACTTCGAGCCTTGAAAAATATACCGCAACTGATGGCCTTGCTGTGGGACGCCGGCAACGGTCTCGTGATCGCCGAGCTGTGTTCCAGGGTGCTCATCGGGGTTCTCCCGTTAGCCGGCCTGTGGGTGGGGAAACTCATTGTCGACGCCGTGGTGAACATCATCCGGCACCCGGGAGCGGATTCCGGGGGGCTGTGGCTCCTGCTGGCCGCGGAATTCGGAATCGGCGCCCTGGCCGCGGTGTTGGGCCGCGCCGTTGAATATTGGGATGGCCGGATCGCGGATCACTTTGTAAAACATTGCGGATTGCTGGTGATGAAGCACGCCTCCGGACTGGATCTGGAATCCTTCGAGGACCCGAGCTTCTATGACAAGCTAGAGCGCGCGCGCTGCCAAAGCACCGATCGCATTGGAATTTTGAAAGCGCTGGGCGAGACGCTCCAGCAATCGATCACCCTGTTGTCGTTATCGATCGGCGTAATGCTGTTCTCGCCACTCATGTTCGTTCTGCTGATCCTGGCTGTGGTGCCGGCATTCCTGGGCGAAAGCTATTTTGCATCGTTGAGCTATTCGCTGGCCTACAGCCAAGTGCCTTTGCGCCGCGAGATGGATTACTTGCGCGATCTGGGGACCAAGAAAGAGAGTGCAAAAGAACTGAAGCTGTTTAAAATCGGCGATTTCTTGTACGATCGCTTCTCGCAAATCAACGACGAAATCATCGGTCGCAACCGCACCTTGGCTAAGCGCCGCATGCGCAGCAGCGCTTTGTTCCTGGTGCTGGGATCGCTGGGCTACTACGGCGTCTACGCGGCGCTGCTCTACAGGACCATCAGAGGCGGACTGACGCTGGGCGAACTGACCTTCCTGGCGGGTGCACTCGCGGGCTGCAGCCGGCAGGTGCAAGCGGTGTTTTCAAACTTCACCGATATTGCGCACCAATCCCTGTTCCTTACGGACTTGTTTAGCTTGTTCGCGGTGAAGCCCAAGATCCGCAACGCCGTGAACGCGCTGCCCGCGCCGCGCGCCATTCGCGACGGCTTCGAATTCCGCAAGGTTTCGTTCGGCTATCCCGGGTCCAGCCGCTTGGTTCTCAAGGATGTCAATTTGCGGATTGCCCCCGGCGAACGGATCGCCGTGGTGGGGGAAAACGGCCAAGGCAAAAGCACGCTCGTGAAACTGATTCCGCGCTTGTATGAGCCCACCAGCGGCAAGATTCTGCTGGATGGAATCGACCTCCGCGAATACGACATCGATTCTCTGCGCCGCGAGATCGGGGTGATTTTCCAGGATTTCGTGCACTATGACATGACCGCTCGCGAGAACATTACACTCGGCAGCATCGAATCCGCGCGCGACCACTTCCGCCTAGCCGAAGCGGCCCGCAAGAGCGGCGCCGGCAAGATCATCGACGCGCTGCCCCACGGCTTAGATCAAATGCTGGGGAAGCGCTTCGAGGATGGCACCGATCTTTCCGGCGGAGAGTGGCAAAAGTTTGCGCTGGCGCGCGCGTATCTGCGCGATGCCGGGATTCTCATTCTGGACGAACCGACCGCGGCCTTGGACGCGCTGGCCGAATTCGAAGTGTTCAACCGCTTCGCGGAACTCACCAAGGGTAAGATTGCGGTCTTGATCTCGCACCGGCTTTCTACTGTCCGCATGGCGGATCGCATCGTGGTGCTGAAGGACGGCGAGATTCACGAAGAAGGAACCCACCATGAGTTGATCGCCAGCGGCGGACGCTACGCCAGCATGTTCGAACTGCAAGCCGCCAGCTATCGATAACCGGCCTGCTGGATTAGGCGCGGGTTCGAAACACCAGCCTCGGCACCCTTATCTAACGGGCAGGAGAGGAGCCAATGTCGAGGCGTGAAGGCGAGGTTCGGGAAATTCCGTTTCTAGGGAACGACATGAAGGACCACGCGGCCACCACCGGGAAGCCGTTGGACCAGGCGGACGCTCCAGGCAAAGCGGATTCGGAATTGACTGAAGAAAACGATCCGGAGAAGCCCCGCGGTAACGTAACTATCAATGCGGATGACGCCCTTTTGGATGACACTGCTGATAACAAGGTTTAGCGGTCTTCATGCAGGAAAAGCGTCAGATAGCGTTTTAAGTTTCCGGTGATCAGGAAGTTCTCCCGGACATGCTCATGGCCCTGCTCACCCAGGCGTTGGGCGATGTCGGGATGGGCCAACAGGAAGCGGATCTGGTACGCTGTTCCTTCCACCGAATGGGCCAGCAGTCCGGTGTGTTTGTGAATCACCTGCGTCGGAATGCCGCCCACGGCGGAGGCGACCACCGGCTTTTTTTTCCAGAGGGCCTCGGCGACGGTGAGTCCGAAGCCTTCGCGCAGGCTCTTCTGGATGACCACTGTAGAACCCCGCTGCAGGGCATTGACTTCCAGGGGATCCGACGGCGGCAGTTCCAGAATGAACACGTCGGGATCGTTACCGGCGGCTTCGCGCACTTCTGCGAGAACGGCGCTACCCTCCGGGTCGTCGGATGCGCCGCCCCCGGCGAGGACCAGCTGGCAATCGAAATAGCGTTTTACGATGCGATAGGCGCGCAGCACGCCTAAAGGATCCTTGAGCCGGTCAAAGCGGGAAACCTGCGTCAGAATAGTGCGGCGGGGATCGATGCCGAAACGTACCAGCACGTCTTCGATGTAGTCCGCGTCCAGTTCGCGGTTCTTGTCCGACAAGGGATCGATCGAAGGATAAAACAGATATTGCGGAATGGGGAGCTGCCGCGAAAATTCCGGCGATGAGAAAATGGCGCCGTCATAGCGGGAGACAAAAGGCTTCAGGAAATTCCAAACCGGGGGGTCGGGGCGCGAGAGATCGATATGGCAGCGCCAGATCCAGGTCTGTTTTTTCGCCAGCGGGCGGGTCTCGATGAATGCCGCCGGCTGCGGGTCGTGAATCACGACAAAGCGCCCGTCCAGCGGCATTCGTGCGCGATTTCGGCGATTGTAGTCCAGAAATATCTCGAAGTCGCTGGGGCGGAAGTTGCCGACGCTGCCGTGTAGAGCATTGTGAAACGCCTTCGTAATCTCGTAGAATTCGGGGCCGCCCTCCATGACGTGCCAGCGTGCGTCCAACCCCAGCTCACGGGCCAGCGGGAGCAAGCGCATTAGGATCTCCGCAACGCCGCCTCCGACGGCAGTAGAATTCACCATGTCGACGACGCAGCCCTCCAGCGGGCCCGCCAGAGTACGCAACTCCTCTATCTCGGCCGCTCCTAAGAGAGGAACGTAGTGGTCCAGCGAAATTGGGACGGTTTCTGGAGTCGCGATCATTGGATAATCTCCCGGTCCACCAGTTCAATCAACTCTCTGCGGGCGGTGTCGATGGTGTTGATATAGATGTCGATGCGGTCGGCGCGCGTGGCGAGTTCCGGTAGGCCTAAGGACTGCTCGAACCAATGAGAGAAGTCATTGGTTCGCAACTGCAGCCGCAGGCGCGAAGCTACGAAGTGGTAATAAAACGAAGCGTGGCTAAGACGCTCCAGTCCGGCCCGGAAGCCGGCCAGCGTTTTGGCATCCCAGGGCAGCGGGCGGGTAACTTCTAGGGTTTGGCAAAAATAGAACGGTTCGAAGGCAGACTGGTCTGCTTGTTTGGGATAGGAGTCGCAGAACTCGGCTACTATATGCCGAAGATCGGCACGCAGTTCGGCGATGGAGACATAGTCGCGAATATCGATATTGGCGAGCCTTTCCGCGAGCGTGGGTTGATTCAGGGAGGCCAGGACCCACTGCGCAAAATCATTGGAGAAGCCTTCCGTCAGGAAGTGGTGCTGTCCCAACGTCTGGAAAGTGTGATAGAAAATAGCGGCGTCGCTGGCTTGCCCTAAACTGGCCAGCAATTCGGCAATGGTCATGGCGCGCTGGTTTTCTATGCGCGTAAGATACGCCGCGGTAACGAACTGAAATGGCTGCGCGGTAGCATTCAAGCGAATTCCCTCCCTAGTAGTTGGAGAAACTCCCGGACATGCTCGACAGAGGATACGCGGTAGCGCGCGTGGGTCCGGCAAGCACGGCCAACGCGCACGGTTATGCCGCAATGGAGTGCGGCAAAAGCGGGTTCGTCCATGCGATCGTCGCCAATATAGATCGGCAGGGCCGGGGAGCCGATGGCGGACAACTCGGATGATACCGCCAAACCCTTATCGCCGATCTCGCGCGGCGCCAGCTCCCAGACCTTTTTGCCGCGGATGAGTTGCAGCGTGTCGGCAAACGGCTCCATAACTCCCAGGACAAGCTTGCGGGCCTGGCGAACGCCCTCCTCGGTAACACTCTGGTAGTGGACCGCCAGTGATAGCCCCTTGTCTTCGAGCCATACTCCCGGAATATTCAACATCAGACTGGCGAGCCAACTCTTGGCGCACGCGACCGCCTCGCGCGACTCCTCCGTAATGGGCCCGGCGGTGCGGCCTTCCCAGCCATGCAGCCCAAGGTAGCGCAAGCCTGGCACACGAACGCGCGCGCGAACATCGGCGCGGCGGCGTCCGGTCACGATCCACACCCGGAAACGCGGACTGCGGACAAGCCGCGACAGCGCCGCCCGCGTGTTGGCATCCAGCCAGACATCTTCGGGGCGCGGCTGGAGAGGCACCAGTGTTCCATCGAAATCGAGGAACAGAGCGATCGTAGGACTGGACTCTAAGCGTCTGGCAATCTGCTCCCAGCATGCGAACAAATGGTGGACTCGGTTGGAGGTTTCCGTCTTCATGAAGCGCTACGCCGCATCGCGGTTCGGACCAGGTAGGGCGCAGCCGCGGTGCTGACTGGGCGAACCTCGCACAATTCTTCGATCAGCTTGCCGGCCCAGCGGTAGACGTTGTGCTCGCGTACTGTCGACCGCATCCGCTGCATCCGCATGCGGCGTTCTTCGGGCCGCATCTCCAGGGCTTGGCGAATGGAGTCCGCCATCTGCTCGGTATCGTAGGGATTGACGATCAGCGCGTCACCCAATTCATGCGACGCTCCGGCGAAGCAACTCAAGATCAACACGCCATGAAGATCGTCCCGCGAAGCCACAAATTCTTTCGCGACCAGATTCATACCGTCATGCAGCGATGTCACCAGGCAGAAGTCGGCGGTGTGGTAATAGGGCAGGATCTCCTTATGGCTGTGCTGGCGGTTCAAGAATATGATGGGCTTCCAATCACTGGTCTGAAAGCGATGATTGATACGCTCCGCTTCCTGGAGGACTTCTTCCATCAATTCCTGATACCGGCGGATATGGGTGCGGCTGGGTGACCCAATCTGCACGAAGGCGAACTCGCGCCGGTAGGCGGGGTACTTTTCCAGAAAGCGCTCGATAGCGCGAAAACGTTCCGGGATACCTTTGGTGTAATCGACGCGATCGACGCCAACCCCCAAAAAGGAAGCCCGGACACCGAGCTTTTCGAGCAGGCGAACACGTTCCAGGTGCGGCAGCTCGAGCGACGGCCGTTCCTGGCCATTTCCCGCGACGCTGATGGGGAAAGGACGGACTAAGGTAGAGTGCCCACTGCGATTGACCGCGAAGTGCTCGCGTTCAATGCGCGATTCAAGTGCGCGGTCGACGGTATCCAGAAAGTTATTACAGTGCGCCTGCAGGTGGAAGGCGATCAAGTCGGCGCCCAGCAGACCGTCCAGCAATTCTGCTTGCCAGGGGCAGATTCCGAATGCCTCGGGATTGGGCCATGGAATGTGCCAGAAGATAGCCACCCGTGCGTCGGGGCGGGCCTCTTTGATCAGACGCGGTAGCAGAGCAAAGTGGTAGTCCTGCACCAGCACCAGCGGGTTCTCCTCGTGTTGCATTTCCTCGAGGAGCGCTTCGGCGAACTTCCGGTTCACGGTCTGATAGTATTCCCAATCTTCGACGCGAAAAATGGGGCGTGTGTGCGCGATGTGGCACAGCGGCCATAACCCTTCATTGGCAAAACCGAAGTAGAAGCCTTGTTCTTCTTCCGGAGTCAGCCACACGCGCCGGAGCGAATACTGGGGATGATCCGGCGGAACGCGAACGCGATCGTATTCATCGACTGTGTCGCGATCGGCGTCGCCCGTGGCCTGGGCGATCCAGGTTCCATCGCAAGCGCGCAGGACCGGTTCCATGGCCGTCACCAGGCCGCTGGCTGGGACTGAACACTCGATGCCGGTGGTGCGATGAAGGTGCTCATAAGGTTCACGATTAGAGACGGCAAAAAGACGGCTTCCCGCCAAACGGCTCTGCACGAAAACACGCAGGCGCTCGGCCGTCCAACTGGTTTCACCCAGATCCCGCAAGCGGGCTTCGGTCGCGGCGGCGGCGCGCGCTTCGGTGAGGCTGGAGGCCAGGCGCGAGACTTCCCTGGTGAGAGGTTCGAATTCGCCCTGATCCTGCATATCGGGCGGCTTCGCGATCGTCCCCATGCGCAATTCCTGGAGCCAATCCGCCATTCGCCGGAGTGGGAGGCCGACACCCCAACGCAGCGTAAGCAAAGTCACCATCACGATCAGGATGGTTTGGATGAAGACGCCCGTGAAAGCGCGCCGCCACATGGCCCTGGCCTGCAAGTCGATGTAGGCGGCGTCATGGAATAACGACAATGTCCCTATCACTGTGTCGTCTTCGCGGAGGGGAAGAGTAACCACGTGGATGGTGCCCGTGGCAAGCTTGACGAATCGAGCGTCGGGCGCTGCCTGTTCGCCAGACTTTGGTAAAAGCGCCGGATCGTCGCCTACGCGCTGGGCAAACCCCGAGGTGACCGCTAGCGGTTCCTCTTTGGCGTTATAGACCGAGACTCCGGCAATCTGTTCTCGGTCTTTAAAGCGGTCCACCAGGCGCTGCAGTTCTCGATTCGCGTGGCGCGCGACTAGCGGCTCGGCCGACCGCACTAAGCTTTCCGCCAACACCTGGGCGTGATCCTCCAGATTCCGCCGCAGTTCCAGCGTATCCGCCCGCGTCTGGAAAAACGCGAAGGCCAAGGAGACCACCGCGACGGCGGAAATCAGCGCTGAACTGAGCCGGTAAAGAAGGCGGGTTGGCATGGTTAGGGCACGTCTCCGGACGCGATCTGCACTCTTCTGAAGGAGGGATACACCATCATCAGATTCTGTTTCCTGTCGTTTTTACCGGCCTCCGAATCGTACTCAAACAAAACCGCTTGCATTTTTTGCACTATGCCCTGAGCCGCCGAGGAAGCCCCATGAATTCAATCTGAATACGTTTGTTGCGTGTGGCACTCCGAATGCCTAACTCACTGCATAATGACAGCGGAATCTAGAGCTTTCGAAACAACCTTACGGAATTTTTTCCTCGGTCTGAGCGTCGGTGTACTGCTGGCGACGATTCTTAAACCACACCCACGTTCGCTGGGACCGGCTCGGGACATCGTGGACATTGCCTCGGAAGACTCCTTCCCCGCAAGCGATGCGCCGGCGTATTAGTACGGAGATTTTCGCCACTCCGGTGAACCCTTTTCCGCGCGCGCCACTCCAATCTCACGCTCCATTGGGAAGCAGAGGGTTAACGAGGGCGATTGCGAGGCCGGCATGCGAAGCGAAAATCACTATGCATCTGTGCTTGTTTGGGCAGCTTTAATCGGAGTGGTGGCCGCGGCGCTTTGGTTCAAGTTACCTCTGGGGTAGGTGACCCCGATGGCATCGGCTGGATGAACCCGGGACGATGGAAACCCGAGTGCACTGGCAATCCCGGTGAGTAACGCGTCCACTTGTGAGGTCATCAGGTTAGCATC
>Ga0157378_10002414_pt1 | contig 16607 bp, 17 predicted proteins | sample M65metaG_FD_115309 | JGI IMG/M metagenome (GOLD analysis project Ga0157378, IMG submission 115309) | Miscanthus rhizosphere microbial communities from Kellogg Biological Station, Michigan, USA - M6-5 metaG | ecosystem: Host-associated > Plants > Roots > Rhizosphere > Soil | place: USA: Michigan...
CGAGGGAAAGATGGCGGACGAAACTGGTCACCTGCTCGCGGCGCCAGTCGTTCCAGAGCGCATCCTTCTCGTGCGGAAGCCGCCCGTACCGCGCGCGAAACCGCGCCACGCTGACGTCGTTGTAGCCGGTATCGGCGCGGGGCGACTCCGGATAGCGGACGCGATCGAGATGAATACCGTCGATGTCGTACGCGCGAACGAGATGCAGCAGGACCTCGGTTGTATATGCAGCCGCGTCGGGATGCCCGAGGTCGAGGTACCAGTCGGGCCCGAACTGATAGCGGCCCTTGCTCGTCTTCGTTCCCCACTGCCGCGCGCCGCGATACGGCTGCCGCTTTTTCGCGTCCCAGAAATGCTGCAGGAAGACATGATTTGGATCGCGCGGCAGCGGATCCTTTTTCGGATCGCCGTGAAACACCGCGCCGACGATGACGAAGGCATGGACCTGAATCCCGCGTCCATGCGCCGCATCGAGCAGAGCGCGCAGTGGATCGAACGTCCCATCCATCGCTTCGGCGCGCGGCTCGGCGGCGTCGAGATACCAGGCATCGCCGCGGCGGCGCACCTGCACGAAGAGCGCGTTGGCGTTGCTCTCGATGGCGGCGTCGACGATGCGATCGACGTCCGTGCGCGTGGCGAACGGGGTGCGGAACGTGTCGACCCAGTAGGCGCGGTATTCGGGACGAGCGTCGTCCGCGTACGCGACGGTGGCCGCGGCGATGAGCAGCAGGATTGTGAGGGACGGCTTCACTGGACGGAGATGATTGTAAATGGTCCAGGTTCAATGTTGCGTACAATGGCTCAACCTTTGGCGCTGGGGGAGGTCGTGATGCGCAGAAGCCAGGTTGCCTTCATCGGGATCGTCGCGCTACTGATCGCCGGAAGAGCCTTCGCTGAGGTTCCCGTCTCGCCGGCGGCTTTCGCGCCGGGGACGCATCAGTACCAACCAGTCGTCGCGACCGATGGCACTCGCTTTCTTGTGGCCTGGACCGACGTCCGAAGCGGGACGAACGAGGTTCGCGTGTCGCTGGCGGCCACCGACGGTTCTATGCTGACTCCCGAGGGGACTCTGATCAGCGGAACGAACACCGGTTCGGCAGTAGTGGCCTGGGATGGTAACGACTACGTTGTTGTCTGGGTCGAGAATGACGGCGTCCATTACGCGCGGATCAAGAGCGATGGAACGCCGGATTTCGGACGCGGTCTCGTCTTCCCCAGGTACCACCAGAATCCAGTCATCACCCGAAGCGATTACGGCGTGCTCGTGTTGGGGACGAGCTACTTCGGCGAGACAGAGCTCGCGTTGATCGACACTCGGGGAATGGTCCATGCCCCGGTGCGAATCAGTGCCGGTAGCAGTCCGGTCGCAGGGTGTGGCGCGGCAGGCTGTCTGGTGGCTTGGGGTACGTATGACGACATGCAGCGGCCAGAGATCGTCGGACGCCGCGTCTCGCCGGACGGGCGACTGCTCGATCAGGGTGAGCCGATGGTCCTGGTTCAGGATGCCTTCGATCCGAGACTGACTTCGAACGGGGAGCGACTGCTGCTGACCTGGCGCGATCCCGCTCCTGCGTACTCCTTTCTTTTCCCGCCCTACCCCCTTCCGATCAAGTCCGCCAGCGAGTCCGTCACGTCGCGCAGGTCGATCCGCGGACGCTTTCTCGACGGCGCTCCCTTCACCATCGTTTCCGATCCCGCGCGTGACGTCACTGGCTACACCGTCACCGCCGGAAGTACAGGGTTCGTCGTTGGCTGGAGCGCTTACGCCGACGTCGACATCATCGACAAAGGCGTCGAGCATCTTGACGAAGAGGCCGGCAGCGATCTCGCTCCACGAAGCCATACCGTGAACAGAGTTGTCGAGGCGGCGCGAGTGACCTCGACCGGTGCGGTGGGAAAGGTATTTCCTCTCATCCAGTCGAGGTTGTCCTCTGTTTTCAGCATGTTCTCGATCGCAACCACCGGCCGCGATCTGTTTGCGTGCTGGACGGAGGATGCCGCGTCGGCGGGCTGGAGAATCGCCGGAGGCTTGGCCTACGGAGACAACCCTGCCTTTCCCACGCTGAGAGTCGGCGGTCCCGCCACTCAGGTATCTCCATCCCTGGCTTATGGCGCCGGGCAGTACGCTGTGGTCTGGCTCGAAGACAAGCTTGGCGACGGACGGCAGGCCGCCTTCGTTCGCCGGTTCACTGCCGGCCTGACGCCGATTGACGAGAAACCGGTTGTGGTCTCGGGTGAGGGCGATGCATCGATTCCACTGGTGGCGTTCGACGGCAAGGCCTTTGTCGTTTTCTGGAACGAAGGCGGAGCACATGCTCGCTGGCTCGGACTCGACGGCTCGCTGTCAGCGCCGCTGAACATGAGTACCGCCTCGTACGATCAGGGTGCAATCGTGGCGCATGACGGTCAGGCGGCGTTGCTTTCTCACCTGACTCCGGGTGATCGTGTTGCGTTCACTCTGCTGCAACCGGATCGAACGTTCCATTCAATCGACCTCGGTGCCGGCGGGCGTGGCGGTGTCAGTCTGGCGTGGGACGGGATTCGATACCTTGCCATCGAGAGCAACGCCACGGCGGTGAAGCTGATCGATGCGGGTGCTGGTGCCGCGGAATCGATCGTCTTCGGTCAGGCCGATGGCGCGCTTAGCCAATCGCCTGCCGTCGCCTGTAACAGGGATGAATGCATCATTGCCTGGTGGCGTCTGAATGGAGGCGTGAACGCTACGCGCCTTCGCGGCTCACAGTTCCTCGAGATCGGCACGCTGCTCGAGGACTTTAACGATTTCACGCCCCCATCCAAGGATCGCTTCTATCCGGAGGTGGTGGCCATGGCAGGCGACTTCCTGCTGACGTCGGTCGATGCCGGCGGCTTCCTCTGGTCCCGGTCTATCGCGCACGGGGTCTTGGGAAAAGAGCGATTGCTTTTCCCGCCGGCTGAGCCTGTGCGCAGTTCCGCATCAGCTGCCGGCGATCCAACGAATCTGGTGATCGCATATCAACGTGCGGCTCACGAAGGGCCTTTTGCCGGCGCGCAACGAATCTTTCTGCGCTCTCTCGACACGAACCCGTGAAGCAGTCCGTCCCCAAGCCGCCGCCCGGCGACCGTCCGCTGAAAACGCTCGAACGCGTCCTCTCCAAGGCCGGCCTCGGGTCGCGTACCGAGGCTCGGAGCTGGAGCGGAGCGGGGCGGGTGAGCGTCAACGGGCGCGTCGTGCGCGATCCCGATGCCTGGATCGACATGGAGCGCGATCGCGTGATGTTCGACGGCAAGCCGCTTCGCCGCGAAGAGCGCACGTATCTGCTGCTTCACAAGCCGGCCGGCTACATCACCACGTATCGCGATCCGCACGGGCGGCCGACGATTTACGATCTGCTGCCGGATCGCGAACGCTATCTCTTTCCCGTCGGCCGGCTCGATCTCGATACCAGCGGGCTGCTGATCCTGACCAACGACGCCCAATTCGCCGAGCGGCTCACTAATCCGGAGTACCACGTCCCGAAGACGTATCTGGTCAACGCCAGCCGGCCGCTCTCCGATGAAGAGCTCGATCAGCTCCGCCGCGGCCTCGAGCTGCGCGACGGCCCGACGCGTCCCGCGATCGTGACGCGCGTGAGCGAGAACAGCTTCGAGATCACCATCACCGAGGGCCGCAACCGGCAGGTCCGGAGGATGGTGGAAGCGCTCGAGGCCTCGGTGGTGACCCTCGAACGGATCGCCATCGGATCGATCCGGATCGGGCAGCTGGAGCTGGGCAAAATCCGTGCGATGACGGCGGACGAGGTCAAGGCATTGCGGCCGTAAGGCTGTTATACGATCCCGCTCCCATGTGGAACGCACGCCGAATCATCAAAGACCTCGCCGACACCGACCGCCGCCGCCGCATCCTGGTGGCGTTCTGGCGTTTCGGCGACGACACGGCCAAGATGATCGCCGTCGCCCAGCTGGCCAAAGCGCTGCACTTTCGCGAAGAGTCGATCCGCAAGATGCCGGTGGAGAAGAAGGCCGACCTCTTCGCTTCGCGCGTCGCGGGGCCGGAGTTCGAACAACCGCTCGAGGCCGCGCTCATGCACTACCACACGCACGAGCAGAGCGCCTTGCTGGCGGCGTTTCTCGACCAGTGGAAGATTCCGCACGTGAACGGCTCGATCGAGGTCGAGGATTACGAAGCGCCGTCCGTCGACCAGGTTCGCGATGCGGTCAAGGCGATCGACAAATTTCCCCCGCGCGATGTCGCCATCTATCTCGCCTCGGCGGGCCTGCTCATGGGCGACGCCTGGCGCGAGGCCACGTGGCCGGTAGTGGATGAGATGGCGGGGACGCTCTAATCTGTCATTCCGAGCCGGCGGCAGCCCCGGAGGGGCAGAGCGCGGCGAGGAATCGCCAGCTACTTTCGCGGGCGTTCGTATCGCGGCTATCGGCCGGGGATTCTTCACCGTCCTCGACCCCTCCGGGGTGTCGGCGGTTCAGAATGACAGGACTACGGGCTGTACCGTCGCGTCGGAATCCCCTCGGCCTTGCTGATGCTGAGCTCCGACATCAGCTTGATCAACTTCCGCCCCTCGGCATCCGACGCCAGATAGGTCTCGCACAACATGGCGATGTGCGGCAGCGCCTCCTCGGCGGAGATGGTGAAGCCGTTCATCGGCTGATCGGGCCGCGTGGTCTCGGTGCGACGCCATTTGTCGTTGATCAGCTCGTAGCGCAGAAACTGCGTCCCCTTGCCGGTCTGGAACGTCTGCGCGACCACTGCAGGGATGCCGCGGGCATTGGCCTTCTGTTCGTCGAGCGCGCGCGCCACCAGCGAGGCGATCATCTCGCGCAGCGTCTTCATCGCCTCCTCGGAGGCGCGGACGATTTCCATGCCGGCGTGATAGACGCTCTTCTCCTGAGCGTTGCGGGCCATTTTCTGCAGGACGTTGCGCGTCACGCGGCACTCCAGCAGCACCGGAACGGACTCCCACTCGAAGAGGATGGTGCAGGTCGAGCCGGTCGCGGGGATGTTGCCCTGATGCGCGATCCGGAGGCCGCAGAGCGAGGCGTCGAGCACGAATACACGAGCGGCGCCGATCCGTCCCACCACGGGCCGGATGAGCGTCACGCGCTGGTATCGCCGTCGTTCTTCGATTGGAGCCGCCACCGCGCCCAAGTCTAAAGCAAAGCCGCGGCATCGAGGACGCGCGAAGTGATCCTTTGGTCTCCTGCGCGTGTCGCGACCGCGCCGTAGTAGCCATCCAGCGGCGGATCGACCGCGGCGACGCTCCAGCCGTCGACGACCGGGAGCAGTCGCCGCTCGCGAAAGGGCACCGTGAACCCGTGAAGGTCGCCTGTGGCGATCCCTTTGCCGCTCGCTTTCACAATCGCTTCCTTCGCCGTCCAGATCGTGAAGAACGCGTCGTCAGGATCCGAGGACGATCGGACAAGGGCAAGCTCGTCGTTGGAAAAATAGCGCTGCGCCAGCGCCAGGACATCGTGCAGCCGGCGCCGCCGTTCGATGTCGATGCCGACGGCTGTGTCCTTTGCGAACGCCAGAGCAACGAGATTTCCGGAATGACTTGCGTTGAACTCCATCGCGCCATCGAGAAGCACGGGCTTGCCGTGTTCCTCTTCGACGATCGCGAGCGCGCGGGCATCGGCGTCGAGATAGCGTCCGAGCAGCAGCCGCGTGGCGGCTCGGGCCACGATCGAGCGCCGGCGATCGTCGTCGAAGCGATAACGGTTCGCGCGTGCTCGCTCATCGTCTGTGAGTAACTCGGCTAGCGCGTCGATCACATCATGCGAAACACCGATCTCGATGAAGCAGACGTCGATCACGCTCACTCCCGCCAGCCGAATACGGACACGCCGATCGTGATCGTCTGTACCACCAACACCAGCACGACGCAGGCCGGCCAGCCGCCAAAACGCCAGAAGAATCCCGGAAGCACGCCGGCTACGCTGCCGCCGGTGTAGTAGCAGGCGACGTAGAGGCCGGCCGCCGACGAGCGGCCGCCAGGCGGCGCGGCGGTCTGGATGTAACTCGTCGATGCCGACTGGCAGACGAAGACCCCGGACGAACAGAGCACGAGGCCGACGATGATCAGCGGCAGTGAGTGGAGCAGCGTCATCAAAACGCCGGTCATCGATGCAATGACTGCTGCGATGAGCACCGGACGCGAGCCGGCGCGCCCGATGCCGATTCCTGCCAGCGGCGTGACCACCAATCCGACCAGGTAGACCACGAAGAGCGAGCTGAGTTGCGCCGCCGTCAGGAAATACGGCGCCGCCGCGAGATGGAAGGTGATGTAGGTGAAAACCGCCACGAGCGAGAAGAGGACGTTGAATCCGACCAGGTATGTGGCGATGAGCCGCGAATTGCGGAGGCGCCGGAGCATGCCGCCGTCCGCGCGAGGTGGTGCAATCGCCGGCTTGCGGTCACCCGGAAGCCAGCGCGCGATCACCACGCCGAAAACGAGATCGCACGCCGCGATGACCACAAACCCGAGGCGCCAGCTCGGCGCGATCGAATCAATGATCCGATGGGTGGCCGGGTATCCCGCGACGACGCGCCCGAGGAAGCCGCCGAGAACCGTGGCGCTGACGTAGAGCGACATCGCCGAGGCTACGCGCGCCGGCGGCCACTCCTCGGCGATGTAGGCGATGGCTACGCCAAAGATGCCGGGCATCACCAAGCCTTGCAGAAAACGCCAGACAATCAGTACCGGCAGCGATGTTGCTGTCGATGCCAGGAACGTCGGCACGGCCAGCAGCAGCGTGGCGGTGACGATGACTCGCTTGCGCCCGACGCGCTCGGCGATCAACCCGCAGAACGGCGCCGAGAGTGCCACCCCGATCGTGGCCGCGCTGACGGTCATCCCGACCGCAGCTTTCGATGCCGAGAAAATCCGCACCAGCATCGGCAGCACCGGTTGCGTAGCGTAGAGATTCAGGAACGCGGCGATGCCGGCCAGCATCACCGCGATCGTCGCCGCGGCCGAGATCGCGGCCTGCGCGCCGGGCAATTCCTCGTCCACCTGCGCGCTCGTGCCGGTGGCCACGACCGCGTCGGCCGTGTCCTTGACCACGACGCGCCTGCGGAAAGCGCGCTCCAGCGTCCTGCGAAAATCCGGCATGGGCGCGATTACATCACGCGTCGTGTCATCATCGCCTTCGATGCACCACACGGCTGCCGGCGTGATGGAGATGGTTCGCGGCGACCTGATCGCCGGCGTGATCGCCGTGGTGCTCTGCACCATCGGTGTCGCCATGCTGCTCCTCGGCGCGCTGAGCGCGAAGGACGCCCGGCGCTCATTTCTCTACACCGGCCTTTTCTCCATCGCCTACGGAACGCGGCTGGCGCTGAACACGTCGTCGTTCGGCTTGTTCTCGAACCATCCACGCTGGCTCGATTACGTCCGATCCGCGTTCGAGTACCTCGTGCCGATTCCGGCGGCGCTGCTGTTCAAATCGTTCAGCGGTGGACAGCGCAACGTCCTGCATCGCATGGTCGTCGCCGCGCTGGTCGCGTGTGCGGCGGTAGCCATCCCGTTCGAAGCGGCGACGCATATGCCCTATGCCCTCAAGCCGGTCATCGACGGACTGGTGCTCTTGCTCCTGGTGGTGTTGGCGCTCGACCTTCTCCTCCCGGGGACGGATGCCGGGAACTGGCGGCTGGTGCGCATCGGCGCGCTCGTCTTCGCGGTCTTCATCCTGAACGAGCACGTTCGCTTCGTGCGCGATCCGTACGGGCTGACCCGCGAGCCGATCGGGTTTCTTTTCCTGCTGCTGACGATCGTGATGACGACGATGCAACGCGGAACGCACGCGGAGCAGCGGCTCGTCACCGTCGACAGCGAACTGGCCACGGCCCGCAGGATTCAGATGGCGGCACTACCGCGCGCGAATCCGAATCTGTCCGGCCTCGAGGTCGCGGCGGTCTACACGCCCGCGTCCGACGTAGCCGGCGATTTCTACGATTTCCTCGAGCTCGAAAACGGCTGCCTCGGCGTCTTCATCGCCGACGTTTCCGGTCACGGCGTCCCCGCGGCGCTCGTTGCCTCGATGCTGAAGATCGCCCTGGCCACGCAGACGGAGAACGCTGCATCTCCCGCACGCGTCCTCTCCAGCCTCAACGCCCTCTTCTGCGGCCGGCTGGAACGGCAGTTCATCACCGCGTCGTACGTCCACATCGATCCCGCCGCCGGAACGGTTGTCGTCGCCTCGGCCGGCCATCCGCCACCGATCCTGCGTCATGGTGAATCCGCGGAAGAGATCATCGCCGACGGCGTGGTCCTGGGCCGCTTCCGCAACGCGCACTACGACGAGATCACGCGTCCCTTCGGACCTGGCGACACGCTGGTTCTCTACACCGATGGCGTGACCGAGACAGTGAATCGCAACGCCGAGATGTGGGGCGACGAACGGCTGCAGACGATAATTGCAAGCCATGCCGGTTCCGCCGATGCATTGGCGTCAGCGATCGTCGGCGAGGCAGTGAAGTGGCGTGACGTCTCAGGCGCGCCGGATGATGACGTGACGTTGATCGTGATCAGGCGGCTCCTCTAATTCACGAAGTGATTGAACTGCTGCGTGGCGTTGTTGGTCGACGTCACGAAGGCCCAGATCTGCACGCCGGGCGTCAGCGGTTCGATGTCGATCATCGCCAGGTCAGCGTTCCCGATCGCCGGGAACATCTGGGCGAGGTTGTGTACCGCCACATATGCCGGAGCGCCGGGACGGCCGTCGACGTCAGGCGATGAGGGTCGATGGAGAACCAGAACGGTATCGACCACCGGATCGGTGCCGGTCGTGAAGATGCGGACGCGGACCGAGGCGCCATCCATGCCATCGAGATCGAAAATACGAAGCGATTGGCGGTAGTCGCGATTGAACGGAATGGCCTGGAGGTGAAAGACGCCCGCGGTGAAGTCGGCCGCACGAGCCAGGGGGATGTCCATCATCGGCCGCGCCGTGTCACTGACGACGACCGTGCGCAGCGCGAAATCGACGTGCGCCGCCTGCGCGCTCGGAACGTAGATGAACGCCGGATCGGCCGAGGCGTTGGACTGAACGATCACCGAGCCGTGTGGCGCGAGTGGCACGCAGACCGGGACATTGCACTTCAGCTGGACCGTGGCATCGTCATCCGATCGCTCCGCGAGGAGCGTGTGCCAAGACGAGTTGAACGCGCCGTTCAGCGTCGACGGCTGGATGGGCAGAAGAACCTTGTCGTACGTCTGGGCGGAGAGCGTGGCGGCGAAGAAGAGGATCGGGAGGCTGCGGTGGATGGTGTTCATGGATGAGTCCCTTTCGCGGTTCCGCGAAAAGGGCAGCGAGAGACGTGCCACTCGCGTTGACATCGCCGAGGTTAGTGATGACTTTTCCAGTATTCGCGAAACGCGCGCAAGCGCGGTAACGACTCGCGGTCCTTGGCCCGATTTGCGGCCACCTTGCTTGCGATGATGTCGTCGGGGTGGCAGACCGGAAAATGCTCTACTTCGATACGGCGCTCCCATGCTGTATCGAATCGATCGATTCCGTCCGGGGCAAAGATGAGGTCGAGATCGAAAGGACCGTTCTTCAATTGCACGAAATCCTTGCCACGCTGAATCTCTGACGCCTGTTCGTCCGTGAGGGCAAATCCGAGCTCGCGCAGGGCGACGATCAAAGCAGAACAATTCTCCGGCGACTTGTCTGCAAATAGATCGGCGTCCTGGGTGGTATCTGGGAAACCGAGGAGAATCGCACCGGATTTGCCGATGAAAAGATAGCGGATGCCGTGACGGGCGAAGACGTCGCGGATCTCTTCAGCCTGTCGGTATTCGAACGCGCCGGCCATTTATCGACCGTATCCGAGCCACTCCGGCAGATTGGTTTCACACCACTTGCGGTAGTCGCTCATGGTGTCGAACGCGCGAAACGGCGCGTCATCGAGGACCGGCTTGTACGTCCGGATGAAGGCGTATTTGACGCGCTGCGCCAAGGGGCGGCGAGCCGCTGCCTCGAACTCTTCCACCCATTGCTGAGGCAACGAAGCTGGGGGTGCCTGATCCATATTGCGATTGTAGCCTTCCCGCTCAATGCAGGAACATCGGCATCCCCATCACATCCGCGACCTTCGGCCGGTAGTTGGCCACGTCATAGAAGCGATCGACATCGACGCGTTTTCTACCGCTGCTGCCGACTTCGATCGGGACGGCGGTGTAGCGGCCGTCGACGACGGCGACCATCTTGCCGGTGTCGCCACGGCGCATGAGGTCGGCGGCCAGGCTGCCGTAGTTGTTGGCGACCAGTTGGTCGAGGGAGTCGGGGGCGCCGGAGCGCATGAGGTAGGCCAGGCGCTGGTAGATCACTTTGTCGCGGGTGCGCTTCTCGAGGTAGTCGCTGACGATGCCGCCGATGCCGCCGAGTTTGCGGTTGCCGTAGGCGTCGGCTTCGCCGCTTTCGATCGTGCCGCCGCCGATGAGGCGCGCGCCCTCGGAAACGGCGACGACGGCGTAGTTGCTCGGGTTGTCGCTCCGATCGGCGGCCAGCAGGTCGTACAACTTCTCGACATCGAACGGTACCTCGGCGATGACGGCGCGATCGACGCCGGCGAGGTACGACGCCAGCAGGCAGGTCTCGCCGGAGTAGCGGCCGAAGAGCTCGACCACGAGAAAGCGCTCGTGCGATCCGGCGCCAGTGCGGAGGTCGTTGATGAACATCACCGATCGCGTCACGGCGGTCGAAAAGCCGAGGCAGTAGTCGGTGCCGAAGACGTCGTTGTCCATCGTCTTCGGGATGGCCACCAGGGCCACGCCTTCCTGGTGCAGACGGCGTGCGAACGTCAGCGTACCGTCGCCGCCGAGGGAGACCAGACCGTCGAGTTGGAGGAAATTGATCACGCGCAATGCGGCGGCGGTCAGGTCGTAGCGTCCGCGCTCGTCCGGATCGCCTTTCAACGCCAGGAGATGCTCGGGGATGTGTTCCAGTTTGCTGATCGAGGGATTGATGCGCGACGTATGCAGCATCGTTCCGCCGAAGCGATCGATGGCGCGCGTGTTGGTCCGGCTGAGCGGCGTGATCCATGCGGAGTTGTCGGCATCCGCCTCGGGGATGATGTTGAGCAGCGAGGCCCAGCCGCGGCGGAGCCCGAGAATCTCGTAGCCGTCGTGATCGAGCAAGCGCCCGACGAAAGCCTTGATGGCGGCATTGAGGCCGGGAACATCACCGCCGCCGGTGAGGATGGCGATTCGTTTCATCGCTTCATGCGCGCGTTTGCCGCGTTCTCTCCCTCCGGAAAGAAGACCACTTTCAGCGCCTCATGCCGGTCGAAACGTGCAACACCTTCGTGAAAGTCGTTGAGCGAATCGAACGAGGCCTGCACGATCCATTCGACGTCGAGGCCGGACTTGAGCAGGGAAAGCATCCGCTGCCAGGTGCTGTACATCCGCCGGCCGATGATCCCCTGCATGGTCACGCCTTTGAAGATGACGTTGCGCGTGTAGTCGTTGATGGTGAGCGAGTGGCCGGCGGGAAGTCCGAGGAGCGAGAGCAGGCCGCCCATGCGCACGATGTCGAGCGCCAGATTGATTGCCGACGGGGCGCCCGACATTTCGAGCACCACGTCGACGCCTTCGCCCTCGGTTACGGCATCGACGGCGGTCTTCACCTCTTCCGTGCTGGTGGTGCGGACGTTGAACGCGTGCAGGTTGCCGAAGTTGTGGCTGGCGGCCCAGCGACGCGCGGTCTCCAGCGCGTGGTCGCTGACGTCGGTGACGACGACGGTGCTGGCGCCGCTGTGCTCGGCGATGGCCGCGGCCATGGCGCCGATGGGGCCGAAGCCGGTGATGGCCACCGACTTGCCGGCCAGGTCGGTGATCTGCGTGGCGTGAACGGCGTTGCCGAGGGCATCGAGAAAGGCGCCGACGCGGAGCGGCACGAACGGAGCGAGCTTCACCACGTTGGCCGACGGCACTTTCACAAATTCGGCAAACGCGCCGTCTTCGTGCAGGCCGTAAATGCGGGTGCGATCGCAGATGTGGCCGTTGCCGCTGCGGCAGCGCGGACACTCGCCGCAGACGACGTGCATCTCCGCGGAGACGTAGTCGCCGATCTCGAGGTGTCCTTCGTACGAGCGTTGCGCGCGCGCGCCGAGCGCCTCCACGAAGCCGCAGAACTCGTGGCCGTAGATGCGCGGCGGCGTGACCTTGTCGCGGATCGACGGATCCCAGTGATAGATGTGCTTGTCTGTCCCGCACACGGCCGCGGCGGCGACGCGGATCAGCACTTCATCCGGGCCGGGTTTCGGAACGGGACAATCACGGATGGCTGTGCCTTCGGGACCTTCGACGGGGGCCGATTTAACGACGGCGAGCATGGCGTCCTTCGAATGCAGGATTCGCGCGAGGACAGTTGTCTCCGCGCGAGGACGAACGTATCACAGCGGCTGCTGCACCATGCTGCGACGGAAAAGCCGCCGGACGAAACGAAGGATCTGATCGAGGAACAGTTCCGCGGGTGCGGGCTTGTGCTGCACCACGTGCGGCGTGCAGCGCAACGAACTGGCGAAGCGGTTGATCTCCCAGACCAGCGTCTGCGCGTCCGGGCGCTCGAAGAGATCCTTGTGAAGTCCGCCTTCGACCAGGATCAGTTTCTTCGCATTGGCGCCACAGGCATCGTTGAGCTGTTGAGCCATCCAGGAAGGACAGACCTCATCCGCGGAGCCGTGGATCAGGAGAACGGGGACGGTCAGATCGCGAACGACTTCCAGCGTATCGAACAGCCGTCCGCTGACGAGATGAAGCGGCACGCGTGGAAACGTCACGCGGGCGATGTCCGGCAGATTGGTGAAGGTCGACTGCAGAATGAGACCGTCGAAGGGATGTCTGCGGATGACCTGGCCCGCGATCGCGCCGCCGAGGGAGTAACCGTAAAGGATTGAGGGCACATGCTTTGGTCGGATTCGTTCGTGCAGCCGGGCGGCGGTGATGCCGTCGTCGATGATGCCCGAAAGCGTTGGCCAGCCGGTGCTGCGGCCGAAGCCTCGGTAGTCGAAGAGCAACACGTTGATGCCGGCGTCGAGCAGGTACGGCATCACGTGCGCGGTGTTCGAAAGATTGCCGGTGTTGCCGTGACAGTAGAGCGCTGAGGCGATGGGGTGCTCGGCGCGGCAGTACCAGCCGTACAGCAGCTCGCCGTCATCGGTCTCGAACGACAGCACCTCGGTGCGCTCGCGCGGGATGCCGTAGTCCTCGGGATTCCAGCTGATGACCGGTTTGCGCTCGGGCTCGAAGAGCTGCGACCGCCGGAAGATGCGCCGCCCGAGGTCAAGAGCGAGGATGATCGCGCCGCCGATCAGAAGTGAGTTTGCGGTTTCCGAAAGGATGACGCTTTTCTTTTTACGCCACACGCTGAAGCTCATCAGCAAAATAGCTGCCGGGTTAGAATCGCCGGCCGCATGCGCATGACCGAGAGCCGCACCCGGGTACGGTACAAGGAAACCGACCAGATGGCCATCGCCCACCACGCGAATTACGTGGTGTGGTTCGAGATCGGCCGCACCGATCTCTGTCGCGAGGCCGGCTTCCCGTACCGCGAGATCGAAGAACGCGGATTGATTCTCGTCGTCACCGAGGTCGTCTGCCGGTATCGCATTCCGTATCGGTATGACGATGAAGTCGTGATCCGGACGTCGCTCGCCGAGGCGGCCAGCCGGAAGATGCGTTTCGCCTACGAGCTGCGCGATGCCTCGGGTGAGAAGCTGCATGCCAGCGGTTCGTCATCACATGTCTGGGTCGATCGCGCTACGCGCCGGCCGGTCACGGCGGAGGCCGATGTGATGACGGCATTCGAGCCCTGGCTGGAACAGGCGTAGACTCAGCGCTCCTTCATAGCCTGAGGAGGGCCTCATGAAACGTCTCGCCGCGTCCGTCCTCGTGTTTTTCATCGTCGTTCCGATCGTTGTTTTCGCGCAGGAGCCGGCCCCGCAGCCGAGACGAGAGGCACCGACGGCGATGCTGTCGGTCGTCGTCACCGACAACCGCGGGAATCACATCCCGTCGCTGACGAAGGAAGATTTCCAGGTCGCAATCGGCGGCACGCCGCTGGACGTGGCGAAGTTCGCCGAGCGTGGGGCGTCCGGCTTGCCGGCCGGCGAGATGCGCCGCATCGCCATCCTGTTCGACACCACCACGCTCTCGGCGGGCGCGCGACGCCAGACCGCGGATTCGCTGCGCGCGTTCGTGGCGCGTGCGCTGCGGCCGGGCGATCTCTGCGCCGTTCTTTCGAGCGGGCAGTCGCTGCGGGCGATGACCGGCTGGACCTCGGATCCAAAAGAGATTGAAACGGCTCTGCAGCAGATGTCCGTCGAGTCGACGATTCCGATGAGCAGTCCGCAGGCGGTGATCGAAAAACGGATCCGCGAGATTGCCACAGACATCCAGCAAGCCGGCCGGACCGGCCATACGTTCTACACGTTCGATGCCCTCATCGATGCCGCTCGGGCCTACGCGGCCAATGCGTATCGCGATGCGGAGCAGAACCTCAACGTGATCAGCTCGGCGGTGAGTCTCTTCACGCCGCGTACGCGCAATGTGCTGATCGTGGTCGGAGGCGGGGTTCCGCGCACGCCTGGTGCGGCCGTGTTTCAGTTCGTGGAAGGGATTCGCAACAGCGCGCAGCGCGGCAACCTGGGCGCTCAACTGCAAACCGGCGCCGCGGCCAGCTCTCCGATGGGCGAGGTGTCGTCCTACGATCTGACCTCGCTGTTCAGTTCCTTCGGGACGCGCGCCTGGCGCCGCGGAGTGGTGTTCTACGCCATCAGCCCCGACATCTCCGACGACGCCGGCAGCCATATCGATATGCAGCAGCCTGGCGACCGGCTGGCGGCCTTCACCAATACGGCCAGTCGTTTCGACGGCTATCACCTGCTGGCGGAAGAGACAGGCGGCGTGGCCTTCATCGGCCGGTCGGCGTCGGACGCGTTCGATCGCATCACTTCCGATCTCGATTCGTTCTACAGCCTCGGCGTTCGTCCGACCGCGCCGATCTCGGGAATGGATGCGGTGTCGGTGAAAGTGAGCAACGGTCTCCGCGTGCGTGTCACACGCGGCAGCGCCGGAGCGGGAACGCCGGCCGATGAGATGGAGAGCCGCGTCATCGCCAACCATCTCCTCAAGGCGAGCGACAACGAGTTGGGCATTTCGCTCAACGCCGCGACACCGGTGGTCGAAGGCGAACGGCGCCGGGTGACGGTCGATGTGCTGATCCCGATTCGTAATCTGAAACTCGTTTCCGACGGCGACAGCCTGACAGGCAGCTTCACCGTCTTCATCGCTACAGGCGACTCCGTCGGTCACTCTTCAAACGTCACGCGGCAGACGAAAAACGTCCGCTGGCCTGCCGACGCGCTGAGCAGGGCCGGCGACAAGCCGCTGACGTTCCGCGTCAACGTCGTGCTCGAGCCGGGCCGCTCGCAGATCTCCGTCGGCGTGATGGACGAGAAGTCGAAGGAGAAAGGGTTCGACAGGCTGTCGGTTTAAGCGTCCATCTCGTAGGCTCGCCGCAGCCACTTCTCGACGAAATCGTCGATGTCGTCGAGTGACGTGATCTCGATGCGGTGAGTGATGCGATCCTTCTTCGCCAGGCCGCCGGTGTCGATGAGCCGTCCTTTCGCTGGCGTGTCTTTCAGCGCCAGACCGAAGTCGATGCGCGTGCGCGTCGACGGTTTGATCTGGGCGATGACGTGCTTGCGATAGATGGGGACGATGGTTTTGCCGGGCGAAATGCCGATGTCCTTGCCGATGGAGCGGGCGAGATCGTAGAGGCGGTCGTAGAGCGGGCGAAGGGCTGCTTTCGAGCCGGAGAAGAGGGCGTCGACGTACCTGACGGCATGCGCGACGCAGACTTTCGGATCGCTCTGCTCGAGATCATCCTTTCCCTCGGCGTGATCGACCAGCCACCCGGCGGAGTTCGTGCCGAGGCCGTGCTCTTTTTTCAGCCACTCCCGGCGGGCGTTGGTTTCCTTCGGCCCTTTCGACTGGATGAAGGCAGTCCATTCGTCGAGATCGCGGCCGGTCTTCCCCTTCAAGGTATCGATCCAGTTGCGGACCATGGCGATGCCGGGATGCGGGTCGTAGTGCTGCTTCGATTTCGGCATCGGGAGAGGATAAAAGAAAACGGCGCACCGAGGTGCGCCGTGTGGGGCTTCGGACTTCGCGCGGGTTACTTGGAGGCGCGCTTCGAAGCGGCCGCAAGCCGCGATTTGTAGCGGTCGGCGGTGTTGCCCTTGATCACGCCCTTCTTGGCGGCTTTGTCGATCTCGGAGAAGCCGGTGGAGAGGACGCTCGCGTCGGCAGTGCCGGTTTCGACTGCCGAACGGGCCTTTTTGAGCGCCGAACGGAGACGCGATTTTCCGGCGCGGTTGCGCGCATTTGCTTTTTCGGCCTGTCGCTGCTGTTTTTCGGCCGAGCGGGTGTTCGCCATTGATGTTGCTCCTACGTAAAGTTATCTGCGGCCGTTACCTGAGGTAAGGGCCGCGTATTCTACTTCGAATCGACGCCAAGCGACTTCAGTTTCTGCCGCGCCAGCGCTGCCTCGGGGGTGGTGGGGTGTTCGTGGACGACATACTGAAGCTGGACGATGCCCTGCGA